>Ga0209378_1000117_pt1 | contig 52048 bp, 48 predicted proteins | sample GraSoiAngelo_156_FD_186170 | JGI IMG/M metagenome (GOLD analysis project Ga0209378, IMG submission 186170) | Grasslands soil microbial communities from the Angelo Coastal Reserve, California, USA - 14_1009_13_40cm (SPAdes) (version 2) | ecosystem: Environmental > Terrestrial > Soil > Grasslands ...
CCATGAAATTGAGAAGAGGAGAAGCAGGTTGACCGGAACGAGAAGGAGTCCTATGTGTTGAGTGATGTACGCAACGACTTGTGGGGTTTCTCCGATTGGCCCGCAACAAGTTGCGATAGCCAGCGATGGTATCCCAACGTGATATACATCTGAGAACCTGAGAGCAGGTTGAAAAACGATTAACCCGGAAGCGAACGCATAGAATATGCCATATGCGAAAGAAGACGCGATGAGCAGCCGGGAATATCGACTTTTGGCAAAGGCCGCGGCGACTACTCCAACAATAGAGGGCGAGGGCCCCGGGGCTTCGCCTGTTGACCAGCTAGTCAAAAAGTTGGTCGCGCCATAGAATAGTGTGCATAGTCCGAGTGTGTCAACGCCCAAGGCGAAATACGCGAAATCTATCACAAAGTCTTCGCTACGAGATACCTTCGTGGGAATCAAGGCGGTTACGACGGGATACGCGGTGAATCCAAAGATCACTAGGAGTGTGCCGAGGAGAACGATTGCCAATGAGGGAACCCGGCCAGAGAGTCGTTGGCTAATCATGGAGTGAATTCGCCAGCTAAGTGCCTTACCTGTGCATATTCATGGTATACACCGACTCCTTACCTTTCATTCGGAACGACAAGGTCGCGATCCTCTCATCCGCAATGACTCTCAGTGAACATGCAGCTGGATGAAGACTAAGGACATCAATAATGAGGCGATGACGAGTCCAATTAGGACCCACGACGAGAGAGATCTCGGCTCGTATTTGAGGTGCTGGTAGAACAATGCGATGAGCAGTGCTTTCATCCCGGCCAATCCCAGGAGAATGCTCACGATTACGCCATAAGAAAGCGCGATTGTTCCGAAGAGCATCGCTACACCGGTTGACGCTGAGGGATATAGTGCAACAATGTTGACTTCTATGTCGGTACTTCCCACGAGAATCGCGAAGACGAGAAGGTACAGGTATGTAGTGTTCATTGGATCACCTAGATGAGATAGAACAATGGGAAGAGAAAGACCCAGACTATGTCGACAAAGTGCCAGTAGAGACCGAAGTGCTCAATCGCTTGATGATCACCCTTGAGGTAGCGGCCTTTTAGGGTGTTGGCTAACAGATACAAAGTCATGAGCATGCCCGCGAAAACGTGAACTCCATGGGTTCCTGTGGTGATGAAGTAGCTGGTTGCTGGGAGGCCATTTGCGACTGAGAAGACACCATGTGTTCCGAGATAGAACCATTCGGTTGCTTTGATGTAAAGAAACGAAATCCCAAGTCCAAACGTCCCTAGCAAACTTGCAATCAACCCGTTTCGTGATCCTATTTTTGCCGAGACGAGAGCCATTATCGCTGTGAGACTGCTTGTCAGCAGAACAAGGGTCATCGCAAACCCGTTCCGGATCTCGAATAGTGATCCGATTTCGGGCCACGTCGGAGAGTTAGTTCGAACGAAAAAGTACGCGCCAATGAGTACCCCGAAAAAGATGACCTCGGCACCCAAGAACGTCCAAATTCCAAGTTTTACGTTAGGGACCTCTCGGAATGGCCAGCTTTCAACATGGGTCTCTTCGTGCACCTGGAATCTTTCTCTGCTGTAACCATAAAGCGCGATGACGCCGAGGATAGCTCCATCTGCTATCAAAGGCCAGAAGGGCTGAAAGGTAACTGGAGTCGTCGGATTGCTAGGTTGTCCTATAGTTAACCCGAGGAAGAAGATGAAAGCTGCGAAGGCGACGACAACCGGCCAAGCGCTTAGGCCTTCAAGGTGAGAGTGTGAATAACCGTTTCCTATTTTGGAGCCGTTTGGATACCCAGTGCCATTTGGCAGTCCCGGACTGTTCCCGAAATGATACGTTCCATCTTCAGCAATAGTCGGTATGGTGTCAAAGTCATGGGCCGGGGGTGGGGAAGGGAGGGACCACTCTAGCGTCCAGCCATCCCATGGATTCGACCCAGAGGGCAGTCCTCTCTGCTGGCTGAAGAAGAGGTTTAGGAAGAGAAGTATCTGGGCACCGCCGAAGATGAAACCCCCGAGAGTGGCAAGAGCGTTCAGTGGTCCCCATCCTGTATCGGGGGCGTATGTCTGTATTCTCCTCGGCATATCCAGCAAGAGAAACATCGGAAAGTAGAGAATGTTAAACCCGATGAACGAAACGACAAAGTGGACCTTAGCAACAGTTTCATTGTACATTCTTCCGGTAAGTTTCGGAAACCAATAGTACAAACCGGCGATCAGCCCCATGATGCTTGCGCCGACCATGATGTAGTGGAAGTGAGCCACGACGAAGTACGTGCCCCTTAACGCATGATCAAGAGCCACAGAAGCAAGGTACACTCCCGTGATCCCGCCAATCACGAAGAGGGCGATTGCGCCGAGCGCAAAGAGAGCGGCCGCCTTGAGCTTGACCCTTGCTTTTATCAGAGTCTCGATCATTGCAATTACCATCACGTCAAAAGGTAGCGAAACCGCGATTGTTGTGACCGTGTAGAGCTTGGTTGACGTCAAACCTATTCCTGTCACAAACATGTGATGACCCCAGACGATGAAACTGATGACCGCTGCTGCGATCATCGAACCGATTACATACTTGCTACCGTAGAGAGGCCTTCGAGTGAATGTCGGAATGACATCGGCGATAACGCCGATAGCGGGAAACAGAACGATGTACACTTCAGGATGACCGAAAAACCAGAACACATTGTCCCAGAGCAGTGCTCCACCTTGGATGGATGAGAAATAGAAGGTTCCGAACGCCCGGTCAACATACAGCAAGAGAACGGCTGCTAAGAAGGATGGAAACGCGTAGAGCATCATGAAGATCGTGACCAGAATGGCCCACGGGAAAACCGGCATGTTCCTCAACTTCATGCCCGGAGCTCGCATCTTGAACATGGTCACAAGAAAGTTCACCGAGCTCATTGTTATTGAGACCGTGATCAGGATGAGGGCGGCAGCCCCAACGTTGAGTCCGATTGTTGGAGTAAATTGAAACGCGGTCTGAGGAGAATAAAGCGTCCAGCCAAGGTCCGGGGCACCGAAGATAAAACTCATTATAATGGCAACGCCGCTGAACAAGTAGAACCAGTAACTCATCGCGTTGAGCCTCGGGAATGCAAGGTCCCGAGCTCCAATTTGTAGTGGAATGATGTAGTTCGCGAAGCCAAAGGCTAATGGGGACAGAACCCAAAATATCATCAGAAGGCCATGCACTGTTACGAACTGGTTGTACAGGGTCTCGGTCAGCACATTGTTGTTCGGAACTGACAGCTGTGTCCGCATGGTGAGAGCCAACAGTCCAGCCGCGACGAAGAAGAAGAGGGACGTTACAAGGTAGAGGATTCCAACCTCTTTGTGGTTGGTTGTGAACAGCCACCTCCTGACTCTGGGTGGAAAAATATCCTGGCTCATAGGGTCACTTTGCACTACCGTACCAATTCTGGAAAGCTGTGACATTCATCACGTTCAGAGTTGCGATCATTCCGACGTGTCCAGTCCCGCACAACTCAAAGCATTGGATGGTGTAATTCCCGGTCTTGAAGGGGATGAACCAGATCGTGTTGGTTCGTCCCTTAATGGCGTCCGTCTTGATCTTGAATTGTATGATTCCGAAATCGTGGAAAACATCGGCGCTGGTAACGTCGAGGACGACAGTCGTGTTGACTGGCACCCTGAAGAGGTTGGTGTATGAGCGAGCGCCCGGATATGTGAAAACCCAGTAGAACTGGTGACCTGTTACGTCGAGTCGTGGGCAGCTTTGTCCCGTGGCCTGGGTCTGATTGTAGGCAGCGATGCTGTAACACCATGTAGCATTTGGTGGGTTATTTGGGAAAAGTGTGTCCACGGCGGCAAACGACGTTATTATCAATATGGCCAATAGGAACGTCGAAAGAGTCACCGTGATCAATACGTTTCGACCATGACCGCGTGAGGTAGGAATGCGGCCCAGTCGAGGCGTATCTTCAGGATCGCTTGAAGAATTTTTCGCGCGATATCTGATTATGAGGTAAGTCATTAGCGCGAAAACAATTACTCCAACAATAATCGCGAGATACGTGAAGATGCCGTAGAGATTGTCGAAAATCACTTGAGTGTTGGAGACCGCCATCTTCTATGTCTCTTGATTTTCCTCGTGTCGGCCGCTCGTTTTTAAAGCGTTATGCACTGACTATAACGAATAAGAACAACCATCATCTAGAAAACAAATGAGACGGAGATGTCCTCCTTCTTACTGTTATCGCATTTAGTATGACCGCGGAAAACAATGCAGAGGCCACCGCGAGATGAGCCGTACTGACTAGAGGATCCAAGTCAGTTTTGACAGTCACCATCCCCAGCAAGATCTGGCCCAGGAGAATGAGAAGACTGAGGGTCGATAACTGGAGGATTCTCTTTTCGTCCCTGTATCGTGTCCAGGCGACTATCGTGGTTCCAAGCACGAAGAGTCCGACTACTAGTGTGAACAGCCTGTGGGTCCACTCCACTAGAACTGGTCCGGAGAGTGTGGGGATTGCCTGTCCGTTGCAGAGTGGCCATGAATCAGGGCCCGAACTGCCGCAGGCGAGCCCAGACCCGCTAAAGACGACATAACCGCCGATGACGATCAGTACGTAGGTTGAAAGCGCCGATCCGTAGGCTAGGACTCGAATGCCTAGCGTTCCCTTGAGAGAGGCCACTGGATTGCCAACCGGTCCTTGGTTTCCTTCGGTGGTATTTAGCCACTAACCATGAAGAACTCTTACTTCGACCTCAGAATCACGTCGGTCATGTTCTCCAATAGTTGACCTGGATTCGGCCCCTTCACGACACTACTTGAAACCAGAACTCCCTGAGTTCCGAGCTCAAGAGCCTTTCCCACATCCTCTGCCGTGCTTACTCCCGCGCCACACAGGATGTCAACGGAGCTGTTGACAGACCGGATCCGTTTGATCGCGTTGGTTATCAGTTCCGGGCGAGCCTTCGAAACTGCAACCCCTGTACCTATCAGGTCTGGAGGTTCTATGGCGATTATGTCCGGGTTTAGCGACGCTACGGCCGCACTGACTCCAGGAGTGTCAGTGCAGACAAGAGTTGCCAAATCGGAGACTTTTGCAAGAGACAGCGCTTCCTCGATCTCGGAGATCTTGATTCTTCTCTCAGAATGGTTAAGGATGGTTCCGGAAGCTCCCGCAGCTTTCACCGCCTCGGCCAGAATGTGGCCTGTAAACGCTCCGGGCTTGATTGGGTCGATGTGCTGGCTGAAAACAGGTATTTCGACAGCCTCAGTTACGCTCTTCAGATCCGTGAACTGCGGGGCAACAGCGATCGTTACGCCACTATCTTTCGAGACCTGGTCGGCGATCTTTGCGAGTTGAACGCCCCTCTTGCCGGTCGCCTCGATATACGTCTTGAAATTCACAATAATGGTTGGTGCTCTAGACCCTTTGATTCTGCTCAACCCTTGGCATTCCCGAACAGACCAGCAGTTGTGCTTGAGAGTTCCTCAAACTCGGAAACTAGATCCTTGTTCCCCAAATATGTTGGAGCCCGTTGTGAAAGGCTTCGAGGTTCAACGTCTAGAATATTCCCTTTTCCCGTGCTCGCTTTCCCCCCGGCCCTCTCGGTGATGTATCCTATTGGATTTGACTCGAATTGTAAACGGTACTTTCCGTCGGGCGCATCGAGTAATTCGGGATAGGCGAAGAATCCGCCGCTGCATAGTACCTGATTGTAATCACCGACAAACGATCCCCCATATCGAAACTTCAGTTTCCTCCTCTCTAGCCTGTTCGCAAATTCGCGAACCTTCTCCGTCCACTTGTCCCGCGATCCCCCGATCCCGTAGACGGATCCTTTCTGGGGCAGGCGATGTGGCTCTCCGTTCGAGATAAACTTGGAAGCCCCGCTGCCCGTCCCCGCTGGAGCGGCAAGATAAACACCGCTCTTTACCCCAACCACCGCTTCAACGTATGGTCCGTAGAGGAAGTAGAGCGCGGACAAGAGATCGCGGCCTGATGCCGGCAAAGCCTTGTCGTGATAGATTCCGACAATTGTGCCCATGAGGTTGTTCGTCCTGATGTTCGAGGATCCATCTAGAGGGTCTAGGGCAACAGTGTACTCGCCATGATCGGCGCTCATCACTGTCTCCATCTCTTCGGAGGCCACCTGTCTAACCAGTCCGCTCCTAAGGAGCCTCTTGGTTAGAAGCCCGTTAGACCAGACATCAAGCTCTGTCTGTTGCTCCCCGTAGATGTTCACCCCTTCAGTCATTCCTAGGGTTCTAGGTATCTCCCGGACGATCCGTAGGCTTAGTTCAGCGAGAAGGTCGACGAGCTTGCTGAGACTCCGGTCTTCAGTCTCAAGGAGCTCGCGAAGTTTCCGTGCTACCATCGAGGACCTACTTCTTCACTGGGCTACGACAAGCCGCAACGCCTTGTCGACTTCGCGGCCGTTGAATATGATCTCCTTCAGAGCCGATGCCATCTTGAGGGGTTCTTGGTGCTGCCATACGTTTCGTCCAACCGCGAGACCAGCGGCCCCTGCGTCCATCGCTCCCTTGACCTGGCTGAGGAAGGTTTCATCGGTCGGAGCTTTAGGTCCACCCGACATGAAGACTTTGATCAGTCCAGCCGCTTTGACTGCCCAGCTGAAGGTTTCAGGTGACCCAGAGTACTTTATTTTGACCGCGTCAGCCCCAACTTCGAGACCGGCTCTGGCGGCGTAAGAGACGATTTCCGGGCTGGTATCATTCTTCACAGCCTCACCTCTCGGATAGATCCAGGCGATAGCCGGTATTCCGTCATCGTGAGCTTCTTCCTGAATCTCCCCGAATTCTTGTAGCATCAGACTCTCGTGAGCGCTACCGAGATAGATGGTATAACCCACACCCTTCGCGCCCAGGCTGACCGCCTCCTCCACGCTACAAACCTGAGTTGAGACAGGCTCACCTTTTGGCAGATTGGTCTTTCCGTTGAGTTTTACGATGAGCGGAATTTTCCCGGTATAGTATTTCTCAGCTATGCCTTTGTGTAGAACAAGTCCGGTGAAGTCTCCCTTTGCTGCGATGTCAAGAATGTAGCTTGGATCGATATTCTTATCGTTAAAATCCGCGGAAGGTCCGTGCTCGAATCCCTGGTCATATGCAAGCAGCATCCCTTTCCCGTCTCGGAGAAAATTGTTCATGTTAGCCTTCAAGGATTTATCCAGCCTCAAAATTCCCCCTTCCCCACTTTAAACTAATCCCCGCTCCCAATCTCCGTTCACCCCCAAGGAAACCGTTATCGGACAACGGATATGGCGCGGCTCCATGCCAAGGCGCATTGTGATCATCGGATGCGGAGTCTCCGGCACAACCGCAGCGTTTCACGCACGAAAAATAGACAGAACAGCAGAGATCGTTCTGCTAGGCGACGAGGCACTGCCCGAATACTCGAGGTGCGGCCTCCCCTACGCCTTCAGTCACGTCGTTCCAAGCCTTGAGGCATTGATCGGATATGACGAAGCGTTCTACGAACAAATGAACAGAATCGACCTCCGCCTTGGATGGAAAACAACGAGGATCATAGTGGAGAGGCAGATCGTAGAAGCAGTCAGGGCTAGGGACGGCTCGACCGAGAGCCTTGGGTATGATACTCTAATTCTCACAACGGGAGCACGAGCTAGTACAGTACCGGTTCCCGGAGCCGACCTAAAGGGAGTATTTGCCATCCGAACGATGAATGACGTTCAAAGGCTCACAGATCATCTCACTGAAAATAGCGCTAAGCGTGTAGCAGTTATCGGAGCTGGATTGACGGGATCAGAAATGGCCGAAGCTCTTCTTCAACGGGGCATGGCAGTCCTCGAGGCTGAAATCGTCCCAGAAATTCTACCTGTAATACTCGATCCAGACATGGCCTCAATTATTAGAACGCGAGCGGAGGAATACGGTGTCGAATATCATCTCAATTCGACTCTTGAGGAGATTGTAGGCCGAAATGGTAGGGTTTCGAGTGTCCGCATTTCCGGAGAGGAATACGCTGTCGACGCGGTTATTGTCGCTATCAGGGTGAGGCCGAATACCGAATTAGCCAAGAATGCAGGGATTGTTCTGGGGGAGTCTGGCGGCATTAAGACCGACGAGCGGATGGCGACTTCCGCATCAAACGTGTACGCGGCGGGAGATTGCATAGAGACATATGACCGAATAACTCATCGATACGTATTCTTCCAGCTTGCAACGACAGCGGTTAGACAAGCGCTGGTGGCGGGGACCAACGCAGCAGGGGGTAATGCAAAGTATCCTGGGTCGACGGGCGTGACGACTGTGAAATTGTTCGGACTTGAGGTAGCATCTTTTGGACCCACCACAACAGTTTCGGAAAAATTAGGTATTCACCCTGTATCTGTCAGAGTAACTGGGTCCACTCGACTTCCGTATTATCCTGGCGGTAAAGACCTCACTGTCAAGCTCCTAGCTGACCCCAAGGATGAGCGATTGTTAGGAGCTCAGCTCGTAGGTGAGGAAGGTGTCGCTCTGAGAGCCAATATCGCATCTATGGCTGGGCACTTGGGGATGAGTGTCGAGGAATTCGAGCAGATCGAGACATGTTATTCACCGCCACTTGCTCCGGTCTGGGACCCCGTGACAATCGCGGTTCAAGCGTTGTTGCGAAAACTCCGAACCTCTCGAGGAGCAAAACCACGCCCACTTACGACCGTGGAGAACTAGACAGATGCGAGTTCTCGTTTGCGACCCTATTCATCCTGATGGATTGGAAATTCTCCGATCCGCAGGCTTGCAAGTCGATGATCAGGCAGGTATTGACAGAACCAGGCTTGTAGAGTTGATCTCGAATTGCGAGATCGTTATTGTCCGTGGCAGAACGAAGATCGATGCCAGCGTGATTAAGGCGGCAAGAAAACTGAGAATTATCGGTAGAGCAGGAGTGGGACTCGACAACGTGGATGTCGAAGCGGCGAAAGCCGGAGGCATTCAAGTATGGAATACTCCCGGTGCGCCATCAACCAGCGTTGCCGAGCTGACCATTGCTCTGATCTTGTCGTTGCTGAGAAAGATTCCATTAGCAGATCAGGAGATGAAGGCGGGTCGCTGGATCAAGAACCAACTGATGGGCGAGGAGTTGCAAGGCAAAAGGGTCGGCGTCATCGGACGCGCAGGCCGGATAGGGAATGAAGTCTCAAGGATTCTCACGGTGGGTTTCCAGGCAGAAGTTCTCGGCTACGACGTTGTCAAGCCTCGTGGGGTCCCAGGTCTCAGCTATGATTTCACTGAATCTATTGAAGAACTTCTGCAAGAATCCGAGATTGTCACAATACACGTTCCATACACTCCTCAGACTCACCATCTTCTCAACGGCAAACGGCTGGCGATGATGAGACGAGGGTCCTACTTGATCAATACTTCGAGAGGAGACATAGTCGATGGACCAAGTTTGCTAGAATTGCTTCGGCAGGGCCAGCTGGCCGGCGCTGGGCTTGATGTGTTCCATCTTGAACCGCCTGTCGACGAATGGGAGAAAGCATTGGCATCTCTCCCGAACGGTGTTACGGTGGCCACCTGCCACATAGGTGCCCAGACCAACCAGGCACAGCGAAGAGAGAGCGTGGAACTTGCTCGGAAGATAGTATCTGAAGCATCGAAAACCATCGTCCAGCCACCAGAACCCTAGCTTTCCAGAAGATAGTGCGTAGGAATCGCCCGTTTTCAGCCCTGATCCCTGATCTGGGACCACGCCCCTATCCCGCCCCGTGAATCGTTCGGAGATCGCTCTAGATTTCCCGTCTTTTTCCCCTCCCGTCTAAGCCTGGACTGCGCCCTGAATCGCCAGACTCGCCCAGAATCAACACCGGACAGGAAATGGTTTCTGGAAAATAGGGGGTCTTAGCCACCGACCCTCGCGTCACATAAGTGGCTCTATCCTACCCTTGTGAAAGTCTCGGATTCTCGCGACTCCAAACCGCGGCGTCTCGAAGACAACCCACTATTATGGGTAGATTCGGTTAATCAACCGCGGAAACGCTATCGCGTCCCGTATATGGTCGAGTTTGCAGACCCAGGAGACAACTCGTTCCAGGCCGAGTCCGAAGCCTGAATGGGTGACGCTGCCAAACTTTCTTAGATCCAAATACCATTCGTAGCTTTTCGGGTCTAATCCCTCTTCACGAATCCTCGCCAGCAGCGCATCATAATCCTCAATCCTTTGCCCTCCACCAGAAATCTCCCCATAACCTTCTGGAGCCAGACAGTCCACGGACAATGTAACCTCTGGATTCTTGGGATCGGGCATGTGATAGAACGCCTTCGCCTTCTTTGGATAGTGAGTAACAAAGAAAGGCCCGTCAAATTTCGCGGTCAAGAGTTTCTCCTGTTCATATCCGAGATCGTCGCCCCACTTTATCCCGGACTTCTCCTCCCCGATCATCTTGAACGCTTGATCGTAAGTGATTCTTTCGAACGGTGACTTCACCTTCTCGAGATCCTCTGTTTTCCGCTCGAACAGTGCGAGTTCGGTCTTACACCTTTCGACCAGAGTCGCAACGATATGGCTCAGCAATAGCTCTTCAACCTCGATTATACAACTCAGGTCGCACCAAGGCGCCTCAGCTTCCACGTGCCAGTACTCTGTCAAGTGCCTCCTGGTCCGTGACTTCTCTGCTCTGAATGATGGAGCAACGGTGTAGATTCGGCCAACACTCGCGATCAACGCTTCAGCGTACAACTGCCAGCTCTGGGTCAGGTAGGCTTTCTGGTCGAAATATTTCACCTCGAACAAAGTCGCACCACCCTCCACCGCAGCTGAGGTGAGAGTTGGAACATGAACCTCGGTGAAACCGTGCTTGTCAAACCAATCACGAACCGCAGAGAGGACGACTGCACGTACCCTCAGAATCGAGCGCATCTTGTCACTTCGAACGAAGAGATGCCGCTGGTCCAAGAGAAACTCGGGACCATGGAACTGCTTCGCTATCGGAAACTCTTCGAGAGCCGGATGCACGACTCTCCCCTCATCTACCTGAATCTCTCGCCCGCCGGGCGCTCGGGGATCAGCTGTCACCTCGCCAAGTAACTCGACACTCGACTCTATTCGAGTCGATTGGAACTCCTCGAAGGTCTTCTCGTCAACCTTCCCCTTTCGTAACGTACACTGAACCACTCCTGAGCCGTCACGCAATAGGAGGAAGATTATTCCACCCCCGGTACGCTTGTTCTGAAGCCATCCTCGAACGCGAACCTGCTTTGCATCAAGGGTCCCGTGCAGAATTTCTTTTACAGTGACGACTTGCTGCATCCCTAGACCCTGCAAAACTCAAGGTTTGACTACCTTCGGATTATTTAAGAATCCCAATGCGACCTTGCGATGGTAAGATATGTCAGAGCTGAGAGAGCGGTCTACAAAGAAGCTGGCAGAGCTGAAAGCCTATCTCGACAAGAAAGTTGTAGAAGACGAGGAAGAAATTAGGACCCTCAGATCCTTCCTCGAAGTAATTGATCTCTTACTCACTGAACGAAGCTATCGAAAAGTCGAAGTTCCGAAAATAATGCCCGAGACTGGCAAGAAACAGGAAGCCCCTCCACAGAGCATTAGGACAATCAGCGGAGTAGTACTTGCCGACATGTACGTTAGTGGACCAAATCTCAGAGTCGTGCCTGGCGAGGGAATGAAATTCGACGCCAACACTCCGCCGTTCCGGCCATTCCTGCTGGGAAAGGTGCTTGAGCCAATGCAGAAGAAGGATGAAGAAGCGGTCCGGAAGGGAGGATTGTCTCCCGATCGAGTTCTCTCATTCGACCTCGACCAACAGGGCAACCTGCTGAAACAGTTGCACGTGAAGAACTATGGCGACGATACTCGTCTCAGCGAGATCAAGAACGCTGTCCGCTGGACACTTCGGAAAATGTACGAGAAAACTATCGGCACCTAGAAGTCTACCAACATGTGGAAGCTAGCGACGGGCAACGCGACTCTGGAGATCGCTCTTCACAGCCGAGGCGTAATCTATCCCATATGTCGTCTGAAGGTAATCTCTCAACGACATGGCCGACCGTGCTTCTGATATGAACCCCTCCTTCGGAAACTGAAAGGCTTGTGCCTGTCCACACGACTTGCATTTCGCGATGACGCTGTCGTATATGGTTCCTCCTGACATTCCGAAATCATGATCAACCGGCTCCAATTGGCCTCCGCAATGGCACTGGGTCTTCAAAACCGTTGCATAGGTGGCCTGTATTTCCCGGAAATGCCCTTCAGCGTCGCGGAGCAACTGTTCCTTTAGCTCCAGGTACCTCGAGTCGTTCCCTAGCTCCGGCCTCTCGGTTTCCACCCTTCGAAGGCCATATTCCAGCAAGTACGCCATTGGATTCCCGGATGAGGCCATAAGCTACCTTCGGGGGGGCTTTGAAAGAAGAGATTGGTACCAGTCTTGAACCCTTCAAGTTCTAGAAGATGGCCCTGCGTCTGGAAAAGGTCTGTTTCGACGACGCCTGACAGGTGCATCATGCACATCACTCACAGTCTGATGGTTCAATCCTCCGGCGGGAGAGATCACTGTCACCAATTCGCAGTTTGAAAGTTGTCAAGCGAGTAAACCTTAAGAAATCCCGTTTCCCTCTTGTTTTCGATTTCGGATTCAAAAAGAGGTATGCGAGAAATGTCTGCACAAGGAACCCAAGGAGTGCCTGTACTCATTCTAAAGGAAGGAACCGGACGATCCACAGGCAAGGAAGCCCAGAGGAATAACATAACTGCCGCAAAAGTCGTGGCGGAAACTGTCCGCTCGACCCTCGGACCCCGAGGAATGGACAAGATGCTTGTCAGCTCCATCGGAGACGTAACAATTACCAACGATGGTGCCACTATTATGAAAGAACTTGATGTCCAGCATCCGGCGGCGAAAATGCTTGTCGAAGTCTCGAAGACACAGGATAACGAGGTTGGAGATGGAACCACGACCGCTGTAATCCTATCGGGCGAACTTCTCGAGAAGGCTGAGAAGCTCTTGGACAAGGATGTTCATCCAACCGTCATCGTCGACGGTTACCAGAAGGCCGCGGAAAAAGCGATCGAGATACTCGACAAACTATCTATCCCTATCGCCGAAAAGGATGATGCCATCCTCCGACAGGTCGCGACAACATCGATGTATAGTAAGGGCATAGCGGTCGCGAAAGAACACTTTGCCGACATCGCGGTCAAGGCCGTCAAGCAGGTCGCGGAGAAAAGTGATGGTAGACTGAGGGCCGATATTGATCTAATCAAGATTTTGAAAAAGCACGGAAAGAGCCTGGAGGAAACAGAGCTTGTCAAGGGTATTGTAATCGACAAAGAGCTGGCGCACGCTCAGATGCCAAAGACAATAACTGGTGCGCGAATAGCTCTTCTCAATGCTAAACTCGAAGTTGAGAAGACGGAGTTCGACGCGAAGATCAACATCAACAACCCTGACCAGATGCATCTGTTCATCGAGGAGGAGGAAAAGATGCTGGTGGACATGGTGAACCAGATCGAGAAGACTGGAGCGAACATCGTTTTCAGCGAGAAAGGGATCGATGATGTTGCGTTGCACTATCTGGCCAAGAAGGGTATTGGCGGAGTCAAGAACGTGAGCAGTGGCGACCTTGAGAAGCTGTCAAAAGCGACAGGTGCAAGAGTGGTTGCTAGCGTCAAGGACCTTGCAAAAGACGCGTTGGGAGAGGCAAGATCGGTAGAGGAGACCAAGATTGGCGACGACAAGCTCCTGTATGTCCGGGACGCCAAGAACCCGAAGGCTGTCACGATCGTTATCCGGGGAGGAACAGAACATGTCGTGGACGAGGCGGAAAGGTCGCTTCATGACGCACTGTGCGTTGTGAGGAACGCTTTAGAAGACGGCAAGATTGTCGCGGGAGGCGGCGCGCCTGAAGCTGAGCTGGCTAAGCGATTGCGAGAATACGCTGTAAAAGTAGGTGGAAGAGAACAGCTCGCTATCGAGGCGTTCGCAGAATCGCTAGAAACAGTACCGACGACGTTAGCGGAGAACGCTGGGTTCGATCCGATCGATGTTCTTGTCCAGTTGCGTTCGAAGCACGAACGAGCGGGAAGCCCGTGGTTCGGCATCGATGTCTTCTCTGGCGATGTGAAGGATATGAGGAAACTGAACGTTCTCGAACCTCTGCGCGTGAAGCAGCAGGTGATAAAATCGGCGTCTGAAGCCGCATCGATGATTCTGCGAATTGATGATGTGATCGCTTCCAAAGGTGTCGATAAGGGAGCTGGCGGCGGCGGTAAAGACTCTATGCCGCCCGGCGGCGACGAAGACTACTAGCGCGAATCCTACTCCGATTTCGGAGCACCCCTTGAACCAGTGCCTGTCAAACCCGAGCCTGCGGTCCTAGACCGTTGAATGGCCCGTCTTCGTTGCCGTGAGGATTCCCCTCGGGTTTCGGGGCGAGAAAGGCGATTCGGCGGGGATAACAAGGCCGAAACGCGCGTCTATCTTCGCTAGGTCCGAATCGCCTGAGGCGAGACTTCGGAGAGGGCCAGGATCAAGATAAGGTCGCTTAGGGGGACCTCGCGGACCGAAGTCGTCCTCAACCACTCCTGCGTCGCGAGAAATCTGCGCTATACCCCCCTCCCCTCAACGATTGATTCCGTGTCTGGCGGTGATAATGGGCGAAAAAGGCTGATCAGGGCACAATCCAGGCTTGAATGGCTAGGCGATTCTAGTGGTCTTGCCGAACGATTAGAGGGAAAATAGGCGACCTCCTCCCACTTCCAAGATCAGGGCTGAAAGTGGGCGATTTCCAACCAGGTCAAGTCTCTTTCATCAGCGGAGCTGGATTCTATTTTGGAGCCGTATTCGAGAATATTGCAACATTCTGCTTGAATTGGATTCTTCCGGTTAACGTCTAGACCTCAGTCAGCTTTTTTCTGACATGATGCAAAATATTTGGTGGAGTCCACACCGAGAACACTCTTACGTATCTAGGAGATGCTGCTGCTCGTATCGTGGTCGCGCTCCCTTGCTCCCGATAACCCTTGATGAAAGCATCAACATACCCTGCAAGCGTTTTGTTGAACGAGAGCCAATAGTGACCTGAATAGAAAAGAAACTCTGCTAGATCCCAAGAATAATCCCCCCTATACCGGGCCTGCTCTAGATCGACGAGGGTCACGTCGCCTTTCTTCTCGACCAGAAAGTTCTCTGGCTTGGTATCTCCCAGCGCAGCTTCAAGCTGGTGAGCGCCAGCCATCAGCTTTCCCGCCTGGTATGCTGCCTCTCGTTCCCTCTGACCGATCTGAGTTCCCCCTGCCATCCTTGGAAGAAGATTTGACAATTGGTCGCCAGAGACATAAGAGAACAGTATTGTCCGAGATTTCTGGTCCGCCCCAAGAATAGACGGAACGGGTATCCCGCGACGCGAGAGCAGGTCGTTGAACGCATATTCGGCCTCCATTCTTCTCTTTCCCGATATCGAGAAGTGCACCGATCCTAGCCCGAAGAGACTCAATGTCACCCACTTCAGAGACACCCAGTTCGTGTAACGTTTAGCGACAAGCTTCTCTCCGTCAACCTTCACCAAGAAAACATCGTTGACGAAACTGCCGATCCGCCGAATCGACACGCGACCGTCGGGACGATACCTCCTAACGATCTTCAGAATGAGATCCATTTCTTCAGTCATTGGCAGCTCTCCGTTGACTTGCCGCCGTTGACACTGGGACCAGTTTTCCTAAATATTGGCCAACAACCCATCGTCCCACTCGGACAGTATTGTCGACGGCTGGAGAAAGTTCACATAACCGACGAAACATTCTCGTCTGTTTTATTGGTACATTCTGTCTCTTTCTCGTCGGCTCGTCGACAGTGCTGGTGTTTCTAGCATCGGCAAGTGGAGTACTGCCTCGGAACACGCAGGTCGGACTTCTTACGTTCGCATTGAGTGCGACGTTGTCAATCGTAATCTCTCTTGTGGGCATTCCTATTGGGTTCACGTTCATGTACTTCTTCGGTGGTGTCGTATCAACGAAGGCGATTAAGCTCTATCTCTTCGTAACGCGAGGGACTCACGTCATAGGTTCTAAGACATCGGAACTCTCGGCGGTGCAAGCTTCACACGGTTTGAAACTGAAGCTTCGCAGACAGATCATTTACTTCGGCTTCATTCTCTCAGTAGTGGTGCCTTTTGCAAGCTATGAAGCCAAACACAAAGACATCCCGTTTTTCTCGCCTCTTGCCCGGACAACCGATATCGTGAGCCTGATTACCCAGGATTTTGTAACGCTCACAATGACAGCGTCTCTTATGCTCCCGCTGGTTGCCCTTGCCCTCCCCTATTTCGGAGGATTGAGGCTTAGGAGCATAGACGTCGGTCCCTTTCACACAACGGTCCTATCGATGGTCATTGGTGCCTCAGGCGGCTTCTCACTCCTCTACACGGCCTTGACGCGTCCAATGTTGAGCGTCCTCGCATACGTCTTCCTCCTCCTAATCGGCGTATGCTGGTGTTTCGCAATCGGCTGCAACCTAGCAGCTGACCCAGCAAACCGACACATAGCCCACATCGTTTTAGCCGAAAAAGTGAGCTCCAGAGTTGTTTCCTCGAAGATTTGGCTCGAAAACCCACCGGGAAAATTCCGAGAAGTCTAGAATTGACCTCGAAATACTATTTTTATACGCTGATAATGATCCAACTATCGAATATCGTTGGATAGGGTTCCCACAGGAATCAAAGGGCTCGACGAGCTTCTCGGAGGAGGCTTCCCGGAGGGAAAATGCATCCTCGTTGTTGGCAGCCCAGGTTCCGGAAAAACAACGTTCGCAATTCAGTATCTCTACAGCGGAGCCCTCCAAGGCGAGACGGGACTCTATGTCACTCTCGACGAGTACCCCGATGTGATAAAGCAGAACTTCCAATCTTACAACTGGGACTTGGACAGCGTAGAAAAGAAAGGCAGACTCCTCTTCCTAGACGCAAGCGGTCTCCGAAGAACCAGGGTCAAGAACAATGGCCCTCACGCGCTGTATTCCCCTGATTCCTCCGAGGGAGTCGGTTTCACAGACGTCCTGAAAACTCTTACAAAACTAGTCGAAGGTGAAAACGTCGAGCGGATCGCACTGGATCCTATCACATCGGTCATGTTAAGATATGGGGATGAGTTGAAGAGAAGGAGAGCCACCGTCGAGTTCTTTGATGCTCTGGCTGACACCGGTTGCACCTCTCTAGTAACGAGCGAGCTCAAGACATCGCTGTTGGACCGAAGATTTCAACTTGAGGAATTCCTTTCTCATGGAGTAGTTGTTCTTCACACTCTCATGCATCAGGGGAACTTTGTTCGGGCGGTCCAGGTGGAGAAGATGCGTGGAATTTCCCATGACACGCAAATTCGACCTTACCAGTTTGGAACCTCGGGAATAGAAGTCTTTCCGCGCGACAAAGTATTCTAGGACTTAAGCTTCTTAGAGTAGAAGATGATTCCCTTCCCGTCTTCTATTGCAAAAACATTCCAGCCTTCCTGATGCCTCCGCGCCCTAAGCTTTGCAATTTTTAGCCGTCGACGGCGAACTCCACGTTCTTCGAAGGCTTCCATCTGGACAACACAGTCAGACATATCCTCCAACTGTTTCTGTACCATCGGATCGACACTGGGGCCAAGAGTGAACACTGCTTTTCCTCCTATTCCTTTCATTTTCGCACCAATTGACTGCACGAATGACACTATGCTCTCTGGTTTTGTCTTGGATGCAAGAGGGACCAGGGAGTCGAAATAGAGACTTGTGCCTTTAGACCGCTGGGGAGGCAGGGATGATGAGATTTTCACGCCCAGTGTTGTCAAGTCGCCAATAGATGGAACTGAGAATTTCTCGGTCGACTCCTGTCCAGCCTCAGCGGAATAACCATCGACAAATGTCAAGAGTCCACTCTGCTCGTAGCCCTTCACGTCGAGCCCCATTGACTTCATCCCCGATCTTACGTTAGAAGGAAAATCGCTTGTTGAGACAAAGATGCATGGCCTGCCTCGCTTGAGATCCTCGAACATCAGTTGTTCAGAGAGTATGGTCTTCCCCGACCCTGTATTACCCTCGATGGATACCGTTCCACCGTCTAGTTCGCCAGCAGTCAGAGTGTTAAAGTGCCCAAACGGGGCAAGGTAACTCTTGCTCCTTCTTCGAAAATAGATTACCCCTCCAACCGCTCCTATTCCGCCAACGCCGACGATAACAAAGTATGGAAGGAGGTTGTACGGAAAGGGAACAAAGCCGGGTGGTACTAGTCCGAAAGTTCCCCCCGGACCACGGAAGTTGTAAACTATGTTGCCTTGACTATCAATGATGTCAATCCAAACCAGATACGTACCTTGAGTAGAGTTGCTAGGATAAGGCCAGGACGCGATGAATTCGTACGGACTCGTGGAAGTCGCAATGCTCATCGTCAAGTTATTCGCTCCTTTAACTGGCCGGCCGTTCGGGTCATGAATAGTCATGTTAACTCTGCCTTGCTGAATTTCTGGTGTTCCTAGAGCCGAGAACACAAACGCTTTGACTACGATGTAGTTGTTCGGCGGGGCCGCATCGAGATAGAAGTATGTTGGAGTATTACCCGCCCTATCCTGTACGGTTATCATGTTGGCTGGAAACAGTCCCTCATAATCCGACATAGGTACCACGACGAGGGAGCGGGTCGAGATGGATCCCCATCGAAGCCAGATTGTGGCGCCTGGCGGAACGGAACTGGTATAGATTTCAATGGCAATCGAGGATTGCTCTATGAGAGGGATTGCTGACAAGCTAAGCGGGATAGTTACGTTTGCTGGGCCGGGCATGATTCCCTGAGTGGCATTCGAGTTTGTCCAACTACTCTGCCCGGGAAATTGGTAACTGAAAGCTGCGCCTAAGTATACTGGACTAGTGGAGGAGGGGTTGCCGGTCCAATTAATCCAAAGCGAGAAGGTGAGAGGGCCATTGATGGTGGCAGGAGACTGCAACGGTGGTTTGAGCTGGAAGATGGCCTGAGAGTTTGTGATGTTGGCAACGCAACCGACACAAACGCCCGAAGGCGGCGAAGAAGTAAGAATTCCGGGTGTTCCAGACGTAGCAAGGTAGAAAATACGTTTGGGTATTGAAAGAACTCCAGCTACCCCGGGACTAGCAGCTAAAGCCACGAGGAGGGCTAGAACGAGAACTAACCCGAGGAAGGCCTTGCCCACGATTCTCTCGTCAGAATATCAGTCGATGCCAGTTAAAAGGTTCGACGAGCGGCGTATTTCGACGTGGAAAAATATGAGGAGGGAACGTTAGGTCTGATCGAGTGACTAACCTTTTCCGATTCGGAAGACTGAGGTTCCGCAGTTCGGGCAGGTGCCCTTGACCGCAGCCTTTCCATTCTTGAGCGTGACGTTCTGAGGGTCCTTTATCTCGATGTTCGCTTTGCATTTGACGCAATATGCTTGTGGCATTTCTATTCAGCTGAGCGTGCACTGGAGCGTGCTAGTATTTGAAACTCACGTAGAACCCGGAGATACCCACGAAGGACGACCATGAAAAGGAGCGAGAATACGAGTGTTTTCCTCTAAAAGAGTCCAAAAGAGCGCTCTTGAGCCTGCTCTGACCACTTCTGATTATCAGAACTTCAATTGGAGTTGGAAAATTGCTCATCGTTTTCTCTCACGCTCGATAGCAAAAACTCGGCCCGATCGTGCCTTAGAACCTGTTCGTGAGGGTTTCATAAGCGTCTTTCAGAAGCTTCTTCGTCGAATAGTTGAGAAGTTTCTGAGCCCACGTACGCTCGAAGAGGTCTTTCATGCTCAGGTTCTTCAATCGGTCGAGGTCAACTTGTTTGCTTGCTTCCATTAAACCAGTTGCCATGGTTGAGAATGTTTCGAAGCTGGGAGGCTTCCCCGGCTCGCCACGAACAACCGCTTCCTTTCTGAGCTCGTTGTAAAACCTAAGCGTGGCCTTCACGGATTTCCCTATGGCCAGGTCCACCTTCTGGTCAAACTGAAACTGCGTTTTTAGGACCCGCCTTGACCCAAATGTGAAGGTATCATTCTAGTCAGGCTTCCTCGTACAACCGTATGACTCGTCCTCATCCGTTGCTTCCCCACGCTCCTCTAACCTTTCCTCAGAAAGTGCTTCAAGTATTGGAGCAAGCTCTCACGGATTCTTACTATTGTTCGGATATTATGACTGTCTTGACGGCAGTCCGGGAGGTCCGAGCATGCTCGATTGCCTCTGGGGCATCTCGCAAGACATATCGATCAGTAATCATCGAGCGAAGATCTATTTCCCCTTTAACCAGAAGAGCGAGGGCAGCGTGAATATCCGATTCTATACAAGAATAGCTCGTCACAATCGAGATCTGCCGACTGAATAGAGCTCCGACATCAAGATTGATCGATTCGCCTTGAGCTGGAGCACCGAATAGGAGTAGCTTTCCTCCCTTTCGGATAGAAGCGAGCGCCGGCTGTATCGCTTTCGGATTTCCAGTGGAGACGATTGCCAGATCCACTCCGACATGGGTCAACTTGGTAACATGTTCGGGAACGCTCATGGAGGATGAGCTGATCGCCTCGTTGGCGCCAAGCTTCTGAGCTATTTCGAGCCGCTGGGAGAGAACATCAGCCCCGATGATAACCGCGACGCTCATTTTCCTTAGTAATTGTATCTGAGTCAAGCCGGTTGGGCCTAGGCCAACTACGAGAACGTTGTCCCCCGGTTTTACCTCTGCCCTGTTCAAAGCTCTAACGCAGCAGGCCGTTGGTTCTATCATTGCTCCTTCCTCGAAGCTTATCTCGGGAGGCAAACGTACCACAGCTCCTCGAGCGACATTGGCCTCGAGAACTCTGAAATATTCTGCTAGTCCACAGGGATCGAAGTTCGTCTTCTTGAAAAGATCGCACATCGTGTGATCGCCTCGTTGGCAGAAGTGGCATCTGTAGCAGGGTACATGGTGGTGTGCGATGACCCTGTCGGATTTTCTTAGATCGGTTACGCCCTCCTCTACCCTCTCTATGGTTCCACTGACTTCGTGACCGAGAATTCCTCCAGGTCCGTAGGCACCGTGAACCTTGTCGATATCTGTTCCGCAAATTCCAGAGGATGCGAGCTTGATCAAGACTTCGCCCGGTTGGAGTCTAGGGACGGGAACCTCCTTGACCTCGGCGTGCCCTTTTCCATTGATTAGACAGGCCAGCATGGGCGGTTCGATGTGGCCGTGCGATTTAACGAATTTCCCGATTCGGGGGACGATCTTGTGGTTTCTGAATTAGAGCTTATTTCATAAGAAGAGTAGATGAGCCATGAATAGTAGTGGGCTACCGTTGCCCGTATGCCAGTATCGAGAACTCGGGGCACAAAAGACTCCGTCAAGTTCATGCAGGTGCTCGACCGGGCAGTCTATCTGAGGCTTAAGCAGCTAGCGCATCAAAGAGGAGTTACTGTACAGGAGCTTATCCGGGTTCTCCTTATCCCTGACTGGCTGCACGGCGCAGAGGAGAAGCGGTTGAGGGTTGAGTTGGAGAGTCGTCATCGTAGATCCACTCAGAAGAGGCTCTTTCGGACTTCTCTTCAGAAGCCCCTCATTTCGGCTAGGAAAAATTAGTACTCTCACCGAACCGTTGAACGCCTGACTTTGGGACACTGTTCCCAATCATAATATACTATTCTCGCCGGGTATCACTAAGGCATCTTCTTGATCAAAGATCTCGATGTGGAGATGGAAAAGAGAAATGTCGGTTCCATCATAGTGTTTGGAGATTCGACTGTCGGAAACCCTGACCTTCGATACGTAGCTGGAACATCTCTGCCGAGGGGTGGGATATTCATGAAACGAGGATCGAATGACCCGACACTCATAGTCAGCAATATCGATGTCGGCAGTGCACGCCAGGGAAAAGTTCGCAATATCAAGACTTATTCTGACTTCGGCTACGAACGCATAGCGAGCAAATACGACCGGGACGAGGCGAGGATCCGATTCTACCAGAAGATAATCAAAGACGAGGGACTTCACGGTTCTACGATTCTTGCCGGAAGAAATGATGTATCAAACACCTTGCATATGATCGACGCCCTCCGCCGTAAAGGCGTGAAGATCACTGGCGAGAAGTCGCCTACGATCATCGAGACTGCGCGTGAGACAAAGGATCGCTGGGAGATCGAACGACTAAGGGTTCTTGGGAAGAAAACCATACGGGTTGTCGAGGATACACTGCGGTTTCTGAGAGGAGCAAGGGTTAACGGAAGAAGGGTTTCTTACGAGTCAAAGCCGTTGAGTGTTGGAGCGGTCAAGAAGGTGATTGGAAGGTCGCTCTCTGAGCAGAACCTTGTTGCTCCGGAGGATACTATTTTCGCTCCGGGAAGAAGGTCGAGCGATCCTCATTACAGGGGTGAGGATGAGGATGTTGTCCGGGCTGGGGAGCCTATTGTCTTCGACATATTTCCCTCCGAGCCGGATGGATATTGGCACGATTGCACCAGGACCTATCTCTTCGGTCCGGCGCCGAGGAAGGTTAAGGAGATGTATGATGCCGTTCTCGAAGTCCAGACTTCCGCGCTGGACATGGTGAAGGAGCAGGTTCCTTGCAAGGAGATGATGGCGAGCGCATGCAAAATCTTTGAGATGAAAGGATACCCCACTGCGCGGCAGCTAGTGAAGGGGAACAAGGAGGCTCGTACTCGCGGGTTCATGCACGGGCTCGGTCACGGCGTTGGATTGACTATCGGTGAGAGACCGTATCTCTCGTTGTACGGGAAGGATCACTTGCGAAAAGGGTCCGTGGTGACGATTGAGCCAGGCCTTTACGAGCCTAAGTGGGGCGGTGTCAGGATAGAGGATATTGTGGTTGTTGGTTCTCCCTCGGAAAACATCACGCCTTTGTCGAAAGATATCGAATTATAGTCCCTCGCCTAGGTTGTACTCATGTACGGGGGCGGAATGCAGCCCAGACAGAGGATCCGGGTTACATCTGCTGGTGGGGTTGTCTATCGCTGGGATGGCGATAAGCCGCTTTTTCTGGCGCTAGCCAGTAACAAGAGAGGAGTTTGGTGCTTGCCCAAGGGGTTGATTGAGGCGGGGGAGGATGAGGTTACGACGGCTATGCGGGAAGTGCGGGAGGAGACGGGTGTGAGTAGGGTGAAGTTGCATGGGAAGCTTGGCGCGATCAAGTATCAGTTCGGGTTCCGTGCGAAAACTTACGATAAGACTGTCCATTTCTTCCTGTTTGAGACTGATCAGGCTGATGCGAAGGTGGGGACTGAGCATGATGCGATGGAGTGGATGCCTTACGAGAAGGCGCTTCAGACGCTGTCTTATCCGAACGAGAAAGAGATGCTTTCGAAGGCCTGGGGCATTATTCAGTCCGAGAAAGCTCATTCCTCGGAAGCCAAGCTGGGTCAGAGCAAGCTTCCGACTGGCTAGAGTCAGTTATAGAGGACTAGATTGTCCGTAAGATGACAGAGAGGCTTTCGCGTTGATAGACCCGTCTTCTTCCGAGCTTCGAGTCTACAATACGCTGACGCGGAGGCAGGACAAGTTCGTGCCTATACGGCCTAACAGGGTGAACATGTTTGTTTGCGGTCCTACGGTCTGGGATGTCTCCCACATTGGGCATGGAAAGACCTACGTCGCTTACGACATCATAGCACGGTATCTTCGGAGGAAGGGGTTCAGCGTCTTCTTCCTGCTGAATATCACTGATGTTGATGACAAGATCATCAACAAGGCTCACGATCTAGGGGAAGAACCGCTTGTACTCGCGAAGCGTTTGGCGAAATCCTTCTTCAAAGACATGAGGGATCTTCACGTGGAAAGCATAAACCTCTATGCGAATGCTTCTGATCACATTCCCGAGATCATAGATCAGGTCGCCGGACTTCTCAAGAAGGGGCTGGCGTACAGGGTGGAGGATGATGTCTACTTTGACATTTCCAAGTTTCCAGGCTACGGGAAACTTTCCCACCAGAAGCTTGAGGATCTGACAGTTCACAGGGTTGACCCGGACCCGCGAAAGAAACATCCTGGAGATTTCGCGTTGTGGAAGGGCCAGAAACCTGGTGAGATATTCTGGGATAGCCCTTGGGGAAATGGACGGCCCGGCTGGCATGTCGAGGACACCGCGATTACACTGACATATTTCGGGCCAACCTATGACGTTCATGGTGGTGGTACGGAGCTGATCTTTCCGCATCACGAAGCGGAGATCGCGCAGGCCGAGGGTTTGACAGGGAAGGAGCCGTTGGCGCGCTATTGGCTTCACACTGGACTGTTAAGTATCAAAGGAGAGGAGATGCATAAGTCGCTAGGGAATTTCATAACCATCCAGGATATGATCCAGAAGGTTGGAGCTCTGGGTTTGCGCGTGTTCTATGCTGGGACCCATTACAGGAGCCCGCTGGACTTTACCGATAAGGCGCTAGAGCAGGCTGTGAGCCTCGCCAGACGGTTTAGACGGGCGCATGACCAGCTGGTGTTGGCTCGGACCAAGACAGACGGTACAGAGGGGGAATCGTCCGGGCTTCTGAAACGGTTGGATGAGGCGCGGACTGACTTCTTCCAGGCTATGGACGATGACTTCAACACTCCAGGAGCACTCGCTGCCTACATCAGAATAGTCGGATTGGCAGAGGAAGAAGCGAGGACCACCCAAAACAAATCTGAAAGCGCAATAATCGATGCATTAGAGGATCTGGGTTCAATCCTCGGGGTTCTGGAGTCGGAGACTGTCTCGCAGGACAGAGTGTCGGAACTGGTGAACTTTGTTTTGGAGCTAAGGAATGAACTTAGGAACAAGCGCGACTTTCAATCGGCTGATCGGATTCGCGATCGGATGGCCAAGCTTGGCTTCGTGGTAGAGGATTCGGCCGAGGAAACGCGCTGGATAACCTAATCCTGCTTGGAAGCGCTCTTTGTCTGACTCTTGCTTTGAGTCTTTAGGATCTTTTTCACTTCATCGAGCTGCTTGAAAGATCCAATATCATGATGCGGTTCCGGCGTCAAGTATCCGTAGACTCGTTCTCCCTTCGCGACAAGTGTGGGTATGACGTTTGCCGCAATGTCGGATCCGCTTGAACAATATTTCAGAACAGTGGGTTCACAGAGACAGACTCCGATGCTGACAGGGTATTCCTTGATGACCGGTTTCTCCTCGAAATATTCTATTCTGCCGTCTTTGTCTACTCTTCCGACTCCGTAGTCGATTCGGACGCCAGTGCTGAGTGCGACTGTGCAGGTTGCTTTTTTCTCTCGGTGGAACCTGATCATGTCCGTGAGATCTAGGGTTGTGAGGACGTCACCGTAGTAGACGAGGAATGTTGAATCGATGTGGCCGCTGGCCTCCTTGAGCGCGTTCGCCGTGCCCATTCGTGGGCTGATGCTATAGCCGATGTTGACGCCGTACTTTGATCCATCGTCCAGATGGTTACGGTAGACCTCGCTATCCTCGTCGGATAACAGCATGATGATGTTTCGGATTCCATGGCTGGCGAGGTAGCTGATTACATAGTCGATGAATGGTTTGCCCGCGATCGGTATCATTCCCTTGGGAACGTAGCTTGTGAGGGGTGAGAGCCGTGTGCCGGCGCCGCCGGCCAGAACAAACGCCTTCATCAGTATCTCGCGGTCTCGCGGCGGGTCTTCGACCTGTATAAGGGCTTCAATTGGCCGTAGGTAGAATTCATTAGGGATTGAACCTTTTGGTCGCGGGCGGTTACTTTCGAAAGTCTCCATGATGATGGGCTTGGATGCCAGTGCTTGGAATTACGATTTTCTACTCTAATTAGTAGAGTGTTGACGTAACAGGGCTTTGTCTGTTCGTGGCTAGGCTTGTAAGAGGCCTCGGCTCATGGAATCCTCAAGGTCGGCGTGTTCTTCGTGCAACCCGTGCACGTACCACACCTGCAGCTCACGCCCATCAAGATCGGTTGTCTTCGTTGAAAGCACCTTCGCCCCAGGTCTCATAACCCAGTGAGACAAACCTTCCTCCAAATCCTCCCGCAGGATCTCTGGAAAGGCTGCTTGAAATTCCACGAAGCTCACCTCAGCCTCAGGATTCAGGTAGGGATCATGGAATCGCTCGCGTAAGAATCCGATAATCTTGCCCAAAGGCAGAACCTTCTCGATCCTCGTCGGCTTGTTTTTTCTCGCCTTGCTAGTCATGAACTATCACGTCAGTGCTCTGTTATCTGGAAAATGGCAACGGAAAATATGGCTGTTACAGTACCCGGACCCGACTGTCGAAGGTAGCCATTTCCCCTATCCTCTGCCAGAGGTAGAGTAGGGTCCTAGTTAATGCTGACCTTTGACGGCAGAACCTTTTCCACTACATTGATCGATAGGGTCAGATCGTTTCTCTCGGCGATCAAAGGCCTCAAGCTAGGCTCGATCGAGCCCTGTGCTAGTTTCAGAGAGGCCTCGTCCAACTCACCACTCTTATGATCTAACTTAGCGTTCACGAGATATCTTGTCAGACTAGTGATCTGTCCCGTCAACTCGGCGAGCCTTGATCGCATTGAGCTGACCAAAGCACTTGCCGCCTTCGCCTTATCCATGTAGCCTGCCTTCTGAGACTCCAAGAGCTCCGAGTATATCTCACCGTCAATTTCCCTTGAATCTTTCAACGATTCAAGAGCACCAACTCTCTTTCTCAACAGTGTTAGTTCGGAGATGATGTCCTCGGATTCCAGCTTCCACTCCGGCGAAATTGTGATAGTCTTCGGGGTTAATGCCATTTGTCGAGCTTTCGCTGTGAGAATAATTCCGCCCGTTGCTTCTATTTGGACGCCTTCCATCTCGCCGAAGGGGTTTCGCTCGATACCGATCACTCTTCCTAATAGCCTGCCGTAGATGTCGCTCACCGTTCGGCCGAGGAGAGCTTTCGTCTCCAGCTCGGGAGATAACATCTAGATTCTACCTCACTCGATGGGCTGGATTCACGATCTGCGGAATCTCAGGGAACTTCTCTCGCATCTTCGCCTCAGCCATAAGATCCGCCTCCTTCAGGATATGGGCAGATTCATCGTTGACCGGGATCGACATTCCATCCGAGTCAACGGCCTCCCCGATCTCCATCGTGAGGTTCTCTAGCGAGTCTTCAACATCGCCTACGCCGGTTGATATCTCGGGAAGTTTGCCCTCTAGCTCGCTCCTCACTGTCCCGAGGAGTCCTCTGACAGAACCCATACTATGGACCATATCGCCGAACTGTTCCACTGTCTCAAGACGGAGTAGTGCCTGTTCTAGGCAAATTTGGCTTCGGAGGGATGTTTTGATTAGTTTCCGAATCTGTACGCACTCGTTTGCGAAAACGGTCGCGGTTTGTGTGTCCCGTGCTTCCAAGGCCTTTGTGCACTTGTCCCGAAGGGTCTGGTCTCGCGATTCCATCTGGGTGATGCTGCGCTCCAACTTCGTTGTTTGGGTGCGGAGCTTGTGAGTGGCGAACTGGATCCGTTGCTTCATCGGTGTAGGTTTGATGGCTTCTCGAATTCTATCGGTTAACGAGGGATTGTCGCGGAACATGATTAGTCTCCTATCATCCTGTTTTCCGGCGTGAGATATGCGGGTGGTCTGAGATGCACCTGGTGTTTGGCTTGAGAGGCTTGGCGAGGCAGGGCTGTGGTCATGAAGATCGTCGTTCCCTGGTTTCTGTTAAGTCCTCTCAACAGAGGGATTAGCAGGTTAGTGGCCGAGCCGTCCAAGTCGCCTGTTGGCTCGTCGATTACTAGTAACTCGGGCTTGACGGCTAGCGCTCTCGCGAGGTCGATTCGTCTTCGTTGTCCAGCGCTCAGTCCGTCAGGGTATGACCGTTCGATCTTGTCTAATCCAAAGAAAGCGAGAGCCTCTTTGATTCTTTCATCTCGCTCTTTTCTCGGGACACCGGCTAATGAAAGGGCTAGGTGCAGGTTTTGCGAAACTGTCATCTGCGGAAGTGCGGTGGGTCGCTGAAACACGGCGGCGGTCTTAACCAAGCCGCACCGTTTTACGAAGGACTCTCGTGTAACGTCGTGGTCGCGGAAGCTTACCGACCCGTGAAAGGGTTTCTCCAATCCCAAGACGACATTCACGAGTGTCGATTTTCCCCAACCAGAACCGCCGAGGACTGCAAGGAAGTCTCCTTGATCAACCTTCAAAGAAACGCCCTGATCGTACAGCCGCAGAACCCCTCTGACTGAAGGGTACTCGACTACCACTGACCTGGTTTCGATCACGGATGTCATTGTAGCTAGCTCTTGTAATTCTCTACGAACGAAGAAGATCGTATTCTGCGAAGGCTCGGGAGCGAGTAGAACAGGCCTCCTGCGAGCAATAGGATGACCCCGGTTAGGATTAGTTCGGGGATCGAAGTCGCTGTAAGGAATCCTCGGAATATTATTGGAGAGAATGCTACCAGAGCGATGATCGCTCCTCTAATGAAATAGCGGAGAAGAATCTGCCAGCTGGAGCCTCCGTAAGCAAAGAGGGCTAATTCCTCCCTTGTTTTTCGAGTCGTGGTGGAGATTGACGCTAGAGCGCACGTCGGAGGAACGACTAGGAGGGAGAGCCAGGGCCGCGAGTTGAATAGAGAGGGGCTTATTGTTGCTATTGAGGCTTCGAGAGCCACTATTCCCATTACTAGGATTGCGAGTAGGTCCGTGGCTTCGCGTGGGATAGCGCCGGATAGGACGATCGGGGACCAGGATGGCTTTTCCAATTAAGGTCGACCTTCTATTCAGGGCCTGCCATGGACCGGAGGAACATTCCCAATCGTCCCTCGTCATAGGTCCTGATGACTGAGGAGGCGAAGTCGATGTCGAGGTTCATTGAGCGGAGCTTGGATAGAACGGCGTTCACGTCTTCCTTGTTGCGCGCGACTATGAAGACGAGTCCCTCCGGAGTTCCGAGGGAACTGATGACGTTGAGGGTCTCTGGAATCTCGCATATTTGTTTCAGGATGTCTTCCCTGGATGGGGTGCTGGGGAAGTTGGCAGCAACGATGACCTGTTCTGAGAGACCGAGTTTTGAAAAGTCGATCAGAGTTGTGTACTCACGGATGATGTGTGCGTCTTCTAATCGGTTGACCCTGTAGGCTATTACGTTGGGGTGGAGTGCGAGTTTTCGGCCTATCTCAACGTAGGACTGTTTGGAGTTCTCCACGAGCTCCGCGAGGATGCGTAGGTCAGTTCCATCAAGGTTCATGTCTTTTCATCCTCTATGATGCCTTGAACGATTCGTCCCAGTCGAAGTAGCGCTTGATGATGTTCTGTGAAACGCTTGGCCGTCGGCCAACGATGATGGTTTCGAAGTCTTCCATGGTAATCGGGTCCGGAATCGCGTTGAGATCATTAGCGGCGCCACGCTGGAAGAAGTCGCGAACCACCTTGATCTGGGTGGACTGGAATAGATCGCGAATGTCCCCCCCAGAATACCCCTCGGTCCTACGGGCCAGCTCGGCGAAGTCGACGTTGTTCTGGAACTTCAGGTTTAGAGAGTATATCTGGAACATGTCCATGCGGGCTTTGACGTCTGGGAGCGGGACGTAGATTCTCTTCTGGAATCGTCGGATGAACGGCTCGTCTAGGACCCAGGGCTTGTTTGTTGCGCCGATGAGGTAGACATGTAATTTCTTATTCTTGTCAAGGATGCCGTCCATCTCTTTGAGGAATTGGTTTCTGACGCGGACCTCTCCGCCGACCTCTTCTCCCCTGACGCCCATCAGCGAGTCGATTTCGTCGATGAAAACGATCGCGGGCTGTCCGTTTTCAGAGACTTCTCTTGCCTTAGTGAATAGTTGGGAGACGTTTCGCTCGGATTCTCCGAGCCATTTTGACATTAGGGAGGCGGCGTCGGCGCAGAAGAACATCCCTTTGATCTCGCTCGCAATGGCTGCGGCGAGGAGCGTTTTTCCGCAACCCGGAGGCCCGAAGAAGAGTATTCCTCGTGGCCACCCAAGGGGAAACAGGTCTGGTCTTCGGACGGGGAAGATGATCGACTCTTCGATTGCCCTTTTTGGCCTCTCTAGATCCGCAATGTCGCTCCAGCTGATGTCCGGTTTCTCGGTTAGAACCCACTGGTCGAGCTTGATGGTCTTGGAATCTCGGGTCTCAGTGGAATCCATGGAATGAGCTATCGGCTCATCGGATTGGAGTTCTTGGATTCGTTTCTTGTATGCCTCTACGTGTTCTGTGTAGACTTTGTTTTGAGGCGCGGCTGGGTAGAGGGAGCAAAGCTTGAGTAGGACCTCGATGGCTCGTTGGTATTTTGTGGCGGCGAGGCGTTTGGAGCCTTTTCTCTCGAGCTCGATGGCTTCTTTCGCGTATTTTACTGCCAGCGATTCCAGTTCTTCTGATGCTGAGATTTCTTGTCCCTCCTTGTGACACTGAAGGGCTTGGACGGGAGCACTTGTCTCCCGTCTTAGTCCATGACTATCTTTCCGTCATCCTTGAGCCGTTGTAGAGAGCGTCTGATGTCATCGCTTGGGACCAGCAACTCTGCAGAGCAATTGTTGAGACTCAACTCGCCATTGTGCGATTTGATGTAATCAAGCAGCTTGTCTTCCAGTGGAGCCTCTTCTGATCCTGAAGTGGTGATCGCGATGGGGATTCTTTGTTCGGTTGCGCGGGTTGCGGCTTCTGGAACGGGTTGGCGAGCTTCAGGTAGCGGTAGTTCTGGGAATCGCTCTTTCATTTGTTGGGATGCGATGGCGCTGGATTCTTCGAGGACCTTGCGTGCCTCACCGCTTGAGGCGCTCATGTCGAATCCTTGGTCTTCGCCGACTTGGCCGGTTTCCATGCTCATGTCGCTAAGCATGTTGTTGACTTCGCCGAGCTCGTTGGCTACTTCGGGGATGACGCCAGCGATTCTACCACGGGTCTCGCGAACGACTCCTATGACGGGAGCAATTTGGGCCATGATGTCGCCAAACTCTTCGACTGTTTGCATTCGGAGGATGACGCGTTCGAGGGCTAGTTCACTGCTGAGTGTGAGATGAGCCATTTTCCGAATCTCGGCGCACTCGTTGGCGTAGAGGGCTGCGTGAGCCGTGTCCTTGGAAAGCTGTGCACCGATGCAGCGTTGGAACATTTCCTTGTCGCGCTGCTGGAGCCTGGCTGACATATGCTCCAGTTTTTCTTTCTGGGATCCGAGTCTGAACAGAGCTTGCGCTATGCGCTCTTTCAATGGAATAGGATGGACTCTCTCTTCGAACTTTCGGAACAGCCCTTGAATCCTCCTAAGTCTCCCTCACGTGAAGTACTAGAACGGGGTCTCTCGAAGGGGAGGTTGTCGTTGTTGGTTGAGGGACTTGAGATATTGGTTGGGGTTGTTGTGCAACGGGTGGAGCTTGGGTGCCGTCGAGTTTCTGGAGGTAACTGTAGATTGACTCGACGTCTTTCTTCTCTGCCATTGCTCGGACGAGGCCGCTGTCGATGGCGTCGCTCGCTGCTTTGTAATTCATATCGTCGAACTCGCCTGAAGCGTGCAACATTTTGTTGCCTGCGAGGTGAGTCTGCAGCTGTCGCAGTTGTGTGTTGAGGGTGCTGGTTCGTTGACTGAGAGTATCAATGATCTCCTTTCTCTTGCCTTTGAGCTCGTTGATCGCGTCCTCGTGTTGTTTCCTTAAATCCTCGTAGACGTCCTTCTGGATGTCGCCGACACTGAAGAGCTCGTCAAGGGCTCGCAGGCGTCTGGTTACGATGTCGAATTCTTTGCGGAATTCCTCTGCTTCGACCTTCCAAGCCGGTGCGAGGACGAGGGTGTCGCCGGTTATGGCGACCCTGTCGCCGGGGCACTGAAGGAATTCTCCGTTGCCCTCTTCTATTCCTACTCCGGTTACCTCGTCTCTGAGGTTGGCGGAGATGCCTACGACTTTGCCGAAGGCTCGGCCGTAGGGGTCTTGGAGGGTTCTGCCGAGGAATCTTCGGACTTGTTCAAGTGTTATCGGCATGATTTTGCACCAAAAAATGTTGGCGAAGTTACTCCTACCTTGGAATCACTGTCTCGTGTTCTGCGACGGCGGTTGGAGAGGGTAACTCCGGGAACTTCTCACGCATCCGTGTCTCTGCTATGGTGTTGGCTTCAGAGATGATCTTTGAGGCTTCTGGACCTGATGCTTCTAGGTCGTAGCCTTGTCCTGTTGCTTCGCCGACTTCCATGACTACGCTGTTTAGTGTGTCAGAGATCTCACCTAGTTCGTATCCGACTTGTGGGATAACTCCCGCGATCTGGTTCTTGATTTGGTGTACAACTCCAGCTACTGGGCCCATCATGGCTGCGACATCGCCGAATTCCTGGATTGTTTCTAGTCGTAGTACGACTTGTTCGAGTGCGAGTTCGCTTCTGAGTGTGACTTTGGCGATTTTCCGGATCTCAGCGATCTCGTTGGCGTACATTGCGCTTCTCATGGTGTCTTTGGCCATTTGGGCTTGGACGCACTTGTCGAACAGTGACTTGTCGTGTTGCTGTGTCTTGAGGTTGGCGCCTTCGAGCCTGTTCTGTTGGACTTTTAGTTTGTAGACGCACTGGGAGATCTTTTCTTTGAGTGGTTCTTGGTGGTGGATGCGATCTGTGACCTTCGAGAGTAAGGGTTCCCTTTGCTCTCGGTCCCAATTCTTCATGGACTTGTATGACATTTCTATCTTGAAAGCTGGTTTACTGGGGACAGGTTCCATGTGGGTTCTTGACACGTAAAGGTGTGATTTCATACCCTGCGTGGTAGAGAAATTCTAGCTCAGGCAATAGGTTGCCTGTTGTCAACAGATATTTGCCGGGTATGTTGTGTGGTCCACAGGACGGTTTTGGTTTATATGCAGTGTCAGAAAATTGGTAGGAAGTTGTGTTTTCCCCAATCCCAGTTTAGCATTGCTAGTTAAAAACCGGGTAATTCAGCATGCAGCTTTGACAGTGTTGTTTCTACCAAATTGCTGATTCTGGGTTTACAAGCCCGGTTTTACAGGGTTTTTGCGGTCGAACGCTTTTACCATTTTACCTCATAGAAGTCGCTTCCCTAGGATGAAAAAAATGGTACTAAACGATCTAACTCTAGAGAAGTTAGTCAGCGAGATCAACGGCTACAAAGAAAAAATGCGCAACATCTACGAGGAATACGGACGAGCCTCACAGGACCTCCAAGACAGAATCAACGTGCTAGGGTACACGTTGAACGAGCACCTCAAAGAGACCAAGGACCAGATCGGCAATACACCTCAACGACTGCTGAACCTTGAGACAAAATACGTGACCGGTGAAGTCAGCGAACAAGAATACCGCGGACAGCGAGAAGAATTCAAAGGCCTCCTACAGCGAAACCTCCACAGCATCGAAGAAATCAAAGACATGATCGAAGTTCTAACTCACATCGAGACCAGGCCACTGGCATCAGCAGACTTCAAACAGGCAAACCCACCAGCTCCACGAACCCTGATCGAGGAATGGGCGAAGAACGCCGTTCCACAGCAAGCACCAGCTGCCTCGCAACAGGCACCCGTGAATACACCGACTTCGCCAAGCGTCAAGTTTGCTGCAAGTTCCATTGTCTCCGAGAGACCATGGGCTCCACCCACAACACCTACGGCACCCCAAACGTCCTATGCACCAGTCAGCGACCCCATCTCGGCACCGACCCCAGTGACTGCCTCCGCCCAAGAACAAGCTCTACCGGTATCACCGATTACTGCTGATCCCATCGTCGCCGCCCCTGTCATCCCACTAACACAGGCGAGCACTGCTGCCGTTGACGATTCATTCGCGCGTGCTCCCGCGCAAGAATACGTCGAAGACATTGCAGACGCACTCGTGGTCAAGGTCGTCGATGACATGCCCATTGTAGACGCTTCCTCAGCAATCGCCACAACGGAGATAGAGATTCAACCCAGCATTCCGGGCACAGAGACCGTTCCAGGCACACCCTCAGGACCAGACGTGTCTCAATCCAGCCTCCAGTTGCCAAGCCAGTTCTACAAGGTCGTCTGTCCAAAGTGCGGCGCCGACGTTCCCAAGGCAGCGAAGGTCTGGGAGCTCAAAGGTGGGAAGTCCAAGAAGAACGTGCTGATCGGCCTCTTCCAGTGCCAAGACTGCAGAGTCAAGTTCAGAGAAGCCCTTACCAGGGACATCATCTAGAACCTCAGAACTCGGCTCCTCAAATTCCCTTCACGTTTTTTTCTCGTTTCTTTTTGTCTAGGGGTTAGCAAAGCCTTAAGTCGCAAGAACCTATCCCGATTCTTACCGTAAGGATTCAAAGAGGCTAGTGTTTGCAAGTGGAGAAAACAGAAACGAAACGTGCCGCACGTACAGAGAGAACACCGGAAAGAACTCCAGAAAGGGCTCCCGAAACAGCTCATGAGACCCGTCCTATGAGCCGGGCTCCTCCAGATGTTGTTTTCATCGGAAAAAAGCCGTTGATGGCGTATGCAACCGCTGTAATGATGCACTTCAACAGTGGATCGAGCCAATGCACCGTCAAGGCTAGAGGCCAGTCCATCAGCCACGCCGTGGATGTTGTGGAAGTAGTCAGGAACCGGTTCTTCCAGGGCAAGCTGGTCATCAAAGAAGTCAGGATTGGAACTGAGATGCTTGGCGAGGGAGATGAACAGCGGAACGTGTCCACGATAGAGATTGTCCTGACCAAAACTGAGTAGAAGAGTTCTACTTCATCATTCTAAGAGTACTTAGACCCCAGGTCCTCTCCACACTGTAAAGCTTGACCTCTGAGATCACTAGAGGCTTTCTCAGTGCGGACATGTTTTGCGGGGTCCATTCCATGAAAAGGGGTCTCTCAGGACTGTTCGTGTAGAGTGCTCGGTCGACTAGGAAGAGCTTGTTCATGTCGTTGAGCGAGTTGTAGATTATCGCTTTTATCCGGAGATATTCCTCGCTCACACAGTCTAACAGGACTTGGTCTGTGTATCCTGAGTCTAGGACCATTAGCTCTCCAGAAGGGCCTTGGTCAAGCTTCATTTGCTAAGCCAACAAACAAGCTCGTAGATGTTCCGTTCGTCAACTAGTATTGATGGAAACGGCTTATAATTCGTATCGCTACCCACGCATCCATAGTATGGAGAATGGTAACCGGCATGGTTACTATTCTACAGGAAGAGATCCTTCTGCTAGGGTTTGGTGGACGGTGTGGCGCGAGACTTGAGTAGGCCCCCCGGGCACCAAAATTCACGGTTACTATTCCATCTAGTGAATTGAGTAATCGTTTCAAGATTGGTTTCAGGAACTGTTTTCAGATTATGAATCAATAACGCGTTCAGATAGCTTTTCAAGATCCGATTTCCGGCTGCCGATCACCTTTTTTCCTATCCACAGCTGGTGACCCTGAGGATTAGTTATGCGAGCCCCCTAGATTCAGGGGATCATTCGATCCGAACTGCACGTATGCCCATTTCGCTTTGGCCGATGACAAGTATTCGAAAAGTCGTAGGCGGGCTCTGAAGCGAGTCCCTAGGCAAGGGGATCTTCAGAACCCGCTGGTCGCTCTAGAATTCTCTTTACCGCTTCTCTATCGCGCAACAGATAGTAGGTAGCGCCTCTCGTTTTCTGGCTTACTTTTGCAAGCCCGTCCGTGACAAGTCTGATTAGTTTTGTGGGGTGAGTCTCCACATCGTGCCACCTCCATCCTTGCAATGGTGTTCCAGAACTCTCCTCATATACAGCGGCCAACCTGAGCGTCTTGCTGTACTCGGGGAATCGTTCCAAGAAGTGCAGCACCCTAGCCTCCTCGGCCTGGGTCCGGCGCATCTGCCTACTTTCTTGATTGATGCTTTGAGCTGCCAGTTTTAACCCCTAGCGTCCTTGACCGTGTATAGAAGATAAAGGCTTTGACTGGTATGCGCCTCTCCAATCGCTCTCACGACAGCCGAATCCGACAGAGAAAATTAGGAGAAACTCCCCCATATTGACATAGAGGTGACACTCCCATTGGGCGATGAAATTCCACCAACCCCGTTTAACCCTCCACCCATACCCTCGCTATAGTGAACAAAGTTAAATGCGATCCACCCCCCTCTTCTTTTTCTATCAGACTTGCCCGCGCCGATAGTCGCTGAGTACTTCAAAAAGATCCACCGTATAATCTCGGCTCTCGACGAGACCAACTTCCGAATTATCCAGTGCATTAGAGAGTACGGGCCTCGGAACCTCCAAAGGATCGCTCGGAAGGCCAAAATCCCCTACCCGACCGTACACGCAAGAGTCTCAAAACTCGAGAAACAAGGAATTCTTCGCACATGGGCAAGCCCAAGCTACGCGAAGATTGGATTGATCCGAGCAACAGTTCTACTGACCCCTACCCCTGGAAAGGATCTCTTGGCCGGAGAAGCGCTAAAGATTCCCGGATACTGGCTGCGAATCATGAGATGCATGGGCGAATGCAACGGCTATTATTCGATTCACGCCGTTCCGGAAGCAAACCGTAGTGACTTCCAACAGTACTTGGATCAGCTCGTCGCTTCGAACTTGGCCAGAGAGTATCGCATATACTGGCTGGAAGATCAGCACACCTCAATTCCCAATTTCGAATACTACGACACAACCATAGGAAAGTGGAGATTCACTTGGGAAACATGGCTACGACAGCTTTCAGATCATAAACTGGCGAAACATGCAAAGACGGGTCTCAAAACACCATCAAGACCGCCTTTTGACAAGAAGGACCTGATTATTCTGAAAGAACTCATGAAGAACGCCAGAGTCACGCTCGCCAACTTGGCCGGGATGTTAGGAACTACAGTACCCGGAGCGAAGTACCGTTTTGACAAGATAAGAGAAAGAGGGTTCATTCATGAGTTTGTTGTCGAGTTTTTGCCATACGCACCGGAAATATCAGAGTTGTACGAGGTGAGACTTGACTTCAAGAATGAAAGCAGTCTCATTTCAAAGACGAACACCTTCCTTGCGCTTCCCTTCACACTCCACCAATCACAAATTCGAGGTATGAACTCGGTCGCCGCGAGGGTCTATCTCCCGCGAGGGGAGATGAGCAATCTTTACGCTCTCCTGTCCCGGTTGGTAAGGAACGGGATACTGAGCAACTTCGCCTATCTCTTGCTTGATCCTCTTTCTATCAAAGCTCAAACATTTTCGTACGAGTACTATGATGACGAAGAGGGATGGCGATACGACAATAACGACTACATTAGTAGACTGCAAAACCTCTTGACCGAATTTGAAGACAATGAAGCGCAACAAGCGATCTTCGAGCCGATGTCAATTGCAACGACCGCATAAGAATAGGCGATAGGAGCAGCACATAGTCCGACGAAGAACCTCGAAGACCCTAGAACTATCATAGATAGTCGTAAGCTAGCAGCGTCATGAACTCGGGAAAACCATCACCCGTCACAAGCACGTCAAGCAATTCTCCTGCAGTCTTGTAGTTTGTAGTTTCGTGGGCTTGTTGTATGGCTCTTGTGCTCACCTTCGCGATTTCTTGATGCAAAGTGGTCCGGAATGACTGGCGCGTAATCGTAGAGCCTTCTAGAAGTTTGGCAGAGTGATAAATCCACTGCCAGATTTGCGCTCTACATATCTCAACAGTAGCAGTGTCTTCCATCAGGTTGTTAATAGACACGCAACCAACACCTTCCAGCCACGATTCTAGATACTGTAGGCTGATGGCCACATTTGCCCTCAGAGCCTGCTCGCTGATCTTCGGCTCAGGTACTCGCAGGAGATCCTCGCGGGTTACCTCCACAATCTTGTTCCCGCCAGCGGATTCCGGGGAAGTGTCATCAAAGACCCTCTTGACAACCGGCACTAGACCCGGATGCGCTACCCAAGCGCCTTCGTATCCCTCCGAGGCTTCTCGTTTCTTATCTGCAACTACCTTATCGATGGCTTCCTGGGATCGCGGGTCGCTCTTGATAGGAACTTGAGCCGCCATCCCCCCAATCGCATAGGCACCACGTCTGTGGCAGGATTGAGCCAGTAGAACAGAACAGGACTTGAGGAATGGCGTCGTCATCGGCAGGAGAGGCCTTTCAGGAACTACGAATCTCGCGTCGTGTCCTAAGAATTTGATTAGGCTAAAGATGTAGTCCCAGCGGCCGAAATTCAGGGCCGTTATCCTCTCTCGTAACTCATAGAGGATTTCTTCCATCTGGAACCCGGCGAGGATGGTTTCGATCAGGACGCTGCACCTTATGCTAGCGTGTGGAAGTCTAAGGGCGTCCTCCGAGTAGTCAAAGATATCGTTCCAGAGACGTGCCTCTAGATGACTCTCGAGTTTGGGAATGTAGAGGTAGGGCCCTGTACCTTGGCTGATCAACTTCTTGGCGTTGTGGTAGATGAAGAGGCCGTAGTCGAAGAGGGAAGCTGGGACGGGCCGGGATCCGTCTAAGAGGTGTTTCTCGACTAGATGCAAGCCGCGGGGCCGCATCATTAGAGTTGCAAGTTTGTTTCCTAGCTTGTACTCTCGATTATCTGGACCCTCGTATGTTATGGTCCGATCAACCGCGTCTCTAAGGTTAACCTGACCCTGAACGGTTCCCATCCACGTTGGCGAGTGGGAGTCTTCGAAATCGGCCATGTAAACGTCCGCGCCCGAGTTGAGCGCGTTTATTACCATTTTCCGATCAACCGGACCCGTGATCTCAACCCGTCTCTGTCTAAGATCAGCCGGGATAGGCCCGACCTTCCACTCGGACACCCGAGTACTACTGGTCTCGTCCAGAAAATCGGGAAGTGCTCCGTTTCGCAGGCTTTGATGAATCACCGTTCGCTTCTCCAGTAACAAGTCGAGGCGTGGAGAAAACCCCCTGACAAGTTCTCCAACAAAAGCCAGCGCGTCGGGTGTTAGTATCTCTTCGAGACCGCGGACGCTAGGATCTGTGACTCTGAGTGTTCGCGGTTCGTGCACTAGTTCGGTTCGCTTGTCGGCTTCGTCGGATAAGCGCAAGCCTATGGGACCCGGTCTCGCTCAGGCGTGGTCTTTGAACCTGATGGTGCTGCAAGTGCTTCTTGCTCCTTGAACTGTACAGTTTCAGTGGATTCGCCCATCGCGGTCGTTGAAGATGTTCCGCTTGATAGTACGGTCGCGACTTCGTCGAAGTATTCTGTTCCCACAAACGCTTGGTGTTTCACCGCTGTATAGCCCGCAGGCTCGGCCCCGAATTCTTTCCTCTGTACACGAACATAGGCAGCCATTCCCTCAGCTGCGTATTGTTTGGCCAATTCGAACATCGATACCGAGAGACTGTGGAAGCCCGCCAAAGTGACAAACTGGAACTTGTAGCCCATCGTCGCCAGTTCCTTCTGGAACAGTTGTATGATCTCGGAGTCTAGGTTTTTCTCCCAGTTGAATGATGGCGAGCAGTTGTACGCTAGTAGCTTCCCGGGGTATATTCGGTGGACCGCTCCTGCAAACCTTCTAGCTTCATCAAGGTCCGGTGTAGGTGTCTCGCACCACAAAATGTCGGCGTAGGGCGCGTAGCTTATCGCTCGTGCAATGGCCGCTTCGAGGCCAGATTTGATTCTGTAGAAGCCCTCCGTTGTTCTTTCGCCTGTGGTGTAGGGCAAGTCCCTCGGGTCCCCATCGTTTGACAAGAGTTTCGCACCCATGGCATCTGTCCGCGCAATGAGATACGTCGGAACTCCCATCACGTCGGATGCAAGCCGAGCGGCAATTAGGGTCTTGATGAACTGATGAGTTGGGACGAGCACTTTTCCTCCTAGGTGGCCACACTTTTTCTCTGAAGCTAGTTGGTCTTCGAAGTGTACTCCTGCGGCTCCAGCCTCTATCATCGCCTTCATCAATTCGAAGGCGTTGAGAGGGCCTCCAAATCCTGCTTCCGCGTCAGCAATTATTGGAACGAACCAGTCGATTTTTCCCTGGCCGTTCATGAACTGTATCTGGTCGGCCCGCTGGAAAGCCTGGTTGATCCTCTTTACCAGATGCGGAACGCTGTTGGCCGGATACAGGCTCTGGTCAGGATATGTCTGGCCTGAGAGGTTAGCGTCGGCTGCTACCTGCCAACCGCTCATGTAGATTGCCTTGAGACCCGCTTGTACCATCTGGAGAGCCTGGGCTCCGGTGAGTGCACCGAGAGTAGGAATGTACGCTTCCTCCCTCAGGAGACGCTCAAACTTTTCCGCGCCCAGTCGGGCCAGGGTAAACTCTGGATGAACCGTCCCACGCAGCTTACAGACGTCCTCGGCCGAGTATGGTCGACGGATTCCGTTCCAGCGTTCCGATCTCCAGGCCTGCGACAGTCGTTCAGACTCTCTACTGAGGTACTTTGTTCCATCGGTCAATGGAGCTTCTTGTCTTCGATGTCTGTCGGCGAATTATAAGTGTTGATGAAGTAATCGTCCAAGTTCTATCTTTTGATATATATTTGCATGTATAGCCTGTCCCTAGGTTCCTATGGCCGCAAGGATTATGGAATCTTCCAAGCCGTATTTGGGGAAGAACCCCTCTTGTTTCTAGAAAGGGTTTGGAAATATTTTCGGTAGTTGAGACCTTCAAGAACGTTTATGCATGGCTCCGCGGACTTGTCGCATGAAGCAGAATTTGAGACATGTTGCCGTTGGCCTATCAATCTGCTTGGCGCTCCTGACCAGTCTCGTCATTAGGCTGTGCCGATGACTCGGTCTTCCACACCCAATCCCCTGTGCCACTCCCATAGAGTGGATAGTGAGTGGCAAGAGTTACCTGGACACAATGGCGCTTGCTCGCCCTTTTGCTCGTCGGGGTCGTCTCACTCGCCTATACTCAGCGGGGCATCGCGGAAACACCCCGGGCTACAACCGGAGTCTCATGGAATCCGAATGTAAACTGTGTCCCAGTGGTCACTACTTTCGAAAACATAATGGAAACCAACCTGAATTCTTTCAACGGAGGATTCCTATCAGGGAGCCAGTATGCCACCTACAATCTGAAATATTTCGACCAGAACGGTAACGGCTCTTCCGAGCCGGGCGAACCCGTCGTGTACGACGTAAACAACAACGGAACCGCGGATGTGACAGCGGGAAAAGACGACCAGTTCTACTCGACTATGACTTCAGCCAGCGCGGACCGCAACCTATCTACTTCGCCTACCAGCCCGGTAGGAGGATCACTGGTTGGGCAACCGTTGAAGACCGAGCCCAGGCTGAAATATGTCGACGGGTCAACGACTGCTTACTACAATACTACCAACGGCAGTTGGGATTCAGGGGACAAAAACATTGGTGAGACACTGGTTCTTGATGCAAACAAGAATGGCGTCGTCGACGTAGGCGACACAGTGGTTAGCGGAGGGGTGAGGCCCCCGTTCGCTGCCGAGATTGGAAAGCCGCTTGTAACTCAGACCTTCGGAGGAATCCCCAACAAGAGGATGCTTAACCCGCCATGCACGATCACGAGTGAGTCTGGACAGGTTGTCGGCGCCTTCGTCGAAATCCGCGGCGTCTATCCTGTAGCCTGGAACTATACAACCGAGGACTGCGCGTCCGTTTTCAACGGAATCAACGGTGGCGGCAACTTTGGCACTCCGCTCTGCGATTCAAGCGGTAACATGCAGACATTCGGTATCCCAGGAGATTGCGGTGGCAAGATCCACGCTGCTTGTAGCCACCGGATCCACTTCGAGATCGACATGGACTGGATGGCGAAAGACTGGTGTGGACCTGTAAGCTCGTACTGTAACAATAGCACTCTTCCCCAATATGTGGCAAGCGGAATTTCAGGAGGGTCCACGAGCATAGACGTTCAAGGTTTCATCTACTGGGACCCCGAAGAGGTTACGACGCCAGGCCACAATTATGGTGGGTGGGAGCTTCATCCGTTCACAGCTTGGCGCTTATCCGCGTCGCTCGCTACTACCATAGAAGACTCGACCAACAACTCTGTGGGATCAATAACGGCTGGGACCATTGTCCACGATACCACCATCATCTCAGGAGGTAGTTGGGTTTACACTGGAACCGTGACCTACAGCCTCTTCACGGGCTCGACCTGTGGAGGGACAGGGACGATTGTCGGTGGCCCCGTCACAGTCATCAACGATGTTGTTTCGAGCTCTACATCTCAGCCGTTCAATACCATGGGCTCGTTTAGCTGGAATGCCCGCCACAGCGGCGACGCAAACAACAACGGCGCCGATAGCCCTTGCGAGCCGTTAACAGTCAACCCGTCGATTACGGCCAATTTCCCATTCCCTCCTACCAACCCTGCTCCAAGACAGAAAGTAACATTCTCTGGAAGCGCCACAGGTGGTACCCTTCCCTATGTTAGCTGGTCATGGAATTTCGGCGACAATTCCCCGCAAAGCTCTGGGGCAACTGTCGCTCACTCATACTCCAAGACAGGTTTCTATACGGTACGGCTCACAGTGACCGACAACACCGGAATCAATGCCACCTCCACGGCGACGATAACGATTCTGGAGAACCGGACGATTCTCGAACTCGATCCAACCTTCTTAAATGAGGTGATAACGAGTCTGGGCATTGCCGTCGCGACCACTGCCATAGGCCTGTATTGGAAGAGAACCGGAAGGCACCTCGACTCAACTGCCTGAGAAAAATTATCCTGAGGTTTTCTTCGAGTTGTGGCGCCGCCGACAGGGTTCGACGACCGCGGACAGAATGAAACCTCTTTTTCTTGTTATTCGCTAACTTTCTCCAAGGATCTTCTTCGGGTGGCTTGATGATCTTCCTGTTATCTATCGCGTTCGCCAAGAGTAAAAATAGTATGTCCATTAGAAATCTGATTGTAAAAACCGATTTGAAAATTCTCGCAACAGCGGACCCGAAACTCTGGAGAAGCTACCTTACCCACAGGGAAAAGACGGTGGACTTTTCTTGGTTCTTTGTTCATAGTGTACGACTGCAATCTCCTACTTCCACTGTCCTCATCGAGAAGTGCTTGTCGGGTTTCTGGATCGAACCTCCTCGTCCGGCTGGGTTAGTTTTAGAGCACTCGTCATCGCTGGGAGTATACTGGTCTTCAGAAGAAGAAACTTTTCTTCGACGGGAGACTACTGATTTATCGTCAGCAACCTAAGAATACTATGTTGTATACGGCGTCTGTCGATGCGGGCACAGCTCCCATTGTCCAGGTGAAGGGTGCAGTCAACGATACGGACCCTGATGGAGGTCCCCTGACACTATTCACATGGTCCAATTTGACCGTGTTGGAGCCGTCATTAAAGCAGCCATTGTACTGGACATCCAATGAATGACCAGGCATCACGTTCAGCGTCAGGCCAGTCCCGACATATTGCCAGCCTGAAAGCACTTGAGCTGTGTAAGCATCGTAGACGTAGACTTGGGCAACTCCTTCCGTCCCGCTGCTAGAGAAATACTGCCAGTGAGCAGTCAGAAGGTAAGTGTGAGTGCTAACCACGTTGTTGAGGAGGGATAAAGCGTCGGGCTTGGGCATACAATTAGAACAGCTCAGAGCAACTGTGTAAGCGTCCATGGCGCTTCTGATCTGCTGGTTGGAGAGAGTGCTTGCTCCGTGCTGGATCTCATAATCCCAGGCTAAGGCGGCTATTCCCGTCACAAAGGGGGCTGCAAACGATGTGCCACTGTTATAACAGTATGATTGAGCAACCTGTTGAACAAAGCAGCTCGAATCCCATTTGGTGGAAAATGCGGCACCTGTCCAGAATGTACTGAGGACATGGTTACCGGGTGCTGATAGCTCGACCTTGCTTCCAAAGTTGCTGTACGGATCTAAACCGGTATCGCCCTCCATCAACGCGGAGACGGCTACTACCCTGCTGTCACAGGCAGGGCAGTCAACGGCGTTGAGACCTTCGTTGCCTGCAGATGCGACTATTAGTGCCCCTTGATTCCAGGCATATTGGATCGCATCCATGGTGTTGGGGTATTGGCTCTCAGTGCCAGGGCCTCCAAGGGAGAGATTGATGACGTTGGCACCATGATCCACTGCCCATCTGATTCCGCACCCAACCCAAGCGTCCTTCCAGGAACCTCCACTATCAACGGCTTTGACTGACATGATTTTTTCCTGTGCCGTTCCGGCCACGCCCACTGCATTGTTTGTCACCGCCGCCACAATCCCGGCCACAACGGTGCCATGGCCATAGTCATCAGCGGCGTTATTGCTCGTAGAGATACATTGCGGGTAACCGTACACCCCGACGCTGACAAAATTGATTCCATGGCTTCCATCGGAAGCCGTCCAGAGGTTAGCCTGAAGGTCAGGATGGTCGAACCAGACGCCACTGTCCACGATGGCAATGATCCGATTGTGAGTTCCAAGGGTCTTCGCCCAAGCGCTAGGAAGATTAAGGTCCGAAGGACCCCACTGATTCGCATAGAGTGGATCGCTCGGGAATGGCACATTCACGGAGATGCTAGCTTCAGGGGAAACCGTGCTGCCGCTCGTCCCCGACACTGCAAAAGTATAGACTCCGCCTGGAGTATTCACCGCGGAAACGTAGAAGGTGGATCTCGCCGAACCGTTGCACGACAGTGAAATGCTCGTGGGATTCAGCCAAAAGGTCGGCAGGCTCGCGCTAGGCCAGAGTCGTGCGTTCAGACTCACAGTGCCGACGAAGCAACCCACGCTGGTTACAATGATTGACGACATACCTTGCGAACCCCCGGCGACCTGCAAGTCTGTCGGAATGGCTTCGACGGTAAAATAAGTCGACCCTCCTCCACCACCGCACATGGGAGTGGGGCTTGTGCAAAGCACTCCACGAACCGGAAGAAACATTACGGTGGGAGAAATGATCGCGAGCGCAATGAGAACAAGAGAGGTTGTTCTCAAATCTCGATTCACTTAATAGCACAGATGACATTCTCAGTTGAGAAGCTTACGGGATCTTCGGTCTTTGGAATGTCTACAATGTGAGCTGGCCAAACCTCGATCGTAACGTATCCGCAGTTGCCCGCTTTTGTTGATAATACATGCACGATTATGTTTGAGCCGGATTGAACTATCTGTGTAATCTTGATAGTGTATCCTGGGTTAGGCTGCTCGCCCATAAAGACCGCTATCACGGTTCTCGTGGTGAAATTTACAAAAGGCGCTGGCTCGCAAGGATATCCTCCATGGGGTGGTGGCTGTGAGCAGTAAGGTTGCTCCCAGTAGGCTTGTCTCCAGACCTTTACCCATGTGTCGTTGTCGTTTATGACTAGGTTAGCTGGTTGGGAATAACCCGTTGCTCCTGCTGTCGGAACCGTATGAAAGGGTATGACCGTTTGATGTGGCGATGTCATACGCCCGTAGACGAAAAAGGCTCCGCCAAGACCCACAGTGATCACTATTGCGGCCAGAACCGGTCTGGGCACGGCAGCAATCCCAGGAATGCCAAATGTCAATTGATCTTGATCTTAATCGATAGATAGTATCCGGTTTAACTTTATCGCCTTGAACTAAATGAGCAATTATTCGGAAGTACTTACTGGGTTGAGACATATTATCCATTTCGGCTCCCCGGACTGTTCTTTGGATTCATAGGATTCGAGTTGATTCTTGGAGGCTTGGCAGTGGTAGGAAGGGGAGAGAGGGTATCAAACCGAGGTTCACGATAGCTGATCGAGAAGGAAACACCTGTAGCGAGGAAAGACCTTGAGGCCGCCAAGAGTGCATTCTGGGACATTAGCCGTAAGGTTCGGGATTTGCCGGAACATGCGTTTGTGATTTCTCGCGTGGGCTTCTCTGAAGACGTTGGTCTATGCTAAGGATGACGAGAGCAACATAGCTCCAAGATCGTTCTGACTCTAGAGCTACATCCCTGGCATATCGTGGAGGTGCTACGAAGGGTCGAGGCCGCCCACACTACCGGCTTCTACAAGGCAAGCGACCTCTACCGTCTTGAAAAGTATGGGGTGTTGAGGTGGCCGTTGGATGAAAACCACAGGCTCCCTCGTAGACCCCTGACAAAACCTGAACGGCGCAACGCCGCGATATCCGGTCTCCCAGAGCAAGTTGCTAGGTACTAATTACATGGAATGGGTCTGCTCAAGACACGGCACAAACCCAATAGGGTAGGCGTTCTTCTCCCCTCCACATGATCAGCCTAGTTGCTTACAAGGTTGCGTTACTTGCTCTCCTTGCAGGGATTCCCACCTCTGTCGGAGCAAGTGCATACTATAACCAGCAACAAACCGCCGCCCTCAACAATCATGTCTCAGACCTGAGCGACAAATTGAACTCTGCCGATGCTCAAGTTTCTACTCTGAACCACCAGGTTTCAGATTTCAACAATGAATTATCCCAGCTTCAGTCTCAAAACTTGGCGCTGCAAAACCAGGTGAACTCGCTTCAGTCTCAACTTGCCAGTCTGAACAGCAGTTCACAGAATGAAGGTGTGGTCGTCAGTAAGGGGCAAATCTCGCTCACGTCGAACAATGGCTTCCAGCGCTTAAGCTTCACAGTCCCGCCAAACGTCATAGAGAAACTAAACTTGACCTACTCGACAAGTAGTCAGGGATGCCTTGGAGCCCTGTCCCAATACACTCCGTGTTCTCTCGGAGCCTCTCTATTCAACCCGACTCAGTTCGACACCTTCAGTACGTGTAACTGCGTGTTATACGGAAATTACACAGCGTCAACATGGTCATCACCACTTGCGACCAGCTACGGCACTCGCATAGTGATTACAGCAGGGGCGTGGGTTCTCGTCTTCTACCCCGAACCGGGGGTGAGCAGCCCTACCATGATACTGGTCAACGAGACCGTTTTGTTGAGCGGACCGTTCAACTTGACAACGCAGACAACCCAGATTAGCAGTGGGAGCTTAAGCCTCTCTGGGTACGGTGCAGCACAGTATGTCTCTTTCATGGCACCGGCGGGTGTAGTATCATCCTCACTCAACATATCGTTCTCTGCCAGCGGAGGTTACAGTATCAGGTTAGCCCTGCTCAGTCAAGACCAATACAATGCCTTCCTGAACTGTAACTGTGTTTTCTACGGAAACTACACGACTACAACATGGATATCTCCCGTCGCTCAGTCGTACGCTGCGCCGGTAACAGTTCCAAGCTCATCAGGGGCATGGTATCTCGCCTTCATGGAACCCCCCGGCACGGGAAGCGGGACGACCATTAGCGAAACCATCAAACTCACCGTTCAATCAGGCTAGAAACGATCGGGGTCCTGTTTTCTGTTTCAATCGGTTGGCGAATCTCTGCATGTAATCAACCGCACCGTTAGTCAGGTTGTCGATGGTGTTGGTGCTCTCTTCCACTGACGCTTTGACTAGGTCGAGGCTGCACTGTTGACTAGGTTTCTTAGGCACCGGTCGTCGTGATCTTGAACGCTTGGCTACACGCTTCATGGGCCGACGCGAAGGCATCTTTCGGAAAACTCTTGCCGCGTTGAGGAAGGCCCTCTTGTCGAGTCACAATCTCGTCCCGCAGGCAGTTCTTTTAAGAAAGTCAGAACTGGCAGCATCCAGAGTGACAGAAACATAGTTGACCGATGTCGAGACGGTTTTCGCCGGAAGCATAGCTATTCTCGGAATAGTAGTCGGTTACCTTCTTCGAGGCAGGGAAACCAGGCAGCAGGTTAGGCTTCGGCCGCTTGAAGACAGGCAGAATGCTCTGAAGGAAGTCTATTCCATAATGGTGGAGTGTTTCTACGCATTACACGAGGCTATCGGCAAGCAACCGAAAAGTGACGCTGAGCATGAAGATGCCGTTGGTAAACATCTTGTGAAGTTTGAGGATTCGTTGAGAAGAAACGGCATTTGGATCTCGAAGGTTCAGGAGAGCGTTCTCAAAGCTCGCGGTTCCTTCTTACAGACAAATCTTGCGCTTGCAGCCCGGAGAGCTTCACCGCAGCAGGATCCCGGCCCAGAATGGAAGAAGATTGATTTCAGGCAACTCTCGGACAGTTTTGGCGAAGCCAGCAGAGCCATCGCGAGACAACTCGGCATCCCCGTTCTAGAGGAAGATCTGCGCAAGATAATTGGCTCAACCGTGAATGAAGACTCTACGTCAGCTAAAAGAGAACCGTGGAGTCTCAAACGCACTCTCAAAGGCCTGTTTCGAAGCATCTGGAATCGACGATCCGCTTCGTATTTCGGACTCTCAATATTGAACCTCGTGATTCTCTTTTCGGCCAACCTGCTAGTGGCGAATCCATACTGGATAGAAATTGACGCGGCCGTCTCCGGGATCGGTTTCGTCATCGCGGTGCTCATAATCTCGAAACGTCGAGAATGGCTCAAATATTTCGTCGCGATCATAGCCCAAGTGGGTATCATTTTGGGGGGAATAGTCAACGGCGTGTTTCAGAGATTGACACTAAGCGTAGCCTCACTTCTCGGCCTTGACTGGCAAGTGATCGTCCTCTTGGTCGTCCTGATCGTGAACAACGCATTGTTGCTCTCGATGATCGACAGTTTCAGAGCATTGCGTTACCAAAAGCCTCAGTCTGAGGCCTGATAGTATCAGGTGGTCTCGAACGAGTTCTTAGAAAGCGCTTTCCAAGACTCGAATTATCCTCTTACTCTAACAGATGACTGCCCCCGATGCGGAACCACGATTGTGTTCTTGTGCCCTGTATGTGCTTCGGAATAACTAGACGAGGCCGCAAGGTCTATGCCCTGGAATCGTCGAGCGAAGGTCAACGCTCCAGTAAGAAAGCTTGAGCACTCGACCGTTTTAGGGTACAAAGCGTCCCCCCACTTTTATGTTACAACTAGGGGTTAATGCGCGGGATCGTGGAACGATCACTTTCGCATGGGTCAAGCGTTTAAGCCCGTAACCCCTAGAATTAGCATGAACTAGGTGTGCCTTCGCCCATCGTCAAATCCCATGTGCGCGTCCTGAGACCAGGAGAATATGAGATTCTCCGGAGTGGCGTGCCGTCATTGGAGAACCAGACTCGCCTCGACACCCTGTTGTTGACCGGGTTGAGATTTGTTGAGGCTCAAAGACTGCAAGAGAATCCCGACTGGTTCGACCGACGCTTCATACACTTGCCGGAATGGGCGCAGCGCAAAGCTAAGAGAAAACAGAGGGAACGCTGGGTGAAGCTATCTGACAAGGGAAAAACGGTCCTGCCATTCTTTTTCAAGACGAGACCCCTCCCCGACTGGGGCGTTTGGACCGGGAACCTGCAACGTTGGGCTGGGAGAGCACATTTGGACCCGAGATCGTTGAGCGTGAAGACAACCAGGAAGACGTGGGAATCGTGGTTGCTCGCCCAGCACCCTGAACGAGCCATGGAGATAGTGCTGAGTATGGGGCATGATGAGGTTACGTCGGTTCGGCACTACGCTGGGCTACCATTTACCAAGGCTGACAAGGACGCGATGCTGGAATGGACGAGCGGTTGGGCGGAAGCGCGATGAGAATGCTGAGCAGTGGTGACCAAAATAACGGTCAAAGTCTGCAAATGGATCGGCGGATGGGAAAATGAAAGGCTTTAGAACTCAAGCGTTGCTCGGCGAGAAAGTCACCGAGCAGTTAGCTAGAACAGTTAGCTAAGACGCGTCAGAGCTAACTGTTCTCTCCATTCAAGTTCGCTCATGGTTGTTCCGCGGTCTCAACGCCACTTCTCGCTCGCGTATTTCTGAGAGCACAGATTTCCGAGTAGCCAATCGGGTAGTTCTTTCTGACAAACGACGCACGTTCGTTTATTGCTAGCTATGTTTGACATTCTATGTCTCTATGTGGGAGTTAGCTGTTCCATAAGCCCTCCTCGCTGTTAGGCTACATTTAGCGTGCCGCATCTGTCGGTCCAAGCGTTGATGGTTGAAAAGAGTGGCTCGGAGACTTGGAACTGTCCCGTCTTGTTCGCTAGGAATTTCACAATCTCAGACTTGTTCGGTTGAACCACGATGCTGTTGAGGTAGTTGGCTATCGCCAAGCCATGGGACTGAGCATTGGAGTTGTTGACGAAGGTCACGACAACACAGTCGCCTTTTTGCACGTTCACCTCGAAGGGCTGATACCTACTATCGTTGTATCCGGTAGTGTCGTTGGCTACGATTGCAAAAGAGCGTAGAGTCGCCCCGCTCGGGCATGAAGATTGGGAGAAGTAGACTATCCCGAAATAAGTCCCAGCAAGTGCTAACGAGGCTACTACTACGACAACGACGGCTAGCTTCTTCTTGCTGAGTTTAGACTTCGGTTCTTGGTTCAAGCTCGTGTTGAGTGCCAACTTGCTTTACCTTGTTTTTCCACGACCAGCTAGCATTGAGTAGCTACTGAGTTGAGATATACGTTCTAAGTACTTCCTGTATAGATGCAAATCCTGATCCCACTGAGTATGGCATGTAAGTGAGCCGCTAGGGTCGAACTCATAACTAGGCCAGCAACTCTACTACTGCCATGAGTATGTGGTGCCTCGATCTATTTAGCAGATTGAGTTTAAACTGATATTTACAGCACACTCGAAGCAACGTGCCCAGTTACCCAACCAAATACTTCCGCAATCTTCTTAAGTTTGATTAGTCTCTGGATCGGAAGCGAGTAATGATTCGCCCCCGGCTCGGGTCTCTGATACTCTTTCTCTCCCTTGCATTAGTTGCGAGCTATGTCTCTGTAATGGTTCTGACCGAGCGTAGTTTCACGTCCGGCGGAGTAGTCGAGAACTATGGTTTCCCACTGCCTTGGGAGACATTAAGTTGGACTTTTTGTAGTCAAAGTCCTTCTCAGCCTCATCAAGCCTACTCTATTTTGAATGGGCAATGCTTGGCTGCTCCTTGTTGCGCGACGACTTACAATTTCGCCTTCCTGTTGTTTGACGTGCTCTTCTACATGGGAATCGGCTATTTGCTGCTTTTCAGCTATCGCAGACTAATGCGAGGTATAGATAGACGAGCTTCCGAATTGGTCAGCAACCAACAGTCAGAACCCGAGGAGTCCGCGAAAGTAGAGAACAAGGTTCAGTCCAGTCAATGAAACCGATCCCAAAGATTCTCGGCATCTCATTGTCTTATCCTTCTTTCTTCTGCTTGCAACTGGTTTCGCCTTATTGATCTTTAGCTGCCTTGGTTCTGTTCTCGGACTTTGTTTTAGTGGTTTGGCAAGCTAGGCTACGCACGTTTTTCCACTACCGTTCTTGGACGCTTTGTGGACACAATCTTACCTGCGATGACCTGATCGCCTTCGCGAAGCAACTTGACCTTCGAATCCCGCTTGGATACCCAGCCACGACGGGTCCGGTATTGTTCGAGCGCTTCACTACCGCTCTGTGCTGTTACGATCTCGGTGGTCGTCTCCGGGGCCGCCCACCGCTGCGGCCCATGTCGCTTGCACGTATCGTCGCGCTCCCGCGCGCGCGGGTCAACCGCGGCCGGCTAGCTTGCCATCCACCGAATAGGGGCCCGCACCATGCGCGGCAACCACCGCTGCACTAGATACTTTTTGTCGGGCCGCTCTCTTTTGGCAGGCAACCAAGGCTTTGCATCCAGCCTAAGAAGAGACTCGTGCATGACCCCAAATGCGTTGGATAGGCCCGGGATCGGATGAGATCGAACGAGAATCTGTCGACGTTGCTCCCTTGGGCTCGAACCTACGTCAGCGTAGTTTTGAAAGAAGCTGTGAGAGTCCAGAACACAGTGGCACTTATCATAGTACTGGCAGAAAACGCCTTGGCTGTCTCTCCCTCCTTTGGCGTGTTCATGCTTGTCGGCAGGATGCCCGCATAGTGGGCACTTCTTTGTGACTCGGACTTCCTGGCCGCACTCGCCGCACGCGACCGTGATAATGTCATCCCAAGAGAGGAGGGTGGGGCCAGAAGAAAGCATCTCGCTACCTTTAGTACGTGCGTGCATTCCCTTTTCGCGTTCAACGGTATTAGACGAAATCTATGCCACCTCTCTCCAAGAGTTACTTGAAACATCACGTTCCCAAGTTCTTCCACAGTCGCCCTCATACTCGATGAGTCTTGGGTGGTTTGCACCGTTGACATCCTCAAAGCTAGAACTCGTCTTGCCGCTAGGATGAACGTAGCACTTGTATCTTGCATCCTCCGGCAAAGTTCCATAAGACGAATTGAACTCAGTACCTCTCCGTTTTCGGCGTCCAATACTCGCGTCTACTTGAAGGGAATCTCTCGGCTCATCCGGCCGCATGTTTGACAATACGCGCGCAGCCTGTAGAAGACCCCTGGACCTACTACTCGTTCGTGCTCTGTTCGATGAAAAGTATTCTTGCGGCAGTTCTCGCACCATTCCTCCTCATCGAGGTCTATGCGGACCATAGACGA
>Ga0209378_1000119_pt1 | contig 51968 bp, 59 predicted proteins | sample GraSoiAngelo_156_FD_186170 | JGI IMG/M metagenome (GOLD analysis project Ga0209378, IMG submission 186170) | Grasslands soil microbial communities from the Angelo Coastal Reserve, California, USA - 14_1009_13_40cm (SPAdes) (version 2) | ecosystem: Environmental > Terrestrial > Soil > Grasslands ...
ACTCCATCCTCCGCACCCTCGACGACCTCGCGCGCTCATGACGCCGGCGCTGCGCATCGTTGCCCTCGCGCTCCTGCTCGGCGGCTGCGCGGTGCCCTCGTGGGTGCCGCTGATCGGCAAGCCGAAGGGCCCGCCGCCGCCGGCGCCCGTGGCCGGCAAGCCGTTGTCGCCGGACATGCCGATGCCGGGCGACGTGCGCATTCGCCCGCCCGAGCACGACGAGGGCATCGCGGACCGCGTGGTGGCCGTCGTCAACAACGACGCGATCACGCTGAGCGAGCTGCAGGAGACCATCGTCGCCTACCGCGCCGAGAACCGGCAGCAGCGGGGCGCCGGTCCCGGCGACGACGAGCTGGCCAAGCAATTCCTGCCGAAGCTCATCGACAGTCGCCTGCAGCTGCAGGAGGCGGACCGCGAGAGGATCACCGTCGATGATCAGGAAGTCTCCGACGAGCTGACCGAGCGGATCAAGATCTACAACGCGAAGACCCTCGAAGAGTTCGAGAAGCTCGTCAAAGAGCAGGGCATCACGATGGACTCCGTCAAGAAGCGCGTGCGGGAGGGCCTGCGCGTGCAGAAGGTGATCCGGCGCAAGGTGGTGCTGCGCGTGTCGGTGACCGACGCCGAGATCGTGCAGTACGTCGAGGAGAATCGCCAGAAGCTCGAGACGGGCCTCTCCTATCATGCGCGGCATCTCCTCGTCGTCCCCGAAGGCAGCGACGACGCCGCGTGGGAGAGTGCCCGGATCAAGGCCGACCTGCTCCGCGCGCAGGTCCTGGACGGGGGCGACTTCGTGGCCGTCGCCCGCGAGTACTCCAGGGATGCCAGCGCCAAGGACGGCGGCGACCTGGGCACCCTGAAGCGTGGTGAGCTCGCTCAGGACATCGAGACCGAGATCCTTGGACTGGAGCCGGGGCAGGTCTCACCCCCCTACCGGTCCTCGCTCGGGTATCACGTCTTCCGGCTGGAGTCGAAGGAGTCCCTGGAGGGCGACGGGCTCACCCGGGTCAAGCAGCAAATCCGCGAAATCCTGTTCCGCCAGAAGTACGAGGCCCGGCTGGAGGCCTGGCTCAAGGAGATCAAGCAGCGGGCGATCATCGAGATCCGTATGTGAAAAATATTGACAGCGCCCCCCTGGCGATGCGAGGATGACATCCAACGTCGTAGCTCCAACCCCGTAGAAACCCTGCAAAAAGCGCAGAACTCTAACGCCATGCGGCCATGAGTGCCGCCCCCGGAGCCCGTTGATGAGCGCCCGCCGAGAACAACGAGGTCAAGGAAACCCGACCCAGCAGGACGCGCAGCAGAACCCCGTGAACGGGATGAACCTGTCAGAGCTCAAGGAAAAGACGATCTCCGACCTCAACACCATCGCCCGCGAGCTCAACGTGCAGAGCGTGGGCGGGCTGCGCAAGCAGGAGCTGATCTTCAAGATCCTCCAGGCGCAGGCCGAGAAAGATGGGTTGATCTACGCGGAAGGCGTCCTGGAAGTCCTGCCGGATGGATTCGGATTCCTGAGAGCTCCGGACTACAACTACTTGCCCGGACCGGATGATATCTACGTCTCGCCGTCGCAGATCCGGCGCTTCGACCTGCGCACCGGCGATACGATCTCCGGCCAGGTCCGCCCGCCGAAGGACACCGAGCGATACTTCGCGCTCCTCAAGGTCGAGGCGATCAACTTCGAGACGCCCGAGCAGGCGCGCGAGAAGATCTTCTTCGACAACCTCACACCGCTCTATCCGCTGGAGCGGCTGCGCCTCGAGTACGACGCCGAAGACCTGACCACGCGCGTGATGGACCTGCTCTGTCCCATCGGCAAGGGGCAGCGCGGCATGATCGTGGCCGCGCCGCGCACCGGTAAGACAATGATGCTGCAGAAGCTGGCCAACGCCATCGCCAAGAACCACCCGGAGGTCTACCTCATCGTGCTGCTCATCGACGAGCGGCCGGAAGAGGTCACCGACATGCAGCGCTCGGTGAAGGGCGAGGTCATCTCGTCCACCTTCGACGAGCCGCCGCAGCGCCACATCCAGGTGGCCGATATGGTGATCGAGAAGGCCAAGCGGCTGGTCGAGCACAAGCGCGACGTGGTGATCCTGCTCGACTCGCTGACGCGCTTCGCGCGCGCCCACAACGCCGTCATCCCGTCCTCCGGCAAGGTGCTCTCGGGCGGTCTCGACGCCAACGCGCTGCAGCGGCCGCGCCGCTTCTTCGCGCAGGCGCGCAACATCGAGGAGGGGGGCTCGCTGACCATCGTGGCCACGGCCATCGTGGACACGGGCAGCCGGATGGACGACGTGATCTTCGAGGAGTTCAAGGGCACCGGCAACATGGAAGTCCATCTCGACCGGCGCCTCATGGACAAGCGCATCTTCCCCACCATCAACATCGAGCAGTCGGGCACCCGCAAGGAAGAGCTGCTCCTCGAGAAGGACGAGCTGCAGAAGGTCTGGCTCCTGCGCAAGGCGCTGTCGCAGCTCAACCCCGTCGAGGGGATGGAGCTGCTGCTGGACAAGCTCAAGCTCACCAAGTCCAACAAGGAGTTCCTCGCCTCGATGCACTCGATGGGGTAAGAACCTCGGAGGGGGGCTTCGCCCCCCTTCCGACGGTCGTCGCGCGCCTCAGGCGCTCTCCCTGCCTCCCCCCCAGACTCGGATTGCGCGGGCGAAGCCCGCGCTCGAAAGCGGCGAACGCTCCTGGTCGCCGAGAACGAGCCGGCATCCTGTTCCTTGCGATCGACATCCTAAGGGCGATTAAACGTCCGCGCTTTTTGCATTTCCGGGGCGTCGCTGGTATCGTTAGGCTTCCTGAGGGAGGGCTGAGCCGTGAAGGTGGGTATTCATCCGGATTACGTCGACACCACGATCACTTGCGCGTGCGGCGAGGTTGTCAAGACCCGCTCCACGCGGCCGAACATCCACGTCGAGGTGTGCTCGAAGTGCCATCCGTTCTTCACGGGCAAGCAGAAGCTCATGGACACGGCCGGCCGCGTCGAGCGCTTCCAGCGCAAGTACAAGCGGCAGCCTGCGGCCGCTCAATAATCACTTGGGGGGCCCCGACATGGCCCCCCACCCCCCCCAGCGCCGTCTCCGCCGTGCGGAGTTGAGCCATGTTGTTCGATAAGCTCCGCCAGATCGAGGAGCGATCGCACGAGATCGCTCGCGTCCTCTCCGATCCCGCCATCTTCGGCCAGCCGGCGGAGTACGCCCGTCTGCGCAAGGAGCACGCCGACACCCTCGAGATCGTCGAGAAGTTCACCGAGTACCGCGAGGTGCTCAAGCGGCTCGGCGAGGCGCGCCACATCCTGGCCGAGGGCGGCGACCGCGAGCTGGCCGAGCTGGCCCAGACCGAGATCGACGAGCTCTCCGCGCGCCAGGCCGCGCTCGAGGAGGAGCTGAAGAAGCTCGTCCTGCCCAAGGACCCGAACGACGACAAGAACGTCTTCGTCGAGATCCGCGCCGGCGCCGGCGGCGACGAGGCGGCGCTGTTCGCCGCCGACCTCGCGCGCATGTACACGAAGTACGCGGAGGCGCAGCGCTGGAAGGTGGAGGTGATGGACTCGAGCCCCACCGGCGTCGGCGGCCTCAAGGACGTCATCCTCTTCATCCAGGGCCGCGGCGCGTGGAGCCGGCTCAAGTTCGAGCGCGGCGTCCACCGGGTGCAGCGCGTGCCCGTCACCGAGGCGAGCGGCCGCATCCACACCTCCACCGTCACCGTCGCGGTGTTGCCGGAGGCGGAGGACGTGGACGTGCGGGTGGAGGAAAAGGACCTGCGCGTGGACGTGTACCGCTCGTCGGGTCCGGGCGGGCAGGGCGTCAACACCACCGACTCCGCGGTGCGGATCACGCACGTCCCGACGGGGCTCGTCGTCACGTGCCAGGACGAGCGCTCGCAGCTCAAGAACCGCGCGAAGGCGATGCGCGTGCTCAAGGCGCGGCTGCTCGAGCGCGCGCAGGAAGAGCAGCAGGCGGCCATGGCCGCCGATCGAAAGTCGCAGGTCGGCACCGGTGAGCGCAGCGAGCGGATCCGCACCTACAACTTCCGCGAGGGCCGCGTGACCGATCACCGGATCGGGCTCACGCTGCACCGCCTGCCCGCGATCCTCGAGGGCGACCTGGACGAGATCGTCGACGCGCTGACGGCGGCCGAGCAGGCCGAGCGGCTGCAGAAGGTCGAGTCGTGAGACGCGCGGTGGATCCGGACGCGCTGATCGGCTCGCGGCCGAGCGTCCAGGCGGCCCTCGCCCTCGGGGCCGACGCGCTGCGGAGCGCGGGCGTGGAGAGTGCGCCCGTGGATGCCGAGTGGCTGCTGGCCGGGGCCCTCCGGGTCTCGCACGGCGCGCTGAGCGCCGAACCGCGGCGGACGCTGGAGGCGCCGGAGGCCGGGTGGTACGTGGCCGCGCTGAGGCGCCGCATGAAGCGCGAGCCGCTGCAGCACATCCTCGGCAGCCAGCCGTTCCGGCACGTCACGGTGAGGGTCACCGCCGACGCCATGGTGCCCCGCCCCGAAACGGAGCTTCTCGCCGCGTGGGCGCTGGACCTCCTGCCCCGCGGCCCGCGGCGGCCGCTCGCGATCGATCTGGGCACGGGGACGGGCTGCATCGCGTGCGCGATCGCGTCGGAGCGTCCGGACGTCGAGGTGATCGCGCTCGAGGCGGCGGCCCGCGCCGTGACGCTGGCGCGGGAGAACGTCGCCGCGCTCGGACTCTCGGGGCGCGTCAGGGTCGAGGTCTCCGAGCTGTTCTCGGCGCTGGGGGCGACCCTCGCCGACGTCATCGTCTGCAATCCGCCGTATCTGCCGACGGGGCTGATCGCGACGCTGGCGCCCGAGGTCAGCCAGTACGACCCGCGCGGAGCGCTCGACGGCGGCGTGGACGGGCTGAGGGTCATCCGGCGCATCGTCGCCGAGGCGCCGCAGCGGCTGCTGCCCGGCGGCGCGCTCGTGCTGGAGACCGCGGGGGGCGATCAGGCGCGCGCCGTCGTCGCCCTCATGGAGAAGGCGAGCTTCACCGGCGTCCAGACGAGGCGCGACCTCGCCGGCGTCGAGCGCTTCGTCGCGGGGAGAATCCTGTAATGCCCGCGCGCCTCGTGATCGAGGGCGGCGTCCCGCTGCGCGGGCGCGTCGCGGTCGGCGCGGCGAAGAACGCGACGCTGCCGGCGCTGGCGGCGGCGCTCCTCACCAGCGAGCCCGTGACGCTGACCAACGTCCCCGACCTCGGCGACATCCGTACGATGCTGAGGCTGCTCGAGACCCACGGCGCCGCCGTCGCACGCGACGGCCGCCGGGTCGAGGTGCGCGTGCCGCGCGTCGCCAACGACGAGGCGTCCTACGAGCTGGTCTCGACGATGCGCGCCTCCGTGCTGGTGCTCGGGCCGCTGGTGGCGCGCCACGGCTCCGCGCGCGTCGCGCTGCCCGGCGGCTGCGCGATCGGCGTGAGGCCGATCGACCAGCACCTCAAGGGGCTGGCCAAGCTCGGCGCCGACATCGCGATCGAGAACGGCTACGTCGTCGCGCGGGCCCGTCGCCTGCGCGGCGCGCGCATCACGACGGACCTCGTGACGGTGACCGGCACCGAGAACCTCATGATGGCGGCCGTGCTCGCGGATGGGACCACCATCATCGAGAACGCGGCGCGCGAGCCCGAGGTGGCCGACCTCGCCGCGCTGCTGACCTCGATGGGCGCCAAGCTCGACGGCGTCGGGACCGGCCACCTCGAGATCCAGGGCGTGCCGGCGCTCGCCGGCGCCACACACCAGGTGATCGCCGACCGCATCGAGGCGGGTACGCTGATCACGGCCGGCGCGATCACGGCCGGCGACGTCACGGTGACGGACGTGGCGCCCGAGCACCTCGCGGCGGTGCTGGCCAAGCTCGACGAGTGCGGGGTCGACCTCGACGTGGGGCCGGCCTGGGTGCGGGTGCGGGGGCCGGCGCGACCGGGCGCGGCCGACGTGACGACGAGCCCGTTCCCGGGCTTTCCCACGGACATGCAGGCGCAGCTCATGACGCTGCTGGGGCTCGCCGACGGGCAGTCACGCGTCACCGAGACGATCTTCGAGAACCGCTTCATGCACGCGGCGGAGCTCGTGCGGCTGGGCGCGCGCATCGAGACCGACGGCGCCATCGCCGTCGTGCGCGGCGTCGCCGCCTACCAGGGCGCGCCGGTGATGGCCTCCGACCTGCGCGCGTCGGCCGCGCTCGTGCTGGCGGGGCTCGCGGCGCGCGGCACGACCGAGGTCTCGCGTATCTATCACCTCGACCGAGGCTACGAGCACCTCGAGCAAAAGCTGGCGGCCCTCGGCGCCCGCATCGAGCGCACATCGCGATGAAGAACGGGCTGACGCTCGCGCTGCCGAAGGGCCGGCTGCTCGACCCGGCGCTCGACCTGCTCCGCGAGCTGGGCGTGAGCGGGATCGATCCCGACTCGCGCAAGCTCATCTTCCGCGACGCGGGCCACGACCTCGAGATCCTCCTGCTCAAGCCCGCCGACGTGCCGGCGTACGTCACCTACGGCGCCGCCGACCTCGGCGTGGTCGGCAAGGACATCCTGCTGGAGCAGGAGCCCGACGTGTACGAGCCGCTCGACCTCGGCTTCGGCTTCTGCCGCCTCGTGGTGGCGGAGCCGCGCGCGCTCTGGGAGCGCGACGACCCGGCCAAGTGGTCGTGGGTCCGCGTGGCCACGAAGTACCCGCGGCTCACCGAGGCGTACTTCTCGGCGCGCGGCATCCAGGTGGAGATCGTGCGGCTCGACGGCTCGATCGAGCTGGCGCCGCTGGTCGGGCTCGCCGACCGCATCGTGGACCTCGTGCAGTCGGGCGAGACGCTGCGCGCGAACGGGCTGGTCGAGGTCGCGGAGATCACGCGCTCGACCGCGCGGGTGATCGTCAACCGTGCCTCGATGAAGACCGAGCACGGCGCGGTCACCCAGCTGATCGACGACATGCGCGCGCGCCTGGGGGCGTCGCGATGATCCGCACGCTCGACGCCCGCGCGCTGGGCGTGGACGCGGTCGTGACCGCGCTCGAGCGCCCGCCCTCCCGGGCGCCGTCGGGCGTGTCGGCCGCGGTGGACGAGATCCTCGCGGGCGTGCGCGCGCGTGGCGACGCCGCCGTGCTCGCGTACACCGCGAAGCTCGACGGCTTCGCGGCGCCATCCGCACCGGCGCTGGCGATCGCCACCGCCGCCATGGACGCCGCGCTGCGCGCACTGGAGCCCGCGGCGCGCGCGGCGCTCGATTACGCCGCCGAGCGCATCGAGCGCTACCACGCGGCCGCGATGCCGAAGTCGTGGCGGCTGACCGACGAGCACGGCTCGAGCCTGGGCCAGGAAGTCCGGCCGCTCGACCGCGTCGGCATCTACATTCCCGGCGGCCGCGCGGCCTATCCGTCGACGGTGCTGATGACGGCGGTGCCGGCGCGCGTGGCCGGGGTCAAGGAGATCGTGCTCGTCACGCCGCCCGGCGCCGACGGCAGCGTGAACCCGGTGGTGCTCGCGGCCGCGCGCGTGGCCGGCGTCACCGAGGGCTGGCGCATCGGCGGCGCTCAGGCGGTGGCCGCCCTCGCGTACGGCACGGCCACCATCCGTCGCGTGGACAAGATCGTCGGCCCGGGCAACATCTACGTCGCGCTCGCGAAGACCCGGGTCGTTGGCGAGGTCGGCATCGACATGCTGGCGGGGCCGAGCGAGGTCGTCGTCGTCGCCGACGCCGCCGCCGATCCGGACTGGATCGCGGCCGACCTGCTCGCGCAGGCCGAGCACGATCCGATGGCGCGTGCCGTGCTGATCACCGACGCCCCGGCGCTGGCCCCGCGCGTCGAGAAGGCGCTGGCAGCGCGGCTCGCCATGCTGCCGCGGCGCGAGATCGCGGCCGCCGCGCTGCGCGACCACGGCGCGCTGATCCTGACCGAGAGCCTCGAGCGCGCCGTCGAGATCGCCAACCGCCTGGCCCCCGAGCACCTCGAGCTGATGGTGGCGGTGCCGGCCGCGCTGCTGCCGCGCGTGCGCCATGCCGGGGCGATCTTCCTGGGCGCCCACACGCCCGAGGTCGTCGGCGACTACGTGGCGGGGCCGAACCACGTCCTGCCGACGGCGGGGACGGCGCGCTTCGCGTCGCCGCTCGGCACGGAGGACTTCGTGAAGCGCTCGAGCGTGCTCGAGTACTCGCCGTCGGGGCTGGCCGCGGCGCTGCCGCACCTGACGACGCTGTCGCGGATCGAGGGACTGACGGCCCACGGGAGCGCCGCGGAGGCGCGCACGAAGAAGGACCAGGGGGGGCATGCATGAGCGAGGGACGGCAGGCGCGCGTGGAGCGCAAGACCAAGGAGACGGAGATCACGCTCGCGCTGGGGCTGGACGGCACCGGCGCGTCAAAGGTGAAGACGCAGATCCCGTTCTTCAGCCACATGCTCGAGGCGTTCTCCAAGCATGGGCTGGTGGACCTTGCCGTCGACGCGCAGGGCGACGTCGAGGTCGATCAGCACCACATCGTCGAGGACGTCGGCATCGTGCTCGGCCAGGCCCTCAAGCAGGCGCTCGGTGACAAGAAAGGCATCGTGCGCTTCGGCACCGCCGCGATTCCGATGGACGAGACGCTCGTCTCGGCGGCGGTGGACGTCTCGGGGCGGCCGTTCCTCGTCTTCAGCGTGCCGGTGACGCGCGGGCGCGTCTCGAATTTCGACTGCGACCTGCTGCAGGAGTTCTTCCGCGCGCTCGCGTTCAACGCGGAGATCACGCTGCACGTCACCATGCACTATGGCCACAACCTGCACCACATCACCGAGGCGGTGTTCAAGGCGGTCGGCCGCGCGATCGCGCAGGCCACGCGCCACGACCCGCGCATCGCGGGGATCCTGCCCTCCACCAAGGGGACGCTCTAGGTGATCGCGATCGTGGCAGTGCGAGCCGCAGCCGAAGGCGAGGCGAGCCTGTGATTGCGATCGTGGATTACGGGCGGGGCAACCTCGGCTCGGTCGAGAAGGCCTTCGCGCGCCTCGGCGTGCCGGCGACGGTCACCCAGGACCCGCGCGCCGTGGACGACGCGGCGGCCGTCGTGCTGCCGGGCGACGGCGCCTTCCACGACGCGATGGCCAACCTCCAGACGCTCGGCCTGCTGGCGCCGCTGCGTCGCGCCCTCGACGGCACGCGGCCGTTCCTGGGCATCTGTCTCGGCTACCAGCTGCTCTTCACGAGCAGCGAGGAGTTCGGTGAGGGCCACGGCCTCGACGTGATCCCGGGCGTGGTGCGGCGCTTCCCGACGGGACGCAAGGTGCCGCACATGGGCTGGAACAGCGTCGAGCACGGCGGGCGGCTGCGCCTCTTCGAGGGCGTGCCCGACGGCGCGCGCTTTTACTTCGTGCACTCCTATTATCCGGAGACGCGGACGGCTGATGGCGCGACGACGGGCGCGGGGCCGCTGAAGCACGCGTGGTGCGACTACGGCGTCCGCTTCGCCGCCGCCGTCGAGCTGGGGCGCGTCCACGCCACCCAGTTCCACCCGGAGAAGAGCCAGGGCTGGGGGCTGCGGCTGCTGGAGAACTTCGCGGCCATCGTGAAGGAGTCGGCGTGATCGTCATTCCCGCCGTCGACGTCAAGGACGGCCGCTGCGTGCGGCTGCGCGAGGGTCGCGCCGACGCCGAGACGGTCTTCTCGGAGGACCCGGTGGCCATGGCCACGCAGTGGGCGGCGCGCGGAGCTCAGCGCCTGCACGTGGTCGACCTCGACGGCGCCTTCGGCGCCCCGCGCCAGACGGCGCTCGTGGCCAAGATCGTCGCGGCGGTGGCGCCGGTGCCGGTGGAGGTGGGCGGCGGGCTGCGCGACGTCGCGGCCGTCGAGTCGGTGCTCGAGGCCGGCGCGCGCTGGGTCGTGGTCGGCACGCGCGCCGCCCTCGATCACGCGTTCCTGCGCCAGGTGTGCGGGACCTTCCGCGGCAAGATCATCATCGCGGTCGATGCGCGCGGCGCGCGGGTGGCGGTGAAGGGCTGGACCGAGGTCATCGACGACACCGTGGTCGACGTCGGTCGCCGCGCCTCCGACGCCGGCGCGGCGGCCCTCCTCTATACCGACGTCTCGCGCGACGGTACGGAGCGCGGACCGAATGTCGAGGACACGGTGGCGCTCGCCCGGTCGGTGCGCATGCCGATTCTCGCCTCCGGCGGAGTTGGCAGCGTCGCGCACATCGCGGCGCTGGCGGCGGTCGCCGACGCGGGCATCGAGGGCGTCATCGTCGGCCGCGCGCTCTACACCGGGGCCGTCTCGCTGCCGGAGGCGATGCGCGCCGTCGCGCGCGGGGCCTAGCATGCTGGCCAAGCGGATCATCCCCTGCCTCGACGTCAAGGATGGCCGCGTGGTGAAGGGCGTCCGCTTCGTGGACCTGCGCGACGCCGGTGATCCCGTCGAGGCGGCGATCGCCTACGACGCGCAGGGCGCGGACGAGCTGGTGTTCCTCGACATCACGGCCTCGCACGAGGCGCGCGACATCATGCTCGACGTCGTGAAGCGCACCGCGGAGGGCATCTACATGCCGCTGACCGTCGGCGGCGGCATCCGCTCGGTGGACGACGTGCGGCGGCTGCTGCGCGCCGGCGCCGACAAGGTCTCGCTCAACACGGCGGCGCTGGCGCGCCCCGAGGTCATCCGCGAGGCCGCGGAGCGCTTCGGCAGCCAGTGCATCGTCGTCGCGATCGACGCGCGACGTGAGCACGACCACTGGGACGTGTACACACACGGGGGCCGGAACCCCGCCGGGCGCGACGCGGTCGCATGGGCGCAGGAAGCGGTGGCGCTGGGCGCGGGCGAGATCCTCCTCACGAGCATGGACCGCGACGGGACCAAGGACGGCTACGACCTCGAGCTGACGCGTGCGGTCTCCGACGCGGTAACGGTGCCGGTGATCGCCTCCGGCGGCGCGGGAACGCTCGAGCACTTCCACGAGGCGCTGGTCGATGGCCGGGCGGACGCGGCGCTGGCGGCGTCGCTCTTCCACTTCGGCATCCACACCATCGCCGAGACCAAGCGCTATCTCGCCGAGCGCGGCGTCCAGGTGCGGCGGTGACGCCGGACGAGCTGACGTACGACGCGCGCGGCCTGATCCCGGCCGTCGTGCAGGAGGCGGAGACCGGCGAGGTGCTGATGGTCGCGTGGATGGATCGCGACGCCGTGGCGAAGACGCTGACCTCCGGCGTCACGCACTTCTGGTCGCGCTCGCGGCAGGCGCCGTGGCAGAAGGGCGAGACGTCGGGCCACGTCCAGCACGTCCAGGGCGTCTACGCCGACTGCGACGGCGACACGCTCGTCGTCCAGGTCCACCAGGAGGGCGTCGCCTGCCACACCGGCGCGCGTACGTGCTTCTTCAACGCGCTGTCGGGACCGGGCGCGGCGGCGAACATGCTCGAACGCATCGAGCGCATCGTGGAGGAGCGCAAGTCGGCGCCGGCGTCCGGCTCGTACGTGGCGGGCCTGCTCGCGAAGGGCGAGGCCGCGGTGTGCCGCAAGATCGGCGAGGAGGCGATCGAGGTCGTGACGGCGGCGCTCGGCGGCGAGGGTGACGCCCGGGTCGTCTCGGAGGTCGCCGATCTCTGGTTCCACACGCTGGTGTTGCTCGGGGAGCGTGGCATCCCGCTCCGCGACGTCCTCGAGGAGCTGGCGCGCCGACACCGGGAGCGCGCGGCTTCGCGAGGCTAGCGCGTGAGCGCCGGCGCCCGGCGCGCGGCGCTCGTCACGGCCGTCGCCTTCAGCGTCCTCGCCGGCTGCGCCGGACGGCGGCTGCAGGACGGCGTCTTTCGCTCGGCGCACGGCTTCCGAGTGACCGTTCCCGGCCCCGCGTGGAACGTGGTGAACGGCTCGCGCGCCGAGCTGGAGTTGCGGCGCGCCGACGGCGGCGCCGGAATGCTGGCCCACGCGACCTGCCGGCCGGAGGCGGCGCGCCGGGACTTCGGCCTGCTGGAGCGTCACCTCTTGCTCGGCCTGCGGGATCGCGCGACCCTCGAAGAAGACGAGACCGACCTCGGCGGCCGGCGGGCCGCCCACCGGGTGGTGGAAGGCCGGCCGCGCGACGGCGAGGAGCGCATGCGCATCGAGAGCTACGTGCTCAAGGACGCGCGCTGCGTGTACGACCTGCTCTACGTCGCGCCGCCGGACGAGTTCGACGGCGGCCGCGGGGACTTCCGGCGGTTCGTGCAGAGCTTCGTGATGGAGTGAGCGATGGAGGCCTATCTCAGGCGCACGGCGATCTGGTACGGCGGCGTCGGCCTGCTCACCGCGCAGGTCGCGCGCAGCCTCGCCCTGCCGCCGAAGTACTTCCGCCTCGTCATCAACGAGATCGAGGTGATGGGGGTGCGCTCGCTCGGCGTCGCGCTGACCGCCGCGATCTTCACCGGCATGGTCTTCGCGATCCAGAGCGCGGTGAACATGGCGCGCTTCGGCGCCGAGGCCTACGTGGGGCCGCTCGCGGCGCTGGCCATCCTCCGCGAGCTCGGGCCCGTCCTCACCGCGATCCTCGTCGGCGGCAAGGTGGCGTCGGGCATCACGGCCGAGCTGGGCTCCATGCGCGTGACCGAGCAGATCGACGCGCTGCGGACGCTCGGCGTGAACTACATCAAGCGGCTGATCGTCCCCCGCGTGCTGGCGGCGCTCGTCGTGTTCCCGCTCCTCACCGTGCTGGCCGACGTGGTCGGCGTGCTGGGGGGGATGCTGATCATGTACATCGAGCGCGGCGCCGACATGTACACCTACTGGAACGTGACCACCTACTGGGTGGTGCCGCGCGACTTCCTGACCGGCATCGGCAAGTCGTTCTTCTTCGGCGGCATCGTCACGCTGATCGGCTGCTACAACGGCCTCTCGACGACCGGCGGCACCGAGGGGCTGGGCCGCGCCACCACCGCCACCGTCGTGCACGTCACGATGGGCGTGATCGTGTCCGACTTCTTCCTCACCAAGATCTTCCTGATGATCTTCTGGTGAGCCATGGCGACATTCGCGGTCGAGGTCGTGAATCTCCGCAAGTCGTTCGATCGCGCCGAGGTGCTGCGCGGCGTGTCGTTCCGGCTCGACAAGGGCGAGACGCTCGTGGTGATGGGCGGCAGCGGCTCGGGCAAGACGGTGCTGCTCCGCCACGCGGCGGGGCTCGTGCGCCCCGACGCGGGCGAGGTGCGCGTGTTCGGCCGCAACATCGAGCGGCTCTCGGAGGAGGAGCTGCTGCCCGTCCGCCGGCGCATGGGCTACGTCTTCCAGGGCGCCGCCCTCTTCGACTCGCTGTCGGTGCACGACAACGTCGCCTTCCCGCTGCGCGAGCACACGAGCCTGTCCGAGGGCGAGATCCACGAGCGCGTCGTGCACGTGCTCTCGCTGGTGGGGCTCGGCGAGGACGTGCTGCCGCTGCTGCCGTCGGAGCTGTCGGGCGGGATGCGCAAGCGCGTGGGCATCGCGCGGGCGCTGGTCATCGAGCCGGAGCTGATGCTCTTCGACGAGCCGACGGCCGGGCTCGATCCGACCAACAGCAAGGTGGTCGGCGAGCTGATCCTGGAGCTGAAGCGCGGACCGTGCGATACGTCGATCGTGGTGACCCACGACGTCGAGCTGGCGCGGACGGTGGCCGACCGGCTCGCCATCCTGATGGATGGCCGGTTCGCCACCGTCGGGCGTCCCGACGAGGTGATGACTTCGGGCGAGCCCGCCGTGCAGGCCTTCCTGGCCGGCGAAGCGAGGTGACGACGTGAACGACGAGCGCACCGAGGTCGCGAAGAAATTCCGCGTGGGCGTCTTCGTCCTGATGTCGCTCCTGGCCGGCCTCGGGATGGTGTACGCGCTCGGCGCGCGCGCCCGCCTGTTCGAGTCGCGCTACACGGTGCACGCCGATTTCACGGAGGTCGGCGGGCTCAACGAGGGCGCCACCGTGCGGCTGGCCGGCGTGCAGATCGGCCGCGTGAAGCGCGTGAACCTCCCGCCCGAGCCCGGCGGCAAGGTGCGCGTGGACCTCTCGATCGCCACGCGATTCAGCAACCGCGTGCGCAAGAACTCGGTGGCGCGCGTCGAGACCCAGGGGCTGCTCGGCGACCGGATCGTCGAGCTGAGCGTGGGCACCACGGAGGCGCCGCCGACGAAGGACGGCGACGTCGTCCTCGCGCGCGACCCCACCGACTTCAGCAAGATCGTCAGCCAGGGCGCGGAGACCGTGAAGAACGTGGCGGATCTCGCCGAGAGCCTGAGGGGGACGGCAGACAGCCTGAAGCAATCGAAGCTGATCGAGGACGCCTCGGCCACCCTCGCGTCCGCGCGCAAGGTCACCGACCAGGTCGGCCGGATCGTGACCGAGGTCGAGAAGGGCCGCGGCTGGGCCCACGCGCTGATCTACGACGAGCCGGTGGCGCTGCGGAAGATGAACGACGTGATCGCGAGCACGCAGAGGCTGCTCGACCGCGTGGAGCGCGGCGAGGGCGCGGCGGGTGTGCTCACCTCCGACGCGTCCACGGCGTCCGCGCGGCGCTTCGTGGCCGCGATGGACAAGCTCGCGCGGATGTCCGAGCAGCCGGGCAGCGCCGACGAGGGCCTGGTGCCCGCGCTGCTGTTCGATCCCAAGTACAAGAACGTGCTCGAAGACTTGAAAGTCGTCGCGCACAACTTCCGCGACGTCTCCGACCGCCTGGTGGGCGGCAAGGGCACGCTCGGCGGCCTCATCAAGGACGAGCCGGCCGACGCGAGCATCCGCCAGGCGTCGCGAGATTTGCAAGCCGCGTTGGCCAACCTCAGGGAGATCACCGCGAAGATCAACGAGGGCGAAGGCACCCTCGGCGCCCTCATCGCCGATCCGACGGTCTACGAGCGTCTCGTCACGATCCTCGAGGGCGCTCAGCGGAGCTTCCTGCTCCGCGGCCTGCTCAAGAGCCTCGGCGGCGGCGGCAAGCCGAAGGAGGGCGAGTGAGTCCGCGCGCGACCTCGGTCTACCGCTGCCAGGAGTGCGGCTTCGCCAGCCCCAAGCCCGGCACGTGTCCCGATTGTCTGCGCGGCGGCGGCGCGTACGTGCAGCTGGTGGAGGAGCGCTCCGAGGCGCGCACCGCGAGTCGTCGCCCCGGCGCTCCGTCGTCGAGCCGCCCACAGCCGCTCAAGGACGTCGTCCTCGAGGCCGGTGACCGCGTGCCGACGGGCATCGGCGAGCTCGACCGCGTGCTCGGCGGTGGCGTCGTGCGCGGCTCGCTCGTGCTGCTCGGCGGGGAGCCTGGCTGCGGCAAATGCGTCACGGGTGACACCCGAGTCTTTGACCCGGAGACAGGAGATTACCTTCCGATCACGGCGCTACGCGATCGCCGAGCATCGGTGCTCTCCATCAACGAGAATTCGCTGCTTCTTCACCCATCGTCCGTTCAGGTCTTTCACGAGCGAGGCATCCGTCCAGTCATCGATGTCACTACGCGGTTGGGGCGGAGGCTGCGCTGCACACCGGACCATCCTCTCCTCACTGAGAAGGGGTGGCGGGAGGCCGGTAGTCTGACCTGCGGAGCGCGGATCGCGTCGGCTCGCGCGCTGCCTTACTTCGGGCAGGAGGCCATGAGCCCTGAAGCGATCAAACTGATCGCGTACATCCTCTCGGACGGATCCGCCCAGTCTGCGATCGACGTGACAAGCGCGCTGCCCGGTGTCGAAGAAGACCTCAAGGCGATTGCCGACGCCTTCGAAATGCGACTTGTCGCATACGACAAGCCGGGAAACGCGGCTCGCCAGTATCGCTTCGTCACTCGTCATGACGCCAACGACCGTGTCAGCGCTCGCCGAGAACTGGCCACGACACTTCATGCCACGCGTCGCGCGCTCGGGATCAGCTGGCAAGAATGGGCACGGCGCTCGGGAGTTTCGTTCGCGCTTCTGAACGTCTGGCGGCGCGCCGAGGCGGTTCCCTCACGGGGCGCATTGAAACGTCTCGCGATGGCCGCCTCGGTCGCTTTGGATGACCTCGCCCCAGCCGCTCGAGACCGGGCCGCCGCCAGGACGCCGATCGCCGATTTCCTCGAATCACACGGCGTTCGCTTCACACGGGCCGCGAGCAAGCGCGTGCCGGCCGCAATTTTCAGGCTGCCTCGCGAAACCATGGTGGTGTTCTTGAGGACGCTGTTCAGCTGCGATGGGTCGGTGTACGTCAACAGGGCTGGGGTGCCTGGCGTGTCGTACAGCACCATCAGCGAACGACTGGCAGCCGACGTCCAGCATCTGCTGCTGAGGTTCGGCCTGGTGACGAGGTTGCGAACGAAGCATCAGGTCGTGAATGGCAAGCCGTACCGCGCGTATGAGCTCCAGATGTTCGGACCGGCCGCGGTGACCGCGTTTCTCGACGAGATCGGGATCATCGGTCGCGAGAAGGCATGCGACACGATACGCGAGATGCCACCCGCCACAACGCCATCGACCGGCATGGATACTGTTCCGACGGGTGGCGCGTTCTGGGCGCGAGTGCGGCGTGCCGCAGAGCCTCTGACCTTCGCAGGACTGCGTCGAGAGTCGGGAGTCATCATTCTGAACAGGCGTCACGACCGTCCGCTCTGCCGACGCACAGTCGCTGCGTTGACGCATACCCTGCGTGATCCAATGCTCGAGGCGCTCGGGCTCGGGGACGTCTGGTGGGACGAAGTCGTCGACGTGCGTCCGGCCGGAGAAGCGCCAGTCTTCGATCTCACGGTCGCTGGCGAGCCAAGTTTCGTCGCCAACGACCTCATTATTCACAACTCCACGTTACTGCTTCAGGCCGCGCGCGCGCTCGGGAAAACGCGTCCACCCGTGCTCTACGTCTCCGCCGAGGAGTCCGCGGCCCAGGTCAAGATGCGCGCCGACCGTCTCGGCATCGCCGGCGACGGGCTCCTGCTGTGGGCGGAGACGGATCTCATCGCCGTGCAGGCCGCGCTCGACGACGTCAAGCCGCAGGCGCTGATCGTGGACTCCATCCAGACGGTGTTCCTGCCCGACCTCGAGTCGGCGCCCGGCTCGGTCGCCCAGGTGCGCGAGTGCGCGGCGCGCCTCATGACGCAGGCCAAGGGACGCGGCCTCGCGACCTTCCTCGTCGGCCACGTCACGAAGGACGGCGCGATCGCCGGCCCGCGCGTGCTCGAGCACCTGGTCGACACCGTGCTCTACTTCGAGGGCGAGCAGCACCACGCGTACCGCGTGCTGCGCGCGGTGAAGAACCGCTTCGGCTCCACCAACGAGATCGGCGTCTTCGAGATGGCCGAGCGCGGGCTCGTCGAGGTGGCGAACCCGTCCGGCTTCTTCCTCTCCGAGCGCCCGGTCGACGCGCCGGGCTCGGCGGTGGTGGCCAGCCTCGAGGGCACGCGGCCGATGCTCCTGGAGCTGCAGGCGCTCGTCGCGCGCGCCTCGTTCGGCACGCCGCGCCGCACCGTGCTGGGCGCCGACTACAACCGCGTCTGCCTGCTGCTCGCCGTGCTGGAAAAGCGCGCGCAGCTGCCGATCGGCAACCAGGACGTCTTCGTCAACGTCGCGGGCGGCGGCCGCGTCGTCGAGCCCGCGGCGGACCTCGCGATCGTCCTCGCCGCGGCGTCGTCCTACATGGAGCGCCCGCTGCCGGCCGACGTCGTGGTGCTGGGCGAGGTCGGGCTCACCGGCGAGGTGCGCGCGGTGGCGGGCCTCGAGTCGCGGCTGCGCTGCGCCGCCCAACTCGGGTTTCGTGCGGCCCTCGTGCCCAAGAGCGGGGCCGCCGAGCTTCGCTCGGCGCCGCTGAGGGTCCGTGGCGTGACCACGGTGACCGAGGCCCTCGAGGCGCTGCTGCCCTGACGCTCGCGAGCGTCCGGCTGCTCGTGGTGGTGTGCGCGGCCCTCGCGGGAGCGGCGCTGGCGGTGGCGCTGCGGCTGCCGCTCGGCGCGGCGGCGCTCGCGGGCGCGGCGCTCGGCGCCGCTGCGGTCGGCCTCGAGCTCGCGGTCGCCCTGCGGCGCGAGCCGCGTTCCGCCGCGCGGGTTCGCCCGTCCGACGCCTCGAAGCTGCTCGACACGTCGGCCATCATCGACGGCCGGATCGCCGACGTCGTCACCACCGGCTACCTCGAGGGACCGCTGCTCGTGCCGCGCTTCGTGCTGCGCGAGCTGCAGCGTCTGGCCGACGGCGCCGATCCGCTGCGGCGCAACCGCGGCAAGCGCGGCTTCGAGATCCTCAAGCGGCTGCAAGATCTCCGGAGCGTGGAGATCCTCGACGCCGACGTGCCGGGCGCGGTCGACGTGGACGCCAAGCTCGTGGAGCTGGCGCGCCAGCGCGGCGCGCGCGTCGTCACCACCGACTACAATCTGAACCGCGTGGCCGAGCTGAGCGGCGTGAGCGTCCTCAACGTCAACGACCTCGCCAACGCGCTGAAGCCCGTCGTGCTCCCGGGCGAGAGCCTGCGCGTGCAGGTGCTGCGCGAGGGCAAGGAGCCCGGGCAGGGCGTGGGATTCCTCGAGGACGGTACGATGGTCGTCGTCGAGCAGGGACGTCGGCTGCTCGGCCAGGAGGTCCCGGTGGTGGTGACGAGCGCGCTCCAGACGTCGGCGGGCCGCATGGTCTTCGCGCGGCCGCGCGGCGACGACGAGGCTCGCGATGCGTGACGTCGCGGTGCTGATCCCGGCCGGCGGCGTCGGCGCGCGGCTCGGCGGGCGCACGCCCAAGCAGTTCCTGCGCCTCGGCCGCGAGGCGATCCTCGTGGCGACCATCCGGCACTTCCGCCGGCATCCGCGCGTCGCCGCCATCGTCGTGGCCGCGCCCGCCGCGCACGTCGCGCGCGCCCGCCGCCTGCTGGGCGCCGGCGTCACCGTCGTCGCCGGCGGGGCCACGCGGCAGGACTCGGTGCGGCTCGCGCTCGAGGCGGCGCCGCACGGCGTCCCCATCGCGCTGGTGCACGACGCCGTGCGGCCGTTCGTCACGCGTTCCCTGGTCGATGCCGTGCTCGCGGCGGCGCGCGCCGACGGCGCAGCGATCTGCGCCCTGCCCGTGGCCGAGACCGTCAAGCGCGTGCGCGACGGCCTCGTCGAGGCGACCGTCGAGCGCGCGGGGCTGTGGGCGGTGCAGACGCCGCAGGCCTTCCGCACCGAGATCCTGCGCGAAGCGCACGACAAGGCGCGTCGCGACGGGGTGGCCGGCACCGACGACGCGATGCTGGTCGAGCGGCTCGGTCACGGCGTGCGCGTCGTGCCCGGGCTCCCCGGCAACGTGAAGATCACCACGCCCGACGATCTGCGGCGCGCCCGCGGGGCCCGGCCCACCCGCCGGAAGCCACGATGACGCGGGTCGGCTTCGGCTTCGACCTGCACCCGCTCGTCGCCGGCCGCCCGCTCGTGCTCGGAGGCGTCACGGTGCCGTCGGAGGCGGGGCTCGACGGCCACTCCGACGCCGACGTGCTCTCGCACGCCGTGGCCGAGGCGCTGCTCGGCGCGCTCGCGCTCGGCGACCTCGGCCGCCACTTTCCCGACACCGACCCGCGCTGGCGCGGCGTCTCGAGCCTGGTGCTCCTCAAGGGCGCGCTCGATCTCGTCGCCGCGCGCGGCGCGCGGCTCGTCAACGTGGACGCCAGCGTGCTGGCGCAGGCGCCGAAGCTGGCGCCGCTCCTGCCGGAGATGGCCAAGCGCCTGGCCGACACGCTCGGAATCGGTGTGGACGCCGTGAGCGTCAAAGCAAAAAGCCCGGAGGGGCTCGGGCTGCTCGGGCGCCGCGAAGGCATCGCGGCCATGGCCGTGGTCAGTGTGGAAGTGCGAGCCGCAGCCGGAGGCGAGGCGAGCCTGTGAGCCTGGAAGTGCGAGCCGCAGCCGGAGGCGAGGCGAGCCTGTGAGCCTGGAAGTGCGAGCCGCAGCCGCAGGCGAGGCGAGCCTGTGAGCCTGGAGGTCGGCTGAGTGGGCGGGTTGAAGGTCTACAACACGATGACGCGCACCAAGGAAGAGCTCGTGCCGCTGACCCCGGGCGAGATCCGGATGTACTCGTGCGGGGTGACGGTCTACGACCTCTCGCACGTCGGCCACGCGAAGATGATGATCGTCTTCGACGTGATCGCCCGATATCTGAAGGCCGCGGGCTATCGCGTGACCTTCGTGCGGAACTTCACGGACATCGAGGACAAGATCATCCGGCGAGCCAACGAGGAGGGCGTGCCGGCCCGCGAGATTTCCGAGCGCTACATCGCGGCGTTTCGCGAGGATATCGCGGCCCTGGGCGTGGAGGCACCGGACGCGGAGCCGAAGGCGACCGACCACGTGGCGGAGATGGTCGCGTTGATCGAGCGTCTCGTCGCCGGCGGCTACGCGTACGTGATGGACGGCGACGTGTACTTCGAGGTCCGACGCTTCCCGGCCTACGGCAAGCTCTCGGGCAAGAACCTTGACGAGCTGCTGGCGGGCGCGCGCGTCGACGTGGACGAGCGCAAGCGCGACCCCCGCGACTTCGCGTTGTGGAAGGCGGCCAAGCCGGACGAGCCGTCGTGGCCGAGCCCGTGGGGCCCGGGCCGCCCCGGCTGGCACATCGAGTGCTCGGCCATGGCCATGCGGTATCTCGGGGAGTCCTTCGACATCCACGGCGGAGGCCAAGACCTCATCTTCCCGCACCACGAGTGCGAGATCGCCCAGGCCGAGGCGGTGACGCACAAGCCGTTGGCCCGCTACTGGGTGCACAACGGCTTCGTCAACCTGGGCAAGGCCAAGATGTCGAAGTCGCTCGGCAACACACTGACGATCCGCGACATCGTCAAGCGGCACCATCCCGAGGCGCTGCGGCTGTGGATCCTCGGCACCCACTATCGCCATCTCCTCGAGTGGTCGGAGGAGCGCGTCGAGGAGGCGGCGCGCGCCCTCGCTCGCCTGACGCGCCTGGTCGACGATGCCTCGGCACTCGGCGCGGCCGCCGGGTCGGTGCCCTCGGCCTTCGCGGGCTTCGCCCCGCGCTTCGTGGCGGCGATGGACGACGACTTCAACACGCCGCAGGCGCTCGGCGTGCTGTTCGATTTCGCGCGCGCGCTGTCCGAGCAGCGTGATCGCGGACTCGGCACGCCCGAGGCGCGCGCCGACTTCGTGGCCGGCGTCGCCGAGCTGGTGCGGCTGGCGCGCGTGCTGGGCCTGCTCCAGCGCCGCCTCGAGGGGGGCGGGCCGCCGCCGGAGGTCGAGCGATTGGTCGGCGAGCGCACGGAGGCGCGCGCGCGGCGCGACTTCCGACGCTCCGACGAGCTGCGCGCGGAGATCCAGCGGCTCGGCTGGCTGGTGGAGGACACGCCGGGCGGTCCGCGGCTGACACGCAAGAGCGGCTGATGGCCGAGGGCCGCGTCTACGGCCGCAACCCCGTGCTGGCGTTGCTGCGGAGCGGCGGCCGCCGCGCGGACGAGATCGCGGTGCTGGCCGGCGGGCGCGGTCCGCTCGGCGAGGTCGTCGCGCTCGCGCGCCGCGCCGGCGTGAAGGTGTCGTTCCGGACGCGCGACCAGCTCACGGCGATGGCCGGCTCGCCCGAGCACCAGGGCGTCGTCGCGCGCGTCACGTCCGCCGAGTACGTCGACCTCGAGGACCTCCTGGCCGAGCCCGTCGATCGCGGGCAGCCGCCGTTTTACCTGGTACTCGACCAGGTCCAGGACCCGCGCAACCTCGGCGCGATCCTCCGGACGGCCGAGGCCTTCGGGGTCCACGGGGTCGTGATCCCCAAGCACCACGCGGTGGGCCTCACCGACGCCGCCGCGCGCACGGCGATGGGCGCGCTAGAACGCGTGCCCGTGGCCCGCGCGACGAACCTCGTGGCCGCCCTCGAAACGATAAAAGAATCCGGAAGTTGGGTGTACGGCGCGGCTGTCGGCGAGGGGGTCGCCCCGTGGGCGGCGGACTTGCACGGTCCTGTATGCTTGGTGCTGGGTAGCGAGGGGGAGGGGTTACGGCCTCTCGTCGCCCGCGCTTGCGATGCTGTCCTCGCCATTCCGATGGCAGGCGCCACCGAGTCCCTGAATGTCGCGGCCGCCGCTGCGGTCCTGTGCTACGAGGTAGCCCGGCAACGCCATCAAAGTACTTGACTTATCAGGTTCTCGAAACTAAATTGGAACTTTGTCCGTGCTGGCGTAGCTCAGGGGCAGAGCAACTGCCTTGTAAGCAGTGGGTCGGGGGTTCAAATCCTCCCGCCAGCGCCAGCTTTTGTGCCGCGTTAGCCAACGAGAGGTTCTCATCGCATGCCGGCAGGTTCGGGGAGGTACCCAAGTGGCCAAAGGGGGCAGACTGTAAATCTGCTGGCGGACGCCTTCGGGGGTTCAAATCCTCCCCTCCCCACCACTGACTCAGGCGGGAATAGCTCAGCGGTAGAGCGCCAGCCTTCCAAGCTGGGGGTCGCGGGTTCGAATCCCGTTTCCCGCTCCACGAATCTCGGTCACCGAGGGGCGCCACGGGTTCCCCGAGGCGCCCCGAGCGTATGGGGGTTTGGGGGCCGTATCGGGGCCCCCATGAAGATCGGCAGCGCCCATGTAGCTCAGTTGGCAGAGCACGCCCTTGGTAAGGGCGAGGTCTCCGGTTCAATCCCGGACATGGGCTCCAGATTCGTTTCGCCGACGAAGGACGCGCACGGGAGGTAGCGGGGAATGGCGAAGGCGAAGTACGAGCGGACGAAGCCGCACGTGAACGTGGGGACGATCGGGCACATCGACCACGGCAAGACGACGCTGACGGCGGCGATCACGAAGGTGCTGCACACGAAGAACAAGCAGATCGCGGTGCGGGAGTACGGGTCGATCGACAACGCGCCGGAAGAGCGGGAGCGGGGGATCACGATCGCGGTGGCGCACGTGGAGTACGAGACGGACAAGCGGCACTACGCGCACATCGACTGTCCGGGGCATGCGGACTACATCAAGAACATGATCACGGGGGCGGCGCAGATGGACGGGGCGATTCTGGTGGTGGCGGCCAACGACGGGCCGATGCCGCAGACGCGCGAGCACGTGCTGCTGGCGCGGCAGGTGAACGTGCCGTTTCTGGTGGTGTTCATGAACAAGGTGGACATGGTGGACGACCCGGAGATTTTGGATCTGGTGGAGCTGGAGGTGCGGGAGCTGCTCAAGAAGTACCAGTTTCCGGGGGACGAGGTGCCGGTGATCCGGGGCTCGGCGCTGCAGGCCAACGAGAAGCCGGAGGACCCGAAGGCGGCGGAGGCGATCTGGAAGCTGATGGCGGCGGTGGACAGCTACATTCCGACGCCGCCGCGGCCGGTGGACAAGCCGTTTCTGATGCCGATCGAGGACATCTTTTCGATCACGGGGCGGGGGACGGTGGTGACGGGGCGCATCGAGCGGGGGATCGTGAAGGTGGGGGAAGAGATCGAGATCGTGGGGATGGCGGACACGCGCAAGTCGGTGGTGACCGGAGTCGAGATGTTCCGCAAGCTGCTCGATGAAGGGCAAGCCGGTGATAACGTCGGCTGCCTCCTGCGTGGCATCGACAAAGACGATGTCCAGCGCGGCCAGGTGCTGGCCAAGCCGGGGTCGATCAAGCCGCACCAGAAGTTCAAGGCGGAAGTGTACGTGCTGACGAAGGAAGAGGGGGGGCGGCACACGCCGTACTTCAACGGGTACCGGCCGCAGTTTTATTTTCGGACGACGGACGTGACGGGGGTGTGCACGTTGCCGGCGGGGACGGAGATGGTGATGCCGGGGGACAACGTGACGATGGCGATCGAGCTGATCACGCCGATCGCGATGGAGAAGGAGCTGCGGTTCGCGATCCGGGAGGGCGGCCGCACGGTGGGCGCGGGCGTCGTCACCGAGATCGTCGAGTAAGCGATGCCCCGCGAGATCATTTCGCTCGGCTGTACGACGTGTCAGCGCCGCAACTACTCCACGACGAAGAACCGGCGCACGCACCCGGACCGGCTGGAGCTGAAGAAGTACTGCCGCTGGTGCAAGAAGCACACGCCGCACAGGGAGACGAAGTAGCGGCCTAGGGGTGTAGCTCTAACGGCTAGAGCACCGGACTCCAAATCCGGGGGATGGGGGTTCGAATCCCTCCACCCCTGCCACTTCGTGCGAGGTCGAGAGGCGATGGGGATCGTGACGCGGATCAGGGAGTTTGTGCAGGAGGTCCTTGCGGAGTTCCGCAAGGTCACCTGGCCGAGCCGTCAGGAGCTCATCAACTCCACGACCATCGTGATCGTGGTGACGGTGGTGCTCGCGTTTTTCCTTGGCGGTGTCGATATCGCGCTGTCCAAGGTGGTGGAAAGGATTCTTCGATGAGCGGTGAAGTGATGCCGGCTGCGGACGGCAACGCCGCGAACCGGCAGTGGTTCGTCGTCCACACGTACTCGGGGTTCGAGAACAAGGTGGCGGAAGCCATCCAGTCGCGTGCCAAGATCTTCGGCATGGGCGAGAAGATCACGCGCGTGCTCGTTCCCACCGAGAAGGTGGTCGAGGTCCGAAACAAGCAGAAGCGCGAGACCGAGCAGAAGTTCTTCCCGGGCTACGTGCTGGTGGAGATGGAGCTGACCGACGACACGTGGCACCTCGTGCGCAGCACGCCGAAGGTCACGGGCTTCGTCGGCTCCGGCAACAAGCCGGTCGCGCTCTCGCCGGACCAGGTCGACGAGATCCTGCGCAACATGGAGGCGGGCGCCGAGAAGCCCAAGCCCAAGTCGGTGTTCCAGCGCGGCGACAAGGTGCGTGTCATCGACGGACCCTTCGTCAACTTCCAGGGCTCGGTGGAGGACATCAACCCCGAGCGCGGGCGGATGAAGGTCTCCGTACCGGTCTTCGGGCGCCCGACGTCGGTCGAGCTCGAGTACTACCAGGTGGAGCGACTCTAGTGAAGAAAGTCCAGGCGGTGGTGAAGCTGCAGATTCCGGCCGGCAAGGCGAATCCGTCGCCGCCGGTGGGGCCGGCGCTCGGCCAGCACGGCGTCAACATCATGGAGTTCTGCAAGGGCTTCAACGCGCAGACCGGCAACCAGGAGGGGTTGATCCTGCCGGTCGTCGTGACCATCTACCAGGACCGGTCCTTCACCTTCATCGTGAAGACGCCTCCGGCGGCCGTGCTGCTCAAGCGCGCGGCGGGCATCGCGAAGGCGTCGGCGGTGCCGCACAAGGACAAGATCGGCAAGGTCACGAAGCAGCAGGTGCGCGAGATCGCGCAGACCAAGCTGGTGGACCTCAACGCGCACTCCATCGACTCCGCGATGCGGATCATCGAGGGCACCGCCCGCAGCATGGGCATCGATGTCGTGTAGTGCGAGCCGCCGGACGCCCCGCAGTGCGAGCTGAGGCCGTTCGACGGCCGAGGCGAGCGGTGAAAATGGTTCTAAGGAGACGATGATGAGCACGGTCGTGAGCAAGCGGTACGACGCGGCGGCGGCGAAGGTCGATCGCGAGAAGCCGTACTCGGTCGAGGAGGCCATCGCGACGCTCAAGGGTATGCCGGCGGCGAAGTTCGACGAGTCGGTCGACCTTTCGTTCCGCCTCGGCGTCGATCCCAAGCACGCCGACCAGATGGTCCGCGGCGCGGTGGTGCTGCCGAACGGCATCGGCAAGACCGTGCGCGTCGCCGTCTTCGCCAAGGGCGAGAAGGAGCGCGAGGCGCGCGAGGCGGGCGCGGACGTCGTGGGCGCCGAGGACCTCGTGGAGAAGGTCCAGGGCGGCTTCATGGAGTTCGACACCACCATCGCCACCCCGGACCTCATGGGGCAGGTAGGCCGGCTCGGCAAGGTGCTCGGCCCCCGCGGCCTCATGCCGAACCCCAAGCTCGGCACGGTGACGTTCGACATCGGACGCGCGGTGCGCGAGGCGAAGGCGGGCAAGGTCGAGTTCCGAGTGGACAAGGCCGGCAACATCCACACGCCGATCGGCAAGCGGTCGTTCACCGCCGAGCAGCTGGCGGCGAACGCGCTGGCGCTGATCGAGGCCATCGTGCGGGCCAAGCCGGCGGCGGCCAAGGGCACGTACCTCCGCACGCTGAGCGTGTCGTCGACGATGAGTCCGGGCGTGCCGATCGACGCCCAGCAGGTCGCCAACCTCTTCAAGAAGGCCACCGGCTAGGGCGAGGGAGAGACCGTGCCGACGCAAGAGAAGGTCGAGAACGTCGAGGATCTCAAGCGGCGCCTGAGCGGCGTGAAGACGGTGCTCCTCGCGGAATACCGCGGACTCAGCGTCCAGCAGCTCAGCGACCTGCGCAAGCAGCTGCGCGCGGTGTCCGCCGAGTACAAGGTCGTCAAGAACCGGCTCGCGAAGCTCGCGCTGTCGAAGGACCTCGCCGGGGTGAAGAGCCTCCTCAAGGGTCCGACGGGGATGATCATCTCCAGGGAAGACCCCGTCGCCGTCGCGAAGGCGCTGCACACGTTCGCGAAGACGAACCAGGCGCTCGTGATCAAGGCCGGCTACGTCGAGGGCCAGATGCTGGAGCCGGCCGGGCTCAAGGCCCTCGCCGACCTGCCGTCGAAGGAGACGCTGCGCGCGCAGATCGTCGGCGCCATCCAGGGGCCGCTGGCCCAGCTGGTCGGCCTGCTGCAGGCGCCACAGCGCGAGCTCGTGTACGTGCTCTCGCAGCGTGGCAGTGCGAGCGGAGCCGGTGCCTCCGGCGACGCGAGCGGTGAAATGGTTGCTGGGCGTACGAGCGGAGCCGGTGCCTCCGGCGCCGCGAGCGGTGAAATGGCCGAAAAATCCGAAGCGAAGTAGGAACGATCAAGGAGAGCAACGAGACATGGCCAACATCGAACAGATCGCCCAGGAGCTGGGCAAGTTGACGGTGCTCGAGGCATCGCAGCTCAGCAAGCTGCTGCAGGAGCAGTGGGGCGTGTCCGCCGCCGCACCCATGGCGGTGGCCGCCATGCCGGGCGCGGCGGGCGCAGCCGCCGGCGGAGCCGCCGCCACCGAAGAGAAGACGGAGTTCGACGTCATCCTCGGCGCGGCCGGCGAAAAGAAGATCCAGGTCATCAAGGTCGTGCGCGAGCTCACGGGGCTCGGCCTGAAGGAGGCCAAGGACCTCGTGGACGGCGCGCCGAAGCCGGTCAAGGAAAAGGTGACCAAGGCCGAGGCCGAAGACATGAAGAAGAAGCTCGAGGAGCAGGGAGCGACGGTCCAGGTCAAGTAGTCCCTTGCGGGGGAACGACCGGGAGCGAACCCTCATTCTCAGGAGAATGTGAATGGCAGGCACGATTCAGTGCGGGCGGCGCAGCCGCAAGGACTTCGGGAAGATTCCGTCGATCGTCGAGATCCCGAATCTGATCGAGGTTCAGAAGCGGTCGTACGAGACGTTCCTGCAGAAGGACGTCGCGGCAGACCGGCGTGAGGAGATCGGGCTGCAGGCCGTGTTCAAGTCGGTGTTCCCGATCGCCGACTACAACGACAATGCCCTGCTGGAGTTCGACTCGTATCACTTTGGCGATCCGAAGTACACGGTCGAGGAGTGCCACGACCGTGGCATGACCTTCGCGATTCCGCTCAAGGTGACGCTGCGCCTCGTCGTCTTCGATCACGACAAGGAAGCGAAGACGAAGACGATCCGGGAGCAGCGCGGCCAGGAGGTCTACCTCGGCGAGCTGCCGCTGATGACCGACAAGGGCACCTTCATCATCAACGGCACAGAGCGCGTGGTGGTCAGCCAGCTCCAGCGCTCGGCCGGCGTGTTCTTCGACGACGACAAGGGCAAGACGCTGGCCTCCGGCAAGCCGCTCTTCTCGGCGCGCGTCATCCCGTATCGCGGCTCGTGGGTCGAGTTCGACTTCGACGCCAACGACCTGTTGCACGTGCGCGTGGACCGGCGGCGCAAGATGTACGCCTCCGCCTACCTGCGCGCCTTCTACTTCCTCGAGAAGAGCACGATCCTCTCCGACGAGGAGATCCTCGCACATTTCTACGAGATGGAAGAGGTGCAGGGCTTCGAGGACGGCGACGCCTGGGTGAAGTTCAATCCTGGCGCCCACGAAGGCGCCAAGGTGGCCGAGGACGTGCGGCCGCCACGACACCGCGAGCCGATCGTGCAGGCCGGCAAGGTCCTGAACGCGCAGCTCGTCGGCAAGCTGGTCGAGGCCAACGTCGAGAAGATCGCCATCCGCGCCGAGGCGCTGGTGGGGCGGCGCACGGCCTCCAAGATCGTGGACAGCGAGAGCGGCGAGGTGCTGGTCGGCACCAACACCGAGATCACCTCCACCGTGCTGTCGCAGCTGATGAGCCGCCGGGTGGCGCCATTCAAGCTGCTCGTGCTCGTGCTTCCGAACATGCCGACGGTCAAGCCGGCCGACAAGAAGGTGGACGCCTCGATGTACGAGACGCTCGCCCGCGACCACGTCAAGAACCCCGATGAGGCGCTCGTCGAGATCTACCGCAAGCTGCGGCCGGGCGACCCGCCCACGGTGGAGTCCGCGCGCGCGCTGTTCCGCGGCATGTTCATGGACGCCCGCCGCTACGACCTCGCCCGCGTCGGGCGCTTCATGATCAACCAGAAGCTGCAGATCGACGCGCCGCTCAGCGTGAAGACGCTGCGCAGCGACGACATCGTCTCCGTCATCCGCCACCTGCTGCTGGTCAAGCTCGGCAACAAGCCCACGGACGACATCGACCACCTCGGCAACCGGCGCGTGCGCTCAGTCGGAGAGCTGCTCGAGAACCAGTTCCGGGTCGGCCTGACGCGGATGGAGCGGGCCGTGAAAGAGCGGATGTCCATCTCGGACATCACGAATCTCATGCCCCATGACTTGATCAATGCGAAGCCTGTCTCCGCCGTGGTCAAGGAATTCTTTGGTTCGTCTCAGCTTTCTCAGTTCATGGACCAGACGAACCCGCTGGCGGAGCTCACCCACAAGCGCCGGCTCTCTGCGCTCGGCCCGCGCGGTCTCAGCCGTGAGCGCGCCGGGTTCGAGGTGCGCGACGTGCACCCGACCCACTACGGCCGCATCTGCCCGATCGAGACGCCGGAAGGCCCGAACATCGGCCTCATCTCGTCGCTGTCGACGTACGCGCGCACGAACGAGTTCGGCTTCATCGAGACGCCGTACCGCAAGGTCAACGGCGGCCGCGTGACCGACGAGATCATCTTCTTGACCGCGCTGGAGGAAGAGCGGTTCGTCATCGCCCAGGCCAACGCCGAGATCGACCGCACGGGCAAGTTCGTGCAGGAGCGGGTGTCGGCCCGCAAGGGTGGCGAGTTCCGCATGGTGCCGCCGGAAGAGCTGCACTACATGGACGTGTCGCCCAAGCAGCTCGTGTCGGTGGCGGCGGCGCTCATCCCGTTCCTCGAGAACGACGACGCCAACCGCGCCCTCATGGGCTCCAACATGCAGCGCCAGGCGGTGCCGCTCCTGCAGCCCGAGGCGCCGCTGGTCGGCACGGGCATGGAGCACGTGGTGGCCCGCGACTCGGGCTCGGTGGTGGTGGCCAAGCGGCCCGGCGTGGTGGAGTACGTCTCCGCCGATCGCGTGGTGGTCCGCGCCGAGAGCCGGTCGAAGAAGACCGATCCCGTGCAGGATCTGCCGCTGGACATCTACAACCTGACGAAGTACCGGCGCTCGAACCAGAACACGTGCATCAACCAGAAACCCATCGTGAAGAAAGGCGGCCGCGTGTCGGCGGGCGACGTCGTCGCCGACGGCCCCGGCACCGACCAGGGCGAGCTGGCGCTCGGGCGCAACGTGCTCGTCGCCTTCATGCCGTGGGGCGGCTACAACTTCGAGGACGCGATCCTGGTCTCCGAGCGGCTCGTGAAGGACGACCGCTTCACCTCGATCCACATCGAGGAGTTCGAGATCCAGGCCCGTGACACCAAGCTGGGCAAGGAAGAGGTCACGCGCGACATTCCGAACGTGTCGGAGGAGGCGCTGAAGGACCTCGACGACTCCGGCATCGTGCGGATCGGCGCCAAGGTGAAGCCCGGAGACATCCTCGTCGGCAAGATCACGCCGAAGGGCGAGACCCAGCTGACGCCGGAGGAGAAGCTGTTGCGCGCGATCTTCGGCGAGAAGGCGGGCGACGTGCGCGACACCTCGCTGACGGTGCCGCCGGGCATCGAGGGCACCGTCGTGGACGTGAAGGTGTTCTCCCGGCGCGGCGTCGACAAGGACGAGCGCGCCAAGTCCATCGAGGAGGAGGAGATCGGCCGCCTCGAAAAGGACTATCAGGACGAGATCGCGATGGTCGAGATGGAGCGCGACCAGAAGCTCAAGAACCTCCTGGTCGGCAAGACGTCGCTCAACGAGCTGTTCGATCCGACCAACAAGGTCCGGCGCGTCACCAAGAAGAGCGACCGGATCGAGCGCCCGGACCTCGACAACTTCTCCTGGAACGAGCTGAAGAAGATCAAGGTGAAGGAGGACGAGAACCTCACCCAGATGGTGCGCCGCATCGAGGAACTCGCCGAGGAGCAGATCGGCATCTACGACTCGATGCTGGAGGACCGCATCGGCCGCTTGCGCCGCGGCGACGATCTGCCGCCCGGCGTGATCAAGATGGTCAAGGTCTACGTGGCCGTGAAGCGCAAGCTCTCGGTCGGCGACAAGATGGCCGGCCGTCACGGCAACAAGGGCGTCGTCTCCAAGGTGCTGCCAGAGGAAGACATGCCGTTCCTTCCCGATGGAACACCGGTCGAAATCGTTCTGAATCCTCTCGGTGTTCCTTCCCGGATGAACGTCGGCCAGATCCTCGAGACGCACCTGGGCTGGGCGGCGCGCGCGCTCGGGCTGTGGGTGGCGAGCCCGGTGTTCGACGGCGCCACCGAGGCGGAGATCAAGGAGCACCTGACGCAGGCCGGCCTGCCCACCACCGGCAAGACCGCGCTGTACGACGGTCGCACCGGCAAGCCCTTCCACCAGGAAGTGACGGTGGGGCAGATCTACATCCTGAAGCTCGCGCACCTGGTCGACGACAAGATGCATGCCCGCTCGATCGGGCCCTACTCGCTGGTCACCCAGCAGCCGCTGGGCGGCAAAGCGCAGTTCGGCGGTCAGCGGTTCGGAGAGATGGAGGTGTGGGCGCTCGAGGCGTACGGCGCCGCGCACACGCTGCAAGAGATGCTCACCGTCAAGTCAGACGACGTGGAGGGACGCAACCGGATTTACGAGGCGATCGTCAAGGGGGAGAACTTCCTCGAGCCCGGCACGCCGGAGTCGTTCAACGTGCTGGTGAAGGAGCTTCAGTCCCTCGCGCTCGACGTCGAGCTGGTGACCAAAGACGGCAAGAAAGCTTAAGGAGAATACTGAATGCTGACGGATCGGCCTTTCGGCAGCCTGATCAGAGAGGACAAGCCTACCAAGGACCTGTGGGGCATCCTCGATCGGCATGCGAAGCCCATCACGTTTGACGCGATCCGGATCAAGCTGGCGTCGCCCGAGAAGATTCGCGGGTGGTCGCACGGCGAGGTGAAGAAGCCGGAGACCATCAACTACCGGACGTTCAAGCCCGAGCGTGACGGCTTGTTCTGCGCGCGCATCTTCGGGCCGACCAAGGACTACGAGTGCGCGTGCGGCAAGTACAAGCGCATGAAGTTCGCGGGCGTGGTGTGCGACAAGTGCGGCGTCGAGGTGACGCGCGCGCGCGTGCGCCGCGAGCGCATGGGTCACATCGAGCTGGCCTCGCCGGTCAGCCACGTGTGGTTCTTCAAGGGGCTGCCCAGCCGCATCGGCCAGCTCCTCGACATGTCGCTGCGCGAGCTGGAGAAGATCCTCTACTTCGAGGAGTACGTGGTTCTCGAGAGCACCATCGAGGCGGTCAACAAGGTCCCCGGCATCAAGAAGAAGGACCTGATCAGCGTCGACAAGGTTCGCAAGCTCCAGGAGGAGCACGGCCCCAGCGCGCTGAAGGTCGGCATGGGCGCCGAGGCCATCCGCGAGCTGCTGCGTGACATGGACCTGGACTCGCTCGCTCGCGACCTGCGCGCCCAGATGCTGGGGGAGACGTCGGTCCAGAAGCGCAAGAAAATCGTCAAGCGGCTGAAGGTCATCGAGGCCTTCCTCAAATCCGGCAACCAGCCGGACTGGATGATCCTCGAGGTCGTCCCGGTGATCCCGCCGGAGCTGCGCCCGCTCGTGCCGCTCGACGGCGGTCGGTTCGCGACCTCGGACCTGAACGACCTCTATCGCCGCGTCATCAACCGGAACAACCGGCTGAAGCGGCTGATGGACCTCAAGGCGCCGGAGATCATCATCCGCAACGAGAAGCGGATGCTCCAGGAAGCCGTCGACGCGCTGTTCGACAACGGGCGCCGCGGCCGCGTCATCACCGGCCCCAACAACCGGCCGCTGAAATCGTTGTCCGATACGTTGAAGGGCAAGCAGGGCCGGTTCCGTCAAAATTTGCTCGGCAAGCGCGTGGATTATTCCGGCCGCTCCGTCATCGTGGTCGGGCCGTACCTCAAGCTGCACCAGTGCGGCCTGCCCAAGAAGATGGCGCTGGAGCTCTTCAAGCCCTTCATCCTCCGGAAGCTGGAGGAGCGCGGCATCGCGTCGTCGATCAAGGCCGCCAAGAAGTACGTGGAGAAGGAGCGTCCCGAGGTGTGGGACATCCTCGACGACGTCATCCGCGAGCACCCGGTGCTGCTGAACCGCGCGCCGACGCTCCACCGGCTCGGCATCCAGGCCTTCGAGCCGATCCTCGTCGAGGGCAAGGCCATCGAGATCCACCCGCTGGTCTGCACGGCATTCAACGCCGACTTCGACGGCGACCAGATGGCCGTCCACGTGCCGCTGTCGATGGAGGCCCAGCTCGAGGCGCAGGTGCTGATGCTCTCGTCCAACAACATCCTGTCGCCGTCCAACGGCGCGCCGATCGCCGTGCCCACGCAGGACATGGTCCTCGGCATCTACTACCTGACCAAGGAGCGGCTCAGCACGCCGGAGCGCCCGGTGCGCGGCGAGGGCCGCCTGTTCGCGGACGCGGAGGAAGTGCGGATCGCCTACGACAACGAGGACGTCGATCTCCAGGCGCGGATCCGCCTGCGCTGGAACGGCGAGTTCCTCGAGACCACGGTGGGCCGCACGCTGTTCAACGAGGTGGTCCCCGAGGCCCTGCGCTTCGTGAACCAGGAGCTGAAGAAGAAGGAGGTCACCGCGCTCGTGAGCCGCTGCTACAACATGCTCGGCAACGAGGAGACGGTGAAGTTCCTCGACGAGCTGAAAGACCTCGGCTTCCGGTACGCCACGCTGTCCGGTCTGTCGATCGGCATCGACGACATGCACATCCCGTCGTCGAAGGAGCGGCTCATCGCGCAGGCGCGCGAGCAGGTCAACGAGGTCGAGCAGCAGTATCAGGACGGCGTCATCACCAACGGCGAGCGCTACAACAAGGTCGTCGACATCTGGGCGCACACCACCGAGCTCATCGCGGAGCAGATGTTCAGCGAGCTCGAGGGCGGCGAGCAGGGCGGCGAGTTCAACCCGATCTACATGATGGCCGACTCCGGCGCGCGGGGCAGCAAGCAGCAGATCCGCCAGCTGGCCGGCATGCGCGGTCTCATGGCCAAGCCCTCGGGCGAGATCATCGAGACGCCGATCACGTCGAACTTCCGCGAAGGCCTCACCGTGCTGGAGTACTTCACGTCCACGCACGGCGCCCGCAAGGGTCTCGCCGATACGGCGCTGAAGACGGCCGACTCCGGCTACCTGACGCGCCGGCTCGTCGACGTCTCCCAGGACGTCATCGTCAGCGAATACGACTGCGGAACGGTGAAGTACATCGACGCGACACCGCTGGTCGAGGGCGGCGACATCATCCAGTCGCTCAGGGACCGCATCCTGGGCCGGGTGGCCGCGGAAGACGTCCGCGACCCGCTGTCGCAGGAGATCATCGTCCAGGCCAACAACGAGATCATCGAGGAGACGTCGCAAAAGATCGAGGACTCGGGCCTCGAGCGCGTGCGCATCCGCTCCGGCCTCACCTGCGACACCAAGCGCGGCATCTGCGTGCTCTGCTACGGCCGCAACCTCGGCTCCGGCCGCCTGGCCGAGCTGGGCGAGGCCGTCGGCATCATCGCCGCGCAGTCCATCGGCGAGCCCGGCACGCAGCTCACGATGCGGACGTTCCACATCGGCGGCACGGCCAGCCGCGTCGTCGAGGCGTCCAAGCACGAGTCGAAGAGCGCGGGCGTGGTGAAGTTCCACAACCTCCGCACCGTCGTGAACCGCGACGGCGACCTCGTGGCCACCAACCGTAACGGCGAGATCGGCGTGGCCGACGAGCGCGGGCGGGAGCGCGAGCGCTACCCGGTCGTGTACGGCGCCAAGCTGAAGGTCAAGCCGGAGCAGCGGGTCAAGGCGCGGACGGTCCTCGTCGAGTGGGATCCGTTCACCAACCCGATCCTGACCGAGTTCACGGGCAAGGTGCAGTACCAGGACATCGTGGAAGGCGTGACCGTGCGCGAGGAGTTCGACGAGGTCACGGGCCTCGCGCGCAAGGTCATCATCGAGGACGCCGAGGGCCGCCTGCAGCCCGGCGTCATCATCAACTCGCCGGAGACGGCGGGCACCGAGCGGCACCGCTATCCGCTCCCGGTGGGCGCCAACCTCAACGTCGCCGACGGCGCCGACGTCTTCGCGGCCGACATCATCGCGAAGATCCCGCGCGAGACCACCAAGACCAAGGACATCACCGGCGGTCTGCCGCGGGTGGCCGAGCTGTTCGAGGCGCGCAAGCCGAAGGAGCAGGCGGTCATCACCGAGATCGATGGCCGGGTTGAAATGGGTGGGTTCGTCAAGGGCATGCGGAAGATCGTCATTCGCGCCGACAACGGCGAGACCAAGGAGTACCTGATCCCGCGCGGCAAGCACATCAGCGTCCACGAGGGCGACCGCGTGAAGGCCGGCGAGGCGCTCATGGATGGATCTCCGAATCCGCATGACTACTTGGCGGTTCTGGGAGATCGAGAACTACAGCGGTACCTGGTGAATGAAGTGCAGGAGGTCTACCGCCTGCAGGGCGTGACGATCAACGACAAGCACATCGAGATCATCGTGCGCCAGATGCTGCGGCGCGTGCGCATCGAGGAGGTCGGCGACACCGAGTTCGTGGTCGGCGAGCTGGTCGACAAGTTCGTGTTCCAGGAGGAGAACGAGCGGGTGATCGGCCAGGGCAAGCGGCCGGCCACGGCCAAGCCCGTGCTCCTCGGCATCACGAAGGCGTCGCTCTCGACCGACAGCTTCATCTCGGCGGCGTCGTTCCAGGAGACGACGCGCGTGCTCACCGAGGCGGCGATCTCCGGCAAGACCGACGACCTGCGCGGTCTGAAGGAGAACGTGATCGTCGGCCGGCTCATCCCGGCCGGTACGGGCCTCGGCAACTACACGCGCGTGGAGGTGCTCACGCCGGGCGGCGAGGCGGTGAAGCCGCTGGATCAGGTGCTGAGCTTCGATCCGCCGCCGACGGAGACGCCGGAGGGCGACGGCTCGGTCGCCGCTGCGGTCTAAGTGCGCTCCATGATTGACAGACAGGGGTCGTTCGGTTATAAAGTGAGGGTTTTGTCGCCGTGTCCGGCGATGGAGAGCCATGCCGACGATTAACCAGCTCGTTCGCTACGGTCGGGAAGCGGTGCGCAAGAAGTCGAAGACGCCCGCGATGCAGGCGTGCCCGCAGAAGCGCGGCGTCTGCATCCGCGTCTACACGACCACGCCCAAGAAGCCGAACTCCGCCCTCCGCAAGGTGGCGCGCGTGCGGCTGACCAACGGGCTGGAGGTCACGTCGTACATCCCCGGCGTCGGACACAACCTCCAGGAGCACTCGATCGTCATGATCCGCGGCGGCCGCGTGAAGGACCTGCCGGGCATCCGTTATCACATCATCCGCGGATCGCTCGACACCGCCGGCGTGACCGGACGCAAGCAGAGCCGCTCGAAGTACGGCGCGAAGGCGCCGAAGGGCGGAGGCGCCTGATGCGGCGCGCGGGCGCGGCCAAGCGCGAGGTGCTGCCGGATCCGAAGTACGGCTCGCGGCTGGTGGCGAAGTTCGTCAACATCATGATGATCCGCGGCAAGAAGTCGACGGCGGAGCGGATCATGTACGACGCGCTGACGGCCATCGAGGACCGCAGCAAGCAGGAAGCGCTGAAGATGTTCAAGACGGCCATCGACAACGTCAAGCCGGCGGTCGAGGTGAAGTCACGCCGCGTCGGCGGCTCGACGTACCAGGTGCCGGTCGAGGTGCGGCCCGACCGCCGTACGTCGCTGGCCATGCGCTGGGTGATCGGCGCCGCGCGCCGGCGGGCCGAGCGCAGCATGTCCGAGAAGCTCGCCGCCGAGCTGCTCGACGCCGCCAACAACCGCGGCACGGCCGTGAAGAAGCGGGAAGACACCCACAAGATGGCGGAGGCCAACAAGGCGTTCGCGCATTATCGCTGGTAGCGGGAATCCCACGAAGAGGGGGGCCGCAGCCTGGTCCCCCTCTTCGCATGTACGAAGACAGAAAGAAAGCAGAGGACGACGTGGAGCGGCAGTACTCGCTGGAGAGGACGCGGAACATCGGCATCATGGCCCACATCGACGCGGGCAAGACGACGACGACCGAGCGCATCCTGTACTACACGGGGCGCTCGTACAAGATCGGCGAAGTCCACGAAGGCACCGCGACGATGGACTGGATGGTGCAGGAGCAGGAGCGTGGCATCACCATCACCTCCGCGGCCACCACGTGCTTCTGGCGCGACTGCCGCGTCAACATCATCGACACGCCGGGTCACGTGGACTTCACGGTCGAGGTCGAGCGCTCGCTCCGCGTCCTCGACGGCGCCGTGACCGTGCTCGACGCCGTGTCGGGCGTGGAGCCGCAGACGGAAACCGTCTGGCGGCAGGCCGACAAGTACTCCGTGCCTCGCATCGTCTACGTCAACAAGATGGACCGCGTCGGCTCCGACTTCTATCGCTGCCTCGACATGCTGCGCGACCGGCTGGGCGCGCACCCGGTGGCCATCCAGCTGCCCCTCGGCCGCGAGGACCAGTACAAGGGGCTCGTCGACCTCATCGAGCAGGTCGGCTACGTGTGGGACGAGGACGACGAGACGCTGGGCAAGGAGTTCAAGAAGATCGCGATCCCCGCCGACATGGCCGAGCAGGTCAAGGAGTACCGCGAGAAGATGATCGAGGGCCTCGCCGAGGTCGACGATCACCTCATGGAGAAGTACGTCCACGGCGAGCCGATCAGCGTCGAGGAGCTGAAGGCGGCCGCGCGCAAGGGCACCATCGCCATGACGCTGTTCCCGGTCATCTGCGGGGCCTCCTTCAAGAACAAGGGCGTGCAGCACCTGCTGGACGCCGTCATCGACTACCTGCCGTCGCCGCTGGATATCCCGCCGGTGCAGGGCATCAATCCGGAGACGAAAGCCACCGAAGAGCGAAAGGCCGCCGACGACGCGCCGTTCGCCGCGCTGGCCTTCAAGATCATGAACGACCAGCACGTCGGCCAGCTCGTCTTCCTGCGCGTGTACTCCGGCACCCTCAGCGCCTCCAGCGGCGTCCTCAACTCGACGAAGGACCGGAAGGAGCGCGTCGGCCGCCTGCTGCGCATGCACGCCAACAAGCGCGAGGAGGTCGAGGCCATCGCGGCCGGCGACATCGCGGCCGCCATCGGGCTCAAGTACACGACCACCGGGGACACGCTCTGCGACCCCGACAAGCCGATCGTGCTCGAGTCGATGACGTTCCCGGAGCCGGTCATCGCCGTCGCCATCGAGCCGAAGACGCGCGCCGACGAGGAGAAGCTCGGTGTGTCGCTCTCGCGGCTGGCCATGGAGGATCCGACCTTCCGCGTGACCACGGAAGAGGAGACGTCGCAGACGCTCATCCACGGGATGGGCGAGCTGCACCTCGAGATCATCGTCGACCGCCTGCTGCGCGAGTTCAAGGTCGAGGCCAACGTCGGCAAGCCGCAGGTCGCCTATCGGGAAACGATTCGCAAGCACGCCGAAGCCCAGGGCAAGTTCGTGCGCCAGACAGGCGGCCGCGGCCAGTACGGCGACGTCTACATCGAGGTGGACCCGAACGAGCCGGGCGGCGGCTTCGTGTTCGAGAACAAGATCGTCGGCGGCGCGGTGCCCCGCGAGTACGTGCCCGCCGTCGAGAAGGGCATCAAGGAGGCGATGGAGACCGGCGTGCTCGCCGGCTACCCGATGGTGGACGTCAAGGTCGCGCTGACCGACGGCTCCTACCACGACGTCGACTCCTCCGAGATGGCCTTCAAGATCGCGGGCTCGATGGGCTTCAAGGAAGCCTGCCGCAAGGCCAAGCCCGTCCTGCTCGAGCCGGTGATGGACGTCGAGGTCGTCACGCCCGAGGAGTACATGGGCGCGATCGTCGGCGACCTCAACAGCCGCCGCGGCCGCATCCTGTCGATGGAGGCGCGCGGCAGCTCGCAGGTCATCCGGGCCAACGTCCCGCTCGGGCAGATGTTCGGCTACGCGACCGAGATGCGGTCGATGACCCAGGGCCGGGCGACCTACACCATGCAGTTCGCCCGCTACGAGGAAGTCCCGGCGGCGATCGCGGAAGAGATCATGGCCAAGGTGGCGGGCAAGCCCGCGGCCCGCGCTGGTTCACGCTAGACCCGACACCGAGGAGCTGAGACATGGCGAAGGCCAAGTACGAGCGGACGAAGCCGCACGTGAACGTGGGGACGATCGGGCACATCGACCACGGCAAGACGACGCTGACGGCGGCGATCACGAAGGTGCTGCACACGAAGAACAAGCAGATCGCGGTGCGGGAGTACGGGTCGATCGACAACGCGCCGGAAGAGCGGGAGCGGGGGATCACGATCGCGGTGGCGCACGTGGAGTACGAGACGGACAAGCGGCACTACGCGCACATCGACTGTCCGGGGCATGCGGACTACATCAAGAACATGATCACGGGGGCGGCGCAGATGGACGGGGCGATTCTGGTGGTGGCGGCCAACGACGGGCCGATGCCGCAGACGCGCGAGCACGTGCTGCTGGCGCGGCAGGTGAACGTGCCGTTTCTGGTGGTGTTCATGAACAAGGTGGACATGGTGGACGACCCGGAGATTTTGGATCTGGTGGAGCTGGAGGTGCGGGAGCTGCTCAAGAAGTACCAGTTTCCGGGGGACGAGGTGCCGGTGATCCGGGGCTCGGCGCTGCAGGCCAACGAGAAGCCGGAGGACCCGAAGGCGGCGGAGGCGATCTGGAAGCTGATGGCGGCGGTGGACAGCTACATTCCGACGCCGCCGCGGCCGGTGGACAAGCCGTTTCTGATGCCGATCGAGGACATCTTTTCGATCACGGGGCGGGGGACGGTGGTGACGGGGCGCATCGAGCGGGGGATCGTGAAGGTGGGGGAAGAGATCGAGATCGTGGGGATGGCGGACACGCGCAAGTCGGTGGTGACCGGAGTCGAGATGTTCCGCAAGCTGCTCGATGAAGGGCAAGCCGGTGATAACGTCGGCTGCCTCCTGCGTGGCATCGACAAAGACGATGTCCAGCGCGGCCAGGTGCTGGCCAAGCCGGGGTCGATCAAGCCGCACCAGAAGTTCAAGGCGGAAGTGTACGTGCTGACGAAGGAAGAGGGGGGGCGGCACACGCCGTACTTCAACGGGTACCGGCCGCAGTTTTATTTTCGGACGACGGACGTGACGGGGGTGTGCACGTTGCCGGCGGGGACGGAGATGGTGATGCCGGGGGACAACGTGACGATGGCGATCGAGCTGATCACGCCGATCGCGATGGAGAAGGAGCTGCGGTTCGCGATCCGGGAGGGCGGCCGCACGGTGGGCGCGGGCGTCGTCACCGAGATCGTCGAGTAGCGAGATGGTGACCCTGACCGCCGATCAGAAGATCCGCATCCGGCTCAAGGCGTACGATCATCGCCTCCTCGATCGGTCGGTCAAGGAGATCGTCGAGACCGTGCGGCGCACCGGCGCGCGCGTGTCGGGGCCCGTGCTGCTGCCGACGATCATCAACCGCTGGACGGTGCTCCGCTCGCCGCACGTCGACAAGACCTCGCGCGAGCAGTTCGAGATGCGCACGCACAAGCGGCTGCTCGACATCGTCGATCCCACCCCGCAAACGGTGGACTCGCTGATGAAGCTCGACCTCCCCGCCGGCGTCGACGTCGAGATCAAGCTCTAGGGACCGGGAGACTATGGCCAGGAAAGAAGCGCTGCTCGGCCGCAAGGTCGGGATGACCCAGATCTTCGGCGACGATGGCAACCACGTGCCGGTCACGGTGGTCCAGGCCGGACCCTGCACGATCGTCGAGATCCGGAGCAAGCAATCCCACGGCTACGATGCGCTCCAGCTCGGCTTCGAGCCGGCGAAGAAGAACGTCTCCAAGCCGCGCGCCGGCCACTTCAAGAAGGCCAACGTCGCGCCGACGCGCATCCTGCGCGAGGTGCGGCTGGACAAGGTCGAGAAGCCGTACGAGGTCGGCCAGGCGCTGACCGTGGAGATGTTCGCCCCCGGCGAGATCGTCGACGTCGTCGGCGTGACCAAGGGCAAGGGGTTCCAGGGCGGTGTCAAGCGCCACGGCTGGCGCGGCGGCGAGGCGACGCACGGCTCGATGTTCCACCGCGCGCCGGGCTCCATCGGCGCCTCCTCGGATCCCTCGCGCGTGTGGCCGGGCCACAAGCTGCCGGGCCGCATGGGCGGCGTGCAGCGCACCACGCTCAACGTCAGCGTCGCGCGCGTGCTGCCCGAGCAGAACCTGATCCTGATCCGCGGCGCCGTGCCCGGCGCCAACGGCTCGCTCGTGATGGTGCGCAAGAGCATCAAGACCACCAAGGCGCAGCAGCAGAAGGCCGAGAAGAAGTGATGCCGAGCGTGAAGGTCGTCGACGCGAAGGGCAAGGACAAGGGCGCGGTGGAGCTCAAGGCCGACGTCTTCGGCGTGGAGATCCGCGTGCCGCTGCTGCACCAGGCGGTGGTGCGCGAGCTGGCGGATCGGCGCGCGGGCACGCACGACACGAAGGGCCGCAGCGAGGTGTCGGGCGGCGGCAGGAAGCCGTGGAAGCAGAAGGGCACCGGCCGCGCGCGCCAGGGATCGATCCGCGCCACGCAGTGGAAGGGCGGCGGCAAGCCCTTCGGCCCCACGCCGCGCTCCTACGACAAGGCGATGCCGCGCGAGATGCGGCGCGAGGCGCTGCGGGCGGCGGTGGCCGCGCGCATCGCCGACGGCGCGCTGCGCGTGGTGGAGCGCGTGGAGGCGGAGGGCAAGACCAAGGCACTGGTGGCGGCGCTGACCGCCCTCGGCGTGGCCGGCGAGCCGACGCTGCTGGTGACGGCCGCGATGACGGAACCGCTCGCGCGCGCCGCGCGCAACGTGCCGTGGCTCATCGTGGAGTCGCCGGCCCACGTCTCCGTCTACCAGCTCCTGCGCGCGCGCCACGTCGTGTTCGAGCGCGCGGCGCTGACCGCGCTGGAGGAGGCGCTGGGGGCATGAGGGATCCGCGCGACGTGCTCATCCGGCCGGTCATGACCGAGAAGACGATGCGGGAGAAGGAGGAGCGGAACACCGTGGCCTTCCGCGTGCGTCCCGACGCCAACAAGGTCGAGATCCGCGCCGCCGTCGAGGCGGTGTTCAACGTCAAGGTGGCCGCCGTCCGCACGGCGTCCTACGAGGGCAAGCTCAAGCGCATGGGCCGCTTCGCCGGGCGCCGGCCCGACTGGAAGAAGGCCGTGGTGACTCTGGCCCCCGGCCACAAGATCGACCTCGTCGAGGGGGCGTAGAGCGACCATGGGCATCCGGACCCTCAAGCCGACCTCGCCCGCACGCCGCTACCTCACGTACCTCACGTACGAGGAGATCACCAAGAAGGAGCCGGAGAAAAGCCTGCTCTCGCCCAAGCGGCGCACCAACGGGCGCAACGTGTATGGCCGCATCACCGTCCGCCACCGGGGCGGCGGGGCGAAGCGGATGCTGCGCGACGTGGACTTCCGGCGCGACAAGTTCGGCATCCCGGCGCGCGTGGCGGCGATCGAGTACGACCCGAATCGCTCGGCGCGGCTGGCCCTGTTGCACTACCGCGACGGCGAGAAGCGCTACATCATCGCGCCGCACGGCCTGAAGGTGGACGAGGTCGTGATGTCCGGCCCGCAGGCGGACATCCTGCCGGGCAACGCGCTGCCGATCCGCAACATCCCGGTCGGCACCCTCGTGCACAACGTCGAGCTGCACAAGGGCCGCGGCGCCCAGCTCTGCCGGAGCGCGGGCGCGCAGGCGCAGCTGCTCGCCAAAGAGGGCGACCGTGCCACCCTCAAGCTGCCCTCGGGCGAGGTGCGGTACGTCGCGCTGGACTGCATGGCCACCATCGGCCAGGTCGGCAACCTCGACCACGAGAACGTGTCGGTCGGCAAGGCCGGGCGCGTGCGCTGGAAGGGCTTCCGGCCGACCGTGCGCGGCACCGTCATGAACCCCGTCGACCACCCGATGGGCGGCGGCGAGGGCAAGGGCAAGGGCAACCACCCGATGACCCCGTGGGGCAAGCCGACCAAGGGCTACAAGACGCGCCGGGGCGCGCGTCCGTCGGATTCCATGATCGTGACGCGGCGAAAGAAATAGGAGCGGGGCATGGGACGTTCGCTCAAGAAGGGGCCGTTCATCGACGAGAAGCTGTACGAGCGGATCGAGGAGCTCAACCGCTCCCGCCAGAAGAAGGTGCTCAAGACGTGGTCGCGCCGGTCGACCATCGCGCCGGAGTTCGTCGGGCACACGCTGGCCGTCCACAACGGCAAGAAGTTCATCCCCGTGTACGTGACCGAGAACATGGTCGGCCACCGGCTCGGCGAGTTCGCGCTCACGCGCACGTTCAAGGCGCACGGCCAGGCCGAGAAGGCCGCCGCCTCGCCGACGGGGAAGACCTGATCCCATGAACACTGTCGCCCGCGCCCGGTTCGTGCGCGTCTCCGCGCGGAAGGCGCGGCTCGTCCTCGACCAGATCCGCGGCAAGTCGGTGGGCGACGCCCTGGCCACGCTGGAGTACACGCCGCGCGCGGCCGCGCGTCTCGTCGAAAAGGTGCTGCGCTCGGCGGTGGCGAACGCGGAGCACAACCACCAGGTCCGCAACCTCGACGACCTGCGCGTGGTGCAGGCCATCGCCGACGGCGGCCCCTCGATGAAGCGCGTGCAGCCGCGCGCGATGGGGCGCGCCTTCTTCATCAAGCACCGCACCAGCCACCTCACCATCGGCGTCAGCGACGAGGCCGACCGCGCCCTGCGCGTCCCGGCCGCGCGCCCGGCCCGCTCGGCGGCGCCGACGGCGGCCCCCGCCGCCGCGCCGCCCGCCACGAGGCGGCCGGCCGCCAGGGCGGCCGCGGCCAAGGCGCCCGCGACCAAGGCGCCCGCCCGGGGCGGACGCAAGCCCAAGGAGAAGAAATAGGCGATGGGTCAGAAGACGCATCCGATCGGCTTCCGCCTCGGCTCGACCCGGACATGGTCGTCGCGCTGGTTCGCGACGAAGAACTACGCCGACCTCCTGCACGAGGACGTCAAGATCCGGCGCTTCATCAAGGACCAGCTCTACCACGCCGGCATCGCGAAGATCGACATCGAGCGCTCGGCGAACCGCGCGCGGATCACCATCTTCACCGCGCGGCCCGGCATCATCATCGGCCGCAAGGGCGCCGAGGTGGAGAAGCTGAAGAACGAGCTCCAGGCGCGCACGGGGAAGGAGATCTACCTCAACATCGAGGAGGTCATCCACCCCGAGCTGGACGCGCAGCTCGTGTCCGAGAACGTCGCGCTGCAGCTGCAGAAGCGCGTGGCCTTCCGGCGGGCGATGAAGAAGGCGGTGACGTCCGCGCTCAGGCTGGGCGCCGACGGCATCCGCATCGCGTGCGCGGGCCGGCTGGGCGGCAGCGAGATCGCGCGCCGCGAGTGGTACCGCGACGGGCGCGTGCCGCTGCACACGATCCGCGCGGACATCGATTACGGTCTCGCCACCGCGCACACGACGGCGGGGACGATCGGCGTCAAGGTCTGGATCTTCAAGGGCGAGGTCCTGCGACCCGCCTCGGCCACCGAGGCCTAGGAGTCGGCCCATGCTGATGCCCAAGCGGGTCAAGTACCGCAAGGCCCAGCGCGGGAACATGCGCGGCAAGGCGCAGCGCGGCTCCACGCTGTCGTTCGGTGAGTACGGGCTCAAGGCGCTCGAGCCGGGCTGGGTGACCAACCGCCAGATCGAGGCGGCACGCGTGGCCCTCACGCGGAGCCTCAAGCGCGGCGGCAAGGTCTGGATCCGCGTGTTCCCCGACAAGCCGGTGACGAAGAAGCCGGCGGAGACGCGGATGGGCAAGGGCAAGGGCAACCCCGAGGAGTGGGTGGCCGTGGTCAAGCCGGGACGCATCCTCTACGAGATGGAGGGCGTGCCGGAGGACGTGGCGCGCGAGGCGTTCCGCACCGCCGCCAACAAGATCGGCATCACGACGAAGTTCGTGACGCGCACGCGCAGCCTGTGATGGCGAGCGGAGACGAGACTCGATGAAAGCGGCGAAATGGCGTGACCTGTCCGAGGAAGAGCTGACGCAGAAGGCGCGCGAGCTGTCCGAGGAGATCTTCAATCTCCGCTTCCAGCTCTCGATGGGCGTGGCCAAGAACCCGTCGAAGATCGGCCAGGCGCGGCGCGACCTCGCGCGCGCCTACACGATCCAGCGCGAGCGGGGCGGCGCGCCGCTGGCGGCACCGGCCGCGGCGGCCGCGGCGCCGGCCGTGACCGCGCCCGCGCCGTCGAAGCGGGCGCCGAAGGCGAAGGTCGCGGCCACGCCGGCGAAGGCCGCGAAGGTGTCGAAAGCCGCCAAGGCTCCGAAGGCCGCGGCGAAGAAGAAGACAGCGAAAGGGTAAGCCGTGGGCGAGCGCAAGAGTCGTGAGGGCGTCGTGGTGAGCGACGCCATGCAGAAGACGCGGGTGGTGCGGATCGAGCGGGTCTTCCGCCATCCGCGCTACCAGCGGGTCATCCGCGTGTCCAAGAAGCTCAAGGCGCACGACGAGGGCAACGAGAGCCACGTGGGCGACCGCGTGCTGATCGAGGAGACACGCCCGCTCTCGAAGGAGAAGCGCTGGCGCATCCGCTCCATTCTGGTGAAGGCGGCGCAATGATCCAGCCGCGCTCCATGCTCGACGTCGCCGACAACTCCGGCGCCCGGAAGGTGCAGTGCATCCGGGTCATGGGCGGCTCCAACAAGCGCTACGCCTCGCTGGGAGACACCGTGATCGTGGCCATCAAGGAGGCGTCGCCGGACGGCACCGTCAAGAAGGGCGAGGTGGCGCGGGCGGTGGTGGTGCGCACGGTGAAGGAGGTCCGCCGCAAGGACGGCTCCTACATCCGCTTCGACCGGAACGCCGTCGTGCTGATCAAGGCGGACGAGAATCCGGTGGGCACGCGCATCTTCGGCCCGGTGGCGCGCGAGCTGCGCGAGCGGCAGTTCACCAAGATCATCTCTCTCGCCCCCGAGGTCATCTGATGCAGAGCGTCCACGTCCGTCGCGGCGACACCGTCGGCGTCATCGCCGGCAAGGAGCGGGGCAAGCGCGGTAAGGTGCTGCGCGTGAGTCCGGAGAAGGGGCGCGTGCTCGTGGAGCACGTCAACATGATCAAGAAGCACCAGCGGCCGACGCAGAAGCTGCGGCAGGGCGGCATCATCGAGCGGGAGGGGCCGCTGGCCCTCTCCAACGTGCTCGTCGTCTGCCCCCGCTGTGACAAGCCCGGGCGCACCGGGATCAAGGTCCTCACCGACGGCCGCAAGGTCCGCACCTGCCGCCGCTGCGGCGAGTCGATCGACAGGGGCTAGAGCCATGGCGAAAGCGGACGCGAAGCCCGCTCCCAAGCCGCCGGCCGGCGGCGGCAAGCAGCCGGCGGGCAAGGGCCAGGCCAAACGGGAGAAGGCGCCGGAGACGCAGCCGGCCATCGCGAAAGGCCGGCCGAAGGGCACCGGACAGGTTCCGGCGCGCCTGAAGGACATCTTCGCGAAGACGGTCGTGCCCGCCCTCATGAAGGAGCGCGGCTACGCGAACGTCTGGGCGGTGCCGCGGCTGAACAAGATCGTGATCAACATGGGCGTGGGCGAGGGACGCGACAACGCGAAGATCATGGATTTCGCGACGGCGGACCTCCAGGCCATCACCGGCCAGAAGCCCATCGTGACCCGCGCCAAGAAGTCGATCGCGAACTTCAAGCTGCGCGAGGGCGTGCCCATCGGCGCCAAGGTCACGCTGCGCGCGGCGCGGATGTATGAGTTCTTCGACCGGCTGGTGAACGTGGCGCTGCCCCGCGTGCGCGACTTCAAGGGCGTGCCGCCCAAGGGGTTCGACGGCCGCGGCAACTACGCGCTCGGGCTGCGCGAGCAGCTCATCTTCCCGGAGATCGTCTACGACAAGATCGACAAGGTCCGCGGCATGGACGTCATCTTCGTGACCACGGCCCGGACCGACGAGGACGCCAAGGCGCTCCTCACGCAGCTCGGCATGCCGTTCAGGGAGCAATAAGGTTATGGCGAAGACCGCCCTCATCATGAAGTCGCAGAGGACGCCGAAGTTCAAGACGCGCGGCTACCACCGCTGCAAGCTGTGCGGGCGCCCGCGCGCCTTCATCCGCAAGTTCCAGATGTGCCGCCTGTGCTTCCGCGAGCTCGCCCTCAAGGGCGAGGTGCCGGGCATCACGAAGGCGAGCTGGTAGACATGCGCAGCGATCCCATCGCCGACCTCCTCACGCGCATCCGGAACGCCAGCCGGGCCGAGCACGAGAAGTGCGACATCCCCTCCAGCAAGCTCAAGGTCCGCATCGCGGAGCTGCTGAAGGAGGAGGGCTTCATCAAGAACTTCCGCGTGCTCGAGGACAAGAAGCAGAACATGCTCCGCGTCTACCTCAAGTACGGCGTCGGCAACGAGAAGATGATCTCCGGGCTCGTGCGGGTGTCCACGCCGGGGCGGCGGATCTACGTCACCCACGACCGGATCCCGTCGATCCTCGCCGGCATGGGCTGCGCGCTCGTCTCGACGTCCAAGGGCGTGGTGACCGATCGCGAGGCACGCAAGCAGAAGGTCGGCGGCGAAGTCCTCGCCTACGTGTGGTAGGGAGCCCGACATGTCTCGCATCGGCAAGAAACCCATTCCGATTCCCCAGGGCGTGAAGGTCCAGGTGGGCGAGGGCGTCGTGCGCGCCGAGGGGCCGAAGGGCAAGCTGAGCCAGCCCATCCCGTCGCCGCTCTCGGCGACGCTCGACGGCGGCGTGCTCGTCATCGGGCGGCCGGACGACGAGCGCAAGATCCGCGCGCTCCACGGCCTCACGCGCGCCCTGATGGCCAACATGGTGTCCGGCGTGAAGGACGGCTTCGAGCGCAAGCTCGACATCGTGGGCATCGGCTACCGCGCCCAGATGCAGGGCAAGTCGATCCAGCTGGCGCTCGGCTACTCGCACCCCGTGATCTTCCCGCTGCCCGACGGCATCACGGCGGAGATCGACAAGCAGACGGCCATCACGCTGCGCGGCGCCGACAAGGCGCTGCTCGGCGAGACAGCCGCCAAGCTGCGCGCCCTGCGCAAGCCCGATCCCTACAAGGGCAAGGGCATCCGCTACTCCGACGAGTACGTGCGCCGCAAGGTCGGCAAGAAGGCGGGCGCGAAATGATCACCCGGGACCGGCGGAGCCCGCGCGACAAGCGCCACTACCGCCTGCGGCGCTACCTGCGCGGCTCGTCGGCGCGGCCGCGGCTGGCCGTCTTCCGGAGCCTCGGCCACATCTACGCGCAGCTCGTCGACGACGATGCGGGGCGCACGATGCTGGCGGTGGACAGCCGCAGCAAGACGTTTCTCGAGCAGCACAAGACCGGCGGCAACGTGGCCGCCGCCAAGGCGGTCGGCACGCTGCTGGCCGAGAAGGCCAAGGCGGCCGGCGTCAAGAGCGTCGTGTTCGATCGCGGCGGCTACAAGTACCACGGCCGGGTGAAGGCGCTGGCGGATGCCGCGCGCGCCGGCGGCCTCACCTTCTAAACGGAGCAGGGGGAGAACCGAGTGGCCGAAACGAGGATCGATGCGAGCGTGCTGGAGCTGAACGACCGCGTGGTCTCCATCAACCGCGTGGCCAAGGTCGTCAAGGGCGGCCGCCGCTTCTCGTTCACGGCGCTGGTCGTCGTGGGCGACGGGCGAGGCCACGTGGGCGTAGGGCTGGGCAAGGCCCACGAGGTGCCGGAGGCCATCCGCAAGGCGGTCGAGCACGCGAAGAAGGACCTGATCTTCGTGCCGCTGCGCGACACCACGATTCCCATCGAGATCACCGGCCACTTCGGCGCCGGGCGGGTGTTCCTCAAGCCCGCGGTGCCGGGGACGGGCGTCATCGCCGGCGGCGCCGTCCGGCCCGTGCTGGAGGCGGTCGGCGTCCAGGACATCCTCACCAAGACGCTGGGGACCAACAATCCTCACAACGTGCTGAAGGCGACCATCGACGCGCTCCGCCGCATCAAGCGCTTACAAGATTTGCACGCCGCGCGGCGCAAGGGCAGCGCGGACGGCGGCGTGGAGGAGACGGCCGGTGCCCGGCAAGAAGCTTAAGGTCACGCTCACGAGATCCATCATCGGCCTGTCGCCCAAGCAGGAGGCGACGGTGAAGGCCCTCGGCCTGCGCCGCATGCACCAGTCCGTCTCGCACGACGACACGGCGACGATCCGCGGGATGATCGCGGCCGTGCCGCACGTGCTGCAGGTGAGCCATGAAGCTCAGTGACCTGCGTCCGGCGCCCGGCGCCACGAAGAAGCGCAAGCGTGTCGGCCGCGGCCCGGGGTCTGGTCACGGCAAGACCTCGACCAAGGGCAACAAGGGCCACAACGCGCGCTCCGGCGGCGGCAAGCACGGCGGCTTCGAGGGCGGGCAGATGCCGCTGTACCGGCGGCTGCCCAAGCGCGGCTTCCTGCCGTACGGCGGCCGCGAGGACTACGCGATCGTGAATCTGAAGTCGCTGGGCTCGTTCGCCGCCAACGCCGTGGTCGACCCCGAGGGCCTCGTGAAGGCGGGGCTGATCAAGAACGGCGAGCGCGGGCTCGTCAAGGTGCTCGGCGGCGGCGAGGTCGGGCACGCGCTGACCGTGCGGGTCCACGCCGTGAGCGAATCCGCCAAGGCGAAGATCGAGGCCAAGGGCGGTCGCGTGGAAGTCCTGGACGTCAAGAAGGTGTCGGCTTCGTGATCGAAGGGCTCGCGAGCTTCCAGAACGTCTTCAAGATCCCCGAGCTGAAGCGCCGCGTCCTCATCACGGCCGGCCTGCTCATCGCCTACCGGATCGGCGCCCACGTGCCGACGCCCGGCATCGACGGCCACGCGCTCGCGCGCGTGTTCGACCAGGCGCAGAACACGCTGCTCGGCATGGTCGACCTCTTCTCCGGCGGCAACCTCCGCCGGCTGTCGATCTTCGCGCTCGGCATCATGCCGTACATCTCGGCCTCGATCATCCTGCAGCTGCTCACCGTGGTGATCCCCGCCCTGGAGCGGCTGGCCAAGGAGGGCGAGGCCGGGCGCAAGAAGATCACGCAGTACACGCGCTACGGCACGATCGTGCTCTCGATCGTGCAGTCCCTCGGCATCGCCTACGGCCTGGAGTCCATGAAGCCGGACGGCGTCGCCATCGTGCCGAATCCCGGCTGGGGCTTCCGCCTGCTCACGATGATCACGCTCACCGCCGGCACCGCGCTGATCATGTGGATCGGCGAGCAGATCTCGGAGAAGGGCGTCGGCAACGGCATCTCGCTGATCATCTTCGCGGGCATCGCCGTGCGCCTGCCCTCGGCCATCGCCGCCTCCTACACGCTCATCGTCAACCGCGAGCTGAGCCTGTTCACCTTCGTGATCATCGTGGCGGCCATGGTGGCGGTGACCGCCGCCGTCGTGCTGATGCAGGAGGGGCAGCGCAAGATCCCCGTCCAGTACGCGAAACGCGTGGTGGGGCGGCGCGTCTACGGCGGGCAGTCCACGCACATCCCGCTGCGCATCAACACGGCCGGCGTCATCCCGGTGATCTTCGCGTCGTCGCTGATCCTGTTCCCGGCCACCCTCACGCGCTTCGTGCCGCACCCGTGGATGCAGACGATCTCCGACGCGCTGTCGCCCGGGCGGCTGACCTACACGCTGCTCTACATGGGCCTGATCGTCTTCTTCACGTACTTCTACACGGCGATCGTCTTCAACCCGATCGACCTCGCCGACAACATGAAGAAGTACGGAGGCTTCATCCCCGGCGTGCGGCCGGGCAAGAAGACCGCCGAGTACATCGACCGGACGCTCACGCGCATCACGCTGCCCGGCGCCCTCTTCCTGGCGCTGATCTCCGTGCTGCCGGACATGCTGATCCGCTGGTTCAACGTGCCGTTCTACTTCGGCGGCACGAGCCTCCTGATCGTGGTCGGCGTCGCGCTCGACACCGTGCGGCAGATGGAGTCGCACCTGCTCATGCGCAACTACGAAGGCTTCCTCAAGAAGTCCCGAACGCGGTCGGGCGCGTTCTCGAGGAGCTGAGGGGTGCGCGTCGCCTTCCTCGGTCCGCCCGGCGCCGGCAAAGGCACCCAGGCCCGCGAGCTCGCCCGCGAGTGGGGCGTGCCGCACGTGGCCACCGGGGACATGCTGCGCGAGGAGGCGAGCGTCGGCACGCCGCTCGGCCGCGAGGCCAAGGCCTACATGGACACGGGCGCGCTGGTGCCGGACGGCGTCATCATCCGGATGATCGCCGAGCGCCTGCGGCGGCCCGACGCGCTCAAGGGGTTCCTCCTCGACGGCTTCCCCCGCACGATCGCGCAGGCCGAGGGGCTCGAGCGCCTGCTCGAGGATCTCGGCCAGCCGCTCGAGCGCGTCGTGTACTTCGAGGTGTCGGAGCCGGAGCTGCTGCGCCGCCTCACCGGGCGCCGCGTCTGCCGCGCCTGCCAGACCGCGTACCACGTGGTGTCGGCGCCCTCGAAGTCGCCCGGCGTCTGCGACCGCTGCGGCGGCGAGCTCTACCAGCGTGAGGACGACAGCGAGGCGACCGTGCGCCACCGGCTCGGCGTGTACGCGCGGCAGACGGCGCCGCTGCTCGACTGGTACCGCGGTCGCGGCATGCTCGTCTCCGTGCCCGGCGAGGGACCGATCGAGACGATCCGCGGCGCCGTGCGCGGGGCGGCGGCGGGGGCGCGAGCGTGATCGAGCTGAAGTCCGCCCGCGAGCTCGGTCTCATGCGCACGGCCGGCCACGTGCTGTCCGACGTCGTCGCGCACCTGCGCGGGTTCGTGAAGCCGGGCATGTCGACGCTCGAGATCGACGAGGATGTGGAGGCGTTCATCGCGGCGCGGGGCGCGAAACCTGCGTTCAAAGGGTATCGAGGGTTCCCCGCGACCGTGTGCATTTCGATCAACGACGAAGTCGTCCACGGCATTCCGTCGTCGCACCGGCGGATCAAGGAAGGCGATATCGTCGGCCTGGACCTCGGGTGTATCGTGGACGGGTACTACGCGGACTGCGCGTTCACCCTCGCGATCGGCGACGTGCCCGCGAAGGTGCAGCAGTTGCTCGACGTCACCCGCGAGAGCCTCGATCAGGCCATCCAGGAGTGCCGGCCGGGCCGGCGCCTCTCCGACGTCTCGCACGCGGTCCAGGCGCACGTGGAGCGGCACGGCTTCTCGGTCGTGCGGGCGTTCGTCGGTCACGGTATCGGTCGCGCGCTGCACGAGGATCCCCAGGTGCCGAACTTCGGCGACCCGGGGCGCGGGCCGCAGCTGCGGCCGGGCATGGTGCTGGCGATCGAGCCGATGGTCACGATGGGAAGCTGGGAAGTGAAGGTTCTCGACGACGGCTGGACGGCGGTGACGAGGGACGGCAGCCTGGCCGCCCACTTCGAGCACACGATCGCCGTCACCGAGACGGAGCCCGAGGTCCTGACGAGCCGGACGGGCCGCTCCGTCCAGGTGGCGTGAGAGGCGCATGCCCAAAGAAGACGCGATCGAGGTCGAGGGCACCGTCGTGGAGCCGCTGCCGAACGCGATGTTCCGCGTGGAGCTGGAGAGCGGCCACCGCGTGCTCGCGCACGTGAGCGGCAAGATGCGCATGAACTTCATCCGCATCCTGCCGGGGGACCGCGTGAAGGTCGAGCTGTCGCCGTACG
>Ga0209378_1000127_pt1 | contig 51511 bp, 49 predicted proteins | sample GraSoiAngelo_156_FD_186170 | JGI IMG/M metagenome (GOLD analysis project Ga0209378, IMG submission 186170) | Grasslands soil microbial communities from the Angelo Coastal Reserve, California, USA - 14_1009_13_40cm (SPAdes) (version 2) | ecosystem: Environmental > Terrestrial > Soil > Grasslands ...
CTCTACAACCTGGCCTGCGGCCGCGTCGCGGAAGGCCGAAGCGATGACGCGCTGGCCCTTTTGAAGGAAGCGTTCCCGATGCGGCCCGACATGAGGGCGGCCGCGGCCGAAGACTCAGACCTGGGCGCCTTGCGCGACGACGTCCGTTTCCAGGAGCTCGTCAAGGCCTGATTTCCCTTCCCCGCTTGCCGGGGAAGGTGGCCCCGCGCGGAGCGCTGGGGCCGGATGGGGTTTGTGGGCTTGCGATCCCCTCAAGACCGAGCGGCTTCCGAGATACGATCGAGCACCGCCATGTTGGCGATGGATTCCGACAGCGGGATCGCGACCGGCCGGTCATGGATGACGCTGTCGCCGAACGACTCGACCATCAGCTGGTACGGATCGTCGGGGTCATGTCGAGCATTGAAGGCCCGCGTTCTGTGCAGCACGTCGTCGGGCGTGATGACCATCAGCTCCTGAACCTCGGCCGATTCCACGCTGCACCACGTAGCTGCGGTGGACCCGCTGGGGAAATGGAGCAACGCGCAGGTCGTCATGTCCACGCCGTTGCGGATCGACGAGCGCGCGACGATGCGATCCGGCTCGCCCAGGATCCAGCGCGCGACGCTCACCGTGTAGCAGCCGACGTCGAGCAGCGCGCCGCCTCCGAGCGCCGTCTGGACACGGATGTCCGATGCCTCGCGCACCTTGAATCCAAAGCTGGCCTCGACATGGATCGCGCCTCGCGAGCTTGCGACCAGCTCGCGCATCGCGGGATGGAATCTGTACATGAATGCTTCCATCAGGTGCTTGCCCGCGTCGCTCGCGGCCGCTGCCATCTCCTCCGCCTCGCCCGCGTTCAAGCCGATCGGCTTCTCGCATAGAACGTGCTTGCCCGCCTCCAGCGCGCGAAGCGTCCACTCCCGATGAAGGCTGTTGGGAAGCGGGTTGTAGACGGCCTCGACGCGCGGATCCGCCAACAACGACTCATAGCTCTCAAGGACGCGCGCATCCGGATACGGCGCCAGGATCTCGCGTGCCCGCGCAGGATCCCGGCTCGCCATCGCGACGACCTCGCCGTTGCGGGATGCTGCGATCGCCTCCAGCACCGCGCGCCGGGCGATGTGTGCGGCCCCGAGCACGCCCCAACCCAGACGGCGGCCGCTGCCCAGCTAAGCCACCTTCTCGTGCGAACGCCGAGAGATCCGGCGCAGGACATCATGCGTGCGGCTCGCCGCGTTCGCCCACGTGTATCCGAGCGCCCGACGCCTGCCTTCCTCACCGAGCTTCTTGCGGAGACCCTCGTCGGCCAAAAGCCTCTCCAGACCGCCCGCGATCGCGGCCACGTCCTCACCGTCGACCAAGATCGCGGCGCCCAGCGCGAGCTCGGGCAGCGCACCGGTCCGGCCGACCACCGCCGGTACGCCATACGACATGGCCTCGAGCAGCGGCAGTCCAAAGCCTTCATAGAGGCTCGGGAAGGCAAGCACCGAGGCCGACCCGTACAGCGCGGCCAGCGTCGGCTCGTCGACGTGGCCGAGGTAACGCACGCCAGGTTCGCCGCCGATTCTTTGAAGCGTGTCGCCGTATGCCCAGCCCGGCCGGCCGGCGATCACGAGCTGCGGCACGCCGGGACGGCCGTTGATGATGAAGGGCAGCGCGCCGCGCCCGCGCAGCTGGCGATACGCGGCCAGCAGGCGAGGGTAGTTCTTGCGCGGCTCGACCGTCCCCACCGCGAGCACGAACCCGGGCTCGACACCGTCCGGCAAAGGTCCGGCCGCGACCCCGGTCGGGAGTCCCTCCGGGATCACTTCCAGCCTCTGCGCGAGCCCGGGAATCGAGTAGAGGCGAAGCAGGTCTTGCATGGTCGATTCGGACGGCACCAGGACCGCGGCGGCCTGGTGAAGCGCGCGCCTCAAAACCGTTCGAAAGTAGAGTCGCTGCTGCCAGGGCACCTCGCCGGGGCGGATCCGGAACGCGAGGTCGTGGACGAAGATCGCCGCGGGCGGCGCCCCTGGCCGGCGGAATGGCGGGCTTGGCCAGTACGGATAGAGGATGGCGTCGCATTCCAGCAACGGCTCGACCGTGGGCAGCCAGCGCGACTTGAGCACGAGCTCGTGGCGGTACGGCGCGAGGACCGCCTCGCAGTCGAGATCAGCCAGCGACGCGGGCCGCTCGCGGCTGCACAGGAGCACGAATTCGTCCTGACCTCGATTCGCGACCAGGGCCCGGGACAGCTCGACCGCCACTGTGACCATGCCGACGCGCTGGGGCCGCCAACATGCCGTCACGTCGATCGCGAAACGCACCGGAAGACTCTAGAAGAGGACGCAAAATCCGGCGCGCGCGCCTTCCGGCGCCGGGGGTAATATGGCCTTACAGCTAGCTCACCCTCCCTCCTTTCTGAAGGTCCTCTGCCCCCCGGTGGAGGGCCTTCTCTCTGACTCGCCGGCGCCCGATGCGCCGAGTTAGATCGTTTCGGCGCTGCGGATCGCGAACGCACAGTCGAACGTGCCGGTGACCGAACCGCATTCGACCTCTTCCACATACCAGTCGTTGGCCAGGCCCGCCCATCGGAGGATCGTCTCGATCGCCGACGTCCACACGTAGCAGGACTTCACGGTCTTGATCCGGCCCAGCGCGAACATGTTCGAGAAGTTCACGAGCCAGAACTGGTGCTCGTCGACCTGGAGCCATGCGTGCGTGTGCTCGCCGCGCACGTTGTCCATCGCCTCGGTGAAATTTTTGACGACTCCCGCGAGCTTTCGCTGCCGGCCGGGCACGAAGCGTCGCGCCCCACCCAGGCCGTGCCGGCCGTCGGCGAGCCAGCGTTCCGTCGCGCGGCGGCCCCACGCGCGGATCATGTCCTCCGCCTCCGGTCCGAAGATCGTCTCGAACGCCTCGTTCAGTCGGCTCAGCGATTCGACCGGAGACGAGAGCTGGTCGTCGTGAGGCGCGTCCTGCTCGATGTACTGGACGAGCCCCGCCGCGTAGGCGACCTCGGGCCACCGGTCACCTGTCACCGTTCGAGCGATGTGCACGAAATTGCTGAAATGGGAGTTGAGGATGAACCGGCCTCTCGCGCGCGCCGGTCGCACACCCATCAGCTCCAGCGTGCGAATCGTCGACGCGCCGGCCGCGGTCGGCGTCGGCGGCGGCGATCCATGGAACCCAGGCGGCGCTGACTGCTGGATCACACGCATCGACGTCGTGTCGGGTCCGTTCGAAGAAGTCGTCGGCCGCGGCATCACCGCGACTCCACCCGTCGAGGTGGACGCCGCTACCGGCGTCGCAGCCGCGACACCAGCGGCCGTGGTTCGCCGCTGCGGCAGGCGCGCCATCTGGGCGAGTAGCTCGCGCACGGTTTGTGGACGCTGGGCCGGATCCTTCGCCAGCACTTTCTGGAGCAGCTGGTCGAGCTCATCGGGCAGGTTCGCATTGAGCTTGACCGCCGAAGGTATCGGCGTGTTGACCGTCGCGTACGCGACCTCCATGCGGTTCGCACCGACATACGGCAGACGTCCCGTCAGCATCTCGAAAGTCAGCGCGCCCATGGCGTAAATGTCGGCGCGCTTGTCCACGTCGTGCCCCATCACCTGCTCCGGCGCCATGTAGCCCGGCGTGCCGATGGCGAGGCCGATGGTGGTCAGGTGCGTCGGCTGGCCCGCGCCGCGCGCCAGGCCGAAGTCCGCGAGCATCGCGCGACCATCCGTGTGTATGAGGACGTTGGTCGGCTTGAGGTCACGATGCACGATGCCTGCGTCGTGCGCGTGCTGCAGGCCATCGCCGATCTCGCGCAGGTAGCGCCACGCAGTGAGCGCGTCCATGGGCCCGCGGTTGAGGATGTCGCGAAGAGTTCCTCCGCGGATCAACGGCATGGTGAGGAACGCATTGCCATCGAGCACTTCGAAGTCGTAGATCGGCAGGATGTTCGGGTGATCGAGCTTGGCAAGCGTCTTGGCCTCGGTCTCGAACCGCTTGACGAAACCTTCGTCCTGGAACAGCTCTGACGACAGCGCCTTGAGCGCCACCTCGCGACCAAGGGGCTGCTGCACCGCGCGATAGACCACCGCCATCCCGCCCCCGCCCAGGCGCTCGACGATCTCGTACTGGCCGAGCCGGGTCCCGGTCAGGTCCTTCACTTCGCATCCACCAGCGACTGGACCATGGAGATGAGATCGGCGAGCCGGAACGGCTTGCTCAGGACGTTGTCGGCGCCCGCGGCAAGAAAGCGCTCGCGGTCGCTAGACATCGAGTGCGCGCTGGCGATCACGATCGGCATCGCCGGGATCTCGGCCTTGATGCGGCGCATCGCCTCGAGGCCGTCGATGCCAGGCATGGCGACGTCCATGAGGATCATCGCCGGCCGTTGGTGGAGAGCGATGTCGACCGCCTGCAGCCCGTCTCCCGCGATCAAGACCGGGTACCCCGCTTTCTCGAGCACACGCTTGCACAGCCGCTGCGCCACCTCGTTGTCATCGGCGACCAGGACCGAGGGCGGACTCGTCGTGCCAGCTCCATCTGTCTCAGGCATGCCGGAGCTGCAATGCGTTCGTGCTTTCGGGCGCGAGCGGGATCGTGAAGTGGAAGGACGAGCCGTGACCGACGGCGCTTTCCACCCAGATCTTGCCCCCGTGCATCTCCACGATCTGCTTAACGATCGTGAGGCCGAGGCCAGTCCCGGGAATCGATTGCGCGGCGCCGCTGCGTACCCGACGGAAGCGTTCGAAGACGTGCCCGATCTCGTCCTGCGGGATGCCGATGCCGGTGTCGGTGACGCTGATCAGGACGTAGCGTCCGTCGGCGCGGCTGGACAGGGTGACGGTCCCGCCCTCGGGTGAGTACTTCACCGCGTTGTTGACGATGTTGCTGACGACCTGGATCAGCCTGTCGCGGTCGCCGGCCACGATCGGCAGGCGAGGGTCGAGGTCGGATTTGAACTCCACCGTGACCGCGCCCGGCACCGCCCTCGAGATCGCCTCCATGAGCACATCGTTGATGTCGACCTCAGAGGTCCGCATGGACATCCGGCCCGATTCCATGCGGTCCAGGTCGAGCATGTCGCTGATCAGGCGGTTGACGCGGTCCGCGTCATTGAATATGTAGCCGCCATAGGCGCGCACCTCGTCCGCCTCGAGGCCGCCGTCGCGGATCAGCTCACTGAAGCCCTGGATCCCCGTCAACGCGGTCCGAAACTCATGGCTGACGATGCTCAGGAACTCGCTCTTGGTGCGGTCGATCTTTTCGAGATTGGCGTTCGCGTCGCGCTGCGCCTCGAGCGCCTCGCTCAGGCGATCGGATGTCTCGCGCACGGCGGTGACGTCCTCGATCATCACCAGAACGTGCTCCGGTACGCCGCTCGAGTCCGGGATCGATGTCACGGTCAGCTGCAGCCACAGCCAGTTGCCCGCACCCGTCGCCGCGCGTACCTGCAGGCTGCTTCCGTCAGTGATGCCGGCGAGGAAGGGCGCCTTCTGCGAGCGTGAAGCAGCCTGGTCATACGCGCGGAGCATGTCCGGCCACGCGCTCGTGCGCATGGTGTCGACATCGTGCTCGAGCATCTGAAGCAGCGCCGGGTTCGCCTCCAGCAACTCTCCCCCACTGCTGATGCGGGCGATCCCGATCGGCGAGCGCTCGAACATCGTGCGATGGTCGGCCTCGCTGCGTCGCAACGCCTGGGCGGTCTCCGCGCGGCTGATGAACTGCCCGATCTCGACGCCCGCTGTAGCCAGCATGGTCACGAGGTCGTCGTCAGGTGTTCGCCGCACATCCGACACGAGCTCGATCACGCCGCCGACCTCGCCACCCGCCACGACGGGAAGCGCCACCGCCGACAGCAGCGCGGCCGCGCCGGCCGCCGCCAAGAGCGGGTAGTCGGCGGCGTGTTCCAGGTCGATTTCGGCAGTGACTGTTCCCGCCTGCCAGGCTCGCCCCACGACGCCTGATTCCTGCGCCAGCGCGATGCCGCGACTCGCGTGCAGGAATCCGTCGGCCCGCGCGCCGGAACCGTTCCAGGCGTAACGCACGCGCATCGATTTGCCGTCGGCGTCCAGAGCCCAGTGCTGCGCCGCGGTCCAACCCAGATACGAGCACAGGGTGCTCAGCAGCGCAGGCATCGCGGAATCGACGCCTGACGAGTTGACGATGATCTGGCGGACCGCGGCGACGCAGTCCAGGAGCGCGTCGGCGCGGCGGCGGGCGGTGATGTCTGTTTCCTGGACGAGCACCACCGGTTCGCCCGTCGCGGTGTTGGGCAGCCGGGCGAGGAACATAGCCACCGGAACCGTCGAGCCGTCGCCCTTCGACTGACTGATCTCGGCCTCCCATCTGGTCACGTCGCCGTTCTGCAGCATCGCCAGGCCTTCCTCGAGGCCGGCCCGGTCGGCCGGAGAGGCGAAGTCGACGAGCCTGTCCCCGAGGACCTCGTCGCGTGCGCGGCCCAGCAGGGCCGCCATGCGCTCGTTGACCTGGATCAGCTTTCCGTCAAGCTCCGACAATCCGAGTCCCACCTCCGCCGATTCGAGGGCGGCCCGCAGGCGGCGGTCGCTCGCGGTCAGCTCGTCGAGCTGGCGCTCGGTGGCGCTCGCCGCAGCACGGGCGTGCCGTGTCAGCTCTCCTATGGCGAGCGCGACACCCAGCAGGACCGCGGCCAGGAGCACCGACGACGCAACCTCGGACGCATCCCTGTTCGCCGCCAGCGGCCGGATCACCACCGCCACCGCCGCGACGGCGGCGACCGCGAACGACTGCGCTCGGTCGGGCTGGAGCGACGCGAGAAGGACGATGCTCAGATATAGAGGAAAGGCGACGACCGGCTCCGCCTGCGCCAGAGCCTGAACGGCGAACACCGCTGCCACCGCGGCGAACGGCGTGGCTCGGCGAACCAGGATCCGGGTTCTTGACGAACCCCGCGCCACCTGGCGCATTTCGGTCCCCGGCCCTACCCCAGATGCCTCGCCCCCCCTGGCGGCATGGAAGGTGCGCAGGACGCACAGTGTATCGGCGGACTCAACCGCTTCAGCCGTCTTAAAAGATCGCGGGTGAGGCAGGCCTCCCCCGCGGAACCCCCTCCGTTGCATGCCACGTTTGGGCGGCGGCTGGAGGCCTGCGGCGGATTCAGATCCGCTTCAGGGCGACCACCGTCACATCGTCCTGAAGCGTCTTTTCACCGGCTCCGTGGGCCAGGATGTCGACCATCTCCTGCGCGGTCGGGGCTCGGCGGACCTCGTACGGGAGCTGGACGTCCTTCGTGGCGAGATCAGGCCGGAGGTCGAGGAGGCCGTCGGAGAAAACGACCAGCGAATCGCCATGCCCCAGGATCGCCTTGCCGGTCGAAAACTTGCTTTCCGGGAAGATCCCGATGGGTGCGCTTCGTTCCCCGAGCAGCTCCTGCGATGTGACTCCGCGTAGCAGGCGGGCGTGGCCGTGTCCCGCGTCGACGTATTCGAGATCACCCGAGCGGACGTCGAATCTGCAGTGGAAGAGGGTGACATACGCATGGTTGACCTCGAGCGCGGCGGACATCACCGAGGCCGCCTGCTTGATGCCGGCCTCCAATGGCTCGACATCCGCGGCTCCCCGCAACGCGGCCCGCGCCGTTGCCATCATCAACGACGCGGGCAGCCCTTTGCCCATGACGTCGCCGAGCGTCAACGCGATCCGCCCACGGGCCGCCCGGTGCCAGTCGTAGAAATCTCCGCTGATCTCGCGAGCCGCCGAGAAATGGGCCGCGATCTCGAGCCCTTCTTCCCGGAAGGGAGACACGGGGAGCATCCCCGCCTGAAGCTCGGCCGCCCGCCGCATCTGCTCGGTGCGTTCGGCGAGCATTGCCTCGAGTCGGCCGAGGCTGGCGCGGTGCTCGATCTCGAGGCTGCGGCGCCGCAGGTTGTTGACGACGAGCAGATATAGCTGGGTCGCGCCCACCGGCTTGACGTGGTACGCGTATGCCCCGTTCTCCAACGCGGCGGCGCCGAGCTCGGGATCATCGACCCCTGAGATCATCACGACCGCCGTGTCCGGACGCGTCGACCGGAGCTCCTTGAGCAAGCCGTAGCCGGACTCATCCGGCAGGCGAACATCGAGCAGCGCGACCGCGTAGTCCTTCTTCTCGATCAGCGCCCTGGCCTCAGCTCCGCTGAGCGCCACGTCGCACTCGAAGCCTCGGCTGCGGAGGGTGCGGGCCATCACCTTCGCCAGGGGCGCCTCGTCTTCCACGACGAGGACGCGCTGGGTGGGTTCGGAGGCGGCCACGGACAAGGAGTGTAGGGTGGCTAAAGTCCGTACTTTCTGCCATATGCTCTTCCGTCTATGGCGCTCGAAGTCGAGACACGCACCGCCGACAACGGGATCACGGTCGTCGCGCCCACAGGCCGGCTCGACGTCGCCGGCGCGCCGGCGCTCAAAGAGGCGATCTCGGAGGTGGTCAAGAACGGCCCGCCGAGGATCGTCATCGACATGGAGGGCGTGAGCTTTGTCGACTCGACCGGCCTCGGCTCCGTGATCTCGGCGTTGAAGCAGGTCCGCGGCAGCCAGGGCGAGCTGCGCCTGGCAGCTCCCAACCAGCAGGCCCGCGTCGTGCTCGAGCTCACCACCCTGGATCGGGTCTTCCCCTACTACGCGACTGTCGAGGAAGCCCTCACCGGCTTTTAGGCCGATGAGAGCTGGGCATCACGAGTTTGAATTCCGGGCTTCGTTTTCCGAGCTTGATGAAGGGCTCGATATCCTTCATCAATCGATCGATCGCCTGCGACGAGCCACCGGACGGCGCGCAGACGACAGGCCGCTCTTGCTCTTCGAGACCGCACTTGGCGAGATCGGCAGCAACGTCCTTACGCATGGCCGACCGGCAGGGACAGCGACGCCGATCGACTACGCATTGCGACTCGACGAGGGAACCGTTGTCGCCTCGCTCAGCGATTCCGGCTCGCCTGCGCACGAGCACCTTTCACGCGAGATGCCGGGCCACGACAGCGAGGCGGGGCGGGGCCTGGCGATGGCACGCTCGCTTCTTGACGAGCTCGGCTATGAGCGGGACGGCGACGTCAACCGCTGGCGGTTGGTGAAGCGGCTGTGAGCGACCACCTCACCGAGGACCCGGGGCGCGCGCTGATCCACGAGTTCCGCAACCTGCTCGCCGTGATCGTGAACTACAGCGAATTGATCGCCGAAGAAACCAACGACCCCGAGGCGATCAAGGCCGACATCCAGGAGGTCCGCTCCGCCGCGGAACGCGCCATCATGCTGACCGACAAGCTTCCGCGACCGGAGCCGAAGCCGTCGTGACGATTGCCCGCAAGCTTGGAAGTGCGTCGCCACGGCCGCAATCCGCCCTGACCCATCGCGAGATCGCGCTGATCGTCGACGACGACGAGCAGGTGCTACGGCTGGTCAAGCGCGTGCTCGAACGCGCGGGCTTCGAATGCGTGACGGTCAACGACGGCCGTGCGGCGCACAACGCAGCCGTCGAATGGAGACCGGACATCATCCTGCTCGACCTCATGCTCGGCGACACGACGGGCGACCAGATCATGGCCGAGCTGCGCGAGGACTTTCGGACGCGTCTCATCCCGGTGGTCTTTCTCACTGTGCGTGACTCGCTGAAGGACAAAGTCGAGCACCTGCTTTCCGGAGCCGACGACTACGTGACCAAGCCCTTCATTCCGGAGGAGCTGGTCGCGCGCCTGCGGGCGGTGATGACTCGCTCGACGACGGCGCGAGGTTTGAGCCCGCTGACCGGAATGAGCGGCAACAGCGACATCCTCCGCGAGATCAGCAGGCGCCTGGCTCAGCACGAGCGATTCGCGGTCCTCTATCCCGACATCGATTCCTTCAAGAGCTACAACGACCACTACGGCTTCCTGCGCGGAGACGACGTGATCAAGACGCTGGCCACGATCATCCTCGAGGTTCTCGAGGAGAACCACTCGAGCTCCCACTTCGCCGGCCACGTCGGCGGCGACGACTTCGTCATCCTGACCGAGCCGAGCCTCGCCGAAACGGTCGCGACGGAGATCACCAAGCGATTCGACGTGGCAATCCCCGCCCTCTACGACCCCAGCGACCGCGATCGCGGCTGGATCGAGTCCGAGGAGCGCAACGGCAACATCCTCAAGACGCCGGTGGTGTCTGTTTCGATTGGCATCGTGATCGCCGAGCCTGGCAGCTACGGCAGCGCCGCCGCGGTCGCGGCCCGCGCGTCCGAGGTGAAGGGCGTCGCCAAGCGGATGCCAGGTTCGAAATGGGTGCTTGACCGCCGCCGCGCCCCGGAGCGCTACAGCTGATGCGATTCTTTTCGAGAGCGAGGGACGAGCAACAGGAAGAGGATCACGTCTCCAAGCAGGCGGAAGAACAACAGACGAGTGCTGGCACCCGGCCCGACTCGAGTCCGATGGGCGAGGTCATAACCGACATTCCCTCCGGTCTCCTCATTGACGGCACCGAGACGCCACCGCGCGTCAAGGTCGTCGTCCACCGGCTCGACGGTGGGCTCGAGGAAGGCGAATCGGAATCGCGCGTCATCAAAGGCGAGGGTTTTCTGATCTACTCGCCGGCCGACCCGACTCGCGCGCGCGTCGTCCCGACTCGCGATATCAAGTACGTCGTATTCGGATCGGTCGACGATCCTGCGCTGGAGCCCGACCCCGGTGACAGCACGACCGCGCGCAAAGCCGTCTTGCGCTTCCGCGACGGCGAATGGATCGCGGCTTACATCGCCCAGGGGGCGCAGCCGGACGGCGACGGCATCGCGATCAAGATCCGGCTGACCGAGCTGCAGCGGGTGATCCCCGCGGTCGCGGCGTTTCCGTCTCTGCTCGAGACGCAGTACGTCGAGATGTGGACGGCGCCCGGAGCCGTGGCCGTTCCGCCGGCAGGCACTCCGCGGCGACGGCGCTCCGACATCCTCGAAGCCGCGGCAAGCCAGGGACGCGACCTGAACAAGCTCGCGAATGACTTCCGCGACCGCCTCGCGCTGATCCGGGACGTCGGCCTCACCACCGGCGACACCCTGGCGTTCTCGCGCGCGGTGCGGACCCACCTCGACCGCTTCCTGCTCGAGGACAGCATCAACCTCAACCCCCAGGAGAAGTCGGCGCTCGCCGACATCATCCTTCGGGCCGCCGTCGGCTACGGCCCGCTCGACAGCCTTCTCCACGACCGCTCGGTGAGCGAGATCATGGTCAACGGCCCTGACCAGATCTTCATCGAGCGTCGAGGCGTGCTGACGAAAGCGGACGTCCGCTTCGAGGACGAGAACCAGCTGCTGGAGACGATCCGCCGCATGGTCGCAACCACCGGACGCCACATCGACGGTCTCAACCCTATGGTCGACGCGCGTCTGCCCGACGGCAGCCGCGTCAACGCGATCATCCGACCGGCGGCGATCCACGGCCCCGCGCTGACGATCCGCAAGTTCAAGGACGCGGTGCTCGGCATCGAGGACCTGAAGCACGAGGGAAGCTTGAGCCCGGCGATGGCGGAGTTCCTGCAGGCGGCAGTGCTCGGCCGCATGAACATCCTTGTCTCGGGCGGCACCGGGTCGGGCAAGACCACGACGCTGAACGTGGTCGCGCGTTTCATCCCGCACAACCAGCGCGTGATCACGATCGAGGACGCGGCGGAGCTGCAGATCGACCACCCGCACGTCATCGGCCTCGAACACCGTCCACCCAACGTCGAAGGCAAGGGCGAGCTGACGATCCGGCAGCTGCTGCGCAACAGCCTGCGAATGCGCCCCGACCGGATTCTCGTCGGAGAGGTCCGCGGCGCGGAGGCGCTGGACATGCTGCAGGCGATGAACACCGGGCACGACGGTTCGATGTCGACCATCCACTCGAACTCCGCTCGCGACGCTCTCTCGCGCCTCGAGACGATGGTGATGATGGCCTCGATCGACATCCCGTTCGAGGCCGTGCGCGCGCAGATCGCGTCCGCGGTCAACCTGATTGTGCACCAGGCGCGCATGCCCGATGGCCGGCGCAAGGTCGCGCAGATCGCCGAGGTGGTCGGCTACGACTCAAACGGGGCGATTCTGCGGGACATCTTCTTGCTGGGAATGGGGTCCGACCTACGGCTCGAGTACAACGCGACCGGGTACGTACCCACGGCTCTCGACAAGGCGGCGTTCTACGGCGTGCAGGTCAACCAGGACCTGTTCGACCCGGTCAAGTCGCGGTACGTGCCTGCCGGCTCCGACAGCATGATGCCGGTCGTCAAGGACCCGCTCATGTCGGGCCAGGGCAAGAGCGAGAACGTGGTCCGCCAGGTGGTGGTGGTGCCATTCAGCTCCGACCGCCCAGGCGAGGCCGCGGCCCGGACCGCCGCAGCGGCGGGGCCGCCACCCGCGCAGACGCCCGAGATGCAGGAAGAGATGCGCAAGCTCATCGACGCGGCGCGGTCGGCGGTCGCCGACCTGCAGGCCGCCGCGCCTGCGGCGCCGGCCCAGACTCCGTACGAACCTCCGGCACCACAAGCACCTCACGCGCCCCCTAGGGCGACGACGCCGGTCGCACCGGTCGTCTACGCCGCCCCGCCCGCGTCGGGCGGCCCCGAGGTGTTCAGCGCGCCGCAGCCGTTCTACAGCCCGCAGTCCGACGTCCACGCCGGACAGGCGCTGGAGGCCGCCACCGCGATGGCTCGCGCCACGACCGCGCTCGGACAGCTGGCGGCCGCCTCGAGCGGATTCACCGGCATGCTGCCAACCGTCCGCACGACAGAAGGCGCGCCCGGGCCGGCCGGGGCCTCCCGGCGGATCCACGCGGTGATCGAAAGCATCATCACCAGGCGCGGACTGAGCCTTCGCCTTGCGGGGGCGCTGACGCAAGCGTTTGAGGGCGCCGAGCTGAAAGCCACCGACTACGCCGCAGAGGTCAAGATCAGCAAGGATTCCGCCGGGCGCGAGCTGCGGCTGGCGGTGGAGTCCGGGCTGCTGCACGCGGTTCGCTATCCGCAGGGCGAGGCGGGGTACCGGGCGTCGCAGGGGCTGCTCCGCGAAATCGCCGAAGGGCTCGGTCAGCCGATCAACGTAGCCGCGCCGCTTACGGCGGAGACGATCATCGGCAGCCTTGCCGTCGGCCAGACCGAAGGGACCGTGACCATCATGTTCACGGACGTCGAGGAGTCGACGCGCCTGCTCTCGACGCGGGGATTCACCGCCTCGCACGAGATCATGAAGGCGTACGAGACGATCATCGACGAGAGGGTGGCGCAGCATGCGGGTCGGCGCATCAAGGGTCTCGGCGACGGCTTCATGATCAGCTTCGGCTCGGCCCGACACGGCGTCGAGTGCGCGCTCGACATTCAGCAGGCCATCGCCACCTACAGCAAGGAGAACCCGGAACGCAAGCTCCGGATCCGCATCGGCCTCAACACGGGCGAGGTCGTCGAGGAGGCGGGCGACATCTTCGGCGCCGCCGTCAACGTCGCGGCACGGGTCGCGGGCAAGGCCAAAGGCGGCGAGATCCTGGTCTCCGAGATCGTCCGGCAGCTCGTCGGCCCGATCGCAGAGATGAAATTCGACTTTCGCGGCCGCTACAAGCTGAAGGGATTCCCGGACCGCTGGCGGTTGCACCAGGTGACGCCGGGTGAGGTGAGGGAGTCGCCGCGCGTCCTCGCCTCAGCCGAAGGTTTTGTGGGCCGCGACCAGGAACGACTCGAAATGCGGATGGTGCTCGACCGTGCCGCCACGGGAAGTGGTTCGCTCGTTTTGCTGACCGGCGCTCCTGGGATCGGAACATCCAGGCTGGCGTCGGAGGTCGCAGCGGACGCGTCCGCCAGGGGTTGGCTTGTGCTAAGCGGCCGGAGCCTCGAAAAAGACGGCGCGCCGTACGCGCCGTTTCGCGAAGTCCTCAGCGCGGCCGTGGCGAGCTCGACGGCGAAGGCGCTTCAGGAAGGCGCGGGCCGTCATGGGCCGCTGCTGGCAACGCTGGTGCCAGGCTTGCGCCAGAAGGTGCGTGGGATGTCCGCCGCTCATGAGGTCGCAACCGACAAGGTCCGGGAGCAGCTCTTCAAGTCCGTTCACTCGTTGCTGGCGGCGGTGCAGGGCAATAAACCGCTCCTCGTCGTGCTGGAAGACTTGCAGTGGGCCGACGAAGGGACTGTGCTCCTGCTGCGCGACCTTGCCGAGCGCCTCGGCGGAAGCAGGATCGTCGTGGTCGGCACGTACTGGGATTCCGAGCTCGACTCGGGTAAGCCCTTCGCGACCGCGCTGTCGCGACTCCTGAGACGGCGGCGCGCGCAGCGCATCACTCTCAGCCGCCTCACGGACCACGACGTAGAGCGGATCGTCGCCGGCATCGCGGAAGCACCACTGACCCCCGTCCAGCTTGTTGGCATCCAGGCCGCAACCGAAGGCAACCCGCTGTTCGTCGAGCACTCACTGCTCTACATGGCCGAATCCGAAAACATGCTCGGCGCGCACTCGCAGACGAGCTTCACCGAAGAGGATCTCGAGCTGGCGCAGAGCGTGCGCGGCCTGATCAGCCGGCGCATCGAGCGCCTCAGCGAGCCCGCGCAGAGGATGCTCGTCGCGGCCGCGGTGATCGGGCGGGATTTCGACGTTGCGCTGCTCGAGGCGTTCGGCGAGCTGTCAGGTCACGAGCTGCGCGACGCCCTCGACGAAGCGACGCGTGGCCACTTCCTGGTGGCAGCGGTGGGGGCGACGTACCGCTTTGCCCACGACCTCGTGCGCCAGCGCGTGCTCGCGCAGCTGCCACTGCCGCGATTGCAGGCCTACCACCTTGCGGTGGCTGACACACTCGAGCGCGTCTACGGCAAGTCGTCTGGCGACCATGCGGCCGAGATCGGTTACCACCTCTACCAGGCAGGTACGGCAGCCGATCCCTTCCGCACCGCCGGCTTTCTGGGCCACGCGGCGGCGAATGCGCTTGCCGTCGGCGCTTTTGAAGAGGTGCTGCGCCTCATCGACTCGACGCTCCAGCTGCTCCCAGCGGACAAGACGCGCGAGCGTGCAGAAGCAATTGACCGTCGCGCGCAGGCGCTGTGGGGCCTGGGGCGGATCGAAGACGCCAAGGCGGCTTGGACTGGCGCGATCCAGCGCTACGAGGAGCTCGACGACACCAAGTCAGCGAATGCCATGCACCGCCGGATCGCGCACCTGGAGGCTCGCGGCGAGTCGCACGAAACGAACGGCGCGGGCCCGTCGGCCGTCGCCGCGCCTGAACTGGAGCTGACTAACTCGTAATCCGGCTTGCCGGGGGCACGGGGGCGTAGCTCGAGCTGAAGGCGATCGAAGGCAACGAGCCGGTGAAGTTGACCCTATCGGCGATCAAGCCGCCCGTGCCTGCAGCCTCGAACGTGTACGGAGAGGTGATGCTGACTGATGCGGAGGGGCAGTAGATCAGGCCGATGAACGCGCTGTTGCTCATCGCGCCGAGCGTGTTGTTGCAACTGTTTGACGCGGGCTCGTAGAGGCTGACCCAGTTGTACTGGTAGCCGCTGAAAAGATATGTGTCACCGCCGTTGCCGGTTGTGAGGCATCCGCCTGCCGGAAAATTAAGCTCGACGGCGCCGGGGGTGATAGGGCCCGGGCACGTCATGTACGCGTTGGCGACCGACTTGCAGTTGTTCTCGTTCGCACGGTCGCCGGTCGCGCCCACGCCGCGAGCCGGATTCTGGTTGGGAAGGCCCGCCGTGAGCGGTGCTGTTTCGGCATCTGGCGGGTAGGCGCCGGTCGTGCCCGGGGCCGCAGCTCCGTTGGGCGCAAACGGTGAGTCGAGCTGTGAGCTCAGTATCGCCGATTCATTTCCGAGCGAGCAACCGTTGCCGTTGACGTTGGGGCACGGGCTGAGGTTGGCATTGGTCATGGAGCCGACGACGGGAATGTTGGTGGCCAGGCCAAACGGGCCGTTGCATCCGTTGCTGCTGGGCGGAGCCGCGTACACGTTGAAGGAGGTGGCGCCGGGCGGGTTGCTGATCAGGATCTGGACGTCATCGAAGTGGTTGTTCAGATTCAATGAGCGGCACATCGAGGGCGCGCTCTCGCGCGTATAGCTGACGCCGTTGTACGTGTCGGTGCGCACCGAAGTGATGACGAACGACCACTGGCCGAACGGAAGGTCCCGGGGACCCGTTTGCTTGTTTACCTGGAACGCCCCATCACACTGGACGCCGCTCGACCTCCAGAACTGGTTGGTCGCCCGGACCTGGTTGTTCGATGCGTCGGGCTCGTCTGGTGGCTTTAGCTCGTTGCTGACGAAGTCGCCTGTGTTGATCGCCCCGGCCTGGAAGGTGTACACCCCGCCGGCCAGAAACCAGCAGTGGGCGCCGTTGAGAACCGGCAACGCCGAGTAGATCCCCGGCTGGACGATGACATTGCTGCTGGGAAGGCCCTGGCTGCCGCCTAGCACTGACGGCGCGGGGTAGTGGGGATCCGCGAGGTGATTGCCTGCTCGCGTCGCCCCCGCTAGATCGGGATACGAGCACGGAGCGCTCGCGCCGCTCGGGTAGCAGGAGTTCGTTACCGACCCAGAGACGGGAGATTGGCAGCGCGAGTAGATGTCTCCGCCGACTCGGAGGCTGCCTGCGGCGACTGAGATCGCGCCGTTCGAGACGACGTCGCCGATGACGTTTAGCGCGCCGCTGCCGTTGATGCTGATCGAGTTTCCACCCGTCCCGCCGCAGCCCGCCCCATCCAGGGCAGCGACCGTGGGTGTGTACAGCAGGTTGTTCACGTCGCCGTGGGCGGTCGCGCCAAGCGTCGGGTTGGCGCCGTTCGTCAAGACCCGGCCGAACTGGAGCTGCAGGGTTCTGGTTGCCGTGAGCTGGAAGCGGCTCCCCTGCGGGCCCATCACCCGCGCAACATCGGTCAGCACCGTGCCGTCAGAGAAGGTACAGGTCACGGTCCAGGGCGAGGCCCCCGGCGTTCCGTACCCGCTGCAGGAAGGCGAGCTGTAGAGCCGAAGGTTGGTGCCGAAGATGGTGGTGGCGGCCTGCTCGGCGGCGACGTAGCTGCCGGTCTGCTGCAGCTTGTCGGCCGCCGCCAGGGCGGCGGCGTCGGCGGCGGCCTGGAGGTCGCGCCGCACGGCGTACGCGCGCGACCCGTCGATCGCGATCGCCACCATGCCGATCAACACCGTGAGCATCAGGGCGATCAGCACGATGGCCTGCCCGCCCTGTGCTTGTGTGGATGTCCCCTCCCCGGCCCTCCCCGGCGAGCGGGGAGGGTGACTTTGGCAGACCATCTAGTACTCGGTCCGGAATACGGCGGCCGCCGTCATCACGATGTGGTTGGCCGTCGCCTGCGCGACGATCGGCGTGATCAGGACGAGGTTGAAACGGATCGTGACCTGCAACTGGTCGTTGCCCACGGCCGGATTGACCGCGCTGCAGCCGCCGCCGGCCGTGGCCGGGTACTCGCCCCCTGGCGCGTTGGGCGGTGGGGTGGTTTCGACCGAGCCGGGCGGATTCGGCTCGGTGATGTACAGCCAGGCCGAGTTGGCGGCAGGCGTGGCCGCGCTCACGGGGCCCTGCGGACATGGAGCGGTCACCGGCGCACCTTGCATCTGTCCTGTGACGGCGTTCAGGACGTCGGTGTTGGTGGGTAGCGAGTTCGACGCTCGGACCGCCACGCGCGCGCCTTCCCGGGCGGCGTGGTTGATGGTGTCGTAGTAGAAGATCGCCCGACCGAGGTCGATGACTCCGAACAGCAGGAGCAGGAGGACCGGCGAGACGAGAGCGAACTCGATCAACGCCTGCGAGCGCTGCCCCGACTGAAAACTCCTCCCGACTTGTGGGGACGTGGCCGGACGGAGGGGCCGCATCAGCTGCCCTGCACCGTCATGTGCTCGTTGGCCGCAACTTGAAACACGCCGAACTGCGATTTGACCAGAGGCGTCAGCGGCCCGTAGGTGTAGAGCACGATCACGTTGAGGTCGAGCTGGCCCTGGTTGGTGGCGGGGGACGTGAAGTCGAGGCCGGGCGTGTCGTTGTAGCAGATGTAAAGCCACGGCTGGTTCGGGGTCGCGGGATAGGAGGACGACACGAAGGGCGGGTTGTGGAATCCGTTCCCGTCGGTGACCGAGGGGCAGGTGGTGCCCGGGTTCTTGAGGACCGACGCGGGCAAATTGATCGAGGCCAGCTCGGTGTCCACCGCGGCCTTGATCTGCGCGTCGTAGAGGTACGGATGGGAGAGGTTGGGCGCATCGAAGAAGGCGCCGTGTCTGGCGCCCTCGCGAGCGGCGTTGGAAAGGGCCTCGGAGACATAGATCGAGCGGCCTATGTCGACCAGCCCGCCGACCAGGAGAAGCAGAACCACCGAGGACACCGCAAACTCGACGAGCGACTGCCCCCGCTGGTCAAAAACAGGCTTTTTGAGTATCACGTAAGGGGGCTCGGCACCGGGATATCTTGCCTATGATGGGTCGGCCTTGCGGACGTTTAGCGCAATTACTTCGCGCCGACCATTCACCATCCTGGGCGTCCTCCTGGCACTGCTCGTCATCGTGGCCTTCGTGCTCGTCGCCCTCAACGCAAGCACCGCCAACGCGACCGCCCAGCAAACCGTGGTGGTGGCGAGCAAAGAGCTGCAGCCACGCGTCCCGATCACCGCCGACTCCATCTCCATGCAGCGCATCCCCACCGGCGCCTGGGCGAACTACTTCACGAGTCAAAACCAGCTCGTGGGCATGGTGCCGCTGGTCACGATCGCGTCAGGGAAGGCCATCACCGCCAACGAGGTGGCGCGGCCCAACCAGGCCCTCGGCTCGCAGTCGGAGTACCTGGCAATTCCTACCGGCTACGTCGCACTGACCATCCCGACCAGCGAGCAGCAGGGTGTGGCCGACTACATCCAGGCCGGTGACTACATCTCGGTGATCGCGACCGTCTCCACCGCCGGCAAGGTGGCGTCCAAGACCATCTTCACCCAGCTCCATGTGATCAAGGTCCGGACGCAGACATCGACCTCCGGGGCGAGCGCGACCAGCCTCACCGTCGTCATCACCCAGTGCCAGGCGGAGATCATCACGTGGTTCCTGACCTACGCGGCGCTCAAATACTCGCTCGAGTCGTACCACGACTACTCGCCGGGCGAGCAGGCGCCGGATCCGAAGTGTCCAAACGTCGGCTCGGCTCAGGGCGTGACCCTCAAGACCATCCAGGCCGCCTACCCAGGCCTCTTCTAGGCCCTTCATGCAGCTGCCGCAGGAAACGATCGTCGCGCTGCCGATGGCCGCGGCGATCTTTGTGTTCTTTTGGGCCCTGGACCGGGTACGCAAGGAACGCAGGGTTCGGTCGACCGATGCGCAGGCCGCCCGTGCGACGCCGCGCGAGTTGGTCGACCGCCTCCTCAAGCCCGCGGCCGAAAACCTAAGCCAGCGTCGAAGGGTGGCCGGCAAGCCGACCCTGACCGAGGACCTCGCGCGCGCGGGCCTGAACGTCACCGCGCCGGAGTACCTCCTGATCCGCATCGGTGCTGTCGCGTTGGGCGCCTTGATCGGCCTGTTCCGCTTCGGCTTCACCCTTGGCCCGGTCATCCTCGGCGCGGTCGGCTTCGTCATCCCACCGCTCGTGGTCGCGTACCTGCAGCGACGGCGGCAGCAACAGTTCAACGAGCAGCTCGCGAGCATGCTGCAGCTGCTGTCCAACTCGTTGAAGACCGGCTACGCCATCGATCGCGCACTGGAAACAGTTGCGGCGAAGTCGCAACCGCCGGTTTCGACAGAGTTCGAGCGGGTGACCACTGAGATCACGCTTGGCACCTCGGTCGAGGATGCGTTGAGTGCCCTCCTGCTGCGCATCAACAGCCCCGACCTCGAGTTCATCGTGACGGCGATCCTGCTTCACATCCGAGTCGGGGGAAACCTCGCCGAGGTCCTGGACAACATCTCCGACACGCTGCGTGACCGGCTGCAGACGAAGCGCGACATGAGCGTGCTCACCGCGCAGTCGCGCGCGTCCGCGAGCATCATCACAGGCCTGCCGATCCTGCTTGCGCTGGGCCTTTACGTCTTCGTGCCTGGTTACTACGCGCCGATGACGAGCACGTGGGTCGGCTACGCGATGCTCGGCTTCGCGGGCTTCATGATCCTGCTGGGCAACCTGATCATCCAGCGCATGACTGCGCTCGAGGCTTAGGGTGCTCCAGATCGCTGTTGCCGCCGGCCTGATCTGCGGAGCGATCGTGGTCGCCTACTTCATCGCGATCGACCAGTTCCGCGCCGCGGCGGCCAACGGCCACGTGGTCACCGGCGGTCCTCGACCGACGTTCGTCAAGCAGCTCGAGTCTTGGCTGCGACCGGTCGCCAAGCTTCCGGCGCGCACGGCGGGTCAGCTGCGGCAGAAGCTGAGCCAGGCCGGCAACCCAGGCGGCCTGACGCCCGCCGGATTCCAGGCGGTGCGTTACAGCCTTGCCGCGCTCCTGGCCCTGGGCGGGCTGGCCCTCGGCCTGCTCGTTCCGCTCGGGGTCCAGGACTACCTGGCGGCCCCGCTGGCGGGAGCCCTCTTCGCGGCCATCGGCTACATGGCGCCGATGCTGTGGCTGGAGCAGCGCATCGGACAGCGACGCCGGCAGATCCAGCGCTCTCTCGCCGAGGCGACCGACCTGCTCACTCTGGTGGTTGAGTCAGGCATGAGTCTCGACGAGGGGTTGCTCAGCATCACCGAGCGCTTCCACAACGCCCTCGGCGATGAGATCGGCAAGGTCCTTCGCGAGATCCGGCTCGGCCGGCCGCGGATGGCCGCGCTCGAGCACATGGCCGACACCGCCGGTGTGCCCGACCTCCACCACCTCGTCGAGTCGATCGTGCAGTCGGACCAGATGGGTGTCCCGATCGCCAGGCTACTTCGAGTCCAGGCGACAGAGATGCGCCGCCGCCAGCGCCAGGGCGCGCAGGAGCGCGCGGCACAAGCCTCCTCACGCATGGTTTTTCCGATGGTGGGCTGCATCTTCCCCGTGCTGTGGGTCGTCCTTCTCGGGCCGGCCATCATCCAGGTGTTGAACTCTCTGCGGTGAAAGTCTTGAGCCCCCGAAGCCCGCGGATGCAGCATCAATCGTTCAGCGACATGGACAAGCCGCTCTACACGATCAGCGTCGCGGCCGAGATCCTGGAGACTCATCCACGCACGCTGATGCTCTACGAGGACGCGCATTTAATCGAGCCGCATCGCACGACGACCAACCGGCGCCGCTACTCGCAGCGCGATATCAGCAAGGTGCAGGTCATCCAGAATCTCACGCGAGAGAAGGGGGTCACGCTAGCCGGTGTACGGCACATCCTGAGTCTCTTCGACGTGATGAAGAAGCACCGGGTCGAGCCACCGGCAGAGCTGCGCGAAATCTACGATCGTTACTCACAACTCATATAAGAGGGAACCCAGAGGTGTCCCCGTAGGGGGCCCCAAGGAGGACCGGTCGGCTTCGCCGACGGGGCTGCTCTCTTTCCGGTATACGGTTGGGACTTGTCTAAAAGCCACTCGTCGCAACGATTGGCAGACGTTAGAAATAAAGTCGCGGCCGGGATAAACCCGGCCGCCAAGGCGACCTTGGTAACCAACTAGGCGCTAGCTGCTCTCTTCCTCCGCTTCGCCGCCGGCGCCCACAAGCTCTCCAGGTCGTAATACGAGCGCTCGCCAGGCAGGAAGACGTGCGCGAGCACGGAATCGAAGTCGAGCAAGATCCATCCCGCATCGCTGTAGCCGTCCACCGCGAGCGGCCGGCGGTCGCGCTCCTTTGCCGCTTGCACCATCCCGTCGGCGATGGCGCGCACCTGGCGGTCGGTTTCGCCTTCACAGATGACGAAGTAATCGGCCACCGAGGTCTGATCGCGGACGTCGATCACGACCGGGTCCCACGCCTTCTTCTCGGCCGCGGCGGACCGCAGCAAACGCGCGAGTTGAAGGGGCGTGAGTCGCCTTTTCGCGTCAGCGGCCAATCTACCGATTATCCATATAGAGGTGGTTCTTGGCGATGTACCGCTCCACCGCCTCAGGAAGCCTGTCGCCGACCGGCTCGCCGGCCGCGATGGCTCGCCGCAATGCGCTTCCCGAGATGTCTGGGGTCGGCCGCGCGCACAGAACGGTGCTTGCGGGATCCAGGCCGGCGTCATTCAACGAAGGGGCATCGGGTATGGCGTTTCCGGGACGTGTCACGACGATGACGGACGCCAAGCGCAGCACCACGTCTGGTTGATGCCAGGTCGTAAACAGACGCGCTGCATCCCACCCCAGCACCAGATAGAGCTCGTCGCTCGGATGCTCGTGCTTCAGCTGCTGGAGAGTGTCTGCCGTGTAAGACAAACCCTCGCGACGGATCTCGACGTCTGAGACCGCGAAGCGCGGGTCGCCGTTAACGGCGAGACGGCACATCTCCAGTCGTTGATCCGCACTCGCGACAGCGCCTCGACGGTGCGGCGGCCGCCCGGTGGGAACGAGAAGCACGCGATCCAGCCCAGCGCAATCCAGGGCCGCCCGAGCGGCAGCGAGGTGGCCGCGATGGATGGGGTCAAAAGTGCCCCCAAGCACACCCACTCTCACGGCTGATACTCGAACTCGACGCCGGCGATGCGCACCGTGTCGCCGGGCTTGACCCCTGCCGCCTCGAGGGCGGCGTTAACCCCAAGCCGGTCGAGCTGCGATTGAAATCGCGCGAGGCCGCTCTCAGAGTCCAGATTGGTTCGCTCGATGAGATGCTCGACTCGCTCCCCCCGGACGACGTAACCGGATGGCTTGCGCTCGACGAGGACCTCGCTGCTTGCGAGAACACGGACTGGAAGCTTCGTCACCTTCGGCGTGATCACGACCGTCGGCGCTGGCGCCGAGGCGACAAGCTTCGCGATCTCGCTCGCCAGTCCAGTCAACCCCTCACCGGTCAGAGCCGACACGAAATGAACCCCGGCGCGTCGCGTTCGCGCGCGCAGCTTGCGCGTTGCTTCGAGGTCAACCTTGTTGACGGCAAGGAGGTGCGGCCGCCGAATGAGCTCTGGCGAGAATTGCGCGATCTCGGCGCGCACTGTTTCTAGGTCGTGCCATGGCTCCGACGCCGAACCGTCCAGCACGTAGATCAACGCCTTCGTCCGCTCGACATGGCGCAGGAATCGCTGGCCGAGGCCTGCGCCCTGCGCCGCGCCTTCGATCAGACCCGGGATATCGGCGAGCACGAAGCGAATGCCATCGACCTCGGCGACTCCAAGCTCCGGATCGAGCGTCGTGAAGGGATAGTCGGCGACTTTGGGGCGCGCAGCGGTCAGAGCACGCAGGAGCGAGGATTTGCCTGCGTTCGGCGGTCCGACGAGCCCTACGTCGGCGATCAGCTTGAGGTCGAGCGTGATCTCCAGCTCGTCGCCTTTCAGCCCTTGCTCCGCGTAATCCGGCGCGCGCCGCGTGGAGCTCTTGAAGTGAACGTTGCCGCGGCCGCCGGCACCGCCGCGTGCGATCACCGTCTTGGCGCCGGGGGCGTCCAGGTCCGCCAGCACCCCGCCGTCAGCGCCCACGGCGATCGTTCCCACCGGGACCTTGAGGGTGACATCGGCTCCGTTGCGTCCCGTCTTGCGACCGCCGGCCCCCGCAACGCCTGCCTCGGCGTTCCAGCGAGAGCGGCGCTTGTACAGCGACAGATCGGTAACGTCGTTGGTCGCGTGGAGGATTACCGAGCCGCCACGCCCGCCATCACCGCCGTCAGGACCGCCTCGAGGCACAAACGGCTCGCGCCGGAACGAAGCAGAACCTCGCCCACCGTGACCGCCGCGCACGACGATGCGAGCGGAATCGACGAAATGCCGGCCGTCAGGTCTTGTCGTTAGGTGCGCCCTGCGCGCGCCCGGCGTCGTTGTGCTCGGTCTGCTGAATCGTGACGCGACGGCGGTCTTTGCCGACTCGCTCGTACTTCACCTGGCCCGCGACCATCGCAAACAGCGTGTCGTCGCGGCCGAGTCCGACGCCGGTCCCGGCGCTGATCTTCGTGCCTCGCTGGCGGACCAGGATCGTGCCCGCGTTGACCAGCTGGCCACCATAGATCTTCACGCCCAGCATCTGCGGATTCGAGTCGCGCCCGTTGCGCGACGACCCGCCGCCCTTCTTGTGTGCCACCTACTTGGTCTCCTTCGTGGCCGTGCGCCGTGTCGACTTCTTGGGCGGCGCCACTACCTTCTCCTCAACAACCCGTTCCTCTGCCACGACCTCCGCCTTGGTCGCAACCTTCTTGCGCGCCGCGGGCTTTGCGCGGCCTTTCGGCTTGGCCGCCCTGGCGGTGTCTTCCTTCTCTTCTGTCGGGAGGCCGACGCCGCCGATGGCGATGATCTCGAGCGCGGTCAGGTGTGCGCGGCCGCCGTGATGCACGCGCACGCGCTTTTTCGACTTGTAGCGAATACTCTCGACGCGAGGTCCGCGCCGATGCGCGATGACCTTGGCGTCCACATCGAGGCCGTCGATCGCCGGACTGCCCACCTTGACCTCGTTGCCGTCGTTGAACAGCAGGACTCGTCCGAGCTTGACTGAGGAGCCCGGCTCCGCGGCGAGGCGGTCGACCAGAATCTGGTCGCCGGGCGCCACGCGGTACTGCTTGCCGCCGCTGACGATGACAGCCGACAGCGAACTATCTGGCTTGGGCACGGCGAGAGATTGTACCAAGCCTCTCGGAACGAACTTCTCCAGACCCCTCCCCGTTTACGGGGAGGGCAAGGGCGGGGCCCAGTCTCCAATAACTACCGCATCAGCACTGAGGTCGCCACCACGATCGCGATCACCAGGCCGGCGAACGGCGTCACCGCCCGCGCATACAACCCGCGCACACCGGCCTCCCCGCGCCGGCGCATGAACACGCCGAGACCGATCGCGACTGCGGCGACCAGAAACGTGATCCCGAAGAAGCGCACGAAGCCGAGCGCATCGTCGGCCGGCGGCGGCACGAACAGGGTTGTGAACAGTCCGCAGTACGGAAGCCAGGTCAAGATCCTTGCGGCGTCAAGCCTGGGTTTTTCGCGCCGGTCGGCCGGAGGCGAGAGCGGCCACAAGCGCATCAGGGCCGGCAGCGCCAGTAGATAGAGGAATCCACAGGCGACCTTGACCGGCAGAAGGCCAGGCACCAACACGTTGCCCAGGACCTGAGGGCGAAGGCTCTCCGGCTCCACTGCCGGACCGAGAACCGCCAGCAGCCAGCAGAACTGGGCGATGAGTAGCAGTCCGGGCGCGGCCACAAACTCAACCGTCAGGGCGAGGTCGGCCCACGCCGTGAACGCAAGACCGACCGCCGCGAGGACGACGCTTCGCTCCGCGCCCGCAACCGGGTTGAATGGCGCGGCCAGCTGAACCGACGCGAGGACCGAGCACAGCGCGATCGTGGCCAGCACCGGTGTCACACGGCGCCGCGGCAGATCAGGCCATTGCCAATCCTTCCTGCTCGCTCGCATCCACGCAAGCTCGACCAGCGCGCCGAAGCTGACCATGACGAGCAGCCCCGGATAGACGAGAAGAGCGACCGAGTGGGTCGCGATCGACAGCAGGAGCTGGATCAAAGCTTCGCGGCCGCCAGCAGCGGCAGAGGGTAAAGACCCGCCGCGACGTTGACAGCGACCGCCAGCGCCACGCCGAATGCCTGCCGGCCGCGCGGGCGTCCCAGGCTCCGGCCAAGCCGCAGTGACCCGGGCAGCCACAGCAGCATGCCAAGCGCGAGAACCAAGGCAAGGGGCCAGAAGAGCTGGGTCGCGCCCCGCAGAAGAAGCACCCTTGCCGCGAATCCGACAAAGGGCGCCGACCCGGCCAGCGCAGCCGCGACGACGAGGTTGATCGGGCCTTCACTGGTCACCCGCTCGGCGCGTGGCTCGCGCGATACCAGGTAGAGGGGCAGCCGGCCCACAACGATGCCAAACAGCACGAGCAGCGCCGCGCGACGCCCGTCGCTCAGGGTGAGGCCGAAACCGCAGAGCACGAGGCCCCAGTCAGCGAGAAAGGAGTAGCGCCACGCCGCAGCCGTGTCGTCAGTCAACCAGGACGCGATCGAGCCCCACGCCATGTTGATCACGCCAAGACCGATCAGCATCGCGGCCAGCGCCTGGCCGGCATCGACCGAGAGGAGACCTTCGGCTCGACTCAAGACAACGGCCGCGAGCACCGGGCCGACGAAGGCGATCCAGACGATTGGCGACGCGGCGACCGGCTCGTCCGCCGCGAAAGGATGGATGTACGGAAACAAACCGACAGCAGCGGCCAGGCCCGCGACGAGTCCCACCGCCGCGAATCGCTCGAGCACGGCTGGCCCTTCGACCCGCAGGAAGACCAGTGCAAACGCCAGGACGGCGACCGCCAGCACGGGGGCGCGCAGGCGGACGGCAAGAGTCCGCTTGCCCGGAATCCCCGCCTGCATGACGCCCAGGCCGACGATCGTCAGGAGCGCGAGGTCAAACGTGGGCACAACCGCGATGGCCGCGGTTGCGACCATCCCGGTGCCCCCCTGCACGAGCAGGTTGCGGCGAGACGCGGCAGCCGGAGCGAAGACGAGCGCAAACAGAAGGGCCGCGGCTGCGAGGACGAGAAGCTCCGCCGCTTCAGGCAGCACGCGGTGCGCTCTGTGGTAGCCATCCGACACCGGCCGCGATCGCAGCCGCCCCGACGTAGGGCCAGATCGCGAGCGCTTCCTCGGTCAGTCCCGAGGCCGCGGCCGTGGCGAGGGCGAGCAGGGCGACCGAGGTGAGCAAGACGGATGACTCACCGCTGGAGAGCACCCTCGCCCCCGCAAGGCCGGCCACCGTAATCACAGCAAAGCGCAACGCCGAGCTGTGGCCGCTTGTCACCCCGAGGGCGATCCACAAAGCGAGCAGCCCACCGCCGACGCACAAGATGAATCGCGGCGTCGAGCCAGGCGGCATGATCCCCCATCCGGCAACCCCCACCGTCAGGCGTCGCGCGGCGGCGGTGAGCCCGCCCACCCCCAGGGCAATGCCGGCGACGGGCCCAGCACCGGAGAACACGATCGCAGCCAGCGCCAGCGTGGACAGAGCCGCTCCGAGGGCCAATCCGCGCCGACCGTCAGAGAGGACGACCACGGACGCGCCGAGCCACGCTACGAACCCCGCGAGGCCTTCGATCAACGCGTGACCGCGAACGCAAGCGCGGCCAGCGCGGCCAGCCACAGAAGAGGCTGGCCCCCGACTGCCGCGATTTCGAGCTCGCGAATATTCAAGATGCTGCGGTACTGCTCGGGCACCGTAAGCGCGCGCACAGTTTCACGCGCGCGCTGCCATATCCCGCCCTCCGGCAGCTTGAAGAGCGCCGCGCGCGACTGCGTGCGGATGGCAGAGGTGCCCGCGACCGCGTAGACGAGGACTCCCAGAATGAGCAGCGGCGCGAAAAGCGTCACGGCCGGCAGCACGCTCGAAACCGTGTCCACAGTTATGAGCCCGCCGCCGAGCGCGCTGGTCGACATCACCTCTGTTGCGACGGGGTTCGCGAAACCGGTCTGGACGGCGGCGATCGCCGGCCCGGCGAGCAGAGTCAGCATTGCGATCGCCATCGAGACGCCGGCGAAGGTCTCGGTCGCGGGATGGCCGCGTCCGCCCGGCAGGCCGATCGCCCGAGCGCCTCCGACCATCAGGAGGGCCCAGGCGGCCGCAGCCGCGACGCCGATCAGGCCCAGGAGGTCGCCGGCTTCGAAGGTCGCCTCGATGCCGATCACACGTGCACCGAAAGCGAGGCCTGGCGGGAGGCCGACCGCCGCCGCGATGCTTACCATCGCTGCCAAACCGGCGCGGTCCGGCAGCAGGGCGAGACACGCGACCATGGCCGCGGCCGTCGCCAGCAGCACAAGGCCGGCCACCAGTCCTAGCGCGGTGCCGATCGCGATCGAGGCCAGCGCGAAGCCACCGAAGAACGGGATGACCTCGCCGAGGAACTTGCGGCGTGTTGCAGCCGCCTGAGCGCGCGCGGCGGCAGCGAATGCGGCGGTGACTCCCAGGATTGCGAGGCCGGCATGGAACAAGGGGTGCGGGTACCGGCCGTCGCCGAGCTCGTAAGCGCGAACGAGCAGATAGAAGCCCAGCGGGTACAGGATGGCGACCGTGATCCCGGCGGCTCGCAGGGAGGGTCGCGACCACAGGTCCGCCGGCCAGGTCCGCCACGGAAAGAGATTGGAGGCGAGCAGCGCGGCGACAGCGAGGACACCAAACAGCGGAGCCGTCACGGTAGCAACGGGGACCGCGGAGTACACTGCGGTGCCGCCTCCCACCTGGAGCATCACGCCGACCCAGCTCAGCGCAAGCCAGCCCACGAGCAGCGTCGCCCAACTCGGCCGCGGCGCGCGGGGATCCTCGGTTTCGAGCAGGACGATCGCCACCGTCCCCGCGGTGGCGCCGGCGAGCGCCGTGAGCACGACGCTGCCACCCTCGATCGCCGCGAGGGCGGACGCAAGGCCGACTAGTGAGATGCTCATCTCCTGCCACGTGCGGGGCTGAAGTGTGAGGAGCACCGCCGTCGGCGTCGCGATCATCAAGCCGAATGCAAACGTGACCGCGTCGATGCGCAGGTCGAACGACGAACCGTAGCCAAGCGCGCCTAGCGTGAGCTCGAGCGACGAGCGCACCGGGATCCACACCGCGAGCAAGGCGGCGACGGCGCCCCAGGCTCCGATTGCCGCAGCCACGCGTCCCAGGCTCATGCCCGCGAGGCGGAATACTGCGATCACCCCGGCGGCCACCAGCGGTAGGGCGACGGGCGCGAGAACAGCGGCTGACGGCATGATCGCCGCTAGCGTAGCGACGCCGAGATCCGCAGCAGATTCGCGGCATCGGACGGTCGGAGCCAAGGAGACGACGACGCCGCGAAGATGCAAGGAGGCTCGCCGGCGCTACGCCTGGTTAGCTGTCCTCATCCTTCAGGCGGTCGATAGCCTCCCTGATGGCCTCGGCGCGCTCGTCGAGGTTCTTGACGACCTCGGGCGGCGCCTTCTCCTGAAAGTCCGGGTTGTCGAGCCTGGCTTCGATCTTCGCCAGATCGGCTTCCAGCTGCTTCCTCTCTTTCTGCCGGCGCGCGTCGCCCGATCCCGCGGGAAAGTTGACGCGCCCGGCGGCGACGGCGAGTGGCGTCCCTCGATCGAGGTCGTCGACGAGGTCTGCGTGGGCAAGCTTCGCGGCAAGACGCGCGATGGTGCGATTGATGGAGCTGTCGAGCTGCAGCTGCCCCCCGCGCGCAGGCGCGCCCGCAGCTTGCCGGTGGCCGCGCGCCTCCTCGACGATCCACATCACCCTTTCGAACTCGGCCTCCGCCCCCGGATCGACGAATCGATCGCGCAGCTCGGGCCAATGCGCGCGCATCAGGTACTCACGATCCCCGGGCAGGCGTGACCACAGCTCCTCGGTCACGAACGGCATGAAGGGATGGAGCAGTCGGAACAGGGTGTCGAGGCAGAAGTAGGCCACGTCCTGCGCCACCGGGTCGCCGTCGCGCAGTCTGTCCTTGACAGATTCCAGGTACCAATCGCAGAACTCGTTCCACGCGAATCCGTACGCCGCGTTGATCGAGTCCTGGAACGTGAAGTTCTCGATGCCGGCGCTGATCTCTTGGGCCGCGACGGATAGACGTGAAAGTATCCAGCGGTCTTCGAGGTGCTCACGCGCTTCGAGCATTCCCGGAGCCTGCGCCGATCTGGTGCCAGGAGAGCTCAGGACGAGCCGGGTGGCGTTCCACAGCTTGTTGCAGAAGCGCCTGTAGCCCTCAACGCGGCTCTCATCAAAACGCACGTCCTGGCTCGACATCGCCACCGACGCAGCCCATGCGCGCAGTGCGTCGGTGCCGTACTTCTGGATGAGATCGCGCGGGTCGACGCCTGTGCCGAGGGATTTCGACATCCGCCGCCCGTCAGCAGCCTGAACCTGGCAGGTGATGGCGACATCGGAGAACGGCACCTTGCCCATGAACTCGAGGCCGGTCATGATCATCCGGCTGACCCAGAGGTTGATGATCTCCCGGGCGGTGACGTTGAGGTTGTTCGGGTAGAAGGCCTTCAGGTCATCGGTCTCCTCGGGCCACCCGAGAGTCGCGAACGGCCACAGCGCTGACGAGAACCAGGTGTCGAGCACGTCGGTGTCCTGCGCGAGATCACCGTCACCGCATTCATCGCATTGGTCGGGTCGGTCGACCGCGACGGTGGTGTGTCCGTTGGCGCAGTAGTAGACCGGGACGCGGTGGCCGAGCCACAGCTGCCGTCCGATGTTCCAGTCGCGCAGACCGCGCAGCCAGTCGAGGTAGGTCCGCTCGTATCGTTCGGGATGCCAGCGCACCTTGCCCGCATCGGATGCGGCGAGCGCCTTGTCCCGCATCTCCTCCATGCGCAGCCACCACTGCTCGCTGATCAGCGGTTCGATGATCGACTTGCAGCGGTCGCAGTGCCCCACCTCATGCGTGTACGGCTCCTCCTTGACCAGCAAACCCTGCTTGTTGAGGTCGGCCACGATCCGCTTGCGCGCCTCGAGCGCCGGCAGCCCGTCGTAGGGCAGGCCCGGCACCTGCATGCTCCCGTCCAGATGCATGCCGTTGACGATCTCGAGCCCGTGCCTTTGCCCGATCTCGTAATCCATCGGGTCATGGCCCGGGGTGACCTTCAGCGCGCCGGTGCCGAAGTTTTTCTCGACGGCGTCGTCAGCGACGATGGGCAGCTTTCGGCCGACCAGCGGTAGGACGGCCGTCTTTCCGATCAGATGCTTGTAGCGCTCGTCCTCCGGGTTCACAGCCACGCCGGTGTCGGCCAGCATCGTTTCGGGCCGGACGGTCGCGATGGTCACCTCGCCGCCGCCCTCCACGGGGTACTTGATGAAGTACAGCGTGTCCTGATGCTGCTGCCATTCGACCTCGAGGTCCGAGATCGCGGATTGGTCGTGCGGGCACCAGTTGACGATGCGCGGTGCGCGATAGATCCAACCCCGACCGAAGAACTCGACAAAGGCGGTCATCACGGCGCGCACGTACGCCGGGTCCATCGTGAACCGCAGCCGCGTCCAGTCAAGGGAGATGCCCAGGATGCGGTCCTGGCTGACGATGGTCTCGCCGACGTCGCGATACCACTCATCGACCCGTGCCGTGAAAGCGTCGCGGCCCAACTGTTCCTTGGTCATCCCTTCAGCCGCGAGCTGGCGCTCGATCACGTTTTGCGTGGCGATCGCGGCGTGATCGGTGCCGGGCAGAAAGAGCACCTCGCTCCCTGCCATCCGGCGGTAGCGCGCGCAGATGTCTTGGAGCGTGTGGTTGAGGGCGTGGCCCATGTGCAGCTCGCCGGTGATGTTCGGCGGGGGCAGGCATATGCAGTACTTGGGCTTGGAGCTCTGCGCGTCGGCGATGAAGAGACCATCCGACTCCCAGCGCGCGTACCAGCCGGCCTCGATGGCCTGAGGGTCAAACGCTTTCGGCATCTCTGAGTCTGTTTCTGGCATGGGGGCGTGTTTCATCCTGCTGGGTGGCTCGGTGTCGCCGGCGGGAAGGTCGCTGTTAGGGCGACTGAGCCGGCGAGGATACGGATACGTTCTCGACCGAGCTCATCGTGTTGGAAATTCTAACGTTTGTCCCGCTGGCGCCTGTCGAGAGCCTCGTTGGAACGAGTCGCGCCCATCCACCGCGCCGTGGTCGCGAAGACGCCGGGCGTTAGAGCCTGCAGCTTGAGTACAGTCCTGAGCTGGATCGGCACGACGTCGATCTCTCGCCGGTTCCTGGTGATCGCACGCCAGACGGCGTCGGCCACCTGGGCGGGCGACACCTCACCGGCGATCGGGTGAGGCTTGAGCCCGGTCACAGCCCACATCCCGGCTTCGCTCACAAAAGTCGGGCTGATCACGGACACGCCGACGCCCGTTCCCCAAAGCTCTTCGCGAAGCGCCAGACCAAACCCGCGAATGCCGAACTTGGTCGCGTTGTACATGGATTCGCCGCCCGCCGGCAGCTTGCCGGCGATGGATGCCATGAAGACCATGTGGCCGGACTTGCGTTCGAGCATTCCCGGCAGCAACTTTGCGGCCAGCACGATTCCCGCCCGCAGATTGACCGCGATGGCACGATCTATTTCCTCGATCTTGAAGCTGGCGAGGCGTCCGGTGGCGGGGATTCCGGCGTTGGACACGAGCACGTCGACGGCTCGAGCTTCGGCGGCCAACCTCTCGGGCTCGCCCGGCTTCGAAAGGTCAGCGGCGACTACATCCGCTCCGCCGAGCTCGGCCGCGAGATTTTCCAGCGCATCCCGATTGCGAGCGGACAGTACGAACTTCGCGCCCGCTTGGTGCAATCGGCGGGCGATGTGCGGCCCAAGGCCGGTCGACGCGCCGGTGAGAAGGACGGTCTTTCCCCGCAGGTCCACCGCTGAAGGATAGGCGTCGGTGCCGGCCAGGCCCGCCTCCGCGTACCCTCGGCCAAGCGATGGCAAGAAAGCGTGGTCCGTTTGAAATCTGGAGCGAGCGGCGGCAGCGAGAAGGCTCGAACGTGACGTTGATCGACCTCTACCGGATCGCCGCTGAGGCCCGTGGCCTGGCGGCTCACGAGCTGCCGCTTGCCGAGCGAGCAGCCCTACGCGACCGCGCACTTCCCGTGATGTGGCCAGGCTATCAAGCACCAGCCGGGACCGAGCGTGCCGAGGATCCGGTCGAGATCGTCGCCCTACGATCCTGCATGGCCGACGACGAATCTGCTCGCGACGCATACCTTGCTGCGAAGCTCGAGGCAGCCCGCCGCTGGCGCGACGATCGAATCGCTTACGCCGACGCCAAGACCGAGGTGATCGTCCGCCTCATGCAACGGGCCGAAAGCTAGGCGCTCTCTCCCACCGCCCGGGCCGGGCCTTCTGTCTCCTCGGCCACCTCAAACTCCGGCTCGAGTGCGTCGCGGATCGAGCGCTCCGAGATGATGCAGCGCTTGATCTCCGGCCGCGAAGGAATCTCGAACATGGAGTTGAGCAACGCCTCTTCGATGATCGACTTCAACGCACGAGCACCCGTTCCGCGCAGCAGCGCCAGCTCGGCGATGGCATCGAGCGACCCCTTCTGGAAGACGAGCTCGACGTTGTCCAGCGAGAAGAACTTCTGGTACTGCTTGACGAGCGCGTTCTTCGGCTCGGTGAGGATGCGCACGATGTCCTGCTGATCCAGGTGGTGCAATGTCACGATGATCGGCAGGCGACCGATGAACTCAGGGATGAAGCCGTACTTCAGCAGGTCCTGCGGCTGAAGGTGCTTGAGGGTCTCTGACATAGCCTTACGCTCGTTCCGCGTGTGCGGCGCACCGAAACCGATGGCCCGGCGGCCGATGCGCTGCTCGACGACTTTCTCGAGCCCGTCGAACGCGCCGCCGCAGATGAACAGGATGTTGGTCGTGTTGATCTGAATGAAGTCCTGGTGCGGATGCTTGCGCCCGCCCTGCGGCGGAACGTTGGCGACCGTCCCTTCGAGGATCTTCAGCAATGCCTGCTGCACGCCCTCGCCACTCACGTCGCGGGTGATGGAAGGGTTGTCTGACTTGCGCGCGATCTTGTCGATCTCGTCGATGTAGATGATTCCCCGCTCGGCGCGGCTGATGTCGAAGTCCGCGGCCTGGATGAGGCGGAGCAGGATGTTCTCCACATCCTCGCCCACATAACCGGCCTCGGTGAGGCTTGTCGCGTCCGCGATCGCGAATGGAACGTCGAGGATCTTCGCCAGCGTCTGCGCGAGATAGGTCTTGCCGCATCCGGTCGGCCCGACGAGCAGCACGTTCGACTTTGTGAGCTCGACATCGCCCACCGACTTGGACGCGCTGATCCGCTTGTAGTGGTTGTAGACCTGGACGGAGAGCACCTTCTTGGCGCGCTCTTGCCCGATCACGTACTGGTCGAGCGCGGCGCAGATCGTCTTCGGGTTGGGGATGAAACCTGTCTTCTGCTTTTTCGTGCCGGCGGACCGGTTGTCGTCTTCGAGGACCTCCTGGCAAAGGTCGATGCACTGGTCGCAGATGAACACGCCGGGGCCGGCCACCAGTTTGCGCACCTGGTCCTGGCCCTTGCCGCAGAAGCTGCAGCGGGTATAGCGTCGGCGGTCTTCTCGTTCGTTCACTGGTTCCTAGTCATTGTTTTAGGGCGAGGCCGGCGCCGGGGGATTATGGCCCCAGAGAATCTCGTTGGCAAGGCTTATGCACTCGCTGCAGATAAATACCCCTGGGCCCGCGATCAAACGAATGCCACGCTCGCCCTGGGTCTTCTCGCAGAACGAGCACTTGGGTCGATGCCTTTGGACCTCGTCGCGCTTGGTTCTGCGTCGGAAGATCATCCTGCGGCGACCTTCTCCTTGACCTTCTCCTCGTCCTGGGTTTCCTTCTTCGCTTTGTCGACCGGCTTGGCCGGCGTGAGGATGATGTCGTCGATCAGCCCGTATTCCTTGGCAGCCTCGGCCGTCAGGAAGTAATCGCGCTCGGTGTCGAGCGTCACCTTCTCGATCTTCTGATGCGTGTGGTTCGCCAGGATCTGGTTCAGCTGCTCGCGCGTGCGCAGGATCTCTTTGGCGTGGATCTGGATGTCGGTGGCCTGACCCTGCATCCCACCCCATGGCTGGTGGATGAGGATGTTGGCGTGCGGCAGCGCGTAACGCTGGCCATGCGCGCCGCCGGCAAGCAGAACCGCGGCCATCGAGTAGGCCATGCCGATGCAGATCGTCGAGACCGGCGGGCGGATGTACTGCATCGTGTCGTAGATCGCGAGTCCCGCCGTGACCTGCCCGCCCGGGCTGTTGATGTACAGCGCGATCTCTTTGTCGGGATCTTCGGACTGCAAGAAAAGCAGCTGCGCGACGACGAGGTTCGCGACCTGGTCGTCGATCGGCGTGCCAATGAAGACGATGCGCTCTTTGAGGAGTCGCGAGTAGATGTCGAACGCCCGCTCACCACGGCCGGTGTTCTCGACGACCATTGGGACGAGGTAGCTGGATGGATGCTGGATCTGGTTCATGGGGTCTCCTTGGGGCATCACGTCATTCTAGACACGGGTCGCCCCGGTTCAGTCAAGCACCTGCGATCTGTAGCAAACGGTCGAGGACCCTCCGGCGCCTCAGGCGCGACGCGAAGTAACGCCGGGCCGACGTGCTCTTCTTGAGCTCTTTGACCTGCGTTTTGAGCTCCTGGTCCTGCTCCGCCTGCTCCTCCAGGAACTTGATGACATCCTCATCCGACGGCTCGAGACCTTCCCTCTTGGCGAACTCGGCGAGCACTAGGTCGACCTTGAGGCGGGCCTCGGCCTCGGGCCGCTGATCGGCCATCCACTGCTCCATCGACCGGTCGAGATACTGCAGGTAACGGTCCAGCTTCAGTCCCTGGCGGTTGAGAGTGCGCTCGAGCGACTCGAGCTGGCTTGTCAGCTCGCGGTCGACGAGTGAGTCGGGCACCTCGACGGACGAGGCGTCGACCAGGGCCTTCACCACCGCTTCCTCGCGCTCCATCTTCACCACCGCGTGCGCCGACTCTTCCAGCTCCTCGCGAACCGCCTGGCGGTAGGCCTCCGCCGTCTCCTGCTTGCCGTTGGTGAGGCTCTTCGCCAGCGCGTCGTCCAGCGGGGGCAGGAGCTTTTCCTTCACACCGCGGACGGTGACGCGAATCGCGGCGTCCTTGCCTGCGAGGTCAGGGTTGCTGTAGCTGTCCGGGAAGGTGACCTTCGCCTCGCGCGTCTCATCGAGAAACGTGCCCGGCAGGACGGCAACCAACTCCGGCAGCAGCACACCTTCCTTCACCTCTGCCTCGGTTGACTTGCGGCTCTCCGACTCGACGACCGTGCCGTCGACCTCGACCTCGATATCGATCACCGCGATGTCGCCCTGGCGCACCTCGCGCTCCACCGGCGTGATCTCCGCCAGCGGCTCGCGAAGATCGTCGAGGCGGCGCTCGAGCATCTCGTCTGTGACCTCGTGCGAGTGGTCGGGCGGCTCGACCTTGATCTTGTCCATGTCGCCCAGGTCGACCGCCGGCATCACGCTGATCGTCGCCTTCAGCTTCGCGGGTTTTCCGCGTTCGAGCTCCAGGACCTCGACGTCAGGGTTGTCGATCGGATCGATGGATTCTTTGTCGAGCGCCTGCCGGATCACATCAGGCACCATCGTCTCGACCACTTCCTCACGCAGCACGGCGGGACCAAGCCTCGCCTCAACCAGCGCGCGCGGCGCATGCCCAGGCCGAAAGCCTTCGATCTTCGCGCGTGAAGCCAATCTGTTCAGGACGCGGTCATACGTGGCGTCGACGACCTCGGCCGGGACCTCGATGTTCATCCCCACCTGGCTCTTGGGCAGGCGCTCAGTCACCACCGATAACTCCGCGGCCATCAGGCCGAAAGTCTACGGACGCGCTGAGCTCAGATCAGACGCAGGGCGCCGGCGGCGACGGACAGGGTGTCGGGACCGGGCTCGCGACGATCGGTCCGTCTCCTGAGTCCGGGGGTACGACGTACGTCGGCGTGCTGGGAGTCGGGCTCGGCGGATTGTCACCCGGCAGCCTGGCGATGCTGCGTGCGTCGAGCAGGTACCAGCTGTTGTTCGGACCGGCCACCACTCCAGGTGGCGCGGTGTACCAGCGGTTGCCCGGGATGCCGGCCAGCGCACTCGAGACGAAGGTGTGGACGCCGGGGGAGGCGACGAACACTCCGTCCGAGCCGTACTTCATGAAGTGGCGGTTGTCCAGGATGTCACCGACCCAGAGGCCAGTCGCGAGATCTGGTGTGAACGCGATGGTTGCCGCGTCCTTGAAGTTGTCCGTGGTGCCCGTCTTGGCCGCGACAGTGCGGTCTTTCCAATGCAGCGCGCTGTTGCAGCCGAAGATCATGCAGCGGTTCTGGTCGTCGGCCATGATCTGGGCCATGATGAAGGCCACCGCCGGGTCGATCGCTAGCCGCGCGCGCTGGTTGGGGTGGTCCTGGTAGAGCACTGCGCCGCGTGAGTCGGTCACCTTCAAGATGGCCTGCGGCGTGTGGTACACGCCCATGTCGGCGTATGTCGCGATGCCCTCGACGTGCTCGAGCAGCGTGATCGGGTAGCCGCCGAGCGTCAACGAGGGCCCGTACTGATCGCCCGGCGCCGTCGCGTTGTACGACCCGTCGGGGCTGATGTAGCGCGGGATGACGCCCAGGTTGCGCATCCACGACAGCACCGCCGGGACGCCGATCGACAGCTCGACCTTGACCGCCGCGATGTTCAGCGAGTTGCCCATCGCCTTCTTCAGCGGCAGCACGCCGTGGGAGCGCCCGTCGTAGTTGTAGAACTTGGTCGTGCTGTACGCGTCCTTGTAGACCAGCGGGCTCGGACCGTCGTAGACGGGGGTGTCCACGGTCGCGGCCCGTGCGTTGATGACCGCGCCGTACGTGTACGGCTTCATCGACGAGCCCATGTTGCGCGGGATCGTCGTGTAGTTGATCTGGCCGCCCTTCGAGTTGTAGCTCGGCGAGCCGACCATGACCAGGATGTCGCCTGTAGTCGGCTGAACCGCGACCAGGCCTGACGACAGGACTCCCTTGGGGTCGCGCCACAGGTTCTTGCTCAGGTTGCTGCTGACCACCGACTGGCCGATCTGCTGCATCTTCCAGTTGAGGGTCGTCGTCACGTTCAGCTGCTGGATCCCGGGTTGGAAGCCAAGCTGCCGCAGCTCCGCCAGCACGTAGTCGACGAAGTGCGGCGCGAGGAAGCTGTTGACCGGTGCCTGATAGACCAGCTTTTCGGCGAGCGCCTTGTCCATGTCCTCTTGCGAGATGAAGTTCGAGCGCACCATCGCCTGCAGGACCTCGGTCTGGCGCAGCTTGGCCGAATCGGGGTGCAGGACCGGGTTCCACTCTGTCGGCGCCTGCGGTAGTCCCGCGAGCACGGAAGCCTGCGCAAGGTCGAGCTTGGAGGCGGGGATGTGGAAATAGCTTTCGGCCGCGGCTTCGATTCCGTAAGACTGCGACCCGTAGAAGCTCTTGTTGAGATAGAGCTCCATGATCTGGTCTTTGCTGTAGGTCTGGCTCAGCTCGTACGCAAGGGCCAGCTCCTTGATCTTGCGGCTGACCGATTGCTCGGGCGTCAGGAACTGCTGCTTGGCGAGCTGTTGCGTGATGGTGCTGCCGCCGCCCACGATATGGCCGGCGCGGATGTTGTCGAACGCCGCGCGGACGATGCCGACGAGGTCGAAGCCGGGATTCGTGTAGAAGCCCTTGTCCTCGATCGCGACCGTGGCCTGGATCGCCACCGGCGCGACGTCCTTCAGCTTTACCGCGAGGCGGTGGTCCCCATGGTTGCCGACGTCCGCCAGCACGACCTTCCCGGTGCTGTCGTAGATGATCGTGTCACCCGCGAACGCGGCGGAATCGAGGCCCTGGATCGAGGGCAGGCCGTCAAAGAAGGACTGGGCGTACGCATCGGCCGCGACCCCGATCACGAGCATGACCGCGACGACGGCTCCCAGCCCGCGGAGCAACGTGGTCCGGCGCATCTTCTGCCCGATTGGAGACCACGCGGCGTGAATCCGCGCTCGAGGACTATGTCCCCCCTTCGTCTTGATCCGCTCAGGTACGTGTCGAGCCATGCTTGGGGAGCGCAGGGATTCTACGCTTTCCAATTCCCCCCAACGGAGGGCAAGGAGGGAGGGTTACGCGGCGCTCCCGCGGCGAATTCGCGCGGGCACTCCGGAGCGCGCCGGGCGCCCTCGGGTTAGATCGCGCAGCAGGTACAGGGCCACCACGTAGGCGGCAAGGCCGGCCGGGCCGCTGAGAAAGATCGAAAACCTCGTCAAGGGTAGAGCACGACGCCTTGACTGCGATCACGGCCGCAATTGCTCAACGTCCTCGCCCTGAGCCCGAGGGTCGCTGGGGCGAGCATAGACTTCGTCCGCCCCAACCAAGCGTTCTTGGCGCGTTCCGGGAAAGTGGACCCGGACGCCCGGTCTTCCCGGGCTCCCCAGCTCCCAGCCGGCCCCGTAGAGCCTGGCGGCGCGGCCGAGGTCGGACGCGCTTTCCAGCTTCACGCCGTCCGTGAAGGTCAGGCTCTGCGACCGCGAGCCCGGGAATCCCAGGCGGACCTGGCCCCCGGTCTTGAGGTTGTACACGAAATCCTCCAGAGAGCCCGCCTCGCTGCCGGCGACCAGCTCCGCGACGGTGGGGAACTGACCCTCTTTCATCGAAGCCTTGAGGTCTGCCCGGCTGGTCCGCTCGGCCAGGCGCCGGCGGCGCCGAAGCTCGGTGAGAAAAACGTCGCGCTGTCCGCGTAGTCCCGCCAGCTCGTGCTCCAGAGGGCGCATGCGTTCGCGAAGCTCCGCCACCCGACGCTCGAGCTCGACAGCGTCGAGCCCACTCAGGTCCTCCTGCACTGCATGAACGTTAGGACTCGTGGCCGGCGCGGCGGCTGCGGAACGCGACGTACAACGCCACGTCGTAGATGATCTTCAGCCCGCCGCCGGCGTAAAAGGGCACCCCAAACGCCGCGGCGCCGATCGCGATGCCGGCGATTGGGGGGCCAAAAGCCTGGGCGACGCCCCGCGCTGCACCGGTGACCGCGACGGCGGCCGCGCGGTCCGCCGGAGGCACGATCGAAACGACGTATGCCTGACGCGCGGGCACGTCCATCTGGGAAAGCAGGAAGCGCGCGAAGAGGAAGCCGACCGCCCAGCCAAGAGTCGGGCTGAAGGCGACGAGAAGCAGAAGAACGTTGCTCGGCAGATGGGTGAAGACCATCGTGTTGATCAGCCCGAATCTCCCTGACAACCGTCCCGACACCTCGTAAGACAGCGCCTGCAGCAAGGCGACCCCCGCGAAGATCGGGCCCAGCAAAGCGGGCTCCGCGCCGAAGTGGACATGCAGCCAGTAGCTGATGACCGCGTTGGTGACAAACCCACCGGCGAACGAATCGAGGGCGAACAGCGCCGACAGCCCCGCGAGTACACGGCGGACCTCAGGACGGCGCAGGGCGCCGAAGGCCGGCTCGTGCAGCTCGGACTCGACCCTCTTCGTCAAGAACAGAGGCAGCCCCGCGGTGACCAGTCCGATCGCCGCATAGAGAAGGAAGAAGCCTCGCGAGCCGTTGAGGCCTGACCCCAGCCCGGCTGCCAGCCCGCCGGCCGCGTTGAACAGCCCTGCGGTCAGCGAGTAGCGCGCGAAGGCGATGTTGCGACGAAGCGGCGAGACCGACTCAGCAAGCGCCGCCTGCTCGACCGAGGCAAAGGGACCAAGATCCACGCTCGCGGCGCCGAGCATGCCCGTGAGCCCGGACGCGATGAGCCACACCTCATGCGTGGCGACGGCCAGGTCGAGACCGGTCAGCGCCATGAGCAGACCGCAGAGGGAAAGGGCGATGCGGCGTCCGACGCGCGCCGCGAGGTAGGTGGTCGCAAGGCCGGACAGCGACGCAGCCGCCAGGCCGAAGCCCAGCGTCAGACCGATCGAAGTTGCGGAAAGACCGCTCAGCTCGAGGTGGACTCCGACCAGCACTGCTGCGAACCCAAACCCAAACGCTCGCAGCCCTCTACCGGCGAGAAGCAGCGCGCGATCCATCGACGGAGCGGGAGCTAGACGGTCACTTCGCGCGATGTCGGAATGCTTGCACCGCGAGGGCCGCAATGACGCCGAGCAACAGGATGATCACAACGCCTGCGATTCCCCACTGGCCCACGAAATCGACCACCGCCGCCGGAACGGGGGACTGTTTGACGACTGGCGGGGCCGGTGTCGGGCTCGGTGGAGGCGCATTGACCGTGAACGTGAGATGTCCTTCGCCATGGGCTTTGGTCGCAGTGCTGACGACCGGGACGATGCTGCAACTCGACCCACAGCGAATGGCGATCAGGGATGCGCCTCCCTCTGTCGCCACGAGCATGTCTCCCTCCTGCACGCCGGCCGCGCCAAGGCCGTCGGATGTCAGACGGAGCAGGTGGTCGGTGCCAGGGTGAGCGTTACCCGGCGTGAGCCGATCCGGGTAGTAGGCCGCCCCTCCCCGACTCACAAATCCCTCAGGGACAAAGGCCAGGCTTTCGACGCCGATGTCTCCACCCGTGGGGAGAGCAGGCCGCGCGATCAGGGCGACCTTGCCATCGGGGGCGATCGCGTAGATCTTTCCGCTCAATTCATCCGGCGCGATCAGGTCGCCGCCAAAGGATCCGAACGTCTGGGGCGCGACGGCCAAACCGCCTTCGAGGGCAGGCGCCGACCGGGTGATGACCTTCACCGCGCCATTGCAGTCGATGGCGAAGACGGTGGTCTTGCCGCCGGCCGGCCCTGTCACGAGCAGCCGGTGGTCGAAGGAGCCAACCGTGTCGAATGCGATGCCATTGAGAGTCGACACTCCTGTCAAATTGGCGAAAGATCCCGTCTCGTCGCCCGCCGCATTGATACGGGTGATTCCGATCGGCACATGCAGGCGGAGCAGGAACGTCTCGTCGGGAGCGAAGCTGCATTGCGCTCCCGCCACGTCACCGCCCCGCGAGACGGCGAGGTACGCCTCGGCGCCTGCGTCTTCGTGATAACCGCCCGGTCCTCGCGCAAACGGCGTTGTGTGGCCTGTGGCGTCGACCAGGTAGAGCGCTGCCGATCCCGCGACCACCATGCTGCCGTCGGTCCGCGGACCGTCGACGTCGAAGACGCCCTTGATCTGAGTCCACTGCTCCCAGGCGGTCGTTGCCGAAGCCGCCGTCGTCGGCGTGAGCGCGATCCAGGCTGCGCTGATCGCCGCGGCAATGGCGGCCACCCGGTATTTCAACATCTCTGTTGAAAAACTCCTAGAATTGGATGCGTGGACTCCAAGCGGGACACCATCCTTGCCTTCCTCAAGACACGCGGCCACGCCACTCTAGGCGAGATTGCAGCGCATCTCGAAGTCTCGAAGCAGGGCGCCCTGCACCACCTCGAGGCCCTGGAGACTGACGGTCTGGCCACGGTGGGGCCGGCCGAGGCCCATCGCCCGGGCCGGCCGGAGAGCGTCTACAAGCTGACGGCGGCGGCGGGAGAGCATTTTCCGGACGGCCACCGCGAGCTGACCGGCGAGCTCGTCGACTTCTTGTCGACAGAGCAGCTCAAGCAGTTCTTCGAGCGACGCGCCGCTCGGCTGGAGGCTGAATATGCGCCTCGACTGGCGGGCCTAGACTTTGCATCGCGAGTCCGCGAGCTCGCGAGGCTCGCTTCGGAGCACGGTCACATGGCCGAGGTCGTCGAGCTCGGCGATGGTGGGCTCGCGATCCGCCACTGCAACTGCCCGATCCAGGACGTGGCCGCCCGCACGGGCCTTCCGTGCCTCAACGAGCAGCAGATGTACGAGCGACTGCTCGGTGCCGAGGTGGCGCGCACCACATGGATGGCTGAAGCGGCGAACGACTGCACATACGTTACGAAGGAGAGCGGAAAGAAAGTTGGCTGATTTCGAGATCAAAGACCTGCGCGCCAGCGTGGAGGGCCGCCAGATCCTCAAGGGCGTATCGCTCGCCATCTCCAAGGGCGAGGTCCATGCGGTCATGGGGCCCAACGGATCGGGCAAGTCGACGCTGTCGCACACCTTGATGGGTCACCCGGGCTACACGGTCGACGGCGGTTCTGTGATTTTCAAGGGACAGAACGTCCTTGAGCTCGAGCCTGACGAACGGGCGCGGCTGGGCATGTTCCTGGCGTTCCAGTACCCCGTCGTGGTGCCGGGGATCTCGATGACCAACTTCCTGCGCACCGCGCTCAACTCCAAGCGGGGCTACGACGGTAAGGACAAGTCGAAGCAGGTGACACCGAAAGAGTTCCGCTCGATGTTGAAGGGCGAGCTCGAGGTGCTGCACATGGACGACTCGTTCCTGCCGCGCTACATCAACGACGGTTTCTCGGGCGGCGAGAAGAAGCGCGCCGAGATCCTCCAGATGGCGATGCTGAAGCCGGAGATCGCGATCCTCGACGAGACCGACTCTGGCCTCGACATCGACTCCATCAAGTTCGTCGCCGAGGCCGTCAATCGCATGCGCGGCCCCGAGCTCGGGATTCTGATCATCACCCACTACACGCGCGTCCTCGAGTTCATCAAGCCGGACTTCGTGCATGTGCTCGTGGATGGCAAGTTCGTGCTGTCGGGCGGGCCTGAGATCGCGGACCGCCTGGAGAAGACCGGTTATGCGGAGTGGGGTCACACGGAAGAAGAGCCGAAGGAGGTCGCCTGATGGCCACAGCACCGAAGCAAATCGAAGTCGGCTCCGACTACAAGGAGAAGTACGGGTTCTTCGTCCCGGAGGACTACATCTTCAAGGCCAAGCGTGGCCTGAACCCTGAGATCGTCAAGGAGATCTCGTGGATGAAGAAGGAGCCCGAGTGGATGCTCAACATGCGCCTCCGCTCGCTCGAGATCTTCCGCAAGAAGCCGATGCCGAAGTGGGGCGCGGACCTTTCCGTGATCGACTTCGAGAACATCTTCTATTACCTCAAGGCGTCCGATAGGCAGTCGAAGACGTGGGAAGACCTGCCTCCCGACATCAAAGCGACCTACGACCGGCTGGGCGTGCCGGAGGCGGAGCGCAAGTTCCTCGCCGGCGTCTCCGCGCAGTACGAGTCCGAGGTGGTCTACCACTCGCTCCAGGAAGAGCTCACCAAGAAGGGCGTGATCTTTACGGACACCGACTCGGCGCTCCGCGACTACCCGGAGCTGTTCAAGGAGTACTTCGGCACCGTGATCCCGCCGGCGGACAACAAGTTCTCAGCGCTCAACACGGCGGTCTGGTCCGGCGGCTCGTTCATCTACGTGCCGAAGGGCGTGCGCGTCGAGGTCCCGCTGCAGGCTTACTTCCGCATCAACGCTGAGAATATGGGCCAGTTCGAGCGGACGCTGATCATCTGCGACGAGGGCTCGTTCGTGCACTACATCGAAGGATGTACGGCGCCGATCTACACGACCGATTCGCTGCACTCGGCGGTGGTCGAGATCATCGTCAAGAAAAACGCGCGCTGCCGCTACACGACGATCCAGAACTGGTCGACCAACGTGTTCAACCTGGTCACCAAGCGCGCGATGGCATACGCCGACGCGACGATGGAGTGGGTCGACGGCAACCTCGGATCGCAGATCACGATGAAGTACCCCTCCGTCTACCTGATGGAGCCGGGCGCGAAGGGCGACGTGCTCTCGGTGGCCTTTGCCGGCAAGGGTCAGCACCAGGACGCCGGCGGCAAGATGATCCACGTCGCACCCAACACGACCTCGACCATCACGTCGAAGTCGATTTCCAAGGGCGGCGGTCGCACCTCGTACCGCGGCCACATCAAGATCTATCCGGGCGCCAACAACTGCAAGTCGTTCGTGAAGTGCGACGCACTCTTGCTGGACGATGAGTCGCGGTCCGACACCTACCCCTACAACGACGTCGACGCTGAGAACGTGACCCTCGGTCACGAGGCGACCGTGAGCAAGGTCTCCGACGAGCAGCTCTTCTACTTGATGAGCCGCGGCATCCCTCGCGCCGAGGCCGAGACGATGATCGTCAACGGCTTCATCGAGCCATTCACCAAAGAGCTTCCTCTCGAGTACGCGGTGGAGCTGAACCGGCTCATCCAGCTCGAGATGGAGGGCTCGGTAGGCTGACCGTGGGGATCACAGCGGAGACCCTGGACCAGCTCCAGGGTGAGCCGGGCTGGCTGCGCGACGTCCGGCGCAACGCGCTGGACAGCTACGACCGCCTGCCGATGCCCAGCAAGACCGACGAAGAGTGGCGGCGGACCGACGTCAGCCGGTTCGACCCGAGCCAGTTCTCCAAGCTCGAGCACCTCGACGGCCAAAAGCTCGTCCTGCCGTCAGCGCTGCCCGAGGGCGTGATCCTCAAGCCACTCCGCCAGGCCGCGCAGGAACACCCCGACCTGATCGAGCCGCGGTTGTTCTCCCTTGTGCACGCCGACCGCGACCGTTTCACCGCGCTCCATGCGGCCTTCTTCACCGGTGGAACGTTTCTCTACGTCCCTGATGGAGTCGTCATCGACCAGCCCATCATCGGCCAGCACTTCTCGCACGAAGGAGGCACGAGCGTCCTCCCCCACACGCTGATCGTCGCCGGCAAGAACTCGAAATTTCACTATCTCGACGAGTACATCGCCGAGCACGACGACGAGGCGGGCTACCGCAGCGGATCGACCGAGATCTTTCTCGGCGAGGGCTCGCAGGTCGGCTACGTCGCAGTTCAGAAGTGGGGTCGCAACGTCTGGCATTTCGCCGATCAGCGCGCCGAGCTGCAGAAGGACTCCTCGCTGAAGCTCTTCAATGTCACGCTCGGCGGCCGCTTCTCGAAGACGCGCGTCGAGGCGTCACTTGCGGGCGAAGGTTCGAACGCCGAGCTCAAGGCGATCTACTTCGCTTCGGGCGAGCAGTTCTTCGACTTCCATACCCTGCAGGACCACCGCGTCGGCAATACGCGCTCGGACCTCTTGTTCAAGGGCGCGCTGCAAGACGTCTCGCGCACCGTGTACGCGGGCCTGATCAAGATCGAGAAGCACGCCGCGCGCTCCGACGCCTACCAGGCCAACCGCAACCTCGTCCTCTCGGACAAGGCGAAGGCGACCTCGATCCCGATGCTCGAGATCGACAACAACGACGTCCGCTGCACGCACGGCGCCACGGTCGGTCCGGTCGACCCGGAGCACCTCTTCTACCTGCAGTCGCGCGGCATCGCCAAACAAACCGCCAAGCGGATGCTCATCCAGGGTTTCTTCGGCGACGTCCTAGACCGCATTCCCTTCGAGCACGCGCGCAGGCTCGTGGAGGCGGAGCTGGAGTCTCGCATTGGCTAGCCACCGCGTCGCCTCGGTCGAGGACGTGCCGACCGACTCCATGAAGCATGTGGAAGCGGGCAACACGCCGTTGTGCCTCGCCCACGCCGAGGACGGCAACTTCTACGCCCTCAACGACGTCTGCACCCACGAGGAGTTCTCCTTGAGCGACGGGGAGCTGTGGGGCATGGACGTCGAGTGCCCGCAGCATGGCTCGCGCTTTAACCTGCAGACGGGAAAAGTCACTGGTCTCCCCGCCGTGATTCCCGCGAAGACCTACCAGGTGAAGGTCGACGGCACAGACGTCTACGTCGAGGTGCCCGACTGAGAATGGCCATCCGCACCCTGGACGTGGCGGCGATCCGCAAGGACTTCCCGATCTTCGAGACCGGCATCGCCTACCTCGATTCGGCCAACACGTCGCAGCGGCCTCGCCAGGTGACGGGCGCGATGCTCGAGTACTTCGAGAAGTTCAACTCCAACATCCACCGTGCCGCCTACCGCATCGCGGAAGAGGCGACCGTCCGCTACGAGGCGACGCGCGAAAAGGTGCGGGCGTTCATCAACGCGGCGTCGACCAAGGAGATCGTCTACACGCGCGGCACGACCGAGGCCATCAACCTCGTGGCTTACGCCTGGGGTCGCAAGAACATCAAGCCAGGCGACCTCATCGTGCTAACCATCCTCGATCACCACTCCAACATCGTGCCGTGGCAGATCCTGGCCGCCGAGAAGGGTGCGCACATCGAGTACGTCGATATCGACGAGAGAGGCGAGCTGCGGCAGGACCAGTTCGCCGATCTGCTCAAGCGCGGGCCGAAGCTGGTGGCATTCAACCTCGTGAGCAACGCGATGGGCACGATCAACCCCGCGCGCGAGATGGTCGCGGCGGCCAAGAAGACCGGAGCCACCGTCCTCGTCGACGGCGCGCAGAGCACGCCCCACCAGCCCGTCGACGTCCGCGCCCTGGGCTGCGACTTCTACGCCTTCAGCGGCCACAAGATGCTTGGCCCGACCGGTGCGGGCATCCTGTACGGCCGCCGCGAGCTGCTCGAGGCGATGGACCCCTTCATGGCCGGGGGCGACATGATCAAAACCGTTCGCGTGGAAGGCACCACCTACCACGACCTGCCCTGGAAGTTCGAGGCGGGGACGCAGGCGATCGCCGAGGTCATCGGCCTGGGCGCCGCCGTCGATTATCTGAACGAGCTGGGCATGGACGCGGTCCGCGCGCACGAGCTGGAGATCACCGAGTACGCCTACGAATCGCTGAGCGAGGTCGATCGCCTGACCGTCTACGGCCCGCCGCCATCCCGCCGCGCGGGGGTGATCTCGTTCGCACTCCAAGGTATCCACCCACACGACCTGGCGACGATCGCCGACCGCGACCAGGTCTGCCTGCGCGCGGGTCACCACTGCGCGATGCCGCTGATGACCAGACTTGGAATTCCGGCGACGGCGCGGGCGTCCTTCTACGTCTACACGCAGAAGGAGGAGGTCGACCGCCTCGTAAGCTCGATCAAGGAAGCGCAGAGGATATTCGCGTGATGGCCACAGCTGACGACCAGTTCTATCGCGAGTACATACTCGACCACTACAAGAACCCGCGGAACTATGGCCGCCTCGAGCAACCCGACATCAGCCACGAAGAGGACAACCCGCTTTGCGGGGACGTGGTCGGGATGGACTTCCGGGTCAGGGACGGCGTGATCGAGGACATCCGCTTTCACGGACGTGGGTGCGCGATCTCGCAAGCCTCGGCGTCACTCCTGACCGAGCGGCTGAAGGGCCTGGCCCTCGAGGACGCCAAGAGGATCAACAAGGACGATGTGCTCGGCGAGCTGGGGATCGAGATCTCTCCGGCGCGCATCAAGTGCGCTCTGCTCTCGCTCAAAGTGTTGAAGGTCGGCGCCTATGGATTGGCGGACGACGACGAGGAGTAATAGATAGTCATGACAGAACAAACGGCTCCGTTTCGAGACCTCACCGTCGACGAGATCAAGAGGCTGGTCGACGAGGGACGCGACGTGGTGGACGTGCGCGAGGACTGGGAGTGGAACAAAGGCCACCTGCCGGGGGCGCGGCACGTGGTGCTGAGCTCGATCCTCGCGAACCCGACGGCGCAGTCGTTCAAAGACGGAACGATCTTCGTCTGCCAGGTTGGAGAGCGCTCCGCAGTCGCGTCTGAGATGGCGGTCGCGCTGGGCGTCAAGGACGTGGTCAACTTCCGTGGCGGGACGAAGGCATGGCGCGATGCGGGCCTGCCACTGGAGAAGCCATGACCGGACAGCCCGCGGTCACCACAGAGGTCGCGCCGGACGCCACGGTCAAGCCGGAGGACGTGATCGAAGTGCTCCGCCAGTGCTTCGACCCCGAGATCCCGGTCAACATCATCGACCTGGGCCTCGTCTACGACATCGCGATCCAGCCGGAGCGCGTCGACGTGAAGATGACGCTGACCGCGCTCGGGTGCCCGATGGCCGCCGACGTGATGGCTGACGTCCGCGACCACCTGCTCACGCTGCCCGGAATCGCCGACGCCGGCGTCGACATCGTGTACGAGCCGGTGTGGACCCCAGAGCGCATGTCCGAAGAAGCGCGCTGGGAACTGGGGATGGTCTAGCCAATCAAACTCCTCCCCATTCATGGGGAGGTGCCGGCCTAGCCGGCGGAGGGGCGCCTAGCTTAGCCGGCGTGCGGCCAGACGTCGATCACCGAGGTGATGACTGACGACGTTTCCGTGTGCTCCTCGAGATCGTAGATATATGTCTTGCCTTTCGCGATGCCTGGAAATTCCGTGCCGCAGCCAGCAGTAGGAAGGCACGCGACCCCCGCTTCGTACCACACATAGCGGTCGGTCAGGAATGCTGGCTCCGCGCGCCCCTTCCCGCCGAGATCGATGACCTTGCCCGAAGCGGTGTCGACGACGAAAACGTGAGGCGAGCCCTGAGCGTCACGCGCCTCGTAGACGATCCTGCCGCCGTCAGGCGAAGCCTTCGGCCTGATCCACTTGACCCCCGGAAGAAGCGTGCTGATCGCGCCGTCGCGCAATACTTCGACGCCCTTTGCGTCCAGAAAGTACAGGCTCGAACCCGACCACACAGACATCGTGGCCGCAGCCAGCAAGTCCGTTCCGCCTGCCTTGGCGCCCGCCGCAGTCCAGACTCCGAAGTAGTTGTTGATTCCGCTGCCGACGAGTGAGATCAGCGTCCCATCGGGCGAGTAGGCAAGACGAAAGTCCCAGCTGTCGGCGGGGTTCTGAAGTGGTCCAGGGCATGGTTCGACTTCGCATCCACCGACTGCCAGAGCCGGCAGCGTTGCCAGAACCCGATCTCGCCCGCCATTCAGCACATGCAACTCCAGGCCCAGATCGGCCGTGGTCAGGTAAGCCACGCTGCCATCCGGCCTCCACACGAAAAGGAACACCGCCTTGTCGCCCCTGACCACAACCGGGCTGGGCGCGCCCGATATCGGTCGGCGAAACAGCGTGTTCGGCAGGGCGTAGTAGGGGTCGGTTTGTCCGCCAAGGTACGAGATCTCGGATGAGCTGACGAACTGGCCCCCCGCGCCTTCGAGAGCGGGACCATAGCCCAGCAGTTGGAACGCCCGGCCGGCAGTGCCGATGGTCTTCGGATGCGCGATGTCGGTGAGGTCGCGGATCACCAGTTGGTCGCTGCCTCGCAGCGTGACCATCGCCAGGCAGTGGTGGGATGGGTCACACATCGAACCTGAGCTTGGGCTCGACGCCACAGTCCCAGTCGGGCTAGGGCTGGTCTGCGGCGCATGATTCGCGGTTGCCGGACCATTGTTAGCCCCGCAGGCCGCAGCCAGCAACGCGGTTGCGGCCACCAGCTGAATCCAGCCTCTAGCTCTCCAGGTCATACAGCGCAAACGCCGCGCCCTGCGATTAGTTATGAGCGGTCTTCGCTGTTCCGGTCGAAATTCGGCTCCACCTACACTTAGTTTCGAAGTGGCGGAGTTCAGCCCAGGGCTGGAAGGTGTGGTGGCCGCTGAAACCGCCGTCAGTGAAGTCGACGGCGCCAACGGCCGTCTCATCTATCGCGGCGGGTACCTGATCGAGGACCTGGTGCCCGTCGCCGGCTACGAAGAGATCGCCCATCTGCTCTGGCACGGCGAGCTGCCGAACGAAAACGAGCTCGACACCCTGCGTCAGCAGATGGCGGCCGCCCGAACCCTCAACCAATCGGCGCGCGGCGCGCTGATGGCAATGGATGGTCAGATCGACCCGATGGACGTGCTGCGCACGGTAGTTTCGGCGCAAGGCGCCAGCAAGTCCCTCACCAAGCCGTCCCTCGCCGAGGCGATCGCGCTCACCGCTGTATTCCCGACGATCGTGGGCTCCGCTTATCGGCGGCGCCAAGGCAAGGACATGGTCGAGCCACGCGCAGACCTCGGCCATGCGGCAAATCTGCTCTGGATGATGGAGGGCAAAGAGCCCGACCTACAAAAGGTGCACCTGGTCGACTCCTATCTCGTCCTGCTCGCGGACCACGGGCTCAACGCGTCGACTTTCGCCGCCCGCGTCGTCGCCTCGACAGGCAGCGACCTGACGTCGTGCGTGGTCGGTGCGATCGCGGCCCTGAAGGGGCCGGCCCACGGCGGCGCGACCTTCGCCGCCCGCACGATGCTGGACAAGATCGGCTCCGCCGACAATGCGGAGAAGTGGCTGACGGAAGCGCACGGGCGTCACGAGCGCTTCTCGGGTTTCGGCCATCGTGTATACCGCACATACGACCCGCGGGCCAAGATCCTCCGCGAGATGGCGAAGACAGCTTCGCCGGAGCTTCACAAGACCGCCGCACGCACCGAGGAGGTCGCGCTGAAGATTCTTCACGACGCGCACCCGGAGCGGCCCAACGCGACCAACGTCGACTTCTGGGCCTCGGTCGTCCTGACAGGCGCGGGCATCCCGAAGGAGCTTTTCACCTGCGTGTTCGCCATCTCGCGCGTCGCCGGCTGGACCGCGCACGTCCTGGAGTCGCTGTCCGACCTCCGCATCATCCGGCCCGCGTCGCGTTGGACTGGACCGGAACCGGGCAAGAAGCCACTGCAGCTCGCCAAGCGGTGACGTCCACCTACGTACCTGGCCTCGAGGGGATCATCGGCGCGCAGACGGCGATCTCGATGGTCGACGGCGCCAACGGCCGGCTTGTCTACCAGGGCTACGTGATCGCCGACCTGGCGGAGCAGATGTCTTTCGAGGAGGTGGCCTTCCTGCTCTGGAAGGGCCATCTGCCGGCCCGCGCCGAGCTCGACTCGCTGGCGCTCGAGCTCGCAGGTTCCCGGACGTTGACGCCGGCCGCGACGAGGGCGCTTGAGGCGCTGCCGGGTGACACCGATCCGATGGATGTCTTGCGCAGCGTGGTCTCGGTACAGGGCGTCGAGCACCGTCTGTCCAGACCAAGCGTGCCCCTCGCGATTCACGCCACGGGATCGTTTCCCACGATCCTGGCCATGTTCCACCGCCGGCGGCAGGGCCTCGAGCCGGTGAAGCCACGGTCGGACCTCGGCCACGCCGCGAACTACCTCTACATGCTCAATGGCACAGAGTCGAGCCCCGAGCTCGTCCGCGCCCTCAACACCTACCTGGTCCTCCTGGCCGACCATGGCATGAACGCGTCCACGTTCACCGCGCGGGTCATTGCTTCGACCGAATCGGACCTGACCTCATGCCTTGTCGGCGCCATCGGCGCGCTCAAGGGCCCGGCTCATGGCGGCGCGCCCTCCGCAGTTATCGAGCAGCTGGAGCAGATGGGGACGGCTGAGAACGCCGAGCGCTGGATGCGCGAGGCGCGCAAGCGGAAGGTGAAGTTCATGGGCTTTGGCCACCGGATCTACCGGGTCTACGACCCCAGGGCC
>Ga0209378_1000128_pt1 | contig 51478 bp, 56 predicted proteins | sample GraSoiAngelo_156_FD_186170 | JGI IMG/M metagenome (GOLD analysis project Ga0209378, IMG submission 186170) | Grasslands soil microbial communities from the Angelo Coastal Reserve, California, USA - 14_1009_13_40cm (SPAdes) (version 2) | ecosystem: Environmental > Terrestrial > Soil > Grasslands ...
TTGGTGACGCGGGTATTGAAGCGGATGTTTTCCAGGATCGAGAATTCTTCTGCGACGGCGCGCAGGTAGCGGCGGATCGTTGCGCTGCTTTGCAGGCACTGCGCGGACAGGAAGGGCTTGAAGCTGAAGGAGTACTTGATGAAATCGGAGTCGCACCTCGCGCCGTGCCATCGATGGGTGTTCCAGACTCCGCCCAGATCGTCCTTGCCCTCGAGTATCGTGTAGGAAATATCATTGGCGCGCAGGTAGTAGCCCGCGCCGATGCCGGTGATCCCGGCGCCGATGATGATGACTTCGCAGTGGATGCCCGGTTTCGCCATGGCCTATCCCTAAGTGATAGCCCTGCGTGGACGGAACAAGCCGAGGCTCATGGCGCGAAACACGGCGGCCGCCGCTGTATGAACGTCGAGCTTGCGGTAGGCATTCTTGATGTGGCTGCCGACCGTGTGCCTGGAGATGCCGAGCCGCACGGCTATCTGCGCGTAACTGCAGCCGAGCGACAGCAAGCGCAGCACGTCCAGCTCGCGCGCGGTGAGGATCGGCCGCGTCATGCGGGTCATTTGAGGAGCCGAGGCAGGCCGCTCGCCAGCCATGGCACGAAGGTGACCAGCAGCACGCCGATGGCGAGCACGCCCACCACCGGAAGCGCGGCGCGGCACACCTCGGGAAGCGGCTTGCCGAAGCGGTAGGCGGCGAAGAACAGGTTCATTCCTACCGGCGGGGTCAGATAGCCGAGCTCCATGTTCACCAGGAAAACGATGCCCAGGTGAATCGGGTCGATGCCGAACGCGAGCCCGAGCGGCACGATGAGCGGCACCAGCACGACGGTGGCGGAAAAAATGTCGAGCAGGCATCCCGCCACCAGCAGAAACAGGTTGAGAGCAACGAGGAACATCCAGCGCGAATGGATGACGCCAGTCACCCAGTCCACGGCGCGCTCCGGGATGCGAGCGTCGACCAGGTAGTTGGTGAAGCCCAGCGCCACGCCCAGGATCAGCAGCACGCCGCCGACCAGCAGCCCGCATTCCGCCATCACGCGCGGCACGTCCCGCCTGAGGTCGAGGTCGCGGTGCACCAGGACTTCGACGATGAAGGCGTAGACCGCGGTAAGCGCGGCTGCCTCGACCGGCGTGGCAAAGCCCGCGAACAAGCCGAGGAACGCGATCGGCGGCAGCGCGAGCTCCCACTTCGCCGCAAGCAGCGCGGCGCGGGCTTCGCGCCAGTCGAACTTGCGCGCTGTCACGGCTGCGCGCGGCGCACGGCTGAAGCCCCAGAGCGCAACCAGCGCCACCAGCAGCAGCCCGGGCAGGATCCCGGCGAGGAACATCTCTTCGATCGAGACCCTGGCGACAATGGCGTAGAGCACCAGCGGCAGGCCGGGCGGCAGCATGCCGCCGAGCGATCCCGCCCCCGTCAGCAGCCCGAGCGCGTTTTTTTGCGAATAGCCGGCGCTCAACAATAGCGGCATCAGCATGCCGCCCAGCGCGATGATCGTGACCCCCGAGGCGCCCGAGAACGAGGTGAAGAACGCGCAAGCCAGGACGGTGACGATCGCGGCGCCGCCGCGCATCCCGCCGAACAGCGCGTCGAACACGCGGATCAGGCGGCGCGGGGCGCCGCCCTCGGCGAGGAAATAGCCCGCCAGGGTGAACAACGGGATCATCGGCAGCGACGGGTTCACCACCAGGCGGTAGTGGTCGAGCGGGATCGACGCTATCGGCAGGCCGTCGCTCCAGAACAGGAACAGGGCCACGCCGCCCAGGGTCGTGAAGACCGGCGAGCCGAGGATCGCCGCGACCAGCACCACGCAAACGGCCGTGATGGCCATCGCATTGCCGAGTGGCAGCCGGCTCGCCGCGGCCGCCGCGACGGCGGCAGCCAGGGCGAGGCTGGCAAGCCGGGCCGGCCATCCGACGCCGCCCGACCAGGCCAGCCGCAGCGTGATGAGGGCAAAACCAAGAGGCAGCGCGGCCTGGCCCAGCCACACTGGAATGCCGTAGGCGATGACGTTGCCCCCGGCGCGCTCGGCGAGCACCAGCTCGACGCTGGCGAGGCACAGGAGCGCGCCGACGATCACCGCCACGGTCCGCGTGAAGAAGCGCGCCAGCGGCGCGCTGCGTCCGTCCAGCAGCGAGTCGAGCGTGGACAGCGAAAGCAGGCGCTGCTCGCGCGCGGCCACCGCCGCCCCCAGCATGCCGGCGACCAGCGCGAAGTGCTGGGTGAAGGAAGCCACGCCCGAGATGCCGACCCGGAACACCGCCCGCAGCAGGATTTCGGCCACCGGCAGCAGCGCCATCGACGCCAGCGCCGCCGCCAGGGCGAGATTTTCAGCGCGCTTGAGCACGGTATTCCTTCAGCAGGCGCTGGACTTCGTCGAACGATTCCGCCGGCACCATCTTGCCGCGGATCATCGGGTACATCTGCTCGGCAGCCCGGCGCCACTCGGCCTCGAGCTCGGGGGTGACCGGCTGCACCTTGAGGCCGCGCTTCCTCATCGCCGCCACGGACTCTTCCTGCTCGCGGCGGCTGACCGCGCGCAGCTCCACGCCGGCGGCCTCGCCGGCATCGCGCAGCGCCTGCCGGCCGGCGGGCGACATCGCGTCCCAGGCCTTGCGCGTGACGACCACCGCGCCGACCATCGGCGCCCAGTCCATCTCGAGCATGTAGGAGGCGTGGTTGTAGAACTGCAGGGTGAGCGCCCAGAAGGGCGTGCTTGGCACCATGTTGATCATGCCGGTCTGCAGCCCGGGAAGGACGTCGGAGATCTCGAGCACCACCGGCTGGTAGCCGAGCGTCTTCATGATGTCGGCCTGCGGGTTGTCGCCTGCCCAGGCGAACACTTTCATCTTGCGGTAGTCGGCGGGATGCAGCGCGGGCTCCTTGGAGAAGAAGCGCACCCATCCGGCGTCGCCCCAGCACAGCACGACGAAGCCCTTGTCGAGAAAGCGCTTCTCGAGGCCCGGGCGCAGCTTCTCGCGCACGAAGTCGAGCTCGCCCCACGAGCGGAACACCATCGGCATCTTCTGCAGCGCCGCCACCGAATCGTCGATCTCGGCCAGGCCGATCACCGTCAGCATCGCCGCATTGAGCTGCCCGACGCGCATGCGCCGCACCATGTCGGCTTCGCCGCCCTGCGAGCCGCCGGGATAGACGATGAATTCCGCGCCGGCGCCCTGCGCCGCGCGCCACTTCTCGCCCATTTCGAGCAGGCTGCGGTGCCAGGTGGTGCCGCGCGGAGCGAGCGCGCCCAGCCGGATCCTCACAGCTTCCGCAGCTTGAGCTTCACCCGCGAGCAGGGCGGCGGCGAAGGCCAGTGTTCTGAGAAGGTTCATGTCAGTCAGTTGGTGAAGAGATGATCGGTGCGCGACAGCAGCCAGCGCGCGCGGCGCTGCGCCACCAGGTTGGCGAGGCGGTTTTCGCTCGCGCGATCGGTGTCGATGCGCAAGGCCTGCCTGAGCAGCGCCTCGAATTCGGCGCGCCGCTGCTGCGGCACGCATACCGCCTCGGCCAGCGCGAGCAGCGGTGCCGCGTCTGTCCCGCCCGAGAGCTGCATCGCGCGCGCGAAGTGGCGGCGCGCCCGCAGCGCGGGGTCGCCGGCCCGGTCCTGGCGCACCGACTCGTAGCCGATCATGAAGCTGTGGATGGCGCCTCGCTCGAAGGACTCGTCTAGCTCAAGCGCCCGGTCCATCAGGGCCTCGACGATCGGCAGCTCGCCGAGCACGTCGGGCTGGTCCTTGGAAAGACCGATCAGCGCGCCCCACGCCGCCGCGGTCCAGTACAGCAACGGCACGTCCGCCACGGGGAGAGCGGCGGCCGCCCGCCGCGGCTCGGCGCGCAGCCGGCGCTCGAAATCGGGCCGGTTCAAGGCAAGCCCGCGCAAGCCGTAATCGCGCGCCCGCCGGTACATGCGCCGCGCGCGATCTTCCAGGCGCAGGGACCCGGCCAGGTCGTGGGCTTCGGCTTCCTCCGCCTCCTGCTGCACGAACGCGTATGCGTACTGGGTAAAGCCGCGCGAGGCTGCGAGCAGCAGCCCTTTGTGCTCGGGGCTTTCGGCGAGCAGGCTCTCGATCAGCTTGAGGCTGAACGGAGCGGCGGCGCGGATCAGCTCGGGATCGTCGTCGGCGGCGAACGCGGCGCCGCCCTGCGCGATCGCGTCGCCGAGGCTGTTCACGGCGAGCTGGCGCACTGCGCATCCGCCAAGCGCAAGCAGCGATGCCGCCAGCACCAGGCCACGCTTCGCGGGAAGGGTGAGGTTCATGGGACAAACGCTGACATCGCGTTGAAGTGACGCGTGACCTCGCGCGCCGCGGCGAACCACGACATCTCGCGATAGGCGATGCCGTGCCTGCGGCAGAAGGCGCGGGTGATGCGGCGCGCGCTGCGCAATCGCGCCGTCGGCATCGAGGGAAACAGGTGATGCTCGATGTGGTTGTTCACCCCGCCGAAGACGAAGTCGTGCAGCCGCGAGGCGCCGAGATTGCGCGTGACGCTGATTTCCTGCTGGAAGAACGAGATCGATTCATCGGGCTCGATGACGCGCGTGCCGACGTGGTTGACCACGAAAATCATGCCGGTGTAGAAGCCGATCAGCACGGTTATCAGGGCGTAGTTCAGCAGCGCATCCGCGGCGCCGAGCAGCAGCACCGGCGGCACGAGCCATAGCGCGTAATGCAGCAGCACGACGCACTGGTCGACCCTAGTGCTGCGTGGATTGCGCCGCAAGAACTGCAGGCTGTCGATTTTCAGCGTGAAGCCCTGCAGCCCGATCAGGATCCAGATGAGGACGCCCTGGTGCCGGCTGATCAGCCTGCCCAGGCCCGTCTTGGTGAGCGCGGATTGCAGGTACATGCTGACGAACTCGGACTGCATGTCGGGGTCGCGGCCTCGGTCGTTGCAATGCGGGTGGTGCAGCCGGTGGATGTGGCGGAAATACGAGTAGCAAAGCGCAGTCAGCAGGGTGTGGAACACCTGGCCGAGCAGATCAGCCACGCGGCGGTCGCGCGTGATTGCCCCATGACCTGCCTCGTGCGAGAGGAAACCGGCCTGCACGCTGATGAACGCCAGCACGAAAATCGCCAGCGCACGCGCGGCAACACCCGGACCGGTCAGCAGCGCCGCGTAGGCCGCCGCATAGCTCGCCAGGATGAACGCGCCGTAAGCAGCGGTGCGCGCGGCGGCCGGGCGGAAACATCCCGCACCGGAGAGCTCCGCGACCAGCATGCGGTGCAGGCGCTCGCCGTGCCGCACATCCCTCGAAACAGCCATCATGCGTCTCTCCCTCATTCATGTGATGCCGGCCCTCGATCTGGCCTGGCGCCATGGTCGCGGGACAGGACATTCGGATCGCTTATCGATTGGTTACGGATTGGTTAAAGCTGCGCGGGGAGAGCGCAAGATCCGGATAGCAGGCAGCCTCGACTGACGTTACATTAGCGGCCATGGAAACAGCGGTCGAAAGAGCGAGGACCTATCTGGACGCGCGCCGCGGCGAGCGCGTCACGCTGGAGGAGCTCGCGCGCGCGGTGGGCGCGAGCCCGTTCCACCTGCAGCGCCGCTTCAAGCAGGCGTTCGGCATCTCGCCGCGCGACTACCAGGACGCGCATCGCCTGGAGGCGGTCAAGTCCTCGCTCAAGAACGGCAGCCGCGTGACCGAGGCGTTGTTCGACGCCGGCTACGGCTCGACCTCGCGCTTCTACGAAAAGGCGGCCTCCGGCCTCGGCATGGCGGCGCGCCGCTACCGGGCCAGCGGCCGCGGCGAGAGCATCCGCTATGCCGTCTTCACGCTGCCGATCGGCAGGACCCTGGTCGCGGCGACTTCGCGCGGCCTCTGCGCGGTCAAGCTCGGCGACGACGAGGCCACGCTGCGGCGGCTGATCGGAGAGGAGTTCAGCGCGGCGGAGCTGATCGAGGATCCCGCGGCGCTGGGAGAAATTCGCGACAGCATCGCTTCCTTCCTGGCGGGCGAAGGCGATCTCTCCCGGGTCCCGGTGGACATCCGCGGCACGGTGTTCCAGCGCCGCGTGTGGCGGGCGCTGAGCCGCATCCCGCGGGGCGAGACGCGCACTTACGCCCAGATCGCGCGCGCCATTGGCAACCCGGCCGCCGTGCGCGCGGTGGGCAGCGCGTGCGGCGCCAACCCGGTGGCGCTGGTCGTCCCCTGCCACCGCGCGGTGCGCACCGACGGCGGGCTCGGCGGCTACGCCTGGGGCATCGGGCGGAAGAAACGACTCCTGGAGCTGGAGAAGCCGACGAAGAAATGAGGGCCGCCGATTTCGGGCGGCTCGTCGCGCTCGCCGCGATCTGGGGCGCGTCCTTCCTGTTCACCCGCATCGTCGCGCCGGTCCTGGGGCCGGTGCTCACCGCCGATCTGCGCATGCTGGTCGCCGGCCTCGCGCTGGTCGCATATTTCCGTCTTGCCGGATTCGATCCGGATTGGCGGCGCTGGGGCGGGAAATACGCGTTCGTCGGGCTGCTGAATTCCGGGCTGCCCTTCCTGCTTTACGCGTATTCGGCGCTTTATCTCTCCGCCGGGCTGATGGCCGTGCTGAACGCCACTGCCCCGATGTGGGGTGCGCTCTTCACGGTGCTGCTGCTCGGCGAGCGGCTGAGCGGGCGGCGCGCGGCGGGCCTCGCTCTCGGCGTCGTCGGCGTCGCCGTGCTGTCGCGGCCGGATGCAGGCACTACGCAGGCTTTCCTCGCCATCGCCGCGTGCCTCGCCGCCTCGTTCCTGTACGGCCTCGCTGGCGTGTACATGAAGCGCTGGGCGGGCGAGGTGCCGGCCCGCGGCATGGCGGTCGGCACGCAGGTCGCCGCAGGCTTGCTGATGCTTCCCCTGATCCCGTTCTCGCCGCCGCCGGCGGGGGTTACGGTCCTGGTCGCGGCCAGCGTGCTCGCGCTAGGCCTGCTCTGCGGCGCGGTCGCCTACCTGCTGTACTTCCGCCTGATCGTCGACATCGGGGCCGCAGGCGCGTTGACGGTCACCTACCTGATTCCGCTGTTCGGGGTCCTCTGGGGCACGCTGTTTCTCGGTGAAGCCCTGTCCATGACGATGCTGGCGGGCGGCGTGCTGGTCGTGCTCGGCACGGTTTTCGTTTTACGAAACTGAGTACACTACCGCGCATGGGGACCGTCGTGGTTCTGGCCGCGCAGGTGGGCGGCGCCAAGCTTGCCGATGGCCTGTACCGGCTGCGCGGAATGGATCTCGCCGTGGTGGTCAACACGGGCGACGACTACCGGCATCTCGGCCTCGCCTTCTCGCCCGATCTCGACACCACGCTCTTCACGCTCGCCGGCATCGCGAGCGCCACGGCGGGCTGGGAACCCGAGGGCGAGACGCGCGCGCTGCAAGGCATGCTGAAGCAGCTCGGCGGACCCGACCGCCCGCTGCTGGGCGACAGGTCGCTCGCCGCGCCATTGCTTCGCGCCGAGGGCCTGGCGAACGAACGCCGCCTTACCGAGATCACCCTCGACTTCTGCCGGCGCCTGGGGATCGAAGCGCTGGTGCTGCCGATGAGCGACGACCCGGTGCGCACCAACGTGCTGACCGACGACGGCGCGATGACGTTCCAGCAGTACTACAACGAGCTGGGCTGCGACCCCGCCGTGCGCGGCTTGCAGTACGCGGGGGCCGCTGAAGCGCGCATCCCCGACGAAGTGCTCGACGCGCTGCACTCGGAAGACCTGGAAGCGGTGGTGATCGGCCCGGCCAATCCGTACCACGGCATCCGCCCGATCCTCGAGCTGAACGGCATGCGCGAGCTGCTCCGCAGGCGCGGCGCGCCGGTGGTCGCCGTGACGCCGGTCGTCGGCGGCAAGGCGCTGCAGGGCTCGGCCGGCAAGATGATGCGCGAGCTGGGGCGCGAGCCCACCGCGCTCGGCGCGGCGACCGAATACCGCTCGCTTGCCGACGGCTTCGTCATCGACCGCGAGGACCTCGGCTTCGCCGAAGGCGTGCGCTCGCTCGGCATGCGGGTGCTGGCCGTGCACACCGTGATGCGCACGCCCGAGGACCGCGTGGCCCTGGCGCGCTCGGTGCTCGAGTTCGCGCGCTCGATCCGCGAGGCGCGCGCCCTCGAGGTCGAATGAGGCGCCGCTACCGCTCCCAGGGGGGCCGCGTCCCGGGGTCGATCCCGTAGCGCCGCAAAGCCTCGGGCAATAACGGGCTCTGCAGGGCAGCGAGCGCCGCCACCGCGATATTGCGGGCATCCACTTCGAAGAACGCGCGCAGCGCGGCGCGCGTATCGCTGCGGCCGAAGCCGTCGGTGCCAAGAGCGACGTATTTGCCTGGCACATAGGGGCGGATAAGGTCGGCTACGGCGCTCACGTAGTCGCTCGCCGCGACCACTGGTCCCTGCGTGCCGTGGAGGCAGCGTTGCACCCAGGCCTCTTCTTTGGCACCGAAGCGCCGCGCGCGCTCGGCCCGCATGCCGTCGCGCCGCAGCTCGGTGAACGAAGTGACGCTCCAGACGGCGGCTTGAACGCCCCAGTCCTTCTCCAGCAGCTCGGCCGCGGCGATCACCTCGCGCAGGATCGCTCCGGAGCCCAGCAGCTGCAGTTTTGAAGTTTTTGTTTTCTTGATTTGATACATCCCTTTCAGGATGCCTTCTTCGGCCGCTTCGGGCATCGCGGGATGCGGGTAGTTCTCGTTGCCGACGGTGACGTAATAGAACACGTCCTCCTGCCCTTCGAGCATGCGCCGGGCGCCGTCGTGGACGATGGCCGCGAGCTCGTAGCCGAAGCACGGGTCGTAGGCGCGGCAATTCGGCACCGCCGACGCGGCGAGATGCGAAGAGCCGTCCTGGTGCTGCAAGCCCTCGCCCGCCAGCGTGGTGCGCCCGGCGGTGCCGCCGACGAGGAAGCCGCGCGCGCGGGAATCGGCCGCCGCCCAGATCAGGTCGCCGACGCGCTGGAAGCCGAAGATCGAGTAGTAGATGTAGAACGGCAGCATCGGCGTGCCGTGCGACGAATACGAGGTCGCGGCGGCGAGCCAGGATGAAAGCGCGCCCGCCTCCGTGATGCCTTCCTCGAGGATCTGGCCGTCCTTCGCCTCGCGGTAATAGAGCAGCTCCTCGTGGTCCTCGGGCTCGTAGAGCTGCCCGAGGGCCGAGTAGATGCCGAACTGCCTGAACAGCGTCTGCATGCCGAAGGTGCGCGCCTCGTCGGCGACGATCGGCACGACCCGCGCGCCGAGTGTTTCGTCCTTCATGAGCTGCGCGAGCAGCTGCACGAAAGCCATTGTTGTCGACTGATTGCGCGATGAGCTCTGCAGGGAGGGTACCGCGAGCGTGCTCGCCGATGCAGTGCGCATTGGGAGGTAGCCGCCGAGCTCCTTCCGCCGCGCCTCCAGGTATCTGATCTCCTGGCTGTCGGCTCCCGGATGGAAAAAGCGCAGCTGCACCACGTCTTCGTCGGACAGCGGCAGCGCGAAGCGGTCGCGAAATTCCTTGAGGGCGGCGTCGTCCAGCTTCTTCTGCTGGTGCGTGCCCATCTTGCCCTGGCCCCAGAGCCCCATGCCGTAGCCTTTTTTGGTCTTGGCGAGGATCACCGTGGGCTGGCCCGCGTGCTCCACCGCGGCCCGGTACGCGGCATAGATCTTCACCGGGTCGTGGCCGCCGCGGCGCAGCCGGTCGATGTCGGCATCGCTCATGTGGGCGATGATCTGGCGCAGCTCGGGATACTTGTTGAAGAAATGCTCGCGGTTGAAGCGGCCGTCGGTCGCGGCATAGGTCTGGAATTCGCCGTCGACCGTTTCATGCAGCCGCTTGAGCAGCACGCCGTCTTCATCGCGCGCGAAGAGCGGGTCCCAGTCCGAGCCCCACAGCAGCTTGATCACGTTCCAGCCGGCGCCGGCGAACAGGCCTTCGAGCTCCTGCACGATCGAGCCGTTGCCGCGCACCGGGCCATCCAGGCGCTGCAGGTTGCAGTTGACGACAAAGATCAGGTTGTCGAGGCCGTCGCGCGCCGCGAGCGACAGCCCGGCGAGCGACTCGGGCTCGTCCATTTCGCCGTCGCCGACGAAGGCCCACAGCTTGCGGCCGGCGGTCTTCTGGATGCCGCGGTGCTCGAGATACCGCATGAAGCGCGCCTGGTAGATCGCGCTCAGGGGCCCGAGGCCCATCGAGCCGGTCGGGAACTGCCAGAACTCCGGCATCAGATACGGATGGCAATAGGAACAAAGGCCACTGCCGCCGGTTTCCTGCCGATAGTGATTCAGCCGTTCTTCGCTCAATCTCCCTTCAAGAAAAGCGCGCGCATAGATCCCGGGGGCGGAGTGCGGCTGGAAGTACACCAGGTCGCCGTCGCGCCCGCCGCGGAAGAAATGGTTGAAGCCGACTTCGAACAGATCGGCCGCCGACGCGTAGCTGGCGATGTGGCCGCCGAGCTCGGCATGCGCGCGGTTGGCGCGCACCACCATGGCAAGCGCGTTCCAGCGCACGATCGAAGAGATGCGCTGCTCGAGCTCGAGGTTGCCGGGAAACGGCGCCTGGTCGGCAAGCGCGATCGAGTTCTTGTAAGGCGTGTTGAGCACCGGCGGCAGCGGCACGCGCCGCGCGCGCGCGTGGTCGAGCAGCTTGCGCAGCAGGAAAGTCGCGCGCTCGCGGCCCTCGGCCTGGACCAGCGCGTCGAAGGCGTCGAGCCATTCGCGCGTCTCGGCCGGGTCGGCGTCCGACGGGTTGATGCGCCAGAATGCGGACAGGTCGGTCATCGCGGCATCGTAGCGCGCCCCGGCTGGCATTTGGTCCTGTTTATTGATATCATGCCGCCCGCAGGATATCGAGCAGCGAATTTGTACCCCTCTCCCGCCGCCAAAAGCGTCGTCCGTAGTGGCCGTCAGTTCCCTTGATCGTCGTGCCCGGCTTGGTCGCGCCCGGATTTGTCGCGACTTCCAGTAGAAGGAAGAAGTAAATGGCGACCGGTACCGTCAAGTGGTTCAACGACTCCAAAGGCTTCGGCTTCATCACCCCGACTGAAGGCGGCGAAGATCTGTTCGCGCATCACACCGCGATCCAGATGAACGGCTTCAAGACGCTGAAGGAGGGCCAGAAGGTCGAGTTCGAAGTGAAGCGCGGCCCCAAAGGCCTGCAGGCGGCGAACATCAAGCCGCTCTAAGCGCTCCACGCAACGACAAAAAGCCCGCTTCGGCGGGCTTTTTGTTTACCACTCTCGCAGGATGGTGTTCTACGGGCAGCCCGCGCCTGGCTTGGGCGGCGCGCACGCGCCGATCGGCGCCGGCGTATTGGAGATGGTGATCCCGATCGCGGGCCGCTCGGCGCAGGCCGCGAGCAGCAGGAGCGATGCGACCAGCGCGAGTCGCACGCCGTTCAGAGATACGTAGTCAGAAAGCCGTACAAAACCGTCGCTACCCACGCCATCAGACCAAGCCCGCAGATCAGCGCAACGGCGAACAGGCTGTCCTCAGGCCGGAAAGCGGCTTTCTGAAAGCGTCCGTAGCAGGACGCAGAATAGGCGTGGTTAAAAGCGTGGTGCGCTGCGTGAGCGCGAGCTTTCCTCTGTCTACGCCTTGGCATGCTTGCTCAGTCCTTAACGCTGTCCTGCGGCTCGACCGATACTCTAACGTCGCACCGGTGGACCGCCCGTGATATCGGTCACATCTTTACCAAAGAGGGTCAGAAGCGGCGATGGATGCCGAGATAGATTTTCGTGTCGAGCTCAGGGCCTGTGCGGCGCCAGCTGACCCGTATGCCGCTGCCATTCGGATCGGGCTCGTCCTGGAAATTCAGCAATCCGAACCGGCCGTACAGCCTCCACCCCTCTGAGCGCTCCAGGGGGCCGAACCTTTCGGCGCGCCGCTCTGCGAACGCATCGAGCGCTTGCAGATCCATGTCATGCCCCAACGCACGAATGGCAGACGGTGAATGGGCGAGCACGTGGGGAGGAGCCTGCTCGAAGCGCTCGAGCGATGCGGGGTGATAGGCCTGTGCGGCGGCTTCTCCGGCAACGGCGAGCAGCAGGGCCATCACGCCCGGCCTGACGCGGCGCATTGGGATTCCGGCTGCTTGCATACGGCACCCCGCAAATGCCCGGATGGTCCGCCGATCGGCCGGTGAGCGCTGCGAAGGAGGTCAGGTTTTTGCGCTCTTTCACCAAGCGGCCCGCGTGGAAGTGAAAATTGTTGTCAGGCGAACGGCGAGAGGCTGGGGTTTTGGTGCCGGCTGACGGATTCGAACCGCCGACCAACGGCTTACAAAGCCGCTGCTCTACCAGCTGAGCTAAGCCGGCACGGCGCGCGCATTATGCACCGGCCGCGCCTACTTGATCCGCCTCAGCGTCGGCTTGCCGCCGGAGGGCTTCTTCGGCGGCTCGGGGTGGGCGGGCGCGGGCAGCGCGGCCGGAGACCTGGGCTTGCCGAGCAGCGACGCCGGCTCGGCCTCGGCCTTCGCCTGCGCCGAGGGCTTCGGCGAGTCCGTGTCGAAGGTCATGCCGTGCCCGGTCTCGCGCGCGTAGAGCGCGAACACGCTGGCGATCGGCACCGAGATCTGGCGCGCGACGCCGCCGAAGCGCGCGGAGAACTCGATCAGCTCGTTTCCCATCTGCAGCTTGTGCACCGCGTTCGGGCTGATGTTGAGCGTGATCTCGCCGTTCTTGACGTACTCGGAGGGCACCTGCGCGCGCGAGTCGACCTTGACCGCGACGTGCGGCGTGTAGCCGTTGTCGACGCACCATTCGAACAGCGCGCGCAGCAGGTACGGCTTGGTCGGGATCTCGTTCATCGCCCGATTACTTCCGCATCACCTTCTCCGAGGGCGTGAGCGCCTCGATGAACGCCGGCCGCGAGAAGATGCGCTCGGCGTACTTCATGAGCGGCGCGGCGGTCTTGCCGAGCTTGATGCCGTAGTGATCCAGCCGCCACAAGAGCGGCGCGATCGCCACGTCGAGCATGGTGAAGTCGTCGCCGAGCATGTGCTTGGTCTTGGTGAACACCGGCGCCAGCTCGATCAGCCGGTCGGTGACGTGCTGGCGCGCGCGCTCGACCTGCTTTTCCTTGCCGGACTCCAGGCTTTCGATCTGCGAAAACAGCTCGACTTCCATGTTGAACAGCATCAGCCGCGCGCGCGCGCGCATCACCGGGTCCGCCGGCATCAGCTGCGGATGCGGAAAGCGCTCGTCGATGTACTCGTTGATGATGTTCGACTCGTACAGGATCAGATCGCGCTCCACCAGCACCGGCAGCCGGTTGTACGGATTCATCACCGCGATGTCCTCGGGCTTGTTGTACAGGTCGACGTCGATGACCTGGAAGTCCATGCCCTTTTCGTAGAGCACGAAGCGGCAGCGGTGGCTGAAAGGGCAGGTAGTGCCCGAATAGAGTTGCATCATGGCTTGGATTCCGCCTGAAAAACGGGCCGCGGTGCGGCCCGCAGTTACTTCACGTCCTTCCAGTATTCCCTCTTCAGGAGATAGGTGAAGACAAAAAGGATGGCCAGCACGTACAGCACCACGATGCCGATCACCTTGCGCGTGGTGGCGGCGGGCTCGCCGACGTACACCAGGAAATTGACCAGGTCGCGCACCGTGGCGTCATATTCCGCGCTCGACTGGATGCCTTTGGCGATCTGGGTCAACTTGCGGCTCTCGCGGTCGTAGGCGCGCTCGCCCTGCAGCGTCCATAGCGCGTGCGGCATGGCGACGTTCTCGAACACGGCGTTGTTCCAGCCGGTGACGGTCTTCGCGTCGCGGTAGAAGCTGCGCAGGTAGGTGTAGAGCCAGTCTGCGCTGCGCGCACGCGCGGCCAGCGAAAGGTCGGGCGGCGTCACGCCGAACCAGCTCTTGCTTTCCTTGCGCGGCATCACCGTGCGGATCGGCTCGCCGACCTTGTCGGCAGTGAACATGAGGTAAGTCTTGATCTGCGCCTCGGTCAGGTCGAGGTCCGTCAGCTTGCCGTAGCGAATGGATTCCAGGCCGTGGCAGCCGAGGCAGTAATTGACGTACGTGCGAGCGCCGGCCTGCAGGCTGATGAGGTCGTGGGGATCGTGCGGCGAGCTGTCCAGGCGATAGCCGGCCTCGGCGGCCCAGCCGCACAGCGGAGCGAGCAGCCAGACGATCATCAGCTTTCTCATCAGTGCTTCACCCGCTCGGGGACCGGCTTCACCTCGTCGCGCGCCGTGTACCAGGGCATCAGGATGAAGAACAGGAAGTAGACCACCGTGCACAGCCGCGCCAACCAGGTGGCCCGGTCCTTGGTGTCGAGGAAGAAGGCGTCGAAGCCGAACTGGCCCCACACGGTGGTCGACTCGGTGCCGAGGTAGCCGAGAATCAGGAACGCGACGACGAATACGGCGAGCGCGCTCTTGTAGTAGGCCCCGCGATAGCGGATCGAGCGCACCGGGCTGCGGTCGAGCCAGGGCAGGAAGAACAGGATCAGCACCGCCGCGCCCATCGCCAGCACGCCGGGGAACTGCGAATGAAACAGCGGCGGGACCGCGCGCAGGACCGAGTAGTACGGCGTGAAATACCAGACCGGCGCGATGTGCTGCGGCGTCTTCAGCGGATCGGCCGGGATGAAGTTGTTGTATTCGAGGAAGTAGCCGCCGACCTCGGGGATGAAGAACATGACGAAGCAGAAGATGCCGAGGAATGCCACCGCGCCCATCAGGTCCTTCACCGTGTAGTACGGATGGAACGGGATGCCGTCGAGCGGCCGGCCGTGCGCGTCCTTGTACTTCTTGATATCGACCCCGTCCGGGTTGTTGGAGCCGACGTCATGCAGCGCCAGGATGTGTACCACCACCAGCCCCAGAAGCACCAGCGGAAACGCGATGACGTGCAGCGCGAAAAAGCGGTTCAGCGTTGCGTCGGACACCACGTAATCGCCGCGGATCCACAGCGCGAGGTCCGGCCCGATGAACGGCACCGTGCCGAACAGGTTGACGATGACCTGCGCGCCCCAGTAGGACATCTGCCCCCACGGCAGCAGGTAGCCGAAGAACGCCTCGCCCATCAGCGTGAGGTAGATCAGCATGCCGAAGATCCATACCAGCTCGCGCGGCTCCTTGTGCGAGCCGTACAGCATGGCGCGGAACATGTGCAGGTACACGACGATGAAGAACGCCGACGCGCCGGTCGAGTGGATGTAGCGGATGATCCAGCCGCCCGGCACGTCGCGCATGATGTAATCGATCGAGCCGAACGCCAGATTGGCGTCGGGCTTGTAGTTCATCGTCAGGAAGATGCCCGAGACGATCTGAATGACTAGCACCAGCAGCGCGAGCGAGCCGAAGAAGTACCAGAAATTGAAGTTCTTCGGCGCGTAGTACTCGGCGGCGTGCTTGCGCCACTCCTCCTTGAGGCTCGGCATCCTCGAGTCGACCCAGCTCCACAGGCGCGCAGCCATCGGCTAGGCCCCTTTCGTTGCTTTGTCTTCGCCGATCACCAGCCCGGCCTCCGCGACGAACGCGTAGGGCGGCACCCTCAGGTTGGTCGGCGCCGGCGCGCCGCGGAACACGCGACCCGCGTAATCGAACTTCGAGCCGTGGCAGGGACAATAGAAGCCGCCCGGCCAGTCCGCGCCCATCTCGGCCCTGGCTTCGGCGGTCTTCAGCTGCGGCGAGCAGCCCAGGTGAGTACAAACGCCTTCCATCACCATGATCTCGGGCTTCAACGAGCGGTATTCATTCGTCGCGTAAGGCGGCTGCTCGGAAGCCTTCGACAAGGGGTCGGTGAGCTTCGGCTCCGCGGCCTTGAGCGAATCGAGCATTTCCCGGGTGCGGTGGAGCACCCACACCGGCTTGCCGCGCCACTCGATCACCGCGAGCTCGCCTGGGCCGACTCTGGAAAGGTCGACGTCCACCGGCGCGCCGGCGGCCTTCGCGCGCTCCGAAGGCCACATGCTGGCCACGAAAGGGGCCGCCGCGCACACGCTGGCCGCGCCGCCGACGACAGACGTCGCGACCAGCAGGTTGCGCCGCGTCCTGTCTATTTTTTTCTGATCGTTCATGGAGATGGCTCGGGGTGGGCGGCGCGCGAAAGCGTGCGATTCTACCGACGAGGCCTCGCCCTGTCTAGGATTTCACGCGTAAACATCTAAATCTTAAGAGGAATTCTGTATAATGGCCAACTCGCCCATGTACCGCCTCTGGCTCATTTTTTCGCAGGCCGCGACTATCGCGGTGGCGGCGCTGTTCGTCGTATCGACTTTCCGCCCGGAATGGCTGCCGGCGCGCGCGGGCGCACAGGTCGCTCTGTCGATCGCGCAACCGAGCAGCGCAGGGCCGATGCAGGTCGCCGCGCGTAGTGGCCCCGCGCCTGCGTCCTATTACGACGCGGTGCAGCGCGCAACGCCTTCGGTGGTGAACATCTTCACCTCCAAGGAAGTCCGCGCGCCGCGTCATCCTTTGCTCAACGATCCGATTTTCCGGCGCTTCTTCGGCGACCAGCTGCCCGACGAGGCGCAGCGCGCAGCCAGCCTCGGCTCAGGCGTCATCGTCAGCAGCAGCGGATACGTGCTCACCAATCATCACGTGGTCGAGGCGGCGGACGAGATCGAGGTGGCGCTCGCCGACGGCAAGAGGCTGCTCGCCAAAGTGGTGGGCAGCGATCCCGAGACCGATCTCGCGGTGCTGCGCCTCGACGCGGAAAACCTTCCGGCGATCAGCTTCGGCTCCTCGGACGCGCTGCGCGTCGGCGACGTGGTGCTCGCCATCGGCAATCCGTTCGGCGTCGGGCAGACGGTCACCAGCGGCATCATCTCCGCGCTCGGCCGCACCGGCCTGGGCATCAGCACCTTCGAGAACTTCGTCCAGACCGACGCCGCGATCAACCCGGGCAACTCGGGCGGCGCGCTGGTCGATGCGGCCGGCAACCTGATCGGCATCAATACCGCAATTTTCACGCGCGCGGGCGGCTCCGCGGTCGGCTCGATGGGGATCGGCTTCGCCATCCCGGTGTCGACCGCCAAGATGGTGCTCGAGCAGATCGTCAGGAGCGGCAGCGTCACGCGCGGCTGGATCGGCGTCGAAGTGCAGGAGATCACGCCGCCGGTCGCCGAATCCTTCAAGCTCGGCGGCACGCGAGGCGCGCTCATCGCCGGGGTGCTGCGCGGCGGGCCCGCCGACAAGGCCGGCATCAAGCCGGGCGACGTGCTGCTCGAGGTGCAGGGCAAGCCGGTCGCCGATCCCGCGGCGATGCTGAACCTCATCGCCGCTCTCGCGCCGGGCTCGGCGGCGACGATGAAAGTGAAGCGCAAGGGCGAGGACATGGACGCCAGCGTCACCGTCGGCCGGCGTCCCAAGCCGCAGGCGCGGCCGGAGTAAAAATCGGGGTCAGAGCCCGATTTCCTTTAGCTCCGCAAGAATCGCTTGCTGTCTCAGCTGGGTGTCATTCACCGACGCCGACTACGGTTGGGTCACCCAACAGGTAAAGGCGATCGCGGATCGCCACGCCAAGGGCCGAATCGTCTCCGCCCTAGAAGGCGGCTACGCGCTCTCCGCCCTCGGCCGCAGCGCCGTGCAGCACATCAGAGCTTTAGCTGGGTTAAACGCATAGCGGCGCACGCTGGCCGGACTTGGCGTCTGGCGCTATAGTTCTTCCTCCAAACCCCGATAAGAGGATCACATGACGGCGTTCTTCAAGCGGTTTATATGCAGGCTGGTCATCCTTAGCAGCATCGTGCTGCCGTATTCGGCGAATACGCAGGCGGCGATGATCGGCACCGGGCAGGCGATTGCGAACGTCGAGGCGCAGCGCGCCAAGGTGAAGGATTTCGTGGCGCGCGCGGATGCGCAGACGAAGCTGGCGGCGCTCGGCGTCGGCGCGGCGGCGGCGGGCGAGCGCGTGAATGCGCTCACCGACGACGAAGCTCAGCTGATCGCCGGGCGGATCGACACGCTGCCGGCCGGCGGGGTCGGCACCGAAGTTGCGCTGGCAATCATACTGATCCTGCTCCTGTTCATTTTCCTCTTCGACAGAAGGCACTGAGGAGACATCCAATGAAAGCGTTCCTCCGCCGTTTCATCTGCCGCTTCCTTGCCGTGAGCCTCGTCGCCCTGCCTTACGCGGCGCAGACCCAGGCCGCCCTGATCGGCGTCGATGAGGCGCTTGCGGCACAGCGCCAGGCCGAGCGCGGCAAGCTGACGGGCTTCCTCGCGCGCGCCGACGTGCAGAAGCAGCTCGCCGTGCTGGGCGTTGCCCCCGCCGCGGCCGCCGAGCGTGCGAACGCGCTCACCGACGACGAGGTGCAGCAGCTCGCGGGCCGGATCGACTCGCTTCCGGCGGGCGCCGACATCTCCGCGGCCGCGCTCCTCCTGGTGCTCATCGTGATCCTGCTGCTCTTCATGCTCGACAGGCGGTGAGCTGAAAGACGAGGATGTACGACGCGGCGGCTGCCGCGCATGCGAACGACTTCAACAACAACGTTGCGATAGGAGAAGGATAGGAAATTTCTTCGCGTCCGTGCCCCGAAAAGTGAATGGCTCCGGCATATTTCGGTTCGATGGCGAAAAGCGCGCGCATCAGATCTCTCCCTTTGTTGTGAGGTCAGGCTGGTTGCTTTCGGCGGCCTTGACGAAGCGGGCCAGGACGAGCCCCGCCTCGTAGAGCAGGCACATCGGTATGGCGAGCAGCAGCTGGGACAGCACGTCGGGCGGCGTGACGACCGCGGCGATGATGAAGGCGCCGACGATGACGTACGGCCGGGCGTCGCGCAGCTTCTCGACGCTCACCACGCCCATCCTCACCAGCACGATGACCACGATCGGGATCTCGAAGGTGACCCCGAAGGCGATGAACATCGTGATCACGAAGCTGAAATAGGCCTCGATGTCGGGTGCCGGCGAGATCGACTTCGGCGCGAAGCTGTGGATGAACGCGAACACCCTGCCGAACACGAAGAAGTAGCAGAAAGCGACGCCGAGCAGGAACAGCGCCGTGCTGCCGATGACCAGCGGCAGCGCCAGCTTCTTCTCGTGCTCGTACAGGCCGGGCGCGACAAAGGCCCACGCCTGGTACAGGACATACGGCAGCGCGATCATGAACGCGACCAGCGCCGTCACCTTCACCGGCACCATGAACGGGGTGATGACGCCGATGGCGATCATCGTGGCGCCCTCGGGGAGCGCGCGCATCAGCGGCAGGGCGAGGGCGTCGTAGATCCGCCCGGAGCCGGGCCAGATGAACAGCACGACGAAGATGGCGAGCACCACGGCAACCGCGCGCACCAGGCGCGAGCGCAGCTCGATCAGGTGCGAGATGAAGGTTTCCTGATCGCTCATCCCGGCTTGTTTTCCGGGGGCTTGCCTTCGGCCGCCGCTGCGACGGACTGGTTGAGCTCGTCGGCGGTCTTGGCGAGCTCCGTGTTGACCGAAGTCTCCACGTCGCTCGCCGCCTTCTGCATCGAGTCGCGCATCTTGCGCAGCTCGTCGAGCTCGATCTCGCGGTTGATGTCGGCCTTGACGTCGGCGACGTAGCGCTGCAGCCGGCCCGCGAGGTGGCCGAGCGTGCGCGCCACGCGCGGCAGCTTCTCGGGCCCGATCACGATCAGCGCGACCAGCCCGATTACCAGCAGCTCTGAGAATCCTATGTCGAACATTGGTCAGCCTGGGAACAAAAAGGCGCCCGGGCGGGCGCCTTTGCTGGGGACCGCGCCGGCGCTCAGGCCTTCTGCTCGGTCTTTTCCTTGACTTCGCCCTCGATCGTCTTGCCCGTCACCTGCGGCGCGGCGCCGGCGTCGGCAGCCTTGTCGCCCTCGCGCATGCCGTCCTTGAAGCCGCGCACGGCGCCGCCGAGGTCCGCGCCGATGTTGCGCAGCTTCTTGGTGCCGAAAATCAGCATCACGATCACCAGGACGATCAGCCAGTGCCAAATGCTGAACGAACCCATACGCGTCTCCTATTTCCTCCTCTGCAGCATCGGACCGAGGGGCTCGGGCCCGCCGAGGACGTGCATGTGGAGATGATACACCTCCTGATGCCCCACGCGCCCCGTGTTGATGATGGCGCGAAAGCCGTCGGCGGCCCCCTCCTTGCGCGCCAGCTCTCCGGCGAGCGCAAGCATCTTGCCCAGGGGCCGCAGCTCGCTCATCCCGGCGTCGTACAGCGACGGCAGGTGCTCCTTCGGAACGATGAGGAAATGCACCGCCGCCTGCGGCCGGATGTCGTGGAAGGCAAACACGTCGTCATCCTCGTAGACTTTCTTCGCCGGGATCTCGCCGCGGGCGATCTTGCAGAAAATGCAGTTGGGGTCGTTCATTTCTTCCTGGCGGCCTTCTCGTCGATGCCGGAGATGCCCTCGCGGCGGTGCATTTCGGCCAGCACGTCGCCGGGGCCCAGGCCGTGGCGCGCGAGCACGATCATGCAATGAAACCACAGGTCGGCGGTCTCGCGCACCAGGTGCTGGCGGTCGCCGCTCTTCGCCGCCAGCACCGTCTCGGTGGCCTCCTCGCCGATTTTCTTCAGCAGCGCGTCCTCGCCCTGCGACAGCAGCCGGGCGACATAGGAGGTCTTCACATCTCCATGCTTTCTCTCCTCGATCGTCGCAGCGATGCGCTCGAGCGTCGCGTAGAGTCCAGGTTTCATTTTTTGTAGATCAGCGACGGATCCTCCAGCACCGGATCGGTCGCCACCCACCTCCCGTTCTGCAGTTTTCTGAAGAAACAGCTCTCGCGGCCGGTATGGCAGGCAATGCCGCCCACCTGCTCCACCCTGAGCAGCAGCGCATCCGCGTCGCAGTCGATGCGCACTTCGCGCACTTTTTGGACGTGCCCGGACTCCTCGCCTTTGCGCCAGAGTTTCTTCCGCGAGCGCGACCAATAGACCGCCTCCTGGCCCGCCACCGTCTTTTCCAGCGCCTCCCGGTTCATCCACGCGACGGTGAGCACCCTGCCCGAGGAAAAATCCTGCGTGACGACGGGGATCAGCCCCTGCTCGTTCCACGGCACTTCATCGAGCCATTCGTTCATAGGCGGACCTCGATGCCGCGGCTGCGCATATGCTCTTTCGCCTGGCGCACGCTGAATTCGCCGAAATGGAACACGCTCGCGGCCAGCACCGCGTCGGCATGCCCTTCGATGACGCCTTCGGCGAGGTGCTCGAGGCTGCCGACGCCGCCTGAAGCGATGACCGGCACGCCGACCGCGTCCGACACGGCGCGCGTGAGCGCGAGGTCGAATCCGTCGCGCGTGCCGTCGCGGTCCATGCTGGTGAGCAGGATTTCCCCCGCCCCGGCAGCCTGCATGCGCTGCGCCCATTGCACGGCGTCCAGGCCGGTGGGCTTGCGCCCGCCGTGGGTGTAGACCTCCCAGCTGGCGCCGTTCCTCTTCGCATCGATCGCGACGACGATGCATTGATTGCCGACGACGCCTGAAGCCTCGCGCACCAGGTCGGGGTTGTGCACCGCGGCGGTGTTGATCGAGATCTTGTCGGCCCCGGCGTTGAGCAGCCGCCGGACGTCCTCGAGCTTGCGCACGCCGCCGCCCACCGTGAGCGGGATGAACACGCGCTCGGCGACCGCCTCGATGACGTGCAGCAGGATGTCGCGCTCATCGGAGCTCGCCGTGATGTCGAGAAAGCAGACTTCGTCCGCGCCCTGCTCGTCGTAGCGCGCCGCGATCTCGACCGGGTCGCCGGCATCGCGCAGGCCGACGAAGTTGACGCCCTTGACCACCCGGCCGGCGGTGACGTCGAGGCAGGGAATGACGCGCTTGGCGAGCCCCATGGCTAGTCCTTGGCGAGCGCCTTGTCGGCGGTCGCCTGGGCCTTCTTCAAGTCGAGCTTGCCCTCGTAGAGCGCGCGGCCGGCGATCGCGCCGATGATGCCCTCGGGAGCGAGCTGGCTGCAGACCGCCTGCACGTCCTTGAGGCTGTTGAGGCCGCCCGAGGCGATGATCGGCGTCTTGATGGCCTGCGCCAGCTTGAGCGTCGCGTCGATGTTGACCCCGGTCAGCATGCCGTCGCGGCCGATGTCGGTATAGATCAGCGCCTCGACGCCGTACTCCTCGAATTTCTTCGCCAGGTCGACGACGTCGTGGCCGGTCATCTTCGACCAGCCCTCGACCGCCACCTTCCCGTCCTTGGCGTCCAGGCCGGCGATGACATGGCCGGGAAAGGCGTAGCAGGCGTCGGACAGGAACCCTGGGTTCTTGACGGCGGCGGTGCCGATCACCACGAAGCTGACGCCCGCGTCGAGGTAGCTCTCGATGGCATCCAGGTCGCGGATGCCGCCGCCGAGCTGGATCGGCACCTGCTCGCCGACCGCCACGATCATGTCGCGGATCACTTTCTCGTTCTTCGGCCGGCCGGCGATGGCGCCGTTCAGGTCGACGATGTGGAGGCGCCGGGCGCCTTCGGCCGCCCAATGCCTCGCCATCGCGACCGGGTCGTCGGAAAACACGGTAGCCGTGCTCATGTCGCCTTGCTTCAGGCGCACGCAGCGCCCGTCCTTCAGGTCAATAGCCGGGATGATGAGCACTCAGTGCTCGATTGAAAATCAGGGACGCCAGCGCACGAAGTTGGAGAGAAGTTGCAGGCCCGCAGACTGGCTTTTTTCCGGGTGGAACTGTACGGCAAAAATGTTATCCCGGGCAACCGCGCAGGTAAAGGGCATGCCGTAGACGCACGTGGCGGCCGTCAGCCCCTCGTCGCGCGGCGCCGGGAAGTAGCTGTGCACGAAGTAGAACCGGCTGCGGTCGGCAATTCCCGCCCACAGCGCGTGGCGCCGCCGCTGCAGCACCTCGTTCCAGCCCATATGCGGAATCTTGAGATCCGAGACCCTGAAGCGCGGCACGCTGCCGGGCAGCAATCCGAGGCCCGGGGTGTCGCCTTCCTCGCCGCGCTCGAACAGCATCTGCAGGCCGATGCAGATGCCGAGGAAGGGCTTGGCCCCTGCCGCCTCGATGACTGCCTCGCGCGCCCCGCTCGCGGCCAGCTGGCGCATGCAGTCGGGCATCGCGCCCTGACCGGGCACCACGACCCGCTCCGCGGACCGGATGGCCGCCGGATCGGCGGTAGCCAGGACTTCGGCGCCGGGGGCGACATGCTCCAGCGCCTTGGCCACCGAGCGCAGATTCCCCATGCCGTAATCGACGACGGCAATCCTCAATTAAAGCGAGCCCTTCGTCGAAGGCACCGCGCCGGCCGCGCGCGGGTCCGGCTCGGCCGCCATGCGCAATGCGCGCGCAAACGCCTTGAACACGGTTTCGCACTGGTGATGCGCGTTGTCGCCGCGCAGGTTGTCGATGTGCAGGGTGACCTGCGCGTGGTTGGCGAAGCCCTGGAAGAACTGCTGCACCAGGTCGACGTCGAACTCGCCGATCAGCGCGCGGGTGAATTTGACGTGGTACTCGAGTCCCGGCCGGCCGGAGAAATCGATCACCGCGCGCGACAGCGCCTCATCGAGAGGCACGTAGGCGTGGCCGAAGCGGCGTACGCCGGCCTTGTCGCCGATCGCCCGGGCGAACGCCTGCCCCAGCGTGATGCCGATGTCCTCGACTGTGTGATGCGCGTCGATGTGCAGGTCGCCCTGCGCCTCGATGTCCAGGTCGAGCAGGGCGTGGCGCGCCACCTGGTCGAGCATGTGCTCGAGGAAGGGCAGCCCGGTCGAGAGCTTCGCATCACCCTTGCCGTCGACGTTGAGCCGCACCCGGATCCGGGTTTCCTTGGTGTTGCGGACGACTTCGGCGCTACGCATGTCAAAGCGCTTCCTGGAGGGCGGTGAGCAGTATACGGTTTTCGTCGGGCGTGCCGACCGTGATCCGCAGGCAATCGCGCAATCCCGGATGCAGATTCCTCACCAGCACGCCTTGCCGCCTCAGCGCTTCGTAAGTGCGCTCGGCCCGCGGAACGCGCACCAGGAAAAAGTTCGCCTGCGATGGAAACACCGTCACGCCGGGGAGGCCGGCGAGGGCCGCGCCGAGCACCGCGCGCTCGGCCCTGATCCGCGCCGCCTGCTCTTCGAGCACCTCGAGCCGCTCCAGCATGAAAAGCGCAGCCGCCTGGGTGAGCACGTTGACGTTGTAGGCCTGCCGTACTTTGTTGAACTGCTCGATCCATTGCGGCCGGCCGGCGAGATAGCCCAGGCGGATGCCGGCCAGGCCGAGCTTGGACAGCGTGCGCAGCACGACCAGGTTCGGATGCTCGCCCAGGCGCTGCATGAAGGTCCTGCCGGCGAACACGTGATACGCCTCATCCAGGACGACGAGTCCTTCGGCGGCGCGGATCACCCGCAGGACGTCTTCCTCCGGATACAGCACGCCGGTGGGATTATTCGGATAGGCGATGAACACGAGCGCCGGCCGCTCGCTTTTCATGCGCGCGAGGAACGCGTCGGCGTCGAAGGAGAAGTCCTCGCGCAACGGCGCCGCCACGGCTTTCATCCCGCACAGCGCGGCATTCATGCCGTACATGACGAAGCTCGGCGCGGGATACATCATCGTCGTCCCCGGGCGCGCCACCGCCAGCGTGATGATCTGGAGCAGGTCGTCGGAGCCGTTTCCGAGCAGCAGCTCCATGCCTGCGGGCAGGTTCATCCGCCGCGCGAGCAGCTCGCGCACGCGCCGCCCCGTCGGCTCGGGGTAGCGATTCAGATCGACGCGGGACAGCGCTTCGGCCAGCTCGCGCCGCAGCGCGGGCGGCAGCGGGTAGGGGTTTTCCATGGCGTCGAGCTTCACCATGCCCTGCGCTTCCGGCACCTGATAAGCGGTCAGGGCGAGGATTTCCGGGCGCACCAGCTTCTCGGGGCTCATTTGAATCTCATCTGCGCGGAGCGGGCGTGGGCCGTCAGCCCCTCGCCTTCGGCCAGGACCGCGGCCAGCTTGCCGAGCCTGGCCGCCGCGGCCTGCGACACGCCGATGACGCTGGAGCGTTTCTGGAAATCGTAGACGCCGAGCGGCGAGGAGAAGCGCGCGCTGCCGGCAGTGGGCAGGACGTGGTTCGGCCCCGCGCAATAGTCGCCGATCGCCTCGGAGCTCCAGCGGCCGAGGAAAATGGCGCCCGCGTGTTTCAGCTTTGGCAGCCAGGCCTGCGGGTCCTCCACCGACAGCTCGAGATGCTCGGGCGCGATGCCGTTGGCAAGCGTGCACGCCTCCTCGAGGTCGCGCGTCTCGATGAGCGCTCCACGCGCCTCGAGCGACGCGGCGATGATTTCCCGCCTCGGCATCGCAGGAAGAAGTTTTTTCATCGAAAGCTCGACCTGATCGAGATAAGAGGATTGCGGGGAAAGCAGAAGCGCCTGCGCCGCCTCGTCGTGCTCAGCCTGCGAAAACAGGTCCATCGCCAGCCAGTCGGCAGGTGTGCGGCCGTCCGCAATCACCAGGATTTCCGACGGCCCGGCGACCATGTCGATGCCGACCTGCCCGAACACCTGGCGCTTGGCTTCGGCGACATAGACGTTGCCGGGACCGACGATCTTGTCGACGCGCGGCACGCTCCGCGTGCCGTACGCGAGCGCGCCGACTGCCTGCGCGCCGCCGATGCCGATCACGCGGTCTACTTCGGCGAGCGCCGCGGCAGCCAGGACCAGCGGCTTGGGAGCGGGACTCACCATCACCAGCTCCCGCACGCCGGCGACTTTGGCCGGGAGCGCGTTCATCAGAACGGAGGACGGGTACGCCGCCTTGCCGCCCGGCACATAGATCCCGACGCGATCGAGGGCGGTCACGCGCTGGCCAAGGCGCGTGCCGTCCTGGTCGGTGTAGTCCCACGAGCTCTGCAGCTGCCGCCGGTGGAAGTCGCGGATGCGCTCGCCCGCCTCGCGCAACGCGCCGGCTTGCTCGCGTGGCAGCGACTCCAGCGCCTTCTGCAGCTCTTCCCTCGGCACCTCGAGCTCGGCCAGCGAGCGCGCCGCGACGCGATCAAATTTGCGCGTGTAGTCGAGCACGGCCTCGTCGCCGCGAGAGCGCACATCGGCGAGGATCGCGCGTACCGATTCCTGCACCGCCGCATCCTGCAGCGCCGCGTGGCGCGTCAGCGCCGCCAGCTCGGCCTCGAACCCGGCGTCGCGCGTGGCGAGGCGCCGCAGCTTCATCGGCCGGCGGCTTTCGAAAAGGCGTCGATCAGCGGCTGCAGCACGGCTCGCTTGGTCTTGAGCGCCGCCTGGTTGACGATCAACCGCGCCGACACCGGCATGATTTCCTCAACCGGAACGAGGCTGTTAGCGCGCAAGGTGCGGCCAGTGGAAACGAGATCGACGATCGCATCGGCAAGACCGACCAGCGGCGCGAGCTCCATCGACCCGTAAAGGCGAATCAGGTCCACATGCACGCCTTTCGCGGCGAAGTGCTCACGGGTGATGTTGACGTACTTGGTCGCAACGCGCAGGCGCGCGCCCTGCCGCACCGCGCCTGCGTAATCGAAGCCCTTGCGCACCGCGACCATCATCCGGCAGGCGGCGATGCCGAGATCGACCGGCTGGTACAGCCCCTCGCCGCCGTGCTCGGCCAGCACGTCGCGTCCGGCTACGCCGAGATCCGCGCCCCCGCGCTCGACATAGGTCGGCGTGTCCGAAGCGCGCACCACGATCAGCTGCACATCGCTCCGGTTCGTGGCAAGCACCAATTTGCGCGAGCGCTCGGGGTTGTCGTTCGGCCGGATACCGACGCGCTCCAGCAGCGGCGCCGTCTCGTCGAAGATGCGCCCCTTGGATAGCGCGATGCTGATCTTGACCATAAACGAAAAAGGCCCCGATGGGGCCGATAAGACTCTGAATTTTACCGCAATTTCACCGGATGCGCTCGATCCTGGCGCCGAGCGCAGCGAGCTTTTTTTCGAGCGCCTCGTAGCCGCGGTCGAGGTGATAGATGCGATCGACCACGGTCTGGCCATCGGCCACCAGGCCGGCGATGACCAGGCCCGCCGATGCGCGCAGATCGGTCGCCATGACGGCGGCGCCCTGCAGCCGCTCGACGCCTTTGACCACCGCCGTGTTGCCCTGGATCGAGATCTGGGCGCCCAGCCGCTGCAGTTCCAGCGCGTGCATGAAGCGGTTCTCGAAGATAGTCTCGGTGATTCGCGCGGTGCCGCTGGCGATGCTGGCGAGCGCCATGAACTGGGCCTGCATGTCGGTGGCGAAACCGGGGTAAGGCGCGGTGCGCAGGCTCACGGCCTTCGGCCGGGCGGCCATTTCGATTTCGATGGAGCGATCCGCCACTTCGATCCTTGCGCCGCACTCGCGCAGCTTTTCCAGCGTCGCATCGAGCGAATCGGGCGCGGCGTCGGTCAGTCTCACCTTGCCGCCCGCGGCGGCTGCGGCCGCCAGGTAAGTGCCTAGCTCGATGCGGTCGGGCATGACCCGGTGCGCGGTGCCCCGCAGCGAAGCCACGCCCTCGATCCGCATTGCATCGCTGCCTGCTCCCTCGATGCGCGCCCCCATCGCCGACAGGCACCTGGCAAGGTCCACCACCTCGGGCTCGCGCGCCACGTTCTCGAGCAGCGTCTCGCCCTCGGCGAGCACCGCCGCCATCAGCAGATTCTCGGTGCCGGTCACCGTGACGAGATCCATCACCACGCGCGCCCCGCGCAGCCGCTCGGCGCTGGCATGCATGTAGCCGTGCTCGACGCTGATCTTTGCCCCCATCGCCTGCAGACCCTTCACGTGCTGATCGACCGGCCGCAAGCCGATCGCGCAGCCCCCGGGTAGCGATACCCTGGCGCGCCCGCAGCGCGCAAGCAGCGGCCCGAGCACCAGCACGGAGGCACGCATGGTCTTCACCAGCTCGTACGACGCCGTCGGGTCGCTGATTGCGGCGGCGCGCAGCGTCAGCTGCCCGTCGGCCGGACGCTGCACCTCCACGCCCATCTGGCGCAGGAGCTTGCCCATCGTCGAGACGTCCACCAGGCTCGGCACATTGCTGAGAGCCACGCGCTGGTCGGTCAGCAGCGCCGCGCACATGATCGGCAGGGCCGCGTTCTTGGCACCCGAGACCCGCACCTCGCCCTGCAGCGCTCGCCCGCCGGTGATGCGCAGCTTATCCACCCGATTTCCACTCCTCGGGTGTCAGCGTGCGCATCGAAAGGGCATGGATTTCCTCGCGCATGCGCTCGCCGAGCGCCGCGTAAACCAGCTGATGGCGCTGCACGCGGCTCCTTCCCGCAAACTCCCCGGATACGATCAGCGCCTGGAAATGCTGTCCGTCGCCGACCACTTCCACATGCTCGCAGGCGAGCCCCGCTGCGATCCCCGCCTTCACGCTTTCAGGCGTCACCATTCAATACCTCAGCTTGTACCCGGCCTTGAGCAGCCCGAGGCTGATCAGGCTGACGATCAAAAAGCTTACTCCGAGCACCGCCAGGCTGGCGTAGGGAGGCACGTCGGACGCGCCGAGGAAGCCGTAGCGAAAGCCATCGACCATGTAAAAGAACGGGTTGGCGTGCGACAGCTTCTGCCAGAAGCCGGGCAGCGAATGAATCGAATAGAACACGCCGGAAAGAAAGCTGAGCGGCATGATGACGAAGTTCTGAAACGCCGCCAGCTGATCGATCTTTTCGGAGACGATGCCGGCGATCAGGCCGAGCGCCCCGAGCAGCGCGGCTCCGAGCAGCGCGAACGCGAATGCCCAGAGCGGCGCGCCGAGCCGCAGCTCGACGAACCAGACGGTCACGACGAGCACCCCGGCACCTACCACCAGCCCGCGGATCGCCGCGGCCAGCACGTAGGCGCTGAAGAACTCGAGGTGGGAGACCGGCGACAGCAGGATGAACACGATGTTGCCGGTGATTTTCGACTGGATCAGGCTGGATGAGCTGTTGGCGAACGCGTTCTGCAGGACGCTCATCATGACCAGGCCCGGGACGAGGAACGAGGTGTAGCGCACGCCTTCGTACACCTGCACGCGTCCTTCCAGCGCCTGCCCGAAAATGATCAGGTAGAGAGCCGCGCTCAGCACCGGCGCGGCGACGGTCTGCACGCTCACTTTCCAGAAGCGCAGCAGCTCCTTGAGGAACAGCGTCCAGAAGCCGGTCACGACTGCCGCCCGGTCAGGCGCAGGAACACCTCTTCCAGATCGGGCGGCTGCACCTCCAGCTCGACGATGCCGATGGCGCTCTCGCGCAGCCTCGCCAGCACCGCCTCGAGCTCGCGGGCGCTCGCCAGGCGCAGCGTGAACAGCGGTCCGTCGCGCGCGATCACCTGCGCCGGAAACGGCTCCGGCAGCCGCTCCGCATCGAGCCGCACGCGCAGCTGCAGGCCCGAAAAGGTCTCGAGCAGGTTCCTGGTCGAGTCGAGCGCGGCGACGCGGCCCGCCTTCAGCATCGCGATGCGGTTGCAGTGAAGCTCGGCCTCCTCGAGGTAGTGCGTGGTCAGCACGATCGTGTGACCTTCGCGGTTGAGCCGGCGCACGAACTGCCACAGGCCCTGCCGGAGCTCGACGTCGACGCCGGCGGTGGGCTCGTCGAGCACGATCACCGGCGGCTTGTGCACCAGCGCCTGCGCCACCAGCACGCGGCGCTTCATGCCGCCCGACAGCGCGCGCATATTGGCGTTTGCCTTCGCTGTCAGATCCAGATGGTGCATCACCTCGTCGATCCAGGCGTCGTTGCCGCGGATGCCGAAGTAGCCCGACTGGATGCGCAGCGTCTCGCGCACGGTGAAGAACGGGTCGAACACCAGCTCCTGGGGCACCACGCCGAGCATGCGCCGCGCGCGCCGGTAGTCTTCGACCACGTTCGCGCCCATCACGCTTGCCGCCCCGGAATCGGGCCGCGCCAGGCCGGCAATCACGTTGATGAGGGTGGTCTTGCCGGCGCCATTGGGGCCGAGCAGGCCGAAGAACTCGCCCTGCCGGATCGCGAGGCTCACGCCCGCGAGCGCGCGCACGGCGCCGAAGCGCTTCTCGAGCTGCCTGACATCGATGGCGTTCAGTGGTGCGGCGCGGCGGCGGGCAGCAGGCGGTCCACGCCGTACAGACGGGCGATCGTCTGCAGCGATGCGGGAAGGTTAGTAAAGGAGACTTCCTGCTGGCGCGCCTTGGCGTCGCGCAGCCAGGCGAGGAGCAGCGCGAGCAGAGAGGAGTCCATTTCGGTGACTTCGCCGAGATCCACGCTCTGCACGCCTTCTTCGAGGTGGCGCCGGCCTTCTTCGAGCAGGCGAGCGACATTGGACAAGGTCACCGGCCCGCTGACGATGATGCGGCGGCCCTCGCGCCGGATCATTTCTGCGGCGCCGCGCCGGCGGCTTCGAGCGTGCGGTTCTTCGCGCTCAGGCTCTTGATCAGGCCCTCGATCCCCGACTCGCGCACCGTGTTGTTGAACTCGGTCCGGTAGTTGGCGACCAGGCTCACGCCGCCGACCATCACGTCGTAGACCCTCCAGCCGGCGGCGGTCTTTTCCATGCTGTAGTCGATCGGCACCGGCTGCGCGCCGGGCTGCAGCACGCGCACGTTGACGGTGACGTCGGTGTCGGTCGGCTTGGCGCGCAGGGGCCGGAATTCGAATTTCTGCTCGGCGAAGGCGGCGAGCGCGCTGGCGTAGGTGCGCACCAGCAAGGTCTTGAATTCCTCGGTGAGGCGCTTCTTCTGCTCCGCGTCCGCCTTGTTCCAGCTCTGACCCATCGCGAGGGCGGTCATGCCGATGAAATTGAAGTGCGGCAGCACCTTCTCGTTGATCAGCCCGATCAGCTTGTTGCGATTGCCGCGGATCTCCTTGTCCTTGGCGATCAGCTCCACCACCTCGAGCGTCACGTTCTTAACCAGCGCGTCGGGCGTCGCTTCCTGGCCCTGCGCGCTGGCGAGCAGAAGTGCGGCGAAAAGACACAAAGCGGCTTTAGCGATCGTGCGCATGTTGTACAACCCTCAAATTATTAACGCCCGCGGCAGGCTCCACGTTGACGGGCGTATTGAAACTGCGCTCTTCTCGAATGCGTTCCTCGCGCGGAGGCTGTCCATCGTAGATCAGGCTCCTGCGGCGCTGCAGGTAGGCGTCGCGCTGGAATACGTACTTGTCGAGCGCCGCCTCCTCCAGGATGCGGCTCGCGTCGAGCAGATCGGCGCGCACGCTGACCAGGCGCAGCGCGACCGCGGAATTGCGCAGCCTGATCGGCCTGAAATCGCCAACCGGATCGGTATAGATGTCGGCCGCGGTTCCGACGCCGTCGCGCAGCGTGCTCGAGCCCAGAATCGGCAGCACGAGATACGGACCGTCGCCAACGCCCCAGCGGCCCAGGGTCTGGCCGAAATCCTCGTTGTGCTTCTCGATGCCCATGTCGGAGGCCACGTCGTGTATGCCCAGCAGCCCGAAGGTGCTGTTGAAGGCGAAGCGCGCCCAGTCCTCCACGCCGTCCTGTAACTTGCCCTGCAGCAGGTTGTTGACGCCGATGAAAAGGTCGGCGATGTTGGAAAAGAAATTGCGCACCCGGCTGCGGATCTCCTCGTGCAGCAGATCGCGATAAGCCGTCGCCACCGGCCTGGCGATCGCCGCGTCGACGGTCTCGTTGAACTTGTACACGCCGCGGTTGAATCCCTCGAACGGATCGCGTGGATCGCCGTCCGCGGTGGCGCATGCCGCCAGAAACGCAAGCAGCACTGCGCTCGCCGGGAGCCTCACTTCGCCGGTTCCCTGGCCGGTTCGGCCGCCTTGCTGAACAGGAACTGGCTGATGAGGTTCTCGAGCACCACCGCCGACTGGGTCAGGCGCAGGCGGTCGCCGTTCTTCAGCATCACGCCGTCCCCCCCGGCCTCGAGGCCGATGTACTGCTCGCCGAGGATTCCCGAGGTCAGGATCTTGGCGGTCGTGTCGCGCGGAAACTGGTAGGCGGCGTCGATGTTGACCGCGACGAGCGCCTCGTAGCTTTCATTGTCGAAGCGGATGTCGGCGACCCTGCCGATCACCACGCCGGCGCTCTTCACCGGCGCGCGCGACTTCAGGCCGCCGATATTGGCGAACTTGGCATACACCTGGTAGGCCGGCGCGGTGTTGAAGGAGGCGAGGTTGCCGACCTTGAGCGCGAGAAACAGCAACCCCGCGAGGCCCGCCGCGACGAAGATTCCGACCCACAGATCGATAGCCGAGCGGTTCATTGTCCGTGACCTCCTCCGGTGAACATGAGTGCGGTGAGTACGAAATCGAGCGCGAGAATGGCGAGCGACGAGGTAACCACCGTGCGCGTCGTGGCGCGCGACACGCCCTCCGCGGTCGGCGGGGCGTCGTAGCCCTCGAATACCGCGATCCAGGTCACCGCGACGCCGAACACGATGCTCTTGATGATGCCGTTGACGATGTCGTTGCGCAGGTCGACCGCGGCCTGCATCTGCGACCAGAACGCGCCGGCGTCGACGCCGATCAGCTGCACGCCGACCAGGTAGCCGCCGAAGATTCCCATGGCGGAGAACAGCGCCGCCAAGAGCGGCATCGAGATCACGCCGCCCCAGAAGCGCGGCGCCACCACGCGCGCCACCGGATCGACCGCCATCATTTCCATCGCCGACAGCTGCTCGGTCGCCTTCATCAGGCCGATCTCCGCGGTGATCGCCGAGCCGGCGCGGCTGGCGAAAAGCAGTCCCGCGACGACCGGGCCGAGCTCGCGCACCAGCGACAGCGCGACCAGCACGCCGAGCGACTCGGAAGCCCCGAAGCGCTGCAGCGTGTCGTAGCCCTGCAGGGCGAGCACCATGCCGACGAACAGTCCCGAGACCAGGATGATGATCAGCGACAGCACGCCTGCGAAATAGATCTCGGCGATCGTCAGGCGAAAGCGCCGCAGCGCGGTGCCCGAATGCACGACCAGGTAGGCGAGGAAGCGGCTGGCGAACCCCAGCCGCCACACGTGGGAGGTCACGCCGGCGCCGAGGCGCTCCAGCCGCTGGCGAAGAGCATCGACGATCTGCATGTCAGGCGGCGGCAGGCTCGAGATCGGCGCCGTAGTCGGGCGCGGGGTAGTGGAACGGCACCGGGCCCTCGGATTTGCCGTTGACGAACTGGTTGACGAAGGGCTCGGAGCTCGAGCGGATCTCGTCGGGCGTGCCCTGGGCGATGACGCGGCCCGCCGCCATGAAGTAGACGTAGTCGACCACGCCGAGCGCCTCCTGCACGTCGTGCGTGACGATGATCGAGGTGGCGCCGAGCGAATCGTTCAGCTCGCGGATCAGGCGCACGATGACGCCGAACGAGATCGGGTCGAGGCCCGTGAACGGCTCGTCGTACAGGATCAGCTGCGGATCGAGCGCGATCGAGCGCGCGAGCGCGACGCGTCGCGCCATGCCGCCGGAGAGCTCGGTCGGCATCAGCTGGGCCGCGCCGCGCAGCCCGACCGCCTGCAGCTTCAGCAGCACCAGGTCGCGCAGCAGCTCATCAGGGAGCTCGGCGTGCTCGCGCAGCGGGAAGGCGACGTTCTCGTAGACCGACATGTCGGTGAACAGCGCGCCGAACTGGAACAGCATGCCCATCTTGCGGCGCATGCGGTAAAGCCCTTCGCGGTCGAGCTTGCCGGTGACCTCCCCGAGCACGCGCGCGGTGCCGCCGCTGGGCAGGTAGGCCCCCATGATGATCCGCAGCAGCGTGGTCTTGCCGCAACCCGACTGCCCCATGATGCCGACCACGCTGCCGCGCGCGATCTCCAGGTTGATGTCGCGCAGCACGGGGTGCGCGGGATCGTAACCGAAGGAAACGTTCCGTATTTCAACGATCGGGGATTGCTGCACAGCGTAATATTATCGCGTGAGGGAAGGATCCGCGAACGAGGCTGCAGTGCGCGTTGCCGCGCTGGCGAAGCGCTACGGCAGGGTCGATGCTTTGAAGCGCGTCGATCTCGACGTGCCAGCGGGCGAGGCGTTCGGCCTGGTGGGCGCCAACGGGGCGGGCAAGACCACGCTTATCAAGTGCGCGCTCGACCTCTGCGCCTACGACTCGGGCAGCGTTGCGATCTTTGGCGTCGCCGCCCGCATGCCGCAGGCGCGCCGCCGCCTGGTCTACCTTCCGGAGCGCTTCGTGCCGCCGCACTACCTGCGTTGCCGGGAGTTCCTCGAGCTGATGCTGGAGCTCTCGGGGGCCCGTTACGAGCCGGCGCGCGCGCGACGGCTGCTGGAGGAACTGGAGCTCGAGCGCGACGTGCTCGAGCGCCCGGTGCGGCAGCTGTCGAAGGGAATGACGCAGAAGCTCGGCCTCGCCTCCTGCTTCCTGGTCGAGCGCGACCTGTTTGTCCTCGACGAGCCGATGAGCGGCCTTGACCCCGCCACCCGGGTCGCGGTGAAATCGGTTCTGCGCCGACTGAGCGCTGAAGGCAGGACGCTGTTCTTTACTTCGCACGTTCTCGCCGACGTAGAAGAGCTCTGCTCGTCCATCGCGGTGCTGGACCGGGGAACGGTCCGCTTCCGCGGCTCGCCGGCGGCGCTCTGCGCGCGTTACGCGCAGACTCACCTGGAGCGGGCGTTCATGAGGTGCATCCGTGACGACGAATCCGCAGCCGGCGCCTGACGCGAAGCCGGGGCTGCTGGTCGTCGACGACGATCCGCTGATCACCGATACGCTGGCCTTCGCCCTGCAGGCCGACTACGCGGTGCACGCCTGTGACAGCCGGCAGCAAGCCATCGAGCTCCTGCGGCAGCTGCGCGACGCGCCGCCGCTTGCGCTGGTCGACCTCGGCCTGCCGCCGGCGCCGCACACCCCCGATGAAGGCTTCCAGCTGATCGCCGACCTGCTGGCGCATTCCCCGAGCATGAAGATCTTCGTGCTCTCGGGCCAGAACGATGCGGCGAACGCGCGCCATGCGCGCGCGCTGGGCGCCTGGGAGTTCGTCGCCAAGCCGAGCGATCCGGCGCTGCTCAGGCGCCTGCTGGCGCGCGCCCTCGAGCTGCCGGCGGCCGAAGCGCCGGAGCTGGTCGGCGCGAGTCCCGTGCTGGCGAAGCTCAAGCAGCAGATCGCGCAATTCGCCGGCTCGCCGTATCCGGTGCTGATCGAGGGCGAGTCCGGCAGCGGCAAGGAGCTGGTCGCGCGCAATCTGCACCAGCTCTCGCCGCGCTCGAGCCGCCCGTACCTCACCCTCAACTGCGCCGCGATCTCGCCTACGCTGGTCGAGCCGACCCTGTTCGGGTACGTCAAGGGAGCGTTCACCGGTGCCGCCTCCAACAAGGCGGGGTATTTCGAGGACGCCCAGGACGGTACCCTGCTGCTGGACGAGATCGGCGAGTTGCCGCTCGAGCTGCAGGCGAAGCTGCTGCGCGTGCTGGAGAACGGCGAGTACCAGCGCGTAGGGGAAACGCAGCGCAGGGTTTCCCGCTGCCGCGTCATCGCCGCAACCAACCGCGACCTGCGACGCGACGTCAAGCAGGGGGCGTTCCGCGCCGACCTGTATCACCGCCTGTCGGTGTTCAGCCTGAACGTGCCGCCGCTGCGCGAAATGGAAGGCGACAAGCTCCAGCTGCTCGAGCACTTCCGCCGCTTTTATGCGGCGCAATCGGGCATGCAGGCTTTCGAGCTCGACGACGATGCCACCGCCCGCTGGGCGCTGTACGACTTTCCCGGCAACGTGCGCGAGCTGCGCAACGTCGTGATCCGGCTCACCACGAAGTATTCCGGGCAGCGCGTGTCCGTGGCGGAGCTCGAGCCCGAGCTCGACCTCGAGGCGCTTTATCCCGGATCCGCCGTCGAAGGCGGCGCGATCGTCGAGCAGGCCGTGCGTCAGCTGGAGCGATCGGGGGCTTTCAACCTCGACGAAACGCTGCGCGCCTGGGAGCGGGGCTACATCGAGGCGGCGCTGCGCCTGACGCGCGGCAACGTCAGCCAGGCGGCGAAGCTGCTGGGCGTGAACCGCACCACGCTCTATAGCCGCATGCACCCCGACGAGGACAAATAGCGGTGTCGCTTTACCTGGAGCACTTCGGGCTCGCCGAGCCGCCGTTCCGCATCACTCCGCACACCGACTTTTTCTTCGACGGCGCCGACCGGGGCGCCACCCTGGGGGCGCTGATCTACGCCATCCTGCACGATGAGGGCATCGTCAAGCTGTCGGGCGAAGTAGGCAGCGGCAAGACCATGCTGTGCCGGGTGCTGATGGAGCGGCTGCCGCCGCACGTCGAGACGATCTACCTCGCCACGCCATCGCTCGCGCGCGACGAAATCCTTCACGCCATTGCCGACGACCTCGAGCTCAGGCTGACGCACGAGCGCACCACGGTGGCGCTGCGCGAGCTGCAGGAGCATCTGATCCGGCTGTACGGCGCCGGCCGCCGCGTCGTGGTCCTGATCGACGAGGCGCACGTCATGCCCGAGGAGACGCTCGAGCAGGTGCGCCTGCTGTCGAACCTCGAGTCGAACCGCCACAAGCTGATGCAGCTGGTCCTGTTCGGCCAGCCCGAGCTCGACGCCACGCTCGCCAAGCCGTCGTTGCGCCAGCTGCGCGACCGCATTACGCACGCTTTTCGCATGCGCCCGCTGGCGGAGCCCGAAGTCGCCAAATACGTATCGTTCCGCATGCGGGCGGCCGGCTACCGGGGACCCGACGTGTTCGCGCCGGGCGCGCTGGCGCGGGTGGCACGTGCCTCCGGCGGGCTCACGCGCCGCATTAACATACTTGCCGACAAATCGCTGCTCGCGGCCTTCACTCAAAACGTGCATGCGGTCACCGAGCGTCACGTGCGCGCGGCAATCGCCGACTCCGAATTTGCCCGGCTCAGGAGGCCATGGCGGCCGGCCGTGTACGCCGGCGCGGCGCTCGCCGCCGGCGTGCTCATCGGCGCGGCGGTTCATTGGGCATTTTTTTCACGTGCGATAAAGCTGGAAGCGCCGGCGGCCCAGATACCAGCCATCCCGCCAGCGCAGGCTGCCCGGGTGCCGATAGCGGCAGCCATAGAACCGGAACCCCCTCCGCAACCTCCGCCCCGTAAACTCCTGAGGCAAGATCAAGTACAGCGCCTAAGCGGGTACTCACCGGGTGGCCAGCGCCTGCTTACCGAGCGCATCGCCGCAACGCAGGAGTTGCTCGAGCGCGTGCCCGATGAGCAATTTGCCATCGAGCTGTTCATCACGGACAACACCGACCCGGCGCGCGTGGAGCGTTTTCTGGTGCGCGCGCGCGAGCTGGTTCCGCTCGGCGAGCTGTTCGTCATCCCGCTGGCGCGCGCTGGGCAGTACCGGTTGCGGGTGATCTTCGGCGAATTCCCGAGCCGCGCGGCGGCGATCGAGGCGGGCAAGCGTTTACCGCCGCGCTACCAGCAGGCCTTTCGGGCCTCGCCGCGCAGCTTCGCGGAACTTCGCGGCCAAATTTAGTCAGGACCCGGAAAACGCCAGCAGGACAGGTGCTTAGACCACTTTCCTCAAGTTGGTATCGTGCTATGCTTCGCAGCGGGAGGGAAGCTAGGCGGCGCCATGAGGTTTGGGACAACGGCTGCGGTAGCGTTGCTGGCAGGTCTGCTGAGCGCTTGCGCCCAGGCACCGGTCAAGCCGGCAGAGACGCATCTCCGGGCCGGCGAGCCGCGGCCCGAGGGCTCGATTCCGCCGCCGGTTCAGATGGCGCCGGTGCTGCCGCGGCCGAAGCCAAGCGTCAGGCCGGAAACCTATAGCGTAGTCGTCAGCAACGTGCGGGTGCAGGAATTGCTGTTCGCCCTCGCGCGCGACGCCAGGCTGAACGTCGACATCAGCCCCGACATCACCGGCACCGTCACCCTCAATGCGATCGACCAGACGCTGCCGCAGCTGCTGTCACGGATCGCGCGCCAGGTGGACCTGCGCTGGGAAATCGACGGGCAAATCCTCATCGTGATGCGCGATACGCCGTTCCTGCGCGCGTACAAGATCGACTATCTCAGCGCAGCACGCAACGTGACGATGAAGTCGACGGCGTCGACGCTGTTCGGCGGCGGTACCGGTGCCGCCGCTGCCTCGGGCCCGGCAGCGACGGGCGCGACCGCCACCATCGACGTCAAGGCAGAGAACAACCTGTGGGACTCGATCGTGCAGAACGTGAAGGAAATTCTGCGCGAGACCGACAAGATCCTGCCCGCCGCTGCGACATCGGCCGTGCCGATGCAGCCGCCGGTGGCTCCCGCCGCCGGGCAGGCCGCCGCCGCGGGGCCGGCGGCGCCGCAGCAGCCGAGCACCACCTACCAGGAGGCGGCATCGGTCATCGCCAACCGCGAGAGCGGAGTCCTCTACGTGAGGGCAACTTCCAAGCAGCAGGAGAAAGTGCAGGAATTTCTCGACCAGGTCATGGCAGGCGCCAAGCGCCAGGTGCTGGTCGAGGCCACCGTCGCCGAAGTGCAGCTGAGAAACGAGTACCAGCGCGGCATCGAGTGGCAGCGCGTGCCGTCCGGGACGACCGGCTTCACTTTCAGCCAGCCGGCACTTGCGCCGCCGACGGGATTCAATCCCAATCCCTTCCTGATCGGCTACGTGTCGACCGCCAACAATTTCTCCGTGACGCTCAAGCTGCTCGAGCAGTTCGGGGACGTCAGGGTGCTGTCGAGCCCGAAGCTCAGCGTGATGAATAATCAGACCGCGATCCTGCGGGTGACGCGGGACATCATCTACTTCACCATCACCCCCTCCACGCAGCCGATCACCTTCGCTGGCTCGGGCGCCGGCGGCGTCACGGTCAACGCCTCCTTCACCACGACCCCCAACATCGCCGCCGAGGGATTCATGATGGCAGTGCTGCCGCAGATCAACGAGACCGATGGCGTCGTGCTCAACGTGAGGCCGACCATCCGCCGGCAGGTCGGCAGCGCCCGCGACCCCAATCCGGCGCTGCAGGGCGCGGCGACCCAGAACGACATCCCGCTGTTCGAAACGCGCGAGTTCGATTCGATCCTGCGGCTGCAGAGCGGCGAAACCGCGGTGCTGGCCGGCCTGATGCAGGACCAGGTGGAAAACACGGACGCCGGAATTCCCGGCATACGCAGCATCCCGCTCATCGGCGAGGCGCTTTCGTCGCGCAGCGATCTGACGAGGAAGACGGAGCTGGTCATCTTTCTGCGCGCCAGCGTGATCCGCGATCCCAGCGCCGACGGCGACTTCCGCAGGTTCCGGGACCAGCTCCCGGGCGGTGACTTCTTTACGAAGCCGAACCCGGGCCGCATCGCTCCGCCCGTCGGGCCGGCGGGCGAGCCGCTGCGGTGATATGAGCCTTCTCCTCGAGGCGCTGAAAAAAGCCGAGAAGGCGAAAGAAGAGGCGCAGAAGCGGGCGCGCGGCGACTCGGGCGGCGCAGCCGGCGAGTTGCGCCTGGAAGGCGATGCCGCGCCCGAGGCCGACAACTCGCGCGTAGTCACGCGTCCCGAGCTGCCCGACATCTCGCAGCCGCTTGAGATCCTCAGCGACGATCTGGCCGTGAAGGAGCCGCCGCTCCCGGGGGAGAAGAAGTCGCCTGACTACCCGGTGGCGCCCGAAGCCGATCCCCGATCCGCGGACCGTGCGGCGGCAAGAAAGGTGTTCGAGGCAAAGTTCAAGGAGCCGAATCCGCGCATGCCCTTTTACATCACCATGGGCGTGCTCGGCGTGTTCGCGCTCGGCACGGTCGGCTATTTCTGGTATCAGCTTCACACGCCTTATGCGCTCGTCAACGCCAATCCGCCGCGCCCCGCCGGCGAAGCGGCGGTTGCGGCGGCCGCCGAGACCACTGTGCCGGCAAGACCTGCCGCCGCGCCCACTGGCCAGGGGCCGATCCCCGGTCTTCCGGGGTCCACTGCGCTGCCCTCCCCGACGCCGGCCCGTACACCGGCGGCGGCTTCTTCCCCGACGCAGACATTGGCGGTGCCCAAACCAGCGGCCAGGCCTCTTCTGAGCGCCCCGCCGGCGCGCCTCATCCCGGACTCGCCCATCGTCGTCCCGGAACGCCGCGCCGCACCTCAGGTGCATCCGAAGGTCGAGTCGGGCTACGCCGCCTATCTCGCCGGCGACCTGGCCACCGCGCGCGCCGACTATCAGGAGGTATTGCGCGAGGAACCGGCCAACCGCGATGCGCTGCTCGGGCTGGCCGCCATCGACGTGCGCGCCGGGCGTTATGAGCCCGCCGAGGCGATCTACCTCCGGCTGCTGCAGTCCGACCCGCGCGATTCCCACGCGCACGCGGCGCTGATCGAGTTGCGCGCAGGCCGCATGGACCCGCTGGCCGCCGAGAGCCGGGTCAAGTCGCTGCTGGCCAACGACCCGGCCGCCGACGTGCTGTATTTCACGCTCGGCAACCAGCTCGCGCTGCAGGGCCGCTGGGCCGAGGCGCGGCAGTACTACTCCAAGGCGTTTGCCGCCGATCCGGACAACGCCGATTTCGCCTACAACCTCGCGGTGAGCCTCGATCACCTGCGCCAGCCCAAGCTCGCGCTCGAGTATTACGCTCGCGCGCTTGCGCTGGCGGAGAAACGCGCCGCGAGCTTCGAGCTTGCCGCGGCCCGCAGCCGCGTGCAGCAGCTCGGCCATTGACACTTTCTGACTGCGGCCGTGGATTCTGACCTGCGGCCGATACGAGCGCCCGATATCATTATTCCGTCCGGATGAATTCACCCACCAATCCGCAGGCAAAGCGGCACATCGGCCAGATCCTGATCGACCAGGGCATCCTGACCGAGGACCAGCTGCGCATCGCGCTGCTCGAGCAGACCAAGCAGCACATGCCGGTAGGAAAGCTGCTGGTGCAGCTCGGCTTCGTGTCAGAGGCGACGCTGCGCGATGCGCTGTCGGAAAAGCTCGGGCTGCAGTCGGTGGACCTGGGACGCATCATCGTCGACCCGGCCGCGCTCAAGACGCTGCCGCGCGACATGGCGCGGCGCTACCGCGTGTTCCCCGTCGCGCTCGACCGCCAGCAGAAAAAGTTCATCGTCGCCCTCTCCGACACCAACAACATCGTCGCGATCGACCAGCTGCGCGCGCACCTGAAGGGCGAGTTCGAGGTCGAGCTGCGCCTCGCCGGCGACACCGAGATCGAACGCGCCATCGAGCATTACTACGGGCACGAGTTCTCGATCGACGGCATCCTGAAGGAGATCGAGACCGGCGAGGTCGACTATACGACCATCGTCGACGGCGACGAGTACTCGCAGCCGGTGGTGCGCCTGATCTCGGCGCTGCTCGCCGACTCGGTGGAGCGCGCCGCCTCGGACATCCACTTCGAGCCCGAGCAGAACTTCCTGCGCATCCGCTACCGCATCGACGGCGTGCTGCGCCAGATCCGCTCGCTGCACAAGACCTACTGGCCGGCGATGGCCGTGCGCATCAAGGTGATGGCGAAAATGAACATTGCCGAGACCCGCGCGCCGCAGGACGGCCGCATCTCGGCCACCATGTCGGGCCGCGTCGTCGACTTCCGCGTCGCCAGCCTGCCCACCAGCCACGGCGAGAACCTGGTGCTGCGCGTCCTCGACCGGCAAAAGGGCATCGTGCCGCTCGACAAGCTCGGCCTGGAGGAGGAGCAGCTCGAGCTGCTCAAGCGCATGATCGCCCGGCCGGAGGGCATCATCCTGGTCACCGGGCCGACCGGGAGCGGCAAGACCACGACGCTCTACTCGATCCTGAACCACATCAACTCCGACGGCATCAACGTGATGACGCTCGAGGATCCGGTCGAATACCCGATGACGCTGATCCGCCAGACTTCGGTGGCCGAGGCGGCGAAGCTCGATTTCGCGAACGGCATCCGCGCCATGATGCGCCAGGACCCCGACGTCATCCTGGTCGGCGAGATCCGCGACCAGGAGACCGCCGAGATGGCGTTCCGCGCCGCGATGACTGGCCACCAGGTGTACACGACGCTGCACACCAACTCCGCGGTGGGCGCCTTCCCGCGGCTGCTCGACATCGGCATCGTGCCCGACATCCTGGCGGGCAACATCATCGGCATCCTGGCGCAGCGCCTGGTGAGGAGGCTGTGCCGCACCTGCCGGCAGTCCTATGACCCGGACGCGAGGGAGCGCCGGCTGCTCGGCGTGACACCCACCGAGTCCGCAGCGCTCTACCGCGCAGTCGGTTGCGAGCATTGCGACTACCAGGGGTTTCGCGGGCGCCAGTCGATCCTCGAGATCCTCAAGGTCGACGGCGCGCTCGACGAGATGGTGGCGCGCCGCGCCACCGCGCGCGAGATCCTCGCTGCGGCGCGCGCCCAGGGTTTCAAGACCCTCGCCGACGACGGCGCACGCCTGGTCCGCCAGGGGGCCACCAGCCTGGACGAGCTGATGCGCGTGGTCGACCTGACCGAGCGCATGGCCTGAGCCGCCGGGAGGCCCATTGCCCCTCTTCACCTACAAGGCCATAGACGCCCGGGGCAAGAGCGTGGTGGGCCGGGTGGAGGCGGTGAACCTGTTCGATCTCGAGCAGCGCCTAGCGCGCATGGAGCTCGATCTCGTGCTCGGAGCTCCCGCCAGCACGCGCTCCCGGCTCATCGGCGGCGGCAAAGTCACGCGCCAGGACCTGATCAACTTCTGCTTTCACCTCGAGCAGCTCGCCAGCGCCGGGGTGCCGGTCATGGAGGGGCTGGCCGACCTGCGCGAGAGCGTCGAGAACCCGCGCTTCCGGGAGGTGGTGTCCGGGATGATCGAATCGATCGAAGGCGGCCGCAACCTGTCGCAAGCGCTCGCCGAGTACCCCGAGGTGTATGGCAGGGTGTTCGTGAGCCTCGTGCGCTCCGGCGAGCAGACCGGAAAGCTGCCCGAGGTGCTGCGCAGCCTCTCCGAGTCGCTGAAGTGGGAGGACGAGCTCGCGGCGCAGACAAAGAAGCTGTTGATGTACCCGGCGTTCGTCGGCAGCGTCGTGCTGCTGGTCACCTTCTTCCTGATGGTCTACCTGGTGCCGCAGATGACCGGGTTCATCCGCAACATGGGGCAGGACATCCCGCTGCAGACGCGCATCCTGATGGCGGTGTCCGACTTTTTCGTGAACTACTGGTGGGCCGTCGTCGCCGCGCCGTTCGCCGCCTGGTTCGGCCTCAAGCTTGCGATGCGGACGAACCCGGCCGTCGAGTACGCCGTGGACCACTACAAGATCACCATGCCGCTGATCGGCCCGATCCTGAGAAAGATCATCCTGTCGCGTTTCGCCTCGAGCTTCGCCATGATGTATGCCTCGGGCATCACGGTCCTCGACGCGATCCGCAGCTGCGAGGAAATCGTCGGCAACCGGCCCCTGGAAGCCGCCTTGCACCGGGCCGGCCAGCAGATCGCGGAAGGCAAGAACCTGACGGCGGCGTTCCAGGATCTCGGCGTGTTCCCGGCGCTCGTGATCCGGATGCTGCGCATCGGCGAAAACACCGGGGCGCTCGACACGGCGCTGCTCAACGTCAGCTATTTCTACAACCGCGAAGTGAAGGAATCGATCGGCAAGGTGCAGGCGATGATCGAGCCGGCCCTGACGCTGGTGCTCGGCGCGATTCTCGGCTGGGTGATGCTGTCGGTCCTCGGGCCGGTGTACGACACGATCTCGAAGATGAAATTCTAGCCATGGCCACGCGGCGCATTCTCTACTTCACGGCCGAGGACCATTACCTCTACCGCAGCGCCGGGGCGGGGCTCGAGCTGGAGACGAAGTTCTCCGGCGACGACCTCGGCGTCACGGCGTTCCGCGAGCACTTGCGCGGCCTGAGGGGCGAGCTGTTCTGCGTGCTGGTCGATGTCGCGGGCGAGGACTTCCACGAGGACCAGATTCCGTTCCTGCGCGGCGGCGACCGCGAGGCCGTGCTGCAGCGCCGGCTGGCGCAGCGCTACCGCGACACCCGGCTCGCCGCGGCGCTGTCGCTCGGCTACGTGGCCGGCACGCGGCGCAACGAACGGCTGCTGCTCGCCTCGTTCACGAACACGCAGCAGCTTGCGCCCTGGCTGGATGCGCTGGAGGAAGCGGGCACCAAGCTGACCGGCGTCTACTCGGTGCCGCTGCTCGCGCCGGCGCTGGCGCGCAAGCTGGGCGCGAAAGCCGGCCGCGCCTTCGTCGTCACGATCAACCGGGCCGGGTTGCGGCAGTGCTTCATCGAGGCGGGCCGGTTGCGGTTCGCGCGCCTGGAGCGAACCGTGGACATGGTGCCGCAGGCGCTCGCCATATTCGTGCGCTCCGAGATGCTGCGGCTGGCGCAGTACCTGGGCACGTTGCGCGTGCTTCCCCGCGAGGGGCCGCCGGTGCAGGTATTCGTGGTCGCGCCGCGCGCGCAGCGCTCGACTTTCGAGCAGGCGCTGGTGTCCGACGCCCGGCTCGTGTTCCACACCGTCGACGAAGGCGAGGCGCTGCGCAGCGTCGGCGTGCGCCGTACGCCCGAGCGGATCCTCGGTGAAGCGCTGTATCTGCATCTCGCGGCGAAAAAGCCGCCGCGCGAGCAGTTCGCAAGCAGCGCCGAGCGGCGCCGCTATCAGGTATGGCGGCTGCAGCGCGGCATCGTCGCTGCCGGCGCGCTCGGCTTCGCTGCCTGCGCGCTGTACGCCGGCGTGCAATGGGTCGACGCGCTGCAGGTGGGCGGGCGCGCCGCCAGCCAGCAGCGCGACGCGCGTCTTGCCGCCGCGCAATATGAGCGCATCACCGCGGGCTTTCCGGTGACCCAGACCTCGACGGAGAACCTGAAGGTCGCGGTGGTCGAGTTTCGGCGCATCGCCGAGCGCAGCGCGTCGCCCGAGCAGGCCTTCGTGCACGTCTCGCGCGTGCTCGAGCAGTTTCCCCAGATCGAGCTCGACAGCTTCAACTGGGGCGTGGGGCGCCCGGACGCGCGGCGTGACCGGCCCGCCGGCGCGCCCCCCGATGCTGCGGCCGCGAAACCCGGGCAGGGCAGCGCCGCCGAGACACTGGAGCTTTCCGGCCGCGTCAACGCCACCCAGCGCAACGACTATCGCGCGATCACGGCGCAGGTGCAGCGCTTCGCCGCGGCGCTCGGCGCATCGCAGGGCTACGAGCTGGTCCGCACGCAGCTGCCCTTCGATATCACGTCGGAGGGCACGCTGACCGGCGACATCGGCGGCGGCAGCGCGGAGTCCGGCGAGGCGCCGCGCTTCACGGTCACGCTGGCGCGGAGGCTGCCGTGACCCTGACGCGCGAAGAGCTCAGGAAGCTGCTGCTGCCGGGCCTCGCCGCGTTGGCGCTGGTCGCCGCCGGCGCCGGCCTGGTGTGGGGCGCCCAGCAATCGGTGCGCAGCGCCCAGCTGCGGCTTGCCGCGGCCGAGGCCGACCGCAGGGAAAGCACCGAACGCCTGACCCGCATCGCGGAGGAGGAGCGCGAGGTCAAGGAGAAGCTCGACGTCTATCAGCAGCTGAAGCAGCTCAACATCCTGGGCGAGGAGCACCGGCTGGAATGGGCCGACGCCATCACCCGCATCCGCACTCAGCGCGAGCTGCTCGACCTGCGCTACCGCGTCGACCGGCAGAAGCTGCTGATCTCGGCGCCCGGCAAGCCCGCCAACGTGGATTTCTACGCCAGCACCATGAAGGTGGAGCTCGCTCTGCTGCACGAGGAAGACCTGCTGCGCTTCCTTGCCGATCTGCGCGCCTCCGGCAATGCGTACTACTCGGTGAAGCAGTGCCTGATCACGCGCACCGGCCAGGCGGCCACCGGCGCCTCCATCGTGCCGCGGTTGCGCGCCGATTGCGAGATCGACCTGATCACGATCATCGACCGGGCGGCCAAACGATGAGGCCAGCGCTCGTCTTCCTGCTCGGCCTGTCGCTCACTGCGGCTGGTCCCTGCGGGGCGCAGGAATTCGGCCGCCTGTTCTTCACGCCGGAGCAGCGCGCCGCGCTCGACGCCCGGCGCAAGGCGCGCGTGCCGGACAAGCCTGCCGCAGCGCCGACCGTCGCTTCACCCACTACGCGACTCGACGGCTACGTGGTCCGCTCCGAGGGTCGCTCCACGGTCTGGGTAAACGGTGAATCGCTCCAGGACGGCTCGGCCGAGGGGCTGCGCGATCCGGGCCGCAGCGGCGACGGGCGAGTACGCGTGCCGGCCGGTGACGGCGGGGCGCGCATCGGATTGAAGCCGGGAGAAGTGCTCGACCGCGGCACCGGTGAAGTGCGCGACGTGATCGGCGACGGCGAAATCAAGGTGCGGCGTGGCCGGCCCTGAGCGCCTCGGCGTGCGGCGGCTGCAACGCGGTGCCGCCCTGCTGGTGCTGCTCGCTGTGCTGGTACTCGGCGCGTCATGGTTTTTGGTCTCGCGGCTGGACGCTTTGAGCGCCGGCATCTTCACCGCGTCCAACCGCAACCACAACGCCCTCGTCCTCAGTCAGGCGAAACAAGCACTGATCGGCTATGTGGCGATGAATGCGGCTCAGTCCGGCGAGAACAATCCGGGACGTTTTCCCTGCCCGGAAGGCGCTGCTCTTGTCGGCATCAGCGCGGAAGGCATCTCGGCGCCCTACGTCGGTCCGCCCAACGCGCCGACCTGCGCGACAGTCGGTCGATTGCCCTGGCGCACGCTCGGGCTCGATAAACTCGTCGACTCGTCGGCGGAGCCGCTCTGGTATGTGGTATCTCCCGGCTGGCAGCTGGTCACGAGCACGACGACCCTCACCATCAACTCGAACACCATTGGCCAGCTGAATGTCGACGGGCAGGCCAACGCCGCGGTGGCCCTGATCATCGCGCCGGGTGCGGCGATGAACGTCGCGGCGAGCGCGGGCTGCACTGCCCGCAACCAGGCGCGCAGCGCTCCGGCCCCGACCATGGACGCGCGCGATTACCTCGAGTGCTTCAATACCGGCACGTCGACGTTCGCCACGACCGGGCCGACGACCTCGTTCAACGACCAGGTCGTTCGGATCACTGTCGCAGACGTCATGCCGGGAATCGAGGCAGCGATCGCGTCTCGCGTGGAGCGCGAAATCGCGCCGCTCCTGAGAGGCGTCTATGCAACGAGCAGCTGGGGAGCAAACGTCTCGGCCGGCAACCCGGTATATCCCTTTGCCGCGCCTTTCGCGGATCCGTCGCTGACCGCGAGCTATCAGGGCAACAGCACCTCGTGCGCGGGCGGCGTCTGCAAGGGCCTGCTGCCGGTCATGTTTTCGAACGCCCCGGGCACCAGCACGCCTTGCACGCCGAGCGCGGGATTGCCGTGCGATCCGACCTTCGTGCGCTGGGTGAGTCCACCCGCCCCGGTATTTACCCGAACCGGTGGTGCCACGCTGCGCGGCACCCCGACCTGCTCGGTGCTCGCTGCGAGCGTCGACTGCACCATCTCTGCCAGCGGGCCTCTTCTCGGCCTGCCCGCGCCGATGACCTTCACGCTGGCGGCGACGGCGAACAACGTCGGCATGGCGCTGCGCAAATTCGACACCACAGTCGCCATGACCGGCATAGATCCCGCGGGCAGGAGCATAGTCAGCGCGCCGATGGCCTCGGACGCCTCCACGCGGGTGACGCTGAGCGGCAGCATCCCGATCAGCGGCGGCAACCTCATCGCCGACGTGCTTTGCGGTCTCCTAGGAATCGCGTGCTATCAAATGAACATCAGCATGCCGATTACGCTTCTGGCCGATCATCCCGTGTTGAATTCGACCGACCCGGTCACCGGCTGGTTCATGCGCAACGAGTGGTACCGCGTCCTCTATTACGCCGCCGCACAGACTACAACGCCGGCTGCGCTTCCGGCCGCGCCGGCTTGCACCGCCGGAACGAACTGTGTCACGGTCAGCAATCTGACCCCCGCCAACAACAAGCGCGCCATCCTGATTCTCACCGGGCGCAGCATCAACGGCACCGCGCGCCCGAGCGGCACTCTCGCCGACTACCTGGAATTCGGCAATGCCGCCGGCAACTTCGAGCGCCAGCCGGTAAGCACCGCGGTCGATGCGGCAGTAAAGAAGCCCTTCAACGACCGCATCGTCGTGGTCGACGTCAACTGATGCGGGCACGCCAGCGCCTCCCGGGCAGCGCCGGTTTCAGCCTGGTCGAGCTGGCGATCGTGCTGCTCGTGGTGACGCTGATGCTGTCGAGCCTGCTGTACACGCTGTCCGCACAGACCGAGCAGCGCAATTTCGAGGACACCCGCCGGCGCCTGGAGCAGGCGCGCGAGCTGGTGCTCGCGTTCGCGATCGTCAATGGCCGCCTGCCCTGCCCTGCGCGCGCTAACAGCGCCGGCGCGGAGGTGCGCAACGCCGCGGGCGAATGCAAGGATGCGGCAAACGTCGAGGACTATTACGGCGGCACGCCAGGCGGCGTCGTGGGCGGTCTCCTGCCTGCGGTGACGATCGGCTATCCGACCCTCGACGCTAGCGGATTCGCGCTGGATGCCTGGCAAAGTGCGCCGCAAGACCGCATCCGCTACGCCGTGGCGAAAACCATCACCAATTGCTCGGGCAGCTCCACGCTGCCGCACTTCGAGAATGCCACCAACCTGAAGGGCAACGGCATCAGCTGCCAGCCGAACGACCTGCTCGTCTGCAAATCGGCGACCGGCATTACCGGCATCAACTGCGGCGGCAGCGCGAACCAGATCATGAGCCAGAACCTGGTCGCGGCGGTCATTTTTTCGACCGGCAAGAACGCCACCACTACGGGCGGGACCGGCGTGGACGAGTTCGCCAACCTGAACGGCGATCAGATATTCGTCTTTCATCCGCCGGCGCCCAGCGGCGCGGCCAACGGCGAGTTCGACGATCAATTCACCTGGATCACGGTCGGCGAGCTCTATGGCAAGCTGATTGCCGCAGGCGTGCTTCCCTAGGCGGCGGGTCCGGTCAGCGCGAAGCAGACATCGCCGTCCAGGTTGCTCTCGAGAGCGAGCTGATAGCCGCTCGACTCCGCCTGGCGCGCCGCCTGATACAGGCCGATGCCCAAGCCGCTCGCAGATTCCACCGGGGCGCGCATTAGCGTCGATTCCATTTCGCGCGGCACGGCGCTTCCCGAATCGCGCACCCGCAGGGCGATGCTGCTGTCGCAATCGAGGGAGACATGCACGCGCGTGGCGCGCTTGGCGAGCGCGTTGCGGATCAGGTTATCGGCGACGCTGTCGAACAACGATCGCGGCAGGCGAGCGTCCTGCGGCAGGTTCTTCGCCTCGAACTCGACGCCTTCCCCGCGGTACTGGCGGCCGAGCGCGTCCCACCAGGCTTGCGCGGGCACGTAGGTTTCCCCGGCGGCGTTCGGGCGCTGCAGCTTGGCAAGCGTCTCGGACAGCCGCTGGGTGATCAGCGGCAGTTGCCGCCGGATCAGCGCCTGCAGCTCCGCGGAATCGCGGTCATGGTCGCGCGCCGCGACCGAGCAGAGCACGTTCAGCGACTGCAGCAGGTTCTTGATGTCGTGCGTCATGCGCGCGCCGGTCTCGTGCACCGCCTGGACATAGCTCGCCTGCCGCAGCTGCTCCTCGCGCAGCTTCGCCATGTAGAACTCGCCGAGCAGCTGGCCGAGCAGGTGCAGGTGCCAGAGCAGCGCCGGGCTCAGGCGGTAGCGCGAGTAGATGCGCAGCGAAACGGCGCTGTTCTCGAAGTCGACGGCATGCGGCGTGCGCTCGCCTTTTTCGCCGCTCGCCTCGGCGGCTTTCCAGCTCACGCCGGACACCGACGGCAGGCGCGCGAGGCCGCTGAGCGCCTCGACGAGAAAGCGTTCCGGGCGCGCTTCGCGCTGCAGCAGCTCGGCGAGGAAATGCAGCCACTGCTCCACCGGCAGGCCGATGGAGAACAGATAGCGCACGAAGAACACGTTCAGCCCGGCGAACCCGCTGCGCGGGTTCCACGCCAGCCCGACGAGCAGCACCGCACCGGCGGTCAGGAACACGGTATAGGTGAGCGCTTCCAGATAGCCGGTTCGCCTCAGCGTCATGAAGGTGAAGCTGCCCAGGATCACGACGACCAGCAGCAGCATCAGGAACATGCTGTAGAAGAAATCGATCACCTGCGCCGTATCGGCCGGCTCGGGCTCCGCCGGAAGGGCCAGAATGAGCACGAACGCAAGCGGCAGCAGATATTCGGCGGCGCTGCGGATCTCGGGACTGATTTCCGGGCTCGGGGCGATCTCGGGCAGGATCACCACCGCGAGCAGCGCGAGAAGATACGCCAGCACCACCAGGTAGCTCAGCCGCTGCCAGCGCGCGTGGTGCTGGTAGACCTTGCCGCCCACGAGTCCGGCGAGCACCACCACCCAGAACGCGAGCAGCCACCAGTCGAGCGCCAGCATGACGCCAAACGCGACCAGCGAAAGGATGAAGCCCTGCATCGGCGAGATGCGCTGCTCGGCGCGCAGGAACGGCTGCCACAGCAGCAGCAGGCCGAGGTGCACGAGGAGGAGCGCGCGCGCCCATGGGTCGGCGACGCCGCGGAACACCGCGACGTGAAGCGTGGCGAGCATCGCCGCGACTACCAGGCGCCAATAGTCCTGGCTGAAAGCCCAGACGCTGTTGGCCAGGCGCGCAAACACCGGCTCGGAGAGATGCGCGGGTTGCATTGGCGGGATCCCGCGACTAGTCTACAAATGAAAACATGCCAGCTGCCATTCTCGCCCGTTTCGTGCTGCTGGAGGCGCGCCGCGGCGGCCTGCCCTGGCTCGCCGCCGCGAGCATCGCCCTCGCCCTCGGGTTGGCGGCATTTCTTTCGCAGGTGGCGGTCACCGAAAGCCTGGCGCTCGAGGCTTCGATCGTCGCGGCGCTGCTGCGCGCGAGCGCCGTGTTCCTGATCGCCGCGCACGTGGCTTCGAGCACGCTGCGCGAGATCAACGACAAGGAGCTCGAGCGGATGCTGTCGCTGCCGCTGTCGCGCTCCACGCAATATCTCGGGCGACTCGCCGGCTTTGCGCTCTGCGGGGCCGCGCTCGCCGTGGCCTGCGCGGCTCCGCTGCTGCTCTGGGCGAGCGCGGGCACGGTGGCGCTATGGGCACTGTCGCTCGCCTGCGAGACTGCACTGGTCGCAGCGGCGGCACTTTTTTTCTCCATGACGCTCGCACAGCTGGTGCCCGCGATCGCGGCGAGCGCCGGGCTTTACGTTCTCGCCCGCTCGATGGCCGCGATCCAGTCGATCGCCGGCGGGCCGCTGGCTGAAGCTTCGCTGCCGCACGAGGTGGCGCGCTGGGCCGTCGATGCGATTGCGCTGCTTCTGCCGCGCCTCGAGACAGTGACACGCACCGGGTGGCTGCTCTATGGCCCGCCCGACGCCGGGGCCTACGCGGCCGCGCTCGCCGGGCTGATGCTGTACACCGGGCTCCTGATCGCGGCCGGCTTGTTCGATTTTCACCGGCGCAACCTGTGAATCGCGACGCGCGAGCCCTCGCCTTCGTGCCGCCATGGGCATGGCTCGCGCTCGGGCTCAGTCTCGCCGCGCAGCTCACCTGGCAAAGCACGCGCCAACCCCCATCACCGGCCGCCGCGGATCTTCCCCCGCCGCCGCCGGCGCAGGCCCTGCGCCTGGCGAGCTTCGGCGAGCCGGAGGCAGCCGCACGTCTCGTCACGTTGTACGTGCAGGCTTTCGACCTGGGCGGAGGAAACTCGCTGCCTTACAAGAACCTGGATTACCGCCGGCTTACCGGCTGGCTGAGCGCGATCCTCGAGCTCGACCCCCGCAGCGAGTATCCGCTGTTTCTCGCGGCGCGCGTGTATGCCGAAGTCCCCGATGAGGCGCGCAGTCGCATCGCCCTGGAATTCGTGTACCAGGAGTTTCTCAAGGATCCCAACCGGCGCTGGCCGTGGCTTGCCCACGCCGCGCTCCTTGCCAAGCACCGGCTGGGGGACCTGGCGCTCGC
>Ga0209378_1000130_pt1 | contig 51359 bp, 60 predicted proteins | sample GraSoiAngelo_156_FD_186170 | JGI IMG/M metagenome (GOLD analysis project Ga0209378, IMG submission 186170) | Grasslands soil microbial communities from the Angelo Coastal Reserve, California, USA - 14_1009_13_40cm (SPAdes) (version 2) | ecosystem: Environmental > Terrestrial > Soil > Grasslands ...
CCGCAATCCATGACGCGCTGCGCCACGTTGATTCCAGCGCCGGTCACATTTAAACGGTCATTGACATCCCTAACCGCTTATCGGCCCACTATGCACACCCATCCGCAATTGGATCTGCGGATAACTCCCGCCACCGCCCACGAAAACCACCGAACATGCAGGTTTTATCTGCCTTTGGTTGCAGATTTTGGGGCCGAATTCTTCTTAACGACATACGCTCATCATGATCTGCGACATCATCTCGGGACTCGTTGCCAACTTCCTTTTTGCCCTCTTTACGCTCGGCGTGATTTATCTCCTTTATTATTTCTCCCGCAGGAAACCTCTTTTCGATTTTTTTGGGCTTACGGAGACGCGCGAGCTTATTATTTATCTCTCACACCTTCAGATTCAGCCCGGTGGCGCGATTGGCGCCGATGGCCAACCTCGATCATTCGGGGGCAGCGCCGTATCGTATCTGGAGGCATCGAGTGGTTCCGATGTCGCTTCGTTGTTCAGAGTTTTACTGCCAGGCCGGAGTATCCAGCCATCGTGGCTTAGTAACATTTTCCTCGCTGATGTAGTGGTCTCACTGGTTCCCGCTCCCCTACTGCCAGCACAGGTCGCATTCGCTTCCACAAGTATCGTTGTCGGTTCCCCAGCGTATAGCACGGCTTCTACGGCTATCCAGAACGACCTCCAAGCGCCTGTCCACTTTAACGCTGAGAACACGCAGATTATCCTTCCGGGCTTACCACCGGTTACTAATACGAGGCAGGCATTTATTGTCCGATTACGTCACGACTCCCATTTTGTTTTCTACCTTGGAGGGCTCTCCGACGCCGGCACGGCCGCAGCAATTAGTTACCTTGCACGGTCGTGGCGAGCACTATACCGCCGCTATCGTCATGTGCCTTCATTCTACGTTCTCATCGAGTTTGTCGGTGAGGATCACACCAACAGCCACATTGTCGCCGAGAGCCAACTCAATGTCGCCTAACTAGACGAACACATTGGCAAGAATGAAATTCACGCTCTAGACATCGAGCTAAAGAAATAAGCTGGCCCGAACGCACCAAATCACGACTGCAAGATTACAGTGGAGCAGGGTTGAAGGGTTGCAAAGAGATGGCCGGTCCTGGGGGTATGGGAGGGCCTGCGCAAATGACGCCCACATAACTACAGGTGAAAATTCTTTACACAATTATGATTAATTGTTCCAATCTAAGATTCAGTGTTTGTGGCGTCAGTTACATGGAAGTGACTAGCCGGGGGAGCGATGGCTGCTATTACGTTCGATGAAAAAGGTGACGGAAAAGGAGCGGATTTTGGGCGCGTCCTGAAATCACGTGTGGCGGATTATTTTAAGACGAACAAGATTTCTCAGAAAGCCGACTGGAGATCCTGGAGCAAGGCTGTTTTCTTCTTGGGTTCGGCGATCGCGATTTATTTCACTTTGGTTTTTGGAAACGTTTCGAGCGGTACCGCTGTCCTCCTGAGTATAGCGGCTGGACTAACGCTTGCCGGTTTTGGTTTCAATGTGATGCATGATGCGATTCATAGAAACTTCACGGCAAAATCGAAACTGAGCAAAGCTCTTTATTACACAATGGATCTGTTTGGTGCGAGCGGAAATTTTTATCGCATCAAACATGCGATCATGCACCACACCTACACCAACGTCCCAGGTGAGGACCCAGATATCGAAGAGAGCCCGATCATTCGGATGTCTCCTTTGCAGAAACATCACGGTTATCATCGCTATCAGGTTATCTATTCAACAGCTCTTTATTTTTTCCTCGCCTTCGATTGGATCTGGCGCGGGGATTATGACCGTATGGCTCGGCTCAAAGTCTGTTCATTGCAGATGACTAAACCAACAGCTAAGGAACAGGGCCTGTTTTATTTTTTCAAAGCGTTTCATGCCTTCTACGCGCTTGCCGTTCCGCTTGCTTTTCATCCCGTCAAATCTGTTTTGGCGTGTTACGTAGTGGCGTTGGCGACCGCAGGCCTCGTGCTCTCGATTGTTTTTCAAATCGCTCATATTCACGAAGGCGCAAGCTATCCAGGACCCGACGAAAGCAGACAGATCAAAGGGGGCTGGGCAAGGCATCAGGTCATCACGACTGCTAATTTTGCGACCGCAAATCCGTTCGTTTGCTGGTATCTCGGTGGCCTGAATTTTCAGATCGAGCATCATCTGTTTCCGAACATCAATCACGTTCACTACCCTAAGCTCAATCCGATCGTGGTAGCGACGTGCAAGGAGTTTGGTGTCAACTACCGAGAGTTCTCGAGCGTGAGCTCGGCTATTTTTTCGCACTATCGACAACTGTATCTGCTCGGCAGTGGAAAAACAGAAGCCGAACTGTCCGGCGAGAGTGCTGTTTCGCAGACGGTGGCTTGAGCCTCTCAGCTCTAAGTCAGACGTTTTTCGATCAGAGTTTTTCCGATAGCTCCGATTCGGACGGCTGTGGTACGACCAGACACCGGATGCAGTCGGCTACGCCAAGTTCTACAGCAGCTCATACAATGCTGTGACCCGCGTTTACGATGAAGCTGGCAACGTGATCGAGACGCACGAGCACGCGGGGGAGTTCAGAAAGTGGTGAAGTTTCACTCGTATCACACTGCGCTTTCCCGCTAAAATGAATCCCAATCTCGTTACGAGTGGGGAATCCACCCATGAAAAGCAGAATGAAAACAAACGTGCTAGCTACGAGTCTTGTGCTCGGTCTTGGTCTGTCGGTCGCTTCCGCTGGCCAGCCGGATCCCCGATTTTACGGGACATGGGTCGGAGTGGAAACTTACGAGATACCCACCCACGCGGGCCCCTATGGCCAGCGGGGTGAGTCGCCTGTCAAAAAGTCCGCAGTGATTGAGATTGGTGATTCTGGGCAAACTTTAGTCTTCGGCCAAGGACTCCTACAGGGGCGCGTTGAGATTTCTCCCAAGTGGGGAAACAACAGCTTAGACTTTAGCGTACGCGCCAGCACATCCAGACGGACTCGTGGTATTCTAAAGCTGTCAGCGGATGGAAATACTTTGACAGAAACTGGATTCGCGCTTGTACCCGGCACGCCCTTTCCGCTCGCCTGCAATATTAGCGGGACGTTTCATCGACAGGGGAAGAAATAGAGAATTCACGGGTCGATACCAATCGGCTCCCAACAACCGGGCTTTCAGCCCTGCCTAATCGCCAATTCCAGTTCCAGAAACGCGGTCAACTTTTCGTCCGCACGCACAACGAACCGCCGTTCCATCATCGCGATAGGCGTCAGCAACAAAGATTGTTCGCCCGGCCTTTCTTTTTAAAACCCTCAACCAAGATGGGAAATCGCGATTTACCTATGAAACAGGCGTTTTATTGCAGGTTCGATTCCTGCACGGTGCATTTGTTGTGGCCCCGGATGTTGGTAGGGACTCCACGCTGCGGCGTCCGGACAGCGCTTTAATCGACATACTTTTGCGCGATCGGCATCTTACGCCCAAGGCCAAAGGCGCGGCTGGTCACTTTTAATCCGGGCGCGGCCTGCTCGCGCTTATACTCGTTGAGATCGACGCGGCGCTGCAGCCAGCGCACCGTTTTCTCATCGAATCCGTGCGCGATGATGTCGCGCGCGCTCAGGTTTTCTTCGACGTAAAGGTGCAAGATCTGATCGAGAATTTCATACGGTGGCAGCGTGTCCTGATCTTTTTGGTTCGGCTTCAACTCGGCACTGGGCGGCTTGTCGATTGTCGATTTTGGAATGAGGTCCCCTTGGTGGCCTGATCGCGACGAATAATCGGAATTGATCCAGCGGGCCAGCTCGTAAACCATGGTCTTTGGCACGTCACTGATTACAGCGAGCCCGCCTGCCATGTCGCCGTAAATTGTGCAATAGCCGACCGCGAGTTCGCTCTTGTTTCCAGTCGTCAGCAACAGATGACCGAACTTGTTCGAAAGCGCCATGAGCGTCATTGCGCGCAGACGCGGCTGCATATTTTCTTCAGTCTCGTTTTCGGGCAACCCTTTAAAGATTTCCTTGAACTGTGATTTGAACACGGTGAACGCGTCCGAGATCGGAATCTCCAGGAATTTGATTCCGAGATTACGCGCGAGCGCACGCGCGTCGTCGATGCTGCCGCGCGAGGAGTAGGGGCTGGGCATGGAAACTCCGGTCACGTTTTCCGCACCGAGTGCATCGACTGCGATGACGGCGGTGACCGCAGAATCCACGCCACCGCTGAGGCCGACCACGGCAGAATGAAAGTTGCATTTGCGGAAATAATCGCGAACTCCGAGGGAAAGCGCGGCGAAAAGGACCTCCGGCGTTTTGCCTTCACGGAACTCGATCGCAGCGGTGGAATCCGTATCGACGACCGCTTCGTCTTCGTGAAATGCGCCCAGTTGCGCGATCAAGTTCCCCGCTGAATTCACGGCAATGGAATTGCCGTCGAACAGCAGTTGATCGTTGCCGCCGACGACATTGCAGTAGCAAATGGCACGGCGATGCGTGCGTGCCGAACCCGCGACCATCTCGTAACGGACCGCTGGTTTGTGCAGCGTAAACGGCGATGAACTTAAATTGACGATAATCTCCGCGCCCTGCTCGATCAGGCCGCGCACCGGCTCGATATCGTATAGCGGTCGCGGCAGATAATGTTCGGTCCAAATATCCTCGCAGATCGTCACGCCGATTCTTTTGCCGTGCACGTCAAAAGGCTCAACGCGGCTGGCCGGTTCGAAATAGCGATCTTCATCGAAAACATCGTAGGTCGGCAGAAGCGACTTGTGCGCTTTGCGCAGCGGTTTGCCGCGCTCCAGGAGAGCGGCCGCGTTATGAAACGGCTTGCCACGTCCTTCATTGCGATCGACAAAACCCACGAGCAACGCTGCCTCGCCGACGCGAGAGTGAAGTTTTTCCAGGATCGCAAGATTCTCCGAGACAAAACGCGATTTAAAGACGAGGTCCTGCGGCGGATATCCGCTGATGGCCAGTTCCGGCGTCAGAATCAGTTCCGCGCCCGCAGCTGCAAGACGCTCGTAAGCGCCGATGATCAATTCGCAATTGCCTCTCAAATCCCCTACGGTCGGGTTAATTTGAGCAAAACCAATCTTCATGCTGCGCTACGGCAGGTTATGCGTAACGGCGCAACCAGCAATCCTCTTTTGCTCGGCCCGATGGGTTCTTTCCTGAAGCCATTCGTATGCCGTGGGGCGCCACAGACCACACACGCCTTGTCGTCAAACGGCCACAGCGCGGCTTTCGGTTATCGATCCTGCGCGAGAAGGTCGAACATCGCGGCGTCAGCTTCGCACAATGTCTGGGTCGCGCACGCGTGCCACAGCCGCAAAAAAATCGTTTGCCAGCCCGGATAACTTTTTGGTAGGAAAAAGCAAACAACCGCCGAAGCAAATGCCGAAACGGAAAACAAAGAGAACGGCCACGACGAAAAAGGAAAAGCCGCAAAAGCGAGTCACGCCCGCTTCACATCCAATCTGGAAAAAAGCCAGGCGTTCGGTCGGCAAAACACCCGTTCTGGCCGAGGGCCACGTTTTGGTGGATGGGGCAGTTGTTGGCACTGGTTTCGTTCAGGAACCTGACCCGCGTGACGATAATTTCCCACTTGGCACCGTCATAGGAGCGGTTGACGATCCACGCTCGAAAGAAAAGGTCTGGCAATTGCCAGCGCATTTGCTCAACCAGGGCAGCACAAACTCCTGTGTCGGTCATGCCTGCGCGCACTTCATTCTGGCGGCGCCGATCATGAGTCATTCCATAGATGCGATTGCGCTCTGGCGTCGCGCTCAGGAGATTGACGAATTTCCCGGCAACGAAGGAACAAACAGCGGGACAAGTGTTCGTGCTGGATTCAAAGCCCTCGGCGAACGAAATCTGATCACGAGCGACTATCGGTGGGCGAGCAACGCCGACGAGACATTGCGTTTCGTCCTGACGCGCGGCCCGGTGGTGGTCGGCTCCAAGTGGTTTCCCGGCATGGGACAGCCGACAAACGGAGTGATGCGGTTGACTGGCAATCCCGGATCGACGGGACATGCTTATCTGCTTTTCGGTTTTAGTCCTGACCAGGACGCATTTCTGATGGCGAACTCCTGGGGACCAGGCTGGGGAATAAACGGCTGCGCCTTTTTGCCGTATGACACGCTCGATCAACTGATGCGGCAAGGAGGAGTCGTATGCTCCGCTATCGAAGATTAATCGTTGTCTGGCTTGTTTGCCTCACCGGCCTGGCCGCATGTGTCTCGACCAATCCTCCGGCGCCCGCTCCGGTTCAGCCGACACCAGCGCCGCTCCACGGATATCACATTACTTTGTACGACCAGAATGGGAACGCGACAGGGCGATACGATGTCGGGCCTTCCGACATTGTGCGGGACGATCCATTGCGTCAGGACATCTGGTTCCGCGTCGGCGGGCAGGAAAAACATTTCCACGGCTCCTATCAAAAAGAGCGTTACTGATTGCTAAACGAACTGCGCACTCATGATCATTCCATGAGTCGTCGTTACGCGGCCGCGGCGTGCTCGTGATTGTGACAAGGAAAGTCCGTTTCGGCGCGACGTCGGAACCAACACGCGGGACGCGTGCGCTACCCTATTCAAAATTTGCGTACATTCTCAATTGATGTCTCGAGGTTTGGGCGCGCAAAATAATTCTTTGCGCATCGGGATTTTCCCTATATAGTCGCGATTCACCGCATCAGGCGCGTGAAGAAGTTGTTGCGCCGCCTGGGGCGGGTTTTTTGTCGCCGGGACTACGAGGTTTTGGCGGCGCTTTGTTTTTAGAAAATGCCCACGATTAATCAATTGATTCGCAAAGGACGACGGAAAGTGTCGATGAAATCGAAATCGCCGGCGCTGGTCGGTTGTCCGCAGCGCCGCGGTGTGTGCGTGCAAGTGATGACGCGCACGCCGAAGAAGCCGAACTCCGCTTTGCGCAAAGTGGCAAAAGTGCGGTTGACGAATGGTCAGGAAGTGATTGCCTACATTCCGGGCGAGGGGCATAATTTGCAGGAGCACTCGATCGTGCTCGTGCGCGGCGGAAGGGTGAAGGATTTGCCCGGCGTGCGCTATCACATCGTGCGCGGAACGCTCGACGCGCTAGGCGTGGATGCACGCCGGCGCGGTCGCTCCAAATATGGGGCTAAACGCCCGAAAGCTGGTGCTGGCGGAGGTGGCGCAGCGAGAGAGGCTGCGCCCAAGGCAGCAACGAAAGAAGCCGCAGCCGAAAAGAAATAATTTTGGACAGAAAGATCGACAATGTCGCGACGGAAAAAAGTTTACAAAAAAGAGGAACGCATCGATTCCCGCTATGGGAGTCCGGCGGTGGCGCGTCTCATCACGACGGTGATGAAGCGTGGCAAAAAATCGCTCGCGGAGCGTATTGTGTACGCCGCGATCGACAAATCGCGCGCGGGCTCTGATTCTGTCGATCCGCTGGAAGTAGTAAACAAAGCGATCGAAAATGTTCGTCCGCGGCTGGAAGTAAAATCGCGCCGGGTCGGTGGGGCGACGTATCAAGTACCGATGGAAGTGACGCCCGCGCGCCAAATTTCTCTCGCTACTCGCTGGATCGTCCAATACGCGGATAATCGCAAAGGAGTCTCAATGGCCGACGCGCTGGCTCAGGAGATAAAAGACGCTGCCGCAGGCCAGGGAAACGCGATCAAGAAACGCGAAGACACACATAAAATGGCGCAAGCAAACCGCGCGTTTGCGCATTTCCGGTGGTAACGATTATGGCGACGGCGACGATGGAACAAAAAAAGGCCCCGGCAAAAAATCCAAATTCGCCGAATCGCAAATTTCCGCTCGAGCGAACACGGAACATCGGCATCGCCGCGCATATCGACGCCGGTAAGACGACGATCACCGAGCGCGTGCTGTTTTACACCGGCATGATCCACAAGATGGGCGAGGTGCACGAAGGCACCACCGTCACCGATTGGATGGAGCAGGAGCGCGAACGCGGGATCACGATTACGTCGGCCGCGACAACCTGCACCTGGGCGCAACGCACAGAAGAAGGCGTTTACAAAATTTTCGAAGGCGTCAAGCAGCGTATCAACATCATCGATACGCCGGGCCACGTTGACTTCACTGCTGAGGTGGAGCGTTCATTGCGCGTGCTCGATGGAGCAATCGCCGTTTTCGACGGCGTGGCGGGCGTGCAGCCCCAATCTGAAACAGTCTGGCGTCAGGCAACGAAATACAACGTGCCGCGCCTGGCGTTCATCAACAAAATGGACCGCGTCGGTGCGGACTTCGAGATGTCGGTGGATAGCATCCACAAAAAACTCGGCGCAAATGCGTGGCCGATTTTGTTGCCGCTAGGCAGCGAACATCAGCTGCGCGGCCAGCTCGACGTTATTAATAAGAAGGCGATCATTTATTCCGAGGATGATCAACTTGGATCGACATATGAAGTCACTGATGTGCCAAAGGAGTATGTCAATCTTGTTGATAAAGCTTATAACGATCTGGTCGAACATGTTTCCAACATCGATGACGACGTCGCCGAGGCCGTCATCCATGAAAAGCCGGTCACGCCGGAACTGTTAAAGGCTGGAATTCGGCGGCAAACGATCGCCAACAAATTCGTGCCAGTGATCGGCGGCTCGGCACTGAAAAACATCGGCGTGCAGTATTTGATAGACGCGGTCGTCGATTATCTGCCGAGCCCGCTCGACATTCCCCCGGCCAAAGGCCAAGACCCAGATACCGGTGAGCCGGTGGAAGTGCCGACGGATGACAACGGCAACTTTTGTTCACTGGCCTTCAAACTTTGGAGCGATCCGTTTGTCGGTAAGCTGGTTTTTTTCCGTGTGTATTCTGGCACGCTGAGCAAGGGCGACACGGTTTACAATCCGCGCACGAACAAGCGCGAACGGATTTCGCGTTTGATCCAGATTCAAGCAGACAAGCGCGAAGACATCGAGACGTGTTACTCCGGCGATATTGCCGCCATCGTTGGTATTAAGAATATCACCACCGGCGACACGTTGTGCGATGAGGACCATCCGATCCTTCTCGAACCGCCATCTTTCCCTGATCCCGTGATTTCGATGGCCATCGAGCCGAAGACAAAACTGGATCAGGAAAAAATGGCGACTGCGTTGCAGCGCCTCTCAGAAGAAGACCCGACTTTCTGGGTTTATACGCACGAAGACACCGGCCAAACGATCATCGCCGGGATGGGCGAGCTGCATTTGGAAATCATTCGGGACCGCATGTTCCGCGAGTTCAAAGTGGACGCGAACGCGGGCAAACCGCAGATCGCATACCGCGAAACGATCACCACGAACGCGCACGGCGTTGGCAAGTTGATTAAACAATCAGGCGGCCGTGGCCAATATGGACACGTGGAAGTGGACGTGCGCCCTGCCGAGCGCGGCAAGGGCCTAGTCGTTGAGAACAAGATCGTGGGCGGCATCATTCCGCGCGAATACATCCCGGCCGTCAAAAAAGGCATCCAAGAGGCGGTGCTCAACGGCGTGCTGGGCGGCTATCCGGTTGTCGATGTTGAAGTGGATATCGTTTATGGCTCATTTCACGAGGTCGATTCCAGCGAGCTTGCGTTCAAGCTGGCGGCGATCTTCGCCATGAAGGATGGCTTCAAGCAGGGCAAACCGATTTTGCTCGAGCCGATTATGAAAGTTGAAAACATCACGCCGGAAGAATTTCAGGGCGACATTTGTGGCGACTTGAGCCGGCGCCGCGGCAGCATCAACAGCATCGAAACGCGCGGTCATCTGGCGATTATTCACGCTGAGGTTCCGCTGGCCGAGTTGTTTGGTTACGCGACCGCGATTCGTTCACTTTCGAAAGGGCGCTCGAGTTATTCGATGGAGCCGTCGCATTTCCAGCCGGTGCCGGCGAACCTGGTTCCGGCGATTCTCGATCAAAAGGAGGCGAAATGAGCAATGGCCAGCGCATTCGCATCCGCTTGAAGGCGTTCGATCATCGCATGCTGGATCAATCCGCAGTCGACATTGTCGAGACGGCGAAGCGCACTGGCGCTCGCGTGGCCGGACCGATTCCGCTGCCAACATTGGTGGAGAAGTTCACGGTGAATCGTTCTCCGCACGTAGACAAAAAATCGATGGAACAATTTGAAATTCGCACCCATAAGCGGCTGCTCGACATCATCGAACCGACCGCGAAAACGGTGGATGAATTAAAGAAACTGAATTTGCCTGCGGGCGTTGACATTACGATTAAGATTTAAGTGGAGGCGCTTCTGAGTTTGCAAACGCACGATCATGAGCATTGGACTTCTTGGACGAAAAATCGGCATGACCAGCGTTTACGACGCCAGGGGCCGGCTGTGTCCTGTGACCGTGATCGCAGCGAGCGATAACGTTTTGTTGCGGCGTCTGACGACAGAGAACGACGGCTATTCCGCTGTGCGAGTCGGGTTCGATTCGCAAAATGAATCGCGAGTAAACAAGCCGTTGCTCGGCGAATTTAAAAAAGCTGGCGTGGAGCCAAAAAGATTTGTGCGCGAGTTTCGCCTCGATGCCGATGCACCCGAAGGCGAGATCAATTTAAACGTCACGCAATTTCAGGCGGGCGATTATGTCGATGTGATTGGTCGCTCGAAAGGCAAGGGTTTTCAAGGCGTGATGAAGAAACACAATTTCGCCGGCCAAGGTGCAGCGCATGGATCGAAAACGCATCGGCGCATCGGTGCCGTGGGCAACCGCTCAACGCCGGGACGCATTTGGAAAAACATGGGGATGCCCGGTCATTTGGGCGATCGGCGTGTGACAGTGCAAAATCTTCAGGTTATGCAAGTGCGCGAAGCTGAAAAAATGATCTTGGTCAGCGGCGCGGTGCCCGGAGCAAACGGCAGTTACGTGATCATTCGGCCAGCGATCAAGAATCCTGCTGGGCGAATTAAGTTGCACCAGGAACACTCAAAGCAAAGTCAGGCTGCGATGAAAGCACCGGTCGCGAAGAAACCGGAGCCGGCGACGGAAGCTGAGGCGCAGAAAAGATGAGCGCAAAGGTTTTAACGAAAGCCGCGGCGAAGGAAGCCAAGATCGACATCCTCGAGGACGGTCGTGGTACGCAGGCTGTCCACGACGTGGTGGTGGCAATGCGCGCGGCGCGGCGTTCCGGCTCGGCCAACACAAAAACGAAAGCGGAAGTGAATTTGTCCGGCGCGAAACCATGGCGGCAAAAAGGAACCGGTCGCGCGCGTGCTGGTTACAAATCGTCGCCGATCTGGCGCGGCGGCGGCGTGGTTTTCGGACCGAAGCCTCGCGATTATTCCAAGAAAGTTCCGAAGTCAGTTCGACGCCTCGCTTTTCAAAAGGCGTTGAGCGAACGGATCAGGGCCGGGGACGTCCTGACGGTGGACAAATTCGTCGTGCCCGAACTGAAGACCAAATTGTTTGTCGATCTTCTCCGAAAGCAGACAGACGCCGAAAAGGTACTGATTGTTTCCGACTCTTTCGATGAGAAAACCTACAAATCGGCGCGTAACGTTAAGCCGGTAAAGCTCGCCACCGCGTCAGACGTAAACACCGAGCAATTGCTCGGATCCGAGAAAATTCTCGTCACGCACAAGGCGCTGGAAAAACTCGCGGAAAGGACCAAATGAACGAGGCACACCAGATCATTCAAACCGCGTCGTTGACAGAAAAATCGACGCTAATGAGTGAGAAGCAGAATAAGTACGTCTTCCGCGTCAGTCCGCGTGCGAACAAAATTCAAATCAAGAGTGCGATCGAGCAGTTGTTTCAGAAGAAGGTTGTCGATGTGAACACCTGCAATTATGCGGGCAAAAAGAAGCGCGAGCGTCGCGCCGATTACGGCCGCACGGCGCATTGGAAGAAAGCCATCGTGACTCTCGCCGAAGGAGAAAAGATTGATTTAGTCTAGTTATGGCACTGAAAAGTTATCGCCCATTAACACCGACGCTGCGGTTCAAGTCTCTTCCCGCCTTTGATGAAATCACGCGATGGGAACCGGCGAAACGCCTTGTCGAGCCGAGGAAGAAAACCGGCGGCCGCAATAATTTTGGACGGCTCACGTCCCGGCATATCGGCGGCGGTCACAAACAAAAATATCGCAGGATCGATTTCAAGCGGCGAAAGCGCGGTGTCGCAGCCGAAGTGATCGGGATCGAGTACGATCCGAACCGTACGGCGCGCATTGCTCTGATAAAATATCTGGACGGTGAACTGAGTTACATTCTCGCGCCGGACGGGCTACGCGTTGGATCAACAGTTGCTGCGGGTGAGCATGTGACGCCCGACGTAGGAAACGCACTGCCGCTTCGTGCGATCCCGCTGGGCACAAACGTTCACAACATCGAACTAAGTCCGGGCCGCGGCGGCCAAGTCGCTCGCAGCGCCGGGCAACAGGCTACGCTCAATGCTCTCGAAGGCGGTTATGCGCTGGTGAAAATGCCCTCCGGTGAAGTTCGCCGCGTTCACGAGAACTGTTTCGCGACGATTGGCCAAGTGGGAAATGTTGATCATATGAATGTGTCGAGCGGAAAAGCCGGCCGGACGCGCTGGCGCGGACGGCGCCCGCACGTGCGCGGTATGGCGATGAATCCGATCGATCATCCGATGGGCGGCGGACAGGGGAAATCAAAAGGAGGCGGCGGCCGGCATCATCCGGTCAGTCCGTGGGGACAGCTTGCGAAAGGATTCAAAACGCGCAGCAAGCATAAGCCTAGTGATCGATTCATTTTGGAAAGGAGAAGACCGAAGAAGAAAGTGTGATTTGAAAGTATGAACAGTGAACACTGATCGGTCGCTGCCCCTTCTCTATTGACCGATCACCGATCACGAATCACTTGAAAATTATGGCTAGATCGTTAAAGAAAGGACCCTTCGTCGAGTCGCATCTTCTGGAGAAAATCGACAAGCTAAACGCTTCGGGCGTAAAGAAACCGATCAAGACCTGGTCGCGGCGCTCGATGGTGACGCCGGATTTTGTCGGCCACACGTTTTTGGTGCATAACGGGAAGACTTTCCATTCCGTTTTCGTCACCGAGAACATGGTGGGTCACAAGCTCGGTGAATTTTCGCCTACGCGGGTGTTTAAGAAGCACGGTTCGCACACGGCGAAGGTGACCAAGTAAGAGAATTTGCAATTGCCAAGTTCCAGTTTCCAATTGAGGCGAGCCGGCGGTTGCCGAACCCAATTGGCAATTGGTATTTGGCACTTGGCAATATGGGTAGCGTTGGTCTGCTACGGCAGCGACGCAGTGAATAGTTCTTTGTCAGAATCCAAAATTGAAACGGTAGGTGATGCTGTAGCGGCAGGGGTATCGCCTGCACCATCGGCAAACTCGCCGCCGACACGCCTGCCTCCACAGGTAATGGCGGACACGTTGCTCGGGCAAAACGAGCAGTTGCGAAAGCAATTGTCGATCGAGCAGGAATCCGTCAGGACGTTGACAAGCAGTCTCGCGGAATCTAACGCGGAAGCAGAATTGTTTCGCCGCAAGTATTCCGATTTGGAATTGCGTATGGAAGCGCTGGGCTTGGCTTCTGCGAATAAAGATCGCGGGAAATTAGAGCAACGTTTGCTGGCAGCGGTGAGCGATCTTCAGCTCGCGCAGAAGGAACGCCATGAGTATCGCGATCAGATGTTGCGGCTGAACGAGGCGATGTTGCGTTACTTGCAAACGTCGCAGGGCGGTGATGCGCAGGCGCGAATGGATGTTGAAACGGAATTGCGCAGCATTAACGAGCTCGTCACAAGATCGACAAACGGGCCGGATGCTCCGCAGCCAAGTTTAATGGATGGGAGCGTAATCAGCGTGAAGGACGAGTGGTCGTTCGTGGTGGGTAACCTTGGCGAAAAACAAGGTGTGAAAATTGGTATGCCGATGCGCGTGATCCGCAACGGCCGCAAGATCGCGACGTTGCGTGTTGTGGACGTGCGCCAGAAAATTTGCGGCGCCGTGATTCAGGAAATGGATTCTGAGAAGGAAAAAATAAGAGTGGGGGACCGCCTCCAGGTGGATGCGCAACCCAATGTGAGTTTAAAATAAATGGAAGTCAGATCGATATACAAGTATGCGCGAATTTCACCCTTCAAGGTGCGGGAAGTCACGCGCGAGATCCAGGGTCTGCCGGTTTCGGCTGCGCTTGATCTGCTCGCGTTCACTCCGAAGAAAGCCGCATTTTTGATTGGCAAAACGCTGAAAAGCGCAATCGCCAATGCGGAAAACAACGCCAATCTGAAACCGGATGGGTTGGTGGTGAAGGAGGCAATTGTCGGTGAGGGCCCCACGCTGAAACGGATCATGCCGCGCGCCCGCGGCAGCGCGAGCCGGATTTTGAAGCGCACCAGTCATATTCGCATCGTGCTGTCGGACGAGATCCCAATAGAAACGAGAGAAGCGCGAAAAGCGAAACAGAAACAGAAAAAGAAAGCAGCAAAGCAGAAAATGAAGAGTGAGGAGAGTGAAGGCGCGGCAGCGGGATCTGAGAAGAAATCCGCGACGCCAAAGAAAGCCGTGAAGTAGAAAGGATAATTTTATGGGACAAAAAGTTAATCCAATTGGGTTTCGCCTGGGCGTGAATCATGACTGGCGCTCGCGTTGGTATGCTTCGCCGCTGGAGTTGCCGTCATTTTTGCATAGTGATCTGAAAATTCGCAATTACGTGAAGAAAAAGCTGCAATTCGCGGCGGTCTCAAAAATTGTGATCGAGCGGGCGTGGAATTCCATTCGGGTGACCATTCACACCGCGCGTCCCGGGATTGTCATCGGGCGAAAGGGTGCAGAGATCGAAAAGATGACGGAAGAAATTTCCAAGATGGTCGAGGGCAAACAGGTCAAGATCGACATCCAGGAAATCAAAACGCCGGAGCTCGACGCGCAGCTGGTCGCGGAAAACGTTGCGCTGCAAATTGAGCGCCGCATTGCCTATCGTCGCGCGATGAAGAAAGCAGTGCAGACCGCAATGGATTTTGGCGCGGAAGGGATTCGCTTGCGGTGTTCGGGGCGTCTCAATGGCGCGGAGATTTCACGCTCGGAATGGTACCGGGAAGGCAAAGTTCCTCTGCATACCCTGCGGACGGGCATTGACTACGGTTTCGCAGAAGCAAACACAGTTTACGGCAAGATCGGCGTGAAATGTTGGATCTGTAAGAAAGAAGTGCGGCCCGCTGAAGCGCCATCCGCTCCCGCCCCACCGCCACCGCCAATGCCGGTGCCAGAACAAGTCTAAGGAGTTGTCTTTATGCCATTAATGCCGAAACGCGTGAAGTATCGCAAGTCCCAGCGAGGAAGTCGCAAAGGGACAGCTTCGCGCAATCTCAAGATCGACTTTGGTGAGTTTGGTTTGCAGACGCTCGAGCGCGCCTGGATCACTAACACGCAGTTGGAAGCAGCACGTGTCGCCCTTACTCGAAACATGAAGCGTAAAGGCAAGCTGTGGATCCGCATTTTCCCAGATAAATCGGTCACGGCGCGGCCGCCGGAAACGCGCATGGGCAAGGGTAAAGGACAACCCGAATACTGGGTTGCGACCGTGCGGCCGGGAAACATCTTGTTTGAACTGGACGGCGTCCCGGAATCGGTCGCGCGTGAATCTCTGAGGCTGGCGGCGGACAAGCTGCCAGTGCGCACGAAATTTCTCAGTCGACATCACGTCGCTGCCGCCTAACAAGCCATGAAGATGAAAGAAATCGTTGAAATGAGCACAGACGAGTTGCTGACCAAGAGACGGGACCTGCGCCAGGAGAGTCTGCATTTGCGTTTGCAACAGCAGAGCGGCCAGCTCGAGCAGCCAAGCAGGTTGCGTTTGCTGCGGCGCGATGTTGCCCGGATCGAAACGGTGCTCTCGCAGCGGCCGAAACAAGCAGCGCAAAAATAAGTTTTATGGCCGAACCCAATCCACCGCATTCCCAAATTCCGCCGCCCGTGCCCGCAGCGTACACCCGCGGTTCGCGCAAGACGCGCACCGGCGAAGTGATTTCAAGCAGCATGAACAAGACAATTGTCGTGCGGACGGTCACGCGGGTGCCGCATCCTAAATTCGGAAAGATCGTGAGCCAGATGAAAAAATTTTACGTGCACGACGAAGCGAACAAGGCGAAGACCGGCGACACGGTCCGTATTATGGAGACGCGACCTTTGAGCAAACTGAAGCGATGGCGCTTGGTGGAGATTATTCAGAAGTAAGTGCGAGAGCAGAAGTAAGAGCAAGAGGGAAAGATTTCGATGGTGCAAATTCGATCCAGACTCGATGTGGCAGACAACACCGGCGCGCGTATGGCGACGATGATTGGCGTGATTGGCAAACACACGCGGTATGCCAGAATCGGCGACGTGATCACCGCGAACGTGAAGGAAGCGAGCGCAACCGGCACGGTCAAAAAGGGCGAAGTGGTGCGCGCGGTACTTGTTCGCACGAGACAACCAATCCACCGCGAAGATGGCTCACTGTTGCGCTTCGACAACAATGCGATTGTGATCATCGACAAAGATTTGAACCCGCGCGGCACCCGTATTTTCGGGCCGGTCGCCCGCGAACTGCGCGAGCGCAATTTCATGAAAATTGTGTCGCTTGCCCCGGAAGTTTTATGAATCGCATCAAGTGCCACGTAAAGAAGGGCGATCATGTGGAGGTGATCTCTGGAAATTTTCGGGGCTCGTCCGGGAAAATTCTGGCGGTGTTTCCACAGAAACAGCGCGTTTTGGTCGAAGGCGTTCGGATCATTAAGAAACATCTCCGAAAATCGCAGGATAATCCCAGCGGCAAAATCGCGGAACGCGAAGGCCCGATTCATATTTCCAACGTGAGATTGATCGAACGGGACGGGAAGCCGGTGAAAGCCGCAGAATCGACAGCGAAAAAAGAGAAAAAGAAAACGTAGGCGCGTTTAATAATGGATAACGAATTTTATCGCGATTATCGAGAGCGCGTGATGCCGGCGTTGCAAAAGGCGCACGGCTACCAAAACGTTCTCCAGATTCCGAAGGTCGAGAAAGTGGTGATTAACACTTCGGTCGGCTCGCAATCGGACGTGAAGCAGGCGTTGGAGGAGGCAAAGGCGGAGCTCGCCTTGATCACGGGGCAGCGCCCCGTGGAAACGCTGGCGAAGAAAAGCATTTCCAATTTCAAATTGCGAAAAAGTCAGGCGATCGGTGCGAAGGTCACCTTGCGCGGAGAACGCATGTATGAATTCCTGGAGCGCTTCATTAAGGCAGCGCTGCCGCGCATTCGCGATTTCCGCGGCGTCTCGCCGCGCTGCTTCGATAAGCACGGCAACTACACGATAGGAATTTCGGATCAATCGATTTTTCCCGAAGTCGAGCTCGATAAAATCAAGCGCAACATCGGATTTGATGTTACTATTGTCACCACGGCACGAACCGACGAGGAAGCCAAATCGCTCCTGAGCGAAATGGGAATGCCGTTCAGCGACCGGGCGAGGAAGCCCGCCGCGCAGCCCGCCTGATTTTTTTCATGAGCACTGTTACCGATCCTATTGCCGATTTTTTGGCATGTGTCCGCAACGGCACGCGCGCGCAGCAGCCGCAGCTGTTTGTTCCCTACTCGAAGATTAAGGCGGAGATGGCCCGCATCCTGAAGGAGGAAGGCTATATTTCTGATTATTCGATCGACACGAGCGCTGCGCATCCGCGCATCAAAATCACAAACAAATTTGTGAACCGCGCCAGCGCGATCATGGGCTTGCGGCGGGTAAGCCGGCCAGGGTTGCGCCGATACGTTGGCGCGGACGAAATTCCGCGCGTTCTGGGCGGAATGGGTTTGGCCATTCTTTCGACGTCGCGCGGTGTTTTATCGGGACGCGAGGCGAGAAAGCAAAAAATCGGCGGCGAACTGCTCGCCTACGTTTGGTAGATTTATGTCACGGATTGGAAATAAAGCGATCGAGATTCCCGAGAAGGTCCAAGTTAACATCAACAACAACGGGGCGGTCTCGGTGGAAGGACCGAAAGGGAAGCTTAGTTGGAAGCTGCCGCGGGAGATCAAGGCAAGCGTGCAAGACAATCGCATCTCGCTCGTGCGCGAAGCGGAGACGCGCAGTGTGAAAGCGTTGCACGGACTTTCGCGTAGCCTTGTTCACAACATGGTGCAGGGCGTAAGCCAGGGCTTCAGCAAGCAGCTTGAGGTAGAAGGCGTCGGTTTCAGGGCCGCGGTGCAAGGATCGACACTCAATTTGAGTCTCGGCTTCTCTCATCCGATTCCGTTTCAGATCCCGCAGGGCATTAAAATCACCGTCACCGAGGCCACCAAGATCAACATTGAAGGCGCTGATAAGAAATTAGTTGGCCAAGTCGCAGCTGACATCCGCGGCTTTTATCCACCTGAACCGTACAAGGGAAAAGGCGTTCGCTACGCAGGCGAGCAAATTCGTCGCAAAGTCGGCAAGACCGTCCAGTAAAAATATGAGGACGACTCGTAAAGCTGCGCGGCAGCGGATTCATCAACGAATCAGGAAAAAAATTTCGGGGACGGCCGAACGTCCGCGGCTTGCGGTTCATTTCTCTGGGAAACACGTCTATGTCCAGGCGATCGATGACACCGCGGGCCGGACGCTGGCCGCTGCATCGACAAGGGAACCTTCGTTTCGGAGCCAAAAAGCTGCCGCGAATCGCGCCGCGGCGGAACAAATTGGCAAAATCATTGCGGAACGTCTGCTTAAGAAGAAACTGGACCACGTCGTTTTTGATCGCGGCGGATTTCTTTATCACGGAAAAGCCAAAGCTCTGGCGGACGCTGCGCGCGCGGGCGGTTTGAAAGTTTAGTTCATGGCAAAAACTACTCCAGGCAGACGATCAGACTCGCGCACTCCGGATAAAGCTCCCGCGGCAAAAGGCGACACCACCGAGAAGGTGGTTTTCATCAACCGCTGCGCGAAGGTCGTAAAGGGCGGGCGGCGCTTTAGTTTCAGCGCGTTGATCGTGGCCGGCGACCACGATGGAAAAGTGGGCTACGGGTTCGGCAAGGCGAACGAAGTTTCGGAAGCGATCCGAAAGGCCTCCGAGGCGGCGCGCAAATCGATGGAAAAAGTTTCCCTGAACGAAAACACGATCCCGCATGAAGTGATCGGCGAGTACGACGGCGCCCGTGTGTTGTTGCGACCCGCGTCGCCGGGAACGGGCATCATTGCTGGCGGGGGCGTGCGGGCAGTGGCTGAAGCGGCCGGGATCCGTGATGTGCTGGCCAAATCGTTAGGCTCAAGCAATCACGCAAACGTGGTCAAGGCGACAATTGCCGCCTTGAGATCGCTTCGCCGGCGAGACGAGATTTTCAAAGTGCGCGGAATCGAGTCGGGAGATGGAAAGGGCGAACAATCATGATGCGTCTTCATAATTTGCGGCCGCGTCCCGGCGCCAGGCATCGCGTGAAGCGGCTCGGTTGCGGAGAAAGTTCCGGACACGGAAAGACCAGCGGCAAAGGCCATAAGGGACAAAAAGCGCGCTCCGGCGGGAGCATTCGTCTCGGGTTTGAAGGCGGCCAAATGCCGTTAATTCGTCGATTACCGAAGCGGGGCTTTAATAACGCCGCTTTTCACAAGCATTATGTGATCGTGAATTTGGCTGATTTAAATCAGTTCAAAGCCGGAACAGTTGTGAACGAGCAACTGCTGCGCGGGGCGAATCTCATTCGCGGTCATTTCGCGGGCATAAAGATTTTGGGTGACGGTGAGTTGAAACATGGACTGACGATTGAAGCCGACAAAGTGAGCGCGAGCGCGCGACAAAAGATCGAAAAGGCTGGCGGAACAATCACATTGATGGAAGCGCGCAGAGCTGAAAGAGCCAACATCGATCTTGCGCCGGAGGACGTGAAGGCTGAAACAGCAACAACGAAACCACGGACGAAGGCGAAAGCGAATTCGCCGAAGAAAAAGCGTTAGCGAATGGTTTCGGCGTTTTTAAATACGGTCAAGATACCGGAATTGCGCCGGCGGATTTTATTTACGCTGGCGGTGGTGGTGATTGTGCGCCTGGGTGCAGCTATTACCACTCCGGGAGTGAACCAGGCCGTGCTGCAAGAATGGTTCCGGACGTCAGCGGGCAGAGGTGGAGGCGGTCTGGCCGCGCTCTTCAATTTGTTCAGCGGTGGGGCGCTGGAAAATTGCGCGGTTTTTTCCCTGGGCATTATGCCTTACATCAGCGCATCGATCATGATGCAGTTGCTCACTGCGGTGATTCCGCAGCTAGGCCGGCTCGCTCGGGAGGAGGGCGGCCGGCAGAAGATCATGCAAATGACGCGATACGCAACAGTAGGGCTTTGCATTTTCCAAGGGTATCTGCTGGCGTTGTCGTTCCAGCATCCGGAATCGTATCACACCATCTTGGGCGGAATCAGTGAGACGATCCGCAACATCGGCATTCCGTTGGTGGACGATCTCGGCTGGAAGTTCCGCATTATCACCGTGATCTCCTTGACGACTGGCACGCTTGTTTTGATGTGGCTGGGCGATCAGATCACTGAACGCGGGATCGGCAACGGAATCTCGTTGATTATTACTATTGGTATTGTGGCGCGGCTTCCGGCCGCCCTGGCGCAGGCATGGAAGACCTTTGTGCCAACAGCACAAACCGGCGCCAGCCAAGTTAATCCGGCCATCCTGGTATTGATGATCGCGTTTTTATTTATTGTCATTGCCGGAGTGATCGCGATTACTCAAGGCGTACGCAAAATCACTGTGCAGTACGCCAAGCGGGTCGTGGGCCGGAAAATGTACGGTGGCCAGACCCAGTATATGCCCTTGAAAGTAAACTATGCTGGCGTAATGCCGATCATTTTTGCCTGGGCATTGCTTTTGTTCCCGACCACCATCGTCAGCTACGGCTTTAGGAATAGTCCCACTGCCTCCCGAATCGCCAGCGCGCTTTCCACCGGCTGGCCGCACTATGTTGTTCTGGCGGGGATGATTTTCTTCTTCAGCTATTTTTGGGTTGCTACGCAGTTTCAACCGGCGCAGATCGCGGACGATCTGAAAAAATACGGCGGTTATATCCCGGGCGTACGACCAGGAAAACCGACGGCTGATTTTCTTGATTTCACGATGACGCGCTTGACCTTCGCAGGCGCGATTTTTCTGACTCTGATTGCGGTGCTGCCGGCGCTGATGAGCCAAGGACTAAATGTTCCAATGATCACGGCGCAATTTTTTGGCGGCACGAGCCTACTGATTATTGTCGGCGTAATCCTTGATACCATGCGTCAGGTGGAGACACATTTGATTCAACGGCATTACGACGGTTTCTTGCGCAAGGGGCGCATCCGCGGTCGGTCGTTCGATCGCGCTACGTATAGTCGCGGCGAAGCCGCAGCGAGCGGGACTCTTATGTGGCTCTATGTAGGAATCGCCGTGGTCGTCATTGCCGGGGTCGCCATTTTTCTCTACGGCCGATAGGTGAAAAGACGACTCGTTCTTTTGGGCGCGCCCGGTTCCGGCAAAGGAACCCAGGCGGAGATGATTACGCGCCAGTTCGGTATTCCGGTTACTTCGCCGGGCGCGATTTTGCGGCGTGAAAAGGACTTGGGCACACCTCTGGGCGAGGAGATCGCTGAAGTGCTCGAGCGCGGCGGGTTGGTCTCCGATAAAATTATAGTGGAGCTTATCGAAGACTGGCTGCGCTTGCACGGCGGTCACGGCTTTGTGTTCGACGGATTTCCTCGCACGCTGCCGCAGGCGGAAAGTTTGATGTCGATCTTGGCGCGACTGCGGACGGCGCTGGATTTGGCCCTCTGGCTCGAGGTATCCCAGCAGACGGTATTCGAACGCATTGCTGGCCGTCTCCAATGCGGCGAGTGCGGTTTCACTACCAGTGCGTCGAGCGCGCAGTTCGCGGAACGCCCGGTCTGTCCTTATTGCGATGGGCGGCTCATGCGACGGAGCGACGATGATCTGGCTGTATTGCAAACACGACTCTCTGAATTTGAAACTAAGACCCAGCCGCTCGCGTCTTTTTATGCAAAGATATCGGTCTTGCACCGCATTGACGGCAACCGCGATCGCGAAGCGGTTTTTGCTGATATCTCACGGCTGATTGAAGACAAGGCGCGTGCATGATTCCAATTAAGAGCGCAAGGGAAGCGGACAAGATGCGGCAAGCTTGCCGCACCGCCAGCGACATTCTCGACCGCGTCAGCGAATTGGTTCGGCCCGGAATCACGACCAAGGAAGTCGATGAAGCAGCCGCTGACTTCATGCAGGAAGCGGGAGTCGAGAGCGCGTTTCTTGGCTATCGGCTCGGGCATCGCATGTTTCCGGGAAACATTTGCATTTCGATTAATGACGAGGTGGTGCATGGGATCGCGAGCCAGCGCCGGATTCAGTACGGTGATATTGTGAAGCTGGATATCGGCGTGATCGAGGAAGGCTGGGTGGGTGATACTGCGACGACGGTACCGGTTGGAATAGTGGATGAACGCGTCGATCTATTGCTCCGCGTGACCGAGAAGGCGCTGGGCCGGGCAATCCAGATCGCACGCGAAGGCACGCGCCTAGGCGACATCTGCGCGGAGATCGAAGATGAAGCCCGGCGCAACCGTTTTTCGGTGGTGCGCGAGTTTGTGGGGCACGGCGTGGGGCGCAAGTTGCACGAAGAACCACAGATCCCCAATTATGGCAAACGCGGGACCGGACCGCGGCTCAAGGCCGGAATGACCCTCGCCATTGAGCCGATGATTAACATCGGCATCGCTGCCGTCCGTTTGCTCGATGATGGCTGGACGGTGCGCACGGCAGACGGACTGCCTTCGGCGCATTTCGAGCACACCGTCCTGATTACAAAGGATGACCCAGAGATTCTGACATGGCGCGGAAAGACGCAATTGAAGTAGAAGGCACAGTCGTTGAGTTGCTGCCTAACACCATGTTTCGGGTCGAACTGGTCAATGGCCATCGTGTTCTGGCGCATATTTCGGGCAAAATGCGGTTGCACTTCATTCGCATCTTGCCAGGAGACAAAGTTATGCTAGAGATTTCTCCCTACGATTTGTCGAAAGGGCGAATTACATTTCGCCATAAATGACAACGCGGAGCAGTCTCCGCGTTTTCCGTTTTGCGAATTATGAAAGTACGACCATCGGTAAAAAGGCTTTGTGCGAGTTGCAAGATCGTGAAGCGCAAGAACGTGGTGCGCGTGATCTGCAAAAACCCGCGCCATAAACAGCGCCAGGGCTGATTTTCGATTTAACTTTGTAACCTTTTTAACGAATACCATGCCAAGATTACTTGGAGTTGAAATTCCAGCGGAGAAACGCATCGAGATCTCGCTCACTTACATTTACGGGATCGCGTTGAGCACGGCGAAGCGCATTCTCGAGCAGACCAATATCGATCCGAATTTGCGCGCAAAAAACCTTACGCCGCAACAATTGAACGAGATCATTCACGCAATCACGAACAACAAGATCAAGATTGAAGGCGATCTGCGCCGCGAAATGCAAGGAAATTTGAAACGTCTCCAGGCGATCAATTCTTATCGCGGCATCCGGCACCGAAGAGGTTTGCCAGTGCGCGGCCAGCGAACATCGACAAATGCTCGCACCCGCAAAGGCCCGCGAAAGACAGTAGGCGTGATCCGTAACCCCGAAGCCAAAGCCGGCAAGGTTTAATGACCAAGGAAAATAATGGCTGAATCAGAGGATACAACCAACCCAAGTCCGGAAGAACCGAAACCGACGGAGCCGAAATCGATTGCCGCTCCGACAGAGCCATCGGAAGGCGAGGCTACGACAGTGGCGGGCGAAGAGCGTCCAGGTGGTGTGGTTTCTAAGGAGACGGGCCCCAAGCCGCCAACTCCAGAGGCCAAGCCGACAGGCAAGCCAGTCAAAAAGGCGGCCAGGAAAAAGAAAGAAGAGCCGACGCCTGTCGCGGCGGCGGCCGAGAGCCTTTCGCTTTCGGCTGAGGTTGAGAAACCAAAGATCGTCAAGGCCAAGGGCAGCAAGAATATTCATTCGGGTATCGCGCACGTTCTCGCGACATTTAACAATACGATTGTTACGATCACTGACATGAAAGGCAACGTAATTGGGTGGTCGAGTGCTGGGAAAATCGGATTCAAAGGCTCGCGCAAAAGCACCGCCTACGCCGCGCAAATGGTTGCCCAAGACGCTTCGCGGCAGGCGATGGGGCACGGCCTGAAAGAAGTCGAGGTCTTGGTCAAAGGACCGGGAGCAGGTCGTGAATCGGCCGTGCGCGCGCTGCAAGCCATCGGGCTCGATCTCACTCTTATTCGCGATGTTACTCCCGTGCCGCATAACGGCTGTCGCCCGCCAAAACAACGCCGCGTCTAATGCTCTCAACTCTCAACTAACAACTCTCAACGTTCCGCAATGGGTAGATACACAGGACCAAAAACGAGAGTGAGCCGGCGCTATGGGGTGCCGATTTTCGGTTCCTCCAAGGCATTGGAGCGGAAAAATTATCCTCCAGGCATGCATGGCCCGAGAGGTTCCCGGCGCAAACAATCGGAGTACGCGATTGCGCTCGGCGAAAAACAAAAGCTGCGTTATCAATATGGGCTTCTCGAGCGGCAATTTCGGAGGATTTTCGAGAAGGCGCTGCAGAAGCGCGGTGTGACAGGTGAAACACTTCTTCAACTATTGGAGACGCGTATCGATAATGTCGTTTACCGACTTGGCTTGGCCAACACGCGCAGCGCGGCTCGCCAGCTCGTGTCGCATGGCCACGTGCTCGTGAACGGGCGCAGCGTGAATGTCGCTTCCTACAATGTGAAGGCAGGCGACGAAATCACGATCAAAGATAAACCTAAATCGCGCCAGCTGGTGTTGCGTAACCTTGATCTGACGCAAATCGTTCCCGTGCCCGACTGGCTCACAGTCGATCGCGACGCGCTCAGCGGCAAAGTCGCGCACATTCCGTCGCGAGAAGAGATGCAGCCGATCGTAAACGAACAGCTCATCGTCGAGCTGTATTCGCGGTAATCTGTAGCGGCGCTCTATGAGCGCCCCGAATTATGATCGGCGGTCATAGAGCGCCGCTACAGTTGGCCTCAAGATACTCTAAGGCTTTGTCGTAACTTTTACGCTCGAGGTAATGCTTCAGTCGCGGATCAATCGGCTGCGGAAGCGCTGCTTGCAAGCTGTCGATCTTCTCAGAAACCGCGCGCAATCGGGCGATGTGTTTCACTTCATCGCGACGGCTGTCTTCGTTATGAATAATCGCGAGGCGTTCTCGCAGAGCTTCTCTTAAATCGACAATTGCGCTTTCCATTTATTTAAGAACCGCGGATTACACAGATTAACACAGATAGAGAAATCGGCGCCTACAGATCGCTAATTATCCGTAATCATCCGGGAAATCCGTGGTTAAGAATGATTCCGAGCAAATCGGTCTGCGTGACAACGGATTCAGCGCGGGCCTGTTTCGGAGAGTAGCTGGCGTCTCGCTTCGAGCCAATCCGATTCAGCGTCGCCTGGCAGCGCGAACCTGCGGCGTCGCTCGGAAATGAAGTAGGCGCGCAACCGAATTTGCTCGTCCGTAGGCTCCGCTGTTCCGCCGGCCTCTGGCGGCATTGGAACCGTTGCTCTCTGCGCCGTTGCAATTCTCTTATCATGCGCTCCTGGTTTCTTCGAGCCTGTTGGTGCGCGACGGGGACGAGGCGCTTTACCGCGCTTTGCTTCAGTAGGCAATCCGCTGGCTTCTAGTGGCCCTTGATTTTTGCTTTGGACAATTTTGCTCTTTTTGGGCACAGATTGATTGGTGTTAATGATTTCAATTCGTTTAACGCGCATCGTCCGGTTGGCAAGTGCTTTCTCGCCGCCGGTTAGACGAGTGCTAAATTATAAATCTCCTGTATGAGGCATTTCGTTTTTCGTTGGCTCGTGACGACTGTTGCCGTGTTTGTGGCGGCACCAATTGTGGGCATTAACTACGGCGATCGCCTCGGTTGCCTGCTGGGCGCTTCGCTTCTACTCGGTATTGTGAACGCTTTTGTTCGTCCCGTGCTGTTGTTGTTGAGCCTACCATTGATTCTTGTGACGCTCGGTCTCTTCATTTTGATCATCAATGCGCTGATGTTGAAATTTGTCGGCCAGATCGTGCCCTGTTTTGAAGTGCCAGGCTTCTGGCCCGCTTTCTTCGGCGCAATCATAATTTCCTTCATCAGTTGGTTGCTCAGCGCTTTTTTTCGAGGAAGCGATGGACGCGTTCATGTGCTAACGCACCACAGTCAAATCCGGCGTGTTCGCGGCCGGGTGATCGAGCGCTGAACGCAACGCTTCTTGCTAACCGAGATATCGGCTCAGTCGCGAGCGCAGTTCTGTTCGTGCACGAAAGAGCACGCTTTTTACAGCGGGCACCGAAAGATCGAGGACCTCAGCGATTTGCTCGTAGCTAAGTTGCTCATATCGCCGCAACACCATGGCCATTCGTTGAGTCTCGGGAAGGTGCATAATCGCCTCCTCAATTGCTTTCCGCAGCTCGACTTCCAGGAGTGATGCGTCGGGGGCCGGGTTGCTCTCGTCCTTCAGGGCTGGTTCATCCGCGCTCGCCTCCGATTCCAGCGGAACCTGAGCCCTGCGCTTGGTCCGGCGCAATTCGTTGAACACGAGATTGCGGGTAATTTTTAGCAACCAGGTAGTGAATTTGGCGCGCGGGACGTATCGGCTGGCGCTTTTCCAGACGCGGATAAAAACCTGCTGCGCGATGTCTTCCACGTCGGAGTTGCTGCCCAACATTCGGGCCACCGTGCCCGCCACCAAGGCTTGATGCCTTTCGACCAGTTCCTCAAACGCGCTCGTGTCGCCCTGGCTTACCAGCCGCATCAGTCGCACGTCCTCAGCGTCTTCCTCCGATCTCCCTTGATTTCCTGGATCGCCGGCAGCCATCGCTCAATTAGACGGTAGCATCAGGCGAAGCTTGCGAAAAATGTGACGAATCATTGCCATAGACGTTGCCATGGTTTTTGTTGCAAGCTGGAAGCGCCGTGTGCATTCTTGATGGCCAACGCATTGCCTTGGCTGCCCGATGAATTATTTGCTTATTTCAAAAGAACTCAGGCCGATCGCCGAAAAAGTTGAGTCCGGGCAGCGAATCTCAGAGGCCGATGCGCTCGCGCTTTATCGCTCAAACGATCTGAACACCTTGGGCAGGATCGCCAACGTTTTGCGCGAGCGAAAAAACGGCAACTACGCGACCTACATCCACAATCGTTACATCAATTACTCCAATATCTGCGTCCTTTCATGCCAGTTCTGCGCTTTCGCAGCGAAGAAACGTGACGCACACGCCTTCGAATACGCGATCGACGAAATTATCGGTGCGGTCCGGGAGGCTTTGTCCCTTGGGATCACCGAAGTGCACATGGTTGGCGGGCTGCATCCCAGTTTGAAGATGGAGTGGTACCTCGAGCTTTTACGGCGTCTTCGCGGCCTCAACTCGGATCTCCATATCAAAGCCTTTACCGCTATCGAAGTACGGCATTTTGCGCAGCGGATCTTTCGCATGTCGATCCGCGAAACGCTGGAAACATTGCGCGAAGCCGGTCTCGGCTCCATCACTGGCGGCGGCGCGGAGATTTTCGACCCCATTGTGCGCGACCAAATCTGCCGCGGCAAAGAGACTGCCGCCGAATGGCTCGATGTGCATCGCACCTGGCACCAAATGGGTGGCCGCAGCACGTGCACCATGCTCTACGGCCATGTCGAGACATTCACTCAACGCGTTGATCATTTGCGCCAGCTTCGCAAATTGCAGGATGAGACCGGCGGTTTTACAGGTTTTATTCCGTTCGCGTTTGAGCCGCAGACGACCGTGCTTTCCCACATAAAACGCGCCTCGGCGTTCGAGCAGCTTCGAAATCTTGCCGTGAGTCGCATTTACCTCGATAACATCGACCATTTGACTGCGTACTGGGTCAGCCTGGGATTGCCGCTCGCGCAGGTCTCGCTCAGCTACGGCGTGGATGATCTGCACGGCACAATTTTGGAGGAAAAGATTTTCCATATGGCAGGGGCAACTACTCCGCAACAACAGACCGTAGCTGCGCTCGAACATGCCATCCGCGAAGCGGGCCGCGAACCGGTGCAACGCGACAGTTATTATCGCCACATATCTCCGGACTCGACGTCTGAGAAACGCACATCCTCGACGCGACCGGAACTTGCCTGCGCGTAAATGATAAGGCGCGACCGCCGGGCGCGCCGGGGGAACGAATGCTCCGCATCGGCTGCGTCAAATATCTTAATGCCCGTCCGCTTATTCGAGGGTGGCTAGGCCCTGTGGAATTCGATCATCCGTCGACGCTCGGCAAACGACTGGCGAACGGTGAGCTCGATGTCGCGCTTGTTTCCAGTTTCGAATTCTTGCGCAACCCGATTTATCGAATCGTTGACGACGTTTCCATTTCGTCGGTCGGATCGGTTTACAGCGTGGTTGTCGCGCATCGCGGCGACATTTCTAAGATCGAAGAGATCGAACTTGATCCTGCATCGAAAACTGCAGTCAATCTTCTGCGTTGCCTACTCGCCGAGCTGGGATTCAATTGGCGTTTAATCCGAGGTGTTCTGGGGAGCACAGGCTGCCAGCCTGTCGTGTCCGGCAGCCTGCCGGACACGAAAGCGTGGCTTCTCATTGGCGATCAAGCCATTCGTTTCCGTCAGAAACACGCCGGTGAATTTGATTTCTGGGATCTCGGCGAACAATGGCGGAAACTTGTTGATCTTCCGTTCGTTTACGCGCTTTGGCTTGTTCGCCCTGAAGTTATTGATCCAAAACAAATCGCGGAGCGCCTGCGTGTCTTGCGCGATGAAAACCTGACCAATCTCGACGAGTTAATTGCGGCCGAAAAAGAATCCGATCACCAATTCTGTTCCCGCTATTACCGCAAACATCTTCAATTCAGCCTTGGAGAAAAAGAAAAGGAAGGTCTGCGAACGTTCGCGCACCTCTGCGCAAAGCACGGTCTACTTCCGAAGCGCGATCTCGCGTTCGATCTCGTGTAGCAAAATCAATCTGCCCTTGTGCCTGCCGCACCAGTCAACGTTTCGCCTCGCCGAAACCAAGGTCGAGATCGTTGAGCCGCCAGCCTAAACCTATAAAACGGAATCGGAGTTTGATTCCTTCCCGATCGACCACAAAGGTACGCGGGCCTGTAAAGAATGCGTATTTTACTTTTAACCAGTTTACAGATTTTCCCGTAGTGAATCGGAACTGCTGTGGAGTCTGAAGGTTCCTTAGTGCGGCTGGATTAGAAAGAAGCGCCGCAATACCATCCGGGGTGGCATAAGCGTCAATGATCGCATCGATCAGCGTCGGCCCGAGTTTGCTCCATCGCTTGTGACTAGTCGTCGCGTGAGTGAACCGCGCGGCAAGTTGTTTCTTCAGCGATGCTCGAATAGCAGGAAAATCGACACGCGAATTGATCGCTGCGCTATCGCCGGATCGAACCGCGACCGTGAAGCGCCAGAATGAAAAGTACGGTGACGCGCCATAGAGGAGCAGAAGAACAATGCAGATGAGTGCGACCCAGCGGACAAGTCTCATTTGAAAACTCCGATCTTACTGACGAGAAGTGGCATATACCTAGCGTGAATCTGGAGGCGTCTCAAAGATTAACGCGAAGGCACAGGCCCGATTTTCTTGCAGTACTGAAGAATTCGCCCGCTTCCCGGAGGCGACTTGAACTCTGTCGGCCGCGGACCACCAGGCGGCCCCCAGTAGGCGCGTTTGTGGGTTGCGTCGATGATCTCGTAATGCCGCGCGTCAGTTGAGCGGCATTCGGGCCGCCTTCGGCAATTGAGTCCACTTGTTTGGGTCTCGTATCCGGATTGACGGTGAAGCGTCCGGCGGGATGCGTCCCGACACCGCTGGCCTTTGGAAAACGGAACGTATTGTGATCGGTGATGAGGACCGTATTTCGCAGCACAGTTGCGGGCACAGACTTTCCGTTCACTACGGCGCGAGTCAATTGCCAGGTTCCAGACAACAGTTCCTAATTTCTCTGAGCGCCGGCAGATTGCGCGGTTGCTCTGCCTATTTCGCCATTTGCGCAGCCAGCGCTAATCGCCGCCACGACGCCGATAGCCAAGATCGATATTGCTTTGATCATGTGTGCCCTTTGCATTGAAAATCGCCATTTGTCGAGCGCAGCATGATTGCGAGTCAGACACATGCGATTCGCTGCATCTTGTCACGAAGTCATCCGCGATTAGGCTAATCGGTGCAATCCCGATGGATCGTTGCGCCGCCGGAGGAACTGTACGGCGGACCAATTTCGTGGAATGAAATCTGTGGGTACGCATGTATCGCGCGGCTACTCATGCGCAAAGGCTTCGCGAACGCGGAGGAAGTAGAAACGTTTCTGCGACCGCGTCTCAAATCATTAAGCGATCCGTTTTTGCTTCCAAACATGCAAGCGGCTGCGCAGCGAGTTCTTGCTGCGTTGGATCGGCATGAGCGGGTCGTTTTGTTCGGAGATTACGATGTCGATGGCGTGACCTCGATTGCACTCTTGACGGAGATGTTGCGCGCTTACGGCGGCGCGCCGGAATTATTTTTGCCGCTGCGGATGGAGGAGGGTTACGGATTGAGTCCAGAAAGCGTCGAGCGGTGCCTGGAGCAGCATCATCCTCAACTCTTGATTGCAGTAGACTGCGGCACATCGTCCGTGAGTGAGATTGTCGATCTTACGCGACGCGGCGTGGACGTGATCGTGCTCGATCACCATGAACCCAAATCGGCGTTGCCTGATTGCGTGGCGATCGTGAATCCGAAAATCGATCCGGAATCGCCGTTTCATTATCTGTGCAGTGTCGGAATCGTTTTTAAACTTTGTCACGCCCTTTTGAAAACGAGACCACTGTTTGATTTCGATCTTAAATCGAAACTCGATCTAGTGGCACTGGGCACAGTCGCGGACATCGTCCCGTTGCGAGGAGAAAATCGGATTTTTGTCCGGCGTGGCACGATTGAAATTACAAGACGGACGAGATCCGGTTTGAGAAAATTAATTGAAGTGAGTGGTGTTCGCCCGTCAACTTCGACCGATGATATTGGATTCCGACTCGGGCCGCGACTGAACGCAGCAGGACGATTGAGCACTGCTGAAAAGTCGTTGCAGCTTCTGCTTACCAAAGACGAAAACGAAGCCGGTGCGCTTGCTGACCTTCTCGACAAGCAAAATCGCGACCGGCAGGAAATCGAAAGGCAAGTGTTCATTGCAGCGGAAGAGCAGATCTGCCGTGATTTTGATCCGTTACGGGACGCGGCAATCGTGGTTGGAGCGCGCGAGTGGCATCCAGGCGTGGTGGGGATTGTGGCCTCGCGAATTTCGCGCAAATATCATCGGCCGACGATCGTGATCGGGTTCGAGGCAAATGGCACTGGAAAAGGCAGTGGACGCAGCATCGAAGGGCTTAATCTGGTCGAAGCATTAGATCGTTGCGCTGAATCACTGGAAAAATTCGGCGGGCACGAAATGGCGGCTGGCCTCACAATTCGCGAAGAGAAGATCGACGCGTTCGCGGCGGAATTTCGCCGGGTGACGCGCGAGCTGCTCTCGGATGATTACTTGCAACCATGCCTCCGCATCGATCACGAGCTCGCGTTTTCGGAACTCACGGGCGATTTTCTCCAGTGGCACGAAATGCTCCAGCCATTCGGTAACGGGAATCCGGCGCCGCTTTTTTTTGCGCGCGAAGTCGAGCCGGTCATGCCGCCGCAGGAGGTAAAGGAGAAGCATCTCATTTTGCGCCTGCGCCAGGGGAATTACCATCGGCGCGCAGTTTACTTCGATTCGGCAAATCTCTCACTGCCGCCGGCGCCCTGGGACATTGCCTTTCGCATCCGCGCGGATGAATACGAAGGCGAAACTACGCTGGGCATGCGGATCGAGGCCGTGCGAAAAGCGGAGCAAATTTGAATGATCACGCCGACGAAAAGTAGAAAAGGGCTTCGCGGCAAGCTGCCGCGAACAACAGGCTGGCAGCCTGCGCTCCCCAGATGATCGGGATTTCGCAGTCGCTCGAAGACATCGCGTGGATCCCCCGACCGCGTCTGCTGGCGCTGAGACGGCTCGGTATCGGTACCGTGGAGGATTTGCTTACGCATTTTCCGCGCCGTCATGAGGATCGAACCGAGTTCCCGCATTTTCCACGCGAAGAAAGCGACGTTCCAATTTGTCTTTGCGGTGAAGTGATTAAAACGTCGCTGCGCCGTTTTGGCGGCTGGAAGAAGATCTTCGAAGCAACACTGCAAGAATCGCAGCCGAACGCGCTGAGTGAACCACTGGTGTGCCGTTGGTTCAATCTGCATTACGTGCAGAAGATGATCGCAACCGGGCAACGCCTGGTTGTGTTTGGCAGGCCGCGCCTGCGGGGCAAGAGAATTTGCATGGATCATCCGGAGTTCGAGGTCATCGAGAATGATAAAGAAATTTCGATCCATTTTCGGCGCATCACACCGATTTATCCAGCGACGGAAGGTCTTTCACAGCGCGTCTTGCGCAGCACTATTTACCGAGCGTTGAATGAAATTTCAGGCGCAGTATTGGAAACAATTGCGCCGAGCGGTTTGGTTCATGCCACGCGGCGTGACGCGATCCGCGCGATCCATTTTCCGGAAAGCTGGGAAGCGCGTGATACTGCCCGGGAGCATCTGGTGCTCTCGGAATTTTTTGCGATGCAAATGCTGATCGCATCGCGACGCTCCGACGCATCCATCCGCGTCGGGTACGCGCACTGTGGAAATGGCGCGTTGCTCGACAAATTTCTTAAGGCGCTACCGTTCGAGTTAACCAGCGCGCAGTCCAAAGTGATTACGGAAATTCGGCGCGATCTCGCGGCACGCCAACCGATGAACCGTTTGTTGCAGGGAGACGTTGGCTCGGGAAAAACGGTCGTTGCCATAGCAGCGATGCTTCTTGCGATTGAAGCTGGATATCAGGCCGCGTTTATGGCGCCCACGCAAATTCTGGCGGAACAGCATTATGATGTGCTGCGGCGCTGGCTCGAGCCGCTGGGGTTGTGCATCGCGCTGCGAACGGCCGCGCGTCAGGAAGACAACGCACCATTGCCTCTATTCGTACTCAGCAAAACGCAACGCGCAAAGATTCCGGGGAGCACGCGCGTCTCGCGTGTTGGCGACGGCGTCGCGCCGTCGCGGACTTTTCCTGAAACACAATCAGGCGAGGGGGCTGCGTATTCTCGCCGTCGGCTACCACATTTCGAAAAACCTTGGGCAATTTATGCGGTGAAGATCGGCACGAAGTCGCGGCGTTGTTTGTCACCAATCACGCGCACCATCGTTCTCGACGCGCTCCGACATTTTCATAACAAACGCTACGAATTGTTCGCGGCGTGCGTGATGCCTGATCATGTGCATTTTCTTATCCAGCCATGGCCGAAAGAAAGTGATGACGCGGGAAACGCAACATTCTGGCCGCTGAGCGAGCTGATCCACTCGATAAAATCATTTTCGGCTCACGAAATTAACGAGATCGACAAAAAGAAGGGGGCAGTTTGGGAACGCGAAAGATTTGATCGTTATGTGCGATCGGATCGCGATCTCCAGGAGAAGTTCCATTACATTCTTCGAAATCCATGGGATTCTGGAGTGGCACAGCAGAATGAGGATTATCCGTGGGTCTGGACGCAGGATGACGAGCGCCGCGAGGAAAGCTTGTTTCGGGGCGACGCCGAAATCAGCACGCGGGACGCGAGCGCTACCCAATCCGGGGCGTCGTTCGGGACGAACGACCCACAAATCGTCGTCGGCACGCATGCGTTGCTGTACGAGAATGTTTCGTTCTCCAATCTCGGGCTCGCTGTTATCGACGAGCAGCATAAGTTCGGCGTTGCTCAACGCGCCCGATTAACCACCCGCGAGCCGGCGCCTGACGTCCTCGTGATGACCGCCACGCCAATCCCGCGCACACTGACAATGACCATCTACGGCGATCTTGATGTTTCCGTTATCGATGAGATGCCGCGCAACCGCGGGAAAATAATTACCGCCGTGCACGAAACGTCTAAGCTCGGCGAAGTCCTCAGTTTTTTGCGAGCACAACTGGAAGCGGGTCGCCAGCTCTACGTGATTTATCCGCTAATCGATGAAACCGAAAAACTGGACGTGAAAGCGGCGTCGGTGGAGTACGAGTTGTGGCGGGAGCGATTGCACCCGTATCGCTGCGAATTACTTCACGGCCGGATTCCGGCGCCGGAAAAACAGGAAATCATGGAACGGTTTCGACGCGGCGAGACAAATGCTTTGATCAGCACTACGGTAATCGAAGTCGGTGTCGATGTCCCCAACGCGACCGTAATGCTGGTCGAAAACGCCGAGCGTTTCGGGTTGGCGCAACTCCATCAGCTTCGCGGCCGGATAGGTCGCGGTGGGCACAAGTCGTACTGCATTTTGTTAACATCCGACACTTCTAAGGAAACATCAGGAAAGCTCACTGTATTAGAAAAAACAAGCAACGGTTTCGAAGTGGCGGAGGCTGATTGGGATTTACGCGGGCCGGGCGATTTGCTGGGCACAGCGCAAAGCGGCTTGCCAGTGCTGAAGATCGGCGACTTAAAAACCGACGCACATTTGATGCGACGAGCGCGCGCGACGGCGGTGTCGATCTTCGCGGCGGATCCGCGTCTAGAACTGCCTGAGAATCAACGTTTCCGGCGTTTAATTGTCGAACAACAGGGACGAACTTTTTCCAACGTTAGCTGATGAAAAACCTCGCCAAGTTTCTACTTTTTGTGCTGCTTGTAAGCGCGGGAATTTCGCTGCTCTACGATTACCGCCTCAAACGTGGGAACTTGGATTTGCTCCCGCGGCGGGCATCGGAAAATTACACGTTCGCTTCCGAGGCGGCAATCAATCCAAAACAAGTTGCGTCGCTAGAAGCATTGAATCAAGAACGGCGCGCGCTGGTGAAGAGCGTGATTCCTTCGGTAGTAGCGGTGAAGACCTCCAAGAAGATCGGGATTCGCCGGCAGTACGGGCTCGATCCATTCGAGTTTTTCTTCGGCAACCCGAGGGGCCAGTTTCGCAGCCCGCGCGAGGAGGCGCTAGTGCAAAATTCGCTTGGCTCCGGGGTGATCGTTACCAACGAGGGACACATCATCACCAACAACCACGTAGTCGATCAGGTGGACGAGATCGAGGTGCAATTGAGCGATGGCCGCACGAAGAAAGCGCGGTTGGTAGGCGCGGATTCTCAGATCGATTTGGCTGTGCTCAAGATCGATGATCCCGGTGTTAAGCCGCTCAAGCTGGCTGATTCCGATACCGTGCAGGCCGGCGATTTTGTTCTCGCCATCGGGAATCCATTTGGATTCGAGGAGACCGTGACCGATGGGATCATTAGCTCAAAGGGCCGGCCGGGTCGCTCCGATTATTTCGGTGATCTCCTGCAGACGAACGCGGCGATCAATCCAGGCAACAGCGGCGGGCCGTTGATCAATTTGCGCGGTGAAGTTATCGGTATTAATACTGCGATCGCCTCTACCACTGGCGGCTCGCAAGGGGTCGGCTTTGCTATTCCGTCAAACACAGTTCGCACGGCGCTTGAAAGCTTATTGAAGCAAGGGCGAATTATTCGCGGTTATCTTGGGATCCAGGCGCGTGCGGCGCAACCGGGGCAAAGAGGCGCCGATAACGAAGGCGTAGTGGTTGAGGAAATACTTCCGGGATCTCCCGCAGCCGAGGCGCAACTGCAGCAGGGAGACGTTATTCGCAAGTTCGACGGGCGCGACGTAAAGAATTTCAATGTGCTCAGGAGTCTCGTGTCCCAGACCGAGTTAAACAAAAAAGTTGAGTTGGAAATAGAGCGCGGCGGCAAGCCGATCAAGGTGACGGCGCAGATCAGAGAACAGCCGGTTGATTATCAGACGTCTGGCACTTTGCCTCGACGATCACAGCCACAGCCGCAGGTTCCAAGCCAACCGGATCAAGAGTCGACGAGTGGTCCGTTTGCTTCGATCCACGTGGGCGATTTAACTCCAGAAATGGCACGCGAGCTCGATCTGCCCAGCAATGTGCGAGGCGTTGTGGTTACCAATGTCGATCCTGACAGCGGTGTGGCCGAATTGCAAAAGGGCGACGTGATCGAGGAAATCAATCAGCAACCCATCACATCAGTTTCGGACTACAACAAAATCGCCGGGTCACTGGATCCCAGTCAAGCCCAAGTCCTGTCGATTTGCCGGCATCGGATGCGTTCGTTTCTAGTCTTGCGACCGCGCTAGGTTGCATGACAGTTTGCGGGTCCTGGTTTGGGAAAATGCGATCCCAAAGGCCGAGTTTACACAAAAGTGGCAGGACACTGCCGTACTCCAAAACGTGACCGTCCTCAAAACGCGCATTACACGCTTGCGCCTTGGACTGCGGCGGTGCTCCGCCGCTTTGGATTCTCATCGGCAGCGAAGGACGCGCCGCACCGCAGCAACAAAGCCGACATGTTTGTCCACGTTAGCACGCGATCGCGTGACGGCGGCAGACGCCGGAAAGCATTTCCCAAAGTGCGTCGAGAATGCCATTCACAGATGCCCTCACTGATTCGAAATTGCCATTGTCGATGTACGCGCCGAGCAGTTTTCGCTCGGCAGCAGAATGTTCACGGTCGGCTTTGACGTGCACAGTGAAATATCGGTAATGCTCAGGATCAGTGAACCCGTAATGCTTTTTCAGCCCATCGATTTTTGATTCACAAATCGCGGGAATTTGATTCTCGTAGGCGTAAAGGGCCGCGAGACCTTCGGCTGTCGATCCTTTGCTGCAAACCGATCGGAACGTATCGATCAAGTTTTTCGTCTCGGCTTCTTGCGCCGTATTGCGAACATCGACTTCGGAAACGCCGAGGCTTTCGGCGAATTTTAACCAAAGCTGGGGATGATTCGGTGAGCCTGCCTCCTCGTCGGTTAAATTATCGAGTAACTGTTTCCGCGTTGCTTGATCGTCGCACTTCGCATGCACCGCCGAGAGATACGTCGGAAACGCTGCGACATGGTGATAATACTGCTTCGTGTAATCCGTCAGCGCTTCCTTGCTTAACTGCCCGCGCGTCCATGCGAGATAAAACGGGTGTTTCAACAGATGTTTCTTTGCAATGTCGTTGTCGATCTTGTCGAGATGCGTGTTCATAAGATTCTTTCCAGCTAACCGAGATATAAACGCGGCTTCGCGAACCGCCAAATTTTTGTTATGTCGAGCCTCATGAATGTCGTTGGTGATAATTCGCCAAGCATTTGCGCCTTGGAATGTGGCGGTGCTCCGCCGTTTTTGACTCTTACGGGGAGCCGATAGAATGGGATTTTCTTATTCTTGCACGTAGGCGATTATAGGCATCACATGCACGAGATCCCTCCAGAAACAGTTAGGCCGTTTGTCTTTTCCGATCCGGCCGGTAAGCGCTGGCCGCGCCTGCGGCTGGTTCTGCTTATTGCCGGCGTGCTGTTTTTTCTCGCCTTGGTGGTGTTCGTCCAAACGCTGTTTGTGACGCCTCAAATGCGGGTTCCGTTTTCGTTGCGGCAGTTAAAAGGTCAGTTGAGAGCGTTGCAAAAAGAGAACCCTGCCGGACAAGTCACGACAGCTTCGCTTCTCTGGCAGAAGTTCGGCGCGGCGCGCCAGGCTGCAAAAAAGGTGAGCAAGTCGACGCCAGCGAGGCCCCGGAAAAAATCGCCGGATAACGAAGTGCATTTGGCCTTTTATACGAACGGCGATCCGTACAGTTACACGTCGCTCCAGCAGCATGCGGCGCAGATCACGCACCTTTGCCCCGAGTGGATGACGGTGATCAACGGCATGGGCGAGTTGCAAGTCGATGGGGATTCACGCCTGCCGAAATTCGCGGCAAACAAGGGAATTGCCCTGATGCCGTTATTGACGAACCTCGTCGGCGACACCTGGCAACCCGAAGCGGTCGAGAACCTGGCGCACGGCCCGGCCGAACGGCAAGAGCGCTTCATTCGGAATGTGCTGGCAGTCTTGCGCAATGCCAGGGCCTCGGGCGTGGTGATCGATTGGCAGCAAATCGACCCCGCCTATCGAGACGATCTGGCCTCATTCATCGATAAGTTTGCCGACGTGTTACACGATGATGAAAAGGAACTGTGGTTGTGCGTGCAGCCTGGCCAGGAGTTGGACTACATCGATTTCGATAGGCTTTCGGACAATGTCGATCGGTTTGTGGCAATGCTGTTTGACGAGACCTCCGATATCGACCCGCCCGGGCCGCTCGCCTCGCGCCCATGGTTCGAAGGCTGGCTGCACGTCTTGCTGGAAGACACTGACACCAAACAATGGATCATTGCGCTCGGCAGTTACGGATATGATTGGACGATCGGCGGAAAAAAAGCGGATTTGATCGCTTTCGCGGAGGTCATGAGTCGCGCCAACGATGCGGAAGTAGGGACCGCGGAAGTGAAGGCGCCCAGCTACAGTCCCTATTTTTATTTTCAGGATGAGGACAAGGAGCACGCCGTCTGGTTTTTGGATGCCGTGACCTTTCTCAATGAACTGCGGGAGGTGCGTGATCAAAAGGCTGGTGGATTCGCGCTTTATCGGCTCGGCTGCGAAGACCCGGCAATTTGGGATGCGTTAAGCGTGCCGCGCGACTTGAAGATCGATAATCAAACACGGCAATCGCTCCAGTGGATCAAGGCCACCGACACAATCACGGACGTGGGCGATGGCGAGATTGTCACCGTTGATGAGAGCCACACGGATGGCCTGCGCAATCTCGGCATTGACGCAGCTGGTTATCTTACCGCGAAATATGTGAAGTTCGCGCAATTCCCCACGCTCTATCACCAAGGGGCGGGCGGCGAGCACCAGGTGGCCATCACTTTCGATGATGGACCGGACCCACGATGGACGCCGAAGATTTTGGACATCCTTAAAGGCGCAAACGCGAAAGCCGCGTTTTTCCTCGTGGGAGCGAATGCGGAACGTTATCCGAAACTGGTACGGCGAATTGTGAACGAAGGCCACGAGATCGGAAACCACACCTATTATCATCCGAACCTGGCGCTTTGCTGGCCGGAACACATCCGGCTTGAACTCAATGCGACACAGCTCCTCCTCGAAACAATAACCGGTCGCGCGACGGCGCTGTTTCGTCCGCCGTACGCGGCCGACACCAGCCCGTCGCAGTTAAGCGAACTGATTCCGCTTCAAATCGCGGAAGACCTCAACTATCTGGTGGTGCTGGAGAGTATCGATCCCGAGGATTGGGCGAAACCAGGCGCGGACATTATTCTGCGGCGCGTGAAACAACAGCGCCGCGACGGCAGCATTATCTTGTTGCATGATGCCGGGGGCGACCGCTCACAGACAGTCGAGGCGCTCCCGCGCATTTTGGAATGGTTGCATACGCGGGGCGACACCGTCGTGCCTTTGAGCACGCTACTCGGCACGACTCGCGATGCGGTGATGCCCCCATTGGCGGAAAGCGGTCAACCGTTTGCGCGAGTGGTCAGCAGTACGGGATTCCGCGTCTATCACGTGGTCGAGGAATTTCTTTGGGCCTTCATGATTGTTGCGACTGCGCTGGTAGTGATCCGAACGCTGATTGTGGTGTGGCTGGCGTACCGATTCCGGCGACGACCGCGAGCGGAATTTGCTGAGCCGGTAAGCGTCGTCATTGCGGCGTACAACGAAGGAAAAGTGATCGCCAACACGTTACGCGCGCTGTTGACCACTGATTACAAGGGAGACGTTGAGGTGATTGTGGTCGATGACGGATCGCGCGACGAAACCGCCACGGAAGTCCAGCAGATTGCAGCTGCCGATCCACGTGTGCGTTTGCTGCAGCAGCAGAATAGCGGGAAGGCCCGCGCGTTGCAGCGTGCCCTCTCCGCCGTCCGTCGGGGCATTGTCGTTTTTATCGACGCCGATACGCAATGTCAGCGCGACACGTTGCCGCGATTGCTGGAGCCCTTCGCCGATGCAGGCGTGGGCGCCGTGTCGGGTCATGCGAAAGTTGGAAACTTGCGAAGGTTCATCGCGCGTTGCCAAGCGCTGGAATACACCTGCGGGTTCAATCTTGATCGACGGGCTTACAATCGCTGGAACTGCATCACGGTGGTGCCCGGAGCCATCAGCGCAGTCCGTAAGGAAGCGATCGACGAAGCGGGCGGCTTAAGTTTGCAAACACTCGCGGAGGACACCGATCTCACCCTGTCATTGCATAAATATCGGCAGCGAATCGTTTACGTGCCCGACGCCATCGCCTGGACGGAAGCGCCCGAAAGTGTTGGCACGCTTGCGCGCCAACGTTCTCGCTGGGCGTACGGGACGTTGCAATGTCTGTGGAAACATCGCGACATGTTGTTCAACTGGAACTATCGCGCCCTTGGCTGGTTCAGTTTGCCCAGCATCTGGTTTTTCCAGATCATTCTCGTCGCCGTGACGCCGATGGTAGATTTGTTTTTGCTCGCGTCGCTGCCATTCGGCGCGTGGCGCGCGGTGATGCCCTTCGTGATCACGTTTCTTTCCATGGACGTTATTTTGGCCACGCTCGCCTGTCTTCTGGAGCGGGAACCGATCCTGCGGGCCTGGCGGATTTTGCCGATGCGCCTGATTTACCGTCCGATGCTGAGCTATTGCATCTGGAAAGCAATCCTGCGCGCGATCAAAGGCGCGTGGGTGAGCTGGGGCAAACTGGAGCGCACCGCCAGCGTGCCGGTGCGCGTGTGATTGTTGTTCTTAGTTGTGCCACTCCATGGGATGTGACACATTGGACACATGAAAAGTGTCACGATTCGCGAATTGCACATGAATACCGGCAAGTTGGTGCGTGCATCGGCTCACGAGAATATTCTTATTACTGAACGTGGACAGGCGGTCGCCGTGCTCAAGAGTGCCAAGGCGGCCGATCTGGTCGGCAAACCTTTTCCCAAGCGTGATTTTCGCAAGATGCCCAAGGTTCCTGGCGATTCGACTGTCTATATCTCAGAGGAGCGCGATGCGCGGTGATATACCTGGATGCCAGTTACATCGTAAAGTGTTATCTTCGCGAAGCAGGATCCGCCGAGGTGTTGAAGCTGGTCCAAAAGAGTGCCGGACGGATTACTGCACTTCATGGCCGGACGGAATTTTATTCCGCTGTGCATCGCCGTCTCCGCGAAAAGCATCTATCTTCGCGCGATGCAGCGGCTGTGTGGAAGCAATTTGAAGAAGACGAGCGCTCTGGCCTTTGGCACTGGCTTCCGGTGACCGAAAGTGTTGTTCGACGAGCGTGCAACGCATTTGAGAAGCTGGACGCCACGGTATTTCTTCGCGCCAGCGATGCACTACATCTCGCGTGCGCCGTGGAAAATCAGTTTGCTGCGGTTTACAGCGCAGACCGAATATTGCTGGAAGCTGCGCCGTATTTTGGCCTCAAAGGGATAAGCGTCTATTGAAGGGTCACGGGTCCGAAAGTTTGCCGGTAAAATAGTGAGTGAATACGGTGTTCAACTGGAATTATCGCGCGCTTGGCTGGTTCAGTTTGCCCAGCATCTAGTTTTTCCAGATCATTCTCGTCGCTGTCACGCCGATGGTAGATTTGTTCTTGCTTGCCTCTCTGCCGTTCGGCGCCTGGCGCGCGGTCATGCCGTTCGTGATTACGTTCCTGTCCATGGACGTGATTCTAGCCAGGCTCGCCTGTCTTCTGGAGCGCGAACCCATCGTCCGTGCCTGGCGGATTTTGCCGATGCGCCTGATTTATCGTCCGAAGCTCAGCTATTGCATCTGGAAAGCGATCCTGCGCGCGATCAAAGGCGCCGTGGGTAAGTTGGGGCAAACTCGAGCGGACCGCCAGCGTGCCGGTGCGCGTGTAATTGCGAAACGCGCGCGCAAATTTCGGCTTGTCAGGCGTTAATTTTGTCGTGTAATCGGGCAATCTTTCCGGGCAGCATACATGTTTCGCCCCCAATATTGCAATCCTGAATTAGGCGAAGAAATCCTCGTGAGTTTTTACGAAGATTCGTCTAATCATAGTTGGGCGTATGGCAAGCACAATCGAGGGCGGGTGTTTATGCGGAGGCGTCCGCTATCGTCTACACGTTAGGCCAAAGCAGGGGAGTGACTGCCATTGCGAAGATTGCCGGCGGGCTAGTGCTGCTCCGTATGTGACTTGGTGTAGCGTTCCCAGCAAGGCGATAGAGGTTCTGAGCGGTGAACTGCGTAGAGTCTCATATGCGGACCGATTACGCTCGTTCGCCTCTTGTTGTGGCACGCCTCTGTTTATCCAGGACGAAGTCGGTTCTGAATGGATTGACGTGACAGTAGCGTCGCTCGAGGCGTTTTCATCTCTGCTCCGGCGAAAAGCACGCCGACTTGGATCGAGCTTTACCCACGGGAGTTTGTTCTGTCCATATCGCGACCTCCGGGTGAAAGGAACCAGGCGCTGCAGCCAACGGCTCAGACGGCGTCGTTCTCTGGATGTCCAGCGTAGCTAGTGTGCTTTCAGGAGCCGCCGCTTGCGTTCTCCTGAGCCGTGGCTGAGCTTGTGTCTCGTTAGGCGACATGAGGCGTCATCTACCAATTGCCGTTCTACTTTTCCTCTTGGTCGCAGCATGTCAGGTTCAGCAACCAACATCTCCCTCCCGCCCAGCAAAGCTCTCGCCTCCATCTCGCTCTGTAACCGCCAGCAAACCAAACTGGAACGCCCGCCTCTTGAGAGCGGCCAAAGCTGGCGATTACGATGCAGTCAACGAGGCGCTCCGCCACGACGCCTCGCCCAATGCGCGAGGGTTTTACAACATGTCTCCCTTACTATGGGCAGTCTCTCGCCACAACCTGCCAATGGCTAAGCTCCTCCTCGATCGTGGTGCCGACCCGAACCAACCAAAGAAGGACGGCGTGACACCTATTTTTCTAGCCACCGTGTTTCCACCCGCTGACGCAGACGATCTATCGCTCGCAGCTCTTCTCGTGGAGAGAGGTGCGGACGTGGCCCGTCCCGGCGAAGACCGCCAAACCCTGATTTTGTGGGTTGCCTTCTACGGCCATGTTCGTATCGCCGATTTCCTCGTGCAGCACGGCGCAGACGTCAACGGCGTAGATCGCTTTGGACAGACTCCATTATTCATGGCAGAGCGACAGCATCACGACGACATGATCTCATTTCTTGTTAGTCATGGAGCAATAAAGCGATAGAATGTTGCCTAACCAATCGCTGCAGCCAACCCAGCACCTTGTTGTAAGCTCTCGATGATGCGTTGCCGAATTTTCAAGGTGCTGGGTGGCTTATCTCTTTCTCGTTAGATCTAGTCATGCCGAGCGGTCTTTCAGATTTACTTCATTGAGATCTATAGAAGGCTCACTTTGTCCCTGCTACCACCCGAAATTGCAGCACTCCTATGCGCTTGATAGCTGAACTCAAAGCGTAGTATGAATGCCGTCAGGAATATGCGGACTTATCTCCTCGCCTGTAGCCTGGTTGTGATCTTGCAACCCCTAGAGGAATTTGCGCAGCAGAACTCAAAAGAATCAACCGCCAGCCCGCAACCTGCCCTCACGGACCGAGATGGCCGACACGATTTTGACTTTGAGTTCGGTACCTGGAGAACGCACCTCTGGCGCCTCCGGCAGCCCTTGAGTGGCTCCAATACTTGGGTCGAATATGAAGGGATCACCGTCGTTCGGAAGGTCTGGAATGAGCGCGCGAACCTGGTAGAACTCGAAGTCGATGGCCCGGCAGGGCACATCGAAGGCCTGAACCTGCGGCTCTACAATCCTCAATCTCACCAGTGGAGCCTCAATTTTGCCAGCAGCAGCGGTGGCGCCCTGGGCCAGCCGACGATTGGCGAATTCAAAAATGGTCGTGGCGAGTTTTTTGATCAGGAACTCTTTAATGGCCGAGCCATCCTAGTCCGCTTCGTGATCTCGGATATCAAACCTGACTCATGCCGTTTTGAACAATCATTCTCAGAGGATGGGGGCAAAACGTGGGAGGTAAACTGGATCGCAATAGACCAACGGGGCAGGGCAGAATCTGATAAAGTGCCCTGAGCTCGGCCCGCATTTGATGTTCATGCCGCCCTCTGCCCGTAGCCATTTACTCAACATCTTTTCTGCTGGCAACGTCCAAGATCTAACTAATCTCTCCAGCTAACTCCGAAAGACTTCCCGAGCAGGCCGCTGACCGGCGCACTGGAAGGTTGAAGGGTGAATTATGAAGGACGAAGTTAAAGCAAAGCTCGGTTCCGTCAGCGGTGGCTGAGCTTCGTCTCGTTAGATGATACGTGGGTCGCGCCGCGATGCGACACGTCAGTCTGGCAATCTTCCGCGCAAAACGGTAAGCGAATACGGTGGCAGGTCGTAGGATGAAGATGCTTCTCGTGAAAAATGTTTTGGCGGCAGACTTCGGAGTGGATAGCCGTTTGGCCCGTCGGCATGCCACGCATATTGCTGCGGCGAGAACTGAATTAACTCAACCTGGCCAACAAAACGTGCTGACGATTGCGCGCCGGGAAGGTTGAACTGCACGTCGAGCTGGGCCGTGCGCGTCGGATTCTTGTTGATCGCCAGGAGCGCCCATTGCCTATCGGGCCGGCGCACGGCGTACACGCTGACAAGGCGGGATGACGCTGACCTCCGCTGGCTGACGGTTACCGGAAATATCTCGTGCAACTCTTTGGTGGGCTGCATCCATTCTTTCGCGACAAGTTGCGCGCCATAGTAGCCAGCCAATCGGTTCAGGCGCTTACCATTTCGCTCTAACTGCAGGATCATCAAATTGCCCCATGAACATTTGAGCTCGTCGGCCAGATAGTTTGGCTCGTAGCCGTATTGGTAAGCTTTAGTTCCGCTTAACGTCAGGAATGTTCCAACTGTGTCTGCGTTGAACAGCGCGCCTGGGAGGTCCACTTCGTGGCGTCCTGCGAAAACTGAATAACCATATTCCGTCATGAGCCACGGAATCGCGGTGGGAACGCCATCTGCCCGCAAGCTGGCTATTACGGCGCCCAAGCGTTTCGGGATTTCCAATAGCTTTGGTGCGGCGTTCGAGCAGATGTCGTCAAATGGATAGAATTCAAACGAGAAAAAATCGAAAGGAGAGCCTGCTGCGCGAATGTATTTCAGGAAACGATTCATCCAGGAGCGGTTGCCCGAGGCGTCAGGCCAGGTGAGCAAGTGCTCCTCGAAACTCTGCAGGCTGGGGCCTCCGAGTTTGAGGCTCGGAGAAAGCGCGGACAGACGATGAGCGAGTCCAGCGTAAAGCGCCGCATAATCCTCTGGGGCGACCCACTGGCCGTCTGGTTCTTCGCCCAGCTCGATTCCTTCGAGGGGATATTCCCGTTTCAAAAGATAGTTAACCTCGGCGGCGGCATTCTCTGGCGTGTCGTACAAAATGCCAACCGGCACGAGCACGGGTAAGCGATTGCCGAGTTCGCTTCTTAAAATAAAATCCAAGCCCGGCTGTTCGATGTCGTAGTCGATGTCAGTCGCGCGATGCCAGGGATCAATCGATGATACATAAACGACCGTCTGCTTGTGCCGATCGGGCCAGTGACGAACGTAATCTCGAAAGTGTCCCTTTTTGTCGATCTTGCCGAGGTCGATTTCGCGAATGGCAAACCCAACGCGATCGCGAATATCGTCCGAGGATTGCGCGCTGGTTCGCGAACTCCGGCTCATAACGATTCGCACGAATCGAGTCCAACGCGGGCGCTCGACGATTCGAACGAATTCATCGCCGCCGTGCGCATCTTCGATCTTTCCATGCGCGAATGGCTGCCACTCATCATCGTCATCGACATGCAGGTGCATCGGATCGTTTCCGGTCCAGTATTCGACGCGATACCGTGTGGCGTACGGCATCGCCCAATGAATCCGAATAGCGTCTATCGGCTTGGGCGTACCCAGATCGATCACCGCCCATTGCGGATGCGCATCTTCGGACTCGCCAGTGAAATGCGAATCGAGGTACGGATTGCTTTTCCAAAACGAGTCGTGGTCGCCGTCGGTAATACGTGAGTAACCATCGTCACTCGCCTGATCGATGGTGCTTCCCCGTCGCGGCAAACGATAGCCATACGAAACGTTAATCGGCTCGGCGATGGCATCGTCAGAGGTCCAATATCCGCATTGATGAATCGGATCACTCCACCTGCCTCGCGGGTTCCAATGCCAAACTTCGCCTGCAAGCTCGGTGCGCAGCCGATATGTTAGCGGCCCAAATCCGGCTGATCGCATTTCGGCAATGTTCTTGCCCGTGAACATTCGGGCGCACTCGCCTCGCTCGTGACCGTCCACGCCCGCGCCCAATGCTTCAGTGGGCACGCACTTGTTAACGCAATGATCAGAATCCACGCTGGCTGTGACTGAAAAAGCCTGAGGCTCGCCGCGCGCTTCTGTTGCCATCAGGAGGTAGATGAGACAAGCCGTGGTTGTGCTGGACAACCAATTCCTCTGCGCAGAGCTTGCGAACCAAATGCGGAGTCGGGAGCCTTTCACTGCCATTACTTTGGTGATAGTGGCCGGTTTGTCATTATGTGCATGCCACAAACGCCTTACTGCCGCGGAAAAGGTGAATGCAGTGGAAGTGGTCATACCCGAACACGGTGCGTACACGGGCGCGTTCATGGATTTCGGCGATGAGGAGGACGACGTCACCCTCGAAATAATCGAAGATTTCGAGCAAATGGTTGGCAAACATCAGGCTATCATCGCTTCATCGAGTTACTGGGGAGAACAGAATTTTCCGACGGATAATTTAAATGTCATCTGGCGGCATGGTTCGTTACCGCTGGTTTTCTGGTCGCCTTGGGATAAGCCGTATGAAGAAGATCGCGGGCCGGACAAGTTTAGTTTGAACGAGATCATCGCTGGGACGTGGGACGCGTACATCGATAAGTGGGCCGACGCCGCCCGGAACTTTGGTCATCCATTAATCGTAGTATTCGGCGTGGAAATGAACGGAACGTGGTTCCCATGGTCGGGAGCTTATTATGGCGGGGCCGAATGGGACAAGGAGCACAACAACTGGAAAGGCCCGGAAGTCTTCCGCACGGCGTATCGTCACGTTGTCGATCGCGTGCGCGCGCGCGGCGCCGCCAACATCAAGTGGATGTTTCATACCAACAATTATTCTTATCCGCTGGACACGTGGAATAGCGCGCCTTCGTACTACCCCGGCTCGGATTACGTCGATTGGCTGGGTCTGAGTGTTTACGGCCAGCAATACAAGGACGAGCCAAATCCGGATATTCCTTCGCTGGTCGACTGGCCGTATGAAGAGATGTGCAGGCTGGATCCGAAGAAACCAGTCATGATTGCGGAATGGGCGACCGGCGAATTTCCGTACGATGTTAATGAACCTGGCATGTGGAAGCCCGAATGGATTAAACAAGGCCTTGAGCTTTTCCGCACGCGTTATCCGCGCGTCAAGGCTGCGGTCTATTGGCATGAGCGGTGGCAAAATCCCGATGGGTCTTACAGCAACCTGCGGGTCAATTCTTCGGTGGAATCGTTGAACACGTACCGCGCAGGCGTCGCAAATCCCGATTGGCAGGGCAATCTGATTCTGCGAGCGATTCCAAAAAAATGATCCGGGGAGCGCACGCGGCTCGCGTGCACTTCGTGACGGCCTCGTCGCGAAGTTTCTCCGGGCAAAGGAGCGGTCAGCAGCACGGAGTTTTCCTTGCGCACGCGAAATCGAACGCGCTATAAGAGAAGCGCGTAATGGTGCGAGTCTTTTTGCTCACAGCGGTCATTGCGATTTCGTCTCCGCTTTTGGCGCAAACATCGACATCGTCGCCGTCCCAATCACCATCGCTTGAACAGCGTGTCGCCGATCTGGAGGCCTATGTAAATAATTCAGCGCGCGGCGTCGATGCCGGCGCGGCAATGACCTCGAACATCGCGGGCCCCGGCCCCGGCGACAATGCATGGATGATGACATGCGCCGCGCTGGTGCTGTTTATGACGTTGCCAGGGCTGGCGCTGTTTTACGGCGGTCTTGTCCGCGCGAAAAACGTCTTGTCGGTCCTGGCGCAATGTCTCGGTATTGCCGGCCTGGTGACGATCCTCTGGTGGGCGATCGGTTATTCCCTCGTTTTTTCCAATGGCTCGCCATTTTTTGGCGGATTGAAGTTTGCTTTTCTCCGCGGCGTTGATGCGCAACCGAACGGCGATTATTCGCACTGGGTCTCGCACAACGTTTTTGCGATGTACCAACTGATGTTCGCCATTATCACGCCTGCTCTAATCATCGGCGCGGTCGCGGAACGGATGAAATTTGCGGCGGTGCTCGTCTTCGTTGGAACCTGGATGTTCGCGGTCTATTTCCCGATCGCGCACATGGTCTGGGGCATCGATGGCTGGATGAATGGCGTCTGGAATCCCGCGGCGAAAATCACCGCCATCGATTTCGCAGGCGGCACAGTCGTCCACATGTCGTCGGGTTGGTCGGCGCTCGTGCTTTGCGTTCTGCTCGGACATCGGCTCGGGTTCCGAAAAGAAATCATGGCGCCGCACAGCATGGTGCTTTGTATGGTGGGGACCGGATTGCTCTGGGTGGGCTGGTACGGCTTTAACGCGGGAAGCGCGCTTGCGCCAGATGGAATCGCAGCGAACGCCTTCATGACAACGACGCTCGCTACTGCGGTGGCGTCGTTCACATGGGCAATGCTTGAATGGCTGCTGCGCGGTAAGCCGAGCGTGCTCGGATTTTGCTCCGGTGCCGTCGGCGGTCTGGTCGTGATCACTCCGGCATGCGGCTATGTCGCTCCGAGTGGTGCAGTCATCATCGGCGTTGCTGCTGGCATCCTGCCGTTTTTTGCCTGCACAAAACTGAAATCATGGCTAGGCTACGATGACGCGCTGGATACATTTGGCATCCATGCGGTTGGCGGAACGCTCGGCGCCTTTCTCACTGGCCTGTTCGCCACTGCGACCGTGAATCCGAATTTAGCGCTGATCCCGGGCTCGACGATGAACGCGGCCACGCAAAACGGATTGGCCCGAATTGTTGGTCATACGTTGTGGCTCGAACAACTGAAGGCCATCGTGGTCACGATCGTGGTTGCTGTGGTGGGGAGTGCGATCATCGGCGCGATTGTCAGAGGAATTATCGGTCTGCGGATCGCTCCAGACATTGAGCGGCAGGGCCTCGACATCAACCAGCACGGCGAAGAAGGCTACATCACGACGTGACTTAGCGATCAGATTACCGCAGTCGTTCGGCCTAACAAATGAATCAAGACTCTGAGCACCTTAGATTATTATCGATCTTTCATTACGTCGTCGCGGGTGTCGCGGCGTTTTGCTCCTTTTCCCGTTGCTTTACACAGTAATGGGATTTGTCTTCGTCGCGCTATCTCACCATCCGCCGACTAACCCAGCGCAGCAGCCACCGCCGGCCGCGCTGGAATGAGCGTTTGTCGTTCTTGGAATTTTCCTTTTCCTGCTTGGGATGGTGTTTGCTCTTTTTCTGACCTTTGCCGGTCGGTCGCTTTCTCGCCGAAAACATTATTGGTTCGCATTCGTCGTTGGCTGTATCGAATGCATCTTTGTCCCATTCGGAACGATTCTTGGCGTGTTTACGATTATCGTGCTCTCGCGCGAATCCGTGAAGACGTTATTTTCGCCGCGAATATAAAGGTGGGGAGATTGACGCACTTGTAGCTTGTGCAGCTGCAAGCCTGGACGCGATCTTCTCGGGACCGCGCAGTTAGGGCGAGCGGTAATCCACCGGCGTTCCATTCGGTGGTGATAGGAAAACCGCAGCACAAAAGAATACGAACACCGCCGCAGCGCCCGTCCATTCCCAAAAACCCAAGTGCCAGAACACGGAATGCCGCAGCGCGCCGCGAATCGGCATCGCCCAAGACGGTTCCAGGCGCGTAAGCAGCAGCAAACATTCACTACAGAAAAGCCCAACCAGCGGCACCAGTGTCGCGAGGGACCAAGTCCAAAACAGCCCTCGTTTACGTCCTTTCCACGCGCACCAGCAACCGAACAACATTCCTATTGCCATAAACGCGGCAGAGGAGCGAGCGAGGAGCTCGTGTAACCGCCGAATTCCTAGAACAGCGTGCGCGTGCTGCGGCACGACGAGGCAGGCACAAATCAGCGCAACGGTTCCTGCCGCGAAAGCCCCGCCGCTCACGAGTGCAGCGCGCGGCGAGGTTATTTCTAAATGCCGCCGTAAGTATCCGGCGAGCGGTAGCGTCAACAAAGCCGCAAGTGAGATTCCGCAGGCCGATAGCCAATAATGGTGGGGGTTGTCGCGCGGCGAAAGCAAGTTGGAAATCACGCGGTAACGCCAGTCGTAATTGTCGGGAAACATCGCCGCGCTCACTCCGAGCGTTCCGAAAAACGAAAGGAAAATCAGCCCCAGCAGCATCACCAGGACTGGTTTGCGATCAAGCATTGCGCCAAGATTCGCATGCCACGAAGCGCACCGCAATCCCGGCGCGAAATCAGCGCCAGCAGATTCGCTTTGGCTGGTTGGGGCAGCAGCTTTTAATGCAAAACAACCGACTGCCGCCCTGCCGGCGGAGGGGCTCGAACCCACACGATCTTGCGATCACTGGATTTTGAGTCCAGCGCGTCTGCCAATTCCGCCACGCCGGCGACAAGCAAGCTCAAGCTACGAAGCTGGCGTCGGTGCTCAAGTGTTCCGGACGAGGCCAAGCGGCCGCAAACTTCCTGGCAGCCCGAACGAAAAATCTCCCTGAGCGATTCCCTATTGCGGCGCGAGAGGCGGGCGATTGCCGCTGAGCGTGCGGCAGGAAACGGCAACGGCGAAGTGCGCTACTGCAAATGCGCCGAACTTGTGATTGGTGGACGCCGTGTTCAAAGTTTCATTCCTGTGATTACACGCGCGCAAGATCGGCACTCGTGCCACAGGCCATGAAGATCGTTAACAAAGCCGTTAGGATTCATCGTGGGGATGGAAACAACGGAGAATTGGCCGGACGCTTTAACGAAGTGTTCGCGGCTACAATGGAGAAGCTGTCAGCGCCGTTGCTTCGGCAATCAGACAACGGCAGTACACCGTCAATCGAGCCGCCTGAAGCCTTAAATTTAGACTCGGACAACGCCACGGCTGCGGCGATCCTGTGCGCGTGAGGCGCTGTACGCGCATTTGGATTGGCTGGCGATCGTGAAGAAGGGCCGTGATTTACCGACAATTCTAGGACGCTTACAGCGCGCCTAAGCCGTACCGATCGACTGTGCTTCAACCGAAAAGTCATTGACAAAAACGGTGCGGCCTGACTAAAAGTCCATCGTCGTGTGCGGACAGGTAACCGCAGGAATTCTTTTTAAGACCCCACCCTGCCTCCTATGCGGGCCCCCAGGCAAAAGGCGGCTCCGTTTGGCGATCTACCTCACTCCGAACGGTGCTTTTGTCGCCGCCGCAACGTTTCGAATGCGGTCCAGCAGAAGGTTAGCCAGACGACACTAGCTGCGAAAGCGCCGAGAACGTCGCTAAGAAAATGTGCGC
>Ga0209378_1000134_pt1 | contig 51051 bp, 50 predicted proteins | sample GraSoiAngelo_156_FD_186170 | JGI IMG/M metagenome (GOLD analysis project Ga0209378, IMG submission 186170) | Grasslands soil microbial communities from the Angelo Coastal Reserve, California, USA - 14_1009_13_40cm (SPAdes) (version 2) | ecosystem: Environmental > Terrestrial > Soil > Grasslands ...
CGACTCTGGTAGGCGCGCCCGGTGCCGCGACGATCGGTGCCCTCGTCGTCGCCGCCGTGGTCGGGGCGGTCGCCACCCGCGCCGAACGGCTGCGACACTTCACGGCGCCATCGCCGCGGCCCATCGTGCAAGCCGCCGAAGCAGGAGGGGAATCATGAGCCCCGCAAAGAAGCGAGCGGAGGGCGCTGCCGCCCGAGCCCCGAAGAAGACGACCCGCCGGAAACGTGGGCCGGCCGAGCCGCGCGGTCCCGAGGCCCGCGAGGCCGAGCTGACGCGTGAGGACGAGCACGTCGCGGCGCTCGCCGAAAAGGTCGAGAAGGCCAAGGGCGCGGTCCTCGGCGCGTATCGCGATCCGTACGCCGGACTGCCCCTTGTGCTCGCATCGCTGCCGCTGGGCGCGGTCGACGCGACCCCGTTCCAGCGCGACCTCTCACGCACGCACGCGCAGCGCCTCGCCGATGCGATCGGCGCTTCCGGTCTCTTCCTCGATCCGGTGATCGCGATCCCAACTCGTGAAGGATTCTGGTCGCCGAACGGTCGTCATCGTCTGGCCGCGGCGAAGCAGCTCGGGCTGCGCGCGATCACCGCCCTGCTGACCGATGACCCCGGGCTTGCGTACCGCATTCTGGCCCTCAACACCGAGAAGGCGCATAACCTGCGCGATCGCGCGCTCGAGGTCATCCGGATGGCGCGCTCGCTCGCCAAGGCAGAGCCGCGCTCGAAGGAATCCGAGCATGCGGTGAGCTTCGAGTCGCCGGCGTTCCTGACGCTCGGTGCGGCGTACGAGAAGCGCGACCGCTTCGCGGGTTCCGCATACAACTCCATGCTGAGACGCATCGATCGCTTCATGGATACGGCGCTACCGGCGGCGCTGCGCCAGCGCGAGCAATGGGCTGTCCGGATACTCGACATCGACGATCGTGTCGCGGCGCACGTGAAGACGCTGCAGGAGCACGGGATGAAAAGCCCGTACCTGCGTCAGGTCGTCGTGGCGCGGTGTAACCCGGTCCGTTGGATCCCGTCGAAGAAGGGCGAGAAGCCTCCGATGACGATGGCCGAGCTCCTCACCCGCATGACCGCGAACGTCCGCAAATTCGATCCGTCGAAGGTCCGAGCGCAAGATCTCGCGTTCGTCGCCGCCGTCGCTCCCGACGAGGGGTAGCGCTCGGGCCGATCTCAGCTCCGGCGTTGCGGGTCCTGTCCCAGGGGTAGGGGCCCCTGGCGGGGCAGGGGCCCCGCGGGCGCGGCCTCTCGCTCGGCGCACCCTCCCGCCCTTCGCCCCGTCAGTCACGGCTCGCCCTTCTCGGGCGGGTCCCAGGGCCCGCGCCTCGCGAGAAACCGCGCCCGCCGTGCCACCCGCAACGCGCGGCTCTTGTCAGCGTCCGAGCAGAAGGCCCGCTATTGCGCCGATTGCGATGACGAACGCGGGATGGATCGTGCCGCGGTATGTGAGCACGATCGCGATCGCGGCGAGCGCGATCTGCCACCACGCCGGGGTCCCCGTCGCATTAACGATCCCGAGCCCGGTCGCTACGAGAAGGCCCGCGGTCGCGAGCGCCACACCACGCACCAAGCCCGCGACGCGAGTGGTGAGCAGCCACTTGCGCGCGAGCGCCGCCGCGGGGACCACGACGAGCGGCGGAACGGTCGCGGCAACAAGCGCCATCGCGGCGCCGGCGATCCCGCCGATGAGGTAGCCGAGGCTCACGATGTAGAGGCCGTTGGGGCCGGTCGAGATGCGGCCGATCGCGATCGCCTGAACCACCTGCTCGTCCGTCGCGATGCCTGGAGTGACCAGATCCGCCCGCAGCAGCGGCAGCGATGAGAGCCCGCCGATGGAGAGCGCGGACGCCTTGAGGAAGACGAGAAGAAGCAGGAGCGGGTCCACGCGGCTAGCCCATGGGCGTTTCCCGCGATGGGGACCGTTCCCGCCCGAGCGCGAGGGTGCCGACGAGCGCGCCCGCGGCGATCGCCGCGATGGTCGGCACGCCGAATAGCAGCGCCGCTGCGGCACTCGCGGCGGCGACGGCCAGGTCGACGATGGCGTGGCGCACGCCGCGGCGCGCGGTCGCGCGGACGAGAAGAGCGGCCGTCGCGATCGTCATGCCGCCGGTCACCGGTGCAAGCCCCGCGAGCGCGGCCTTCGCGAGAGGTGCCGCGGCGACGAGTCCGTACGCCGCGGTGAGCCCGACCGTGATGGCAGCGGCCGGAATCATCATCCCCGCGACCGAGGCCACCGCACCGCGCCAACCGGCGACGCGCTGACCGATGAGGCCGGCCAGCGCTACGAGATGGATACCCGGCGAGAGCTGCGAGAGCGCCCACAGTTCGCCGAACTCGCGTGCGCTCATCCATCGCTCGCGCTCAACTGCGAGTCGGCGAATTAGGAGCAAAGTACTAGTACCGCCGCCCACCGATTGGGTGCCGACTGCGACCCACGAACGGGCCAGTCTTCCAGGCATGCCCGTTAACCTAGGCGTGATGGCCGAGGTGGGTCGGCAGGAGACGCCGACGTTTACCTGGAATCCCGTTGAGCAGATGTGGGTTCAGGAGAAGGGCGGTGCGGCGAAACCGCCGCCCGCACCGCACGATATCCACGCCATCCAGACCTGGTTCCTCGATCCCGATGTGAACGAGTGGATTCAGACCGTTCTTGGCCCGATGGGCCGCCAGCTCGCGGTGCAGTGGAAGGGCGCGTACCGGGTGCCCGAGACGGCGGTCGTGCGTAAGAGCAAGGCGCGGCCGAAGCGCAGCCCGCTCGTCTTCATCGTCGCGGCGGCTGTGCTCGTCGGGCTGATCGGCGGCGTCGCGGTCGCCGCGCCAGGCCTCATGGGCTCGGCGGCGAATTCGTCGGCGGCCCCAAGTACACCGCGGCCGCCGGCGGCGAACGGCGGCACCCCGAATCCGGCTGCGACAGCGGCGCCGGACCCGGGCGCCTCAGTCGCGCCGAGCGCAGATCCCAGCGCGGACCCGACGAGTGCTCCGGTCTTCACCACGCCCCGTCCGGCGACAGCCCGTCCGGCGACGGCGACGCCCAAGCCCGCGACACCGGCGCCCACGCCACCGCCCGATTTCGTTACACCTCAGGTCGGCGCGGTCGGGGCGATCTTCCACATCACGTTCACCGGTCTTCCCGCCGCCGCTCCCTACCGCACCTCGTATACGCGCGGCTCGGTCGTCACCGGCTACACCACCGGAGAGGTCCCCTCGAACGGCGTCGCCGTCTTTGATCTCCGAACGTCGGCGGGGAGCTTCCCGCCCGATACGTACTTCTTCACGATCCGCGCCGGGAACGCCGTGAAAACGGTGACCTTCCGCGTCACCGGCTAGAGGTCTAGCTCGCGCGCACCGTCACGAACCAGAAGACGCCGTAGTCCTCCATCCATTGCGCGCCCTCGATAAGCGGCCGGATCGCGAGCCGGTACGTGCCCGGGACCGATGGCGCCTGGATCGTGAACTGGAACCAGGCGACCTGATTCGGCCCGACCCAGTCGGCTGGCTGCACGGCTACACGGTTGTACCGCGGCCATCCCGTGAGCGGAGAGCCCGCGGCGCCGTCGCCCCCGAGCGTGCTGGCCTTGTCCTGCCCGGGTTCGGGCTCCCAGGTGCCGAGGTACGCGACGTCGCCCATCTTGTTCGCCACCCAGCCTCGCGTGCCGCTGTTGTAGAAAGCGACCACCGCCGTCGAGGTCTGACCCGGGCAGAGCGTCGGATAACCGCTCTGTCCGAACCAGGATGCGTGGAAGCCGCCCATCCCGGACGCAACCTTGGCGGGCGGCGCGATCCCAGGCCCGTCACTGCTCTGGCAAGTGGCCGGCGTGGGCGGTGCCGAGGGCAAAGGTGAAGGTGGCGCCGAGGGCGCCGGCGACGGACTCGGGGCTGGCGACGGCACCGGCGCGGGAGCGCCGAGCATGCTGACCTGTCCCGCGGCGACCGTTGACTCACCGAGCTCGCCGCCGGTGACACGCGGCGAGTCCGTGGTGACGCGGTAGGCGCCGATCGGAAGGTCGACGAAGCCGAACCACCCCGTGCCGTCGGTCGTCGCGATTCGCGCGACGATGCCCGACGCAGGGTCGACGAGATGCACGACCGTTCCGCTGAGCGGCTCTCCATCAGTCGCGATCGCCACGCCGCGAAGGTGACCGAAAATCGGCTGCGTCTTCCACGTCATCGGTGGTACCGGCGGCGCATCGGCGAACACGGGTGGTGTGATCGTGTCGTACTGCGAAGGCTGCGTCAGCCCGCGGATAAGCTCGGTTCGACTTGCCGCGCCGGTGCGCGTTCCGGCGTTGGTCAACGTGTCAGGCGTGCGGTAGGAGTAGCCGACCCAGCCCGAGGCGAGGTTGCCAGATCCGCTCGGCGTGACCGCACGCCTTGCCTGGCTCACGCTCGATGCGATGTCGTTCAGGTAAAGGGCAGTCCCGACAGCGCTGGAGCGGCGGTACTGGTTGTCTTTGGCGAACTCGCTCCACTCGTCGTACATCCGCCGCTGGTTCCCTGGCTCCGTCGCCAGACTGTCGCGCTTGTAGTTCATGAGCATCGCGGTGTCGACGATCCCTTCACGCAGCCAGCCGCGCCAGTCCTGAAGCTGTTCCGCGTACGCGCGCGTCGACTCGAATGAACCGAGCGTCTGCGGTCCGTTGCCATACGTGATGGTGTCCGCACTGACGCGGATCCGCGGCCGCAACGCCGTCGACTCGAGGTAGATCCGTCGCACGATCCCCGTGACCTGATCGCGCCTCCACTGGGTCCACTGGGGATCGCTGTTGGCGGGCGTGTCCGTCCGTGCGGTCTCCGCGCGGAAGCGTGCGAGCGATGTGGGGTTGTAGCCCCACGACGGGACGTTGGTGCCGAGGTTCCCGTCGGGATAGCGGATCCGGTCGAGGTTGATCCCGTCGACGTCGTAGTTGCGGACGACGTTCGTCGACATGGTCACGACCCACGCGGCCGCGTCCGGATGGCCAGGATCGAGCATCCAGTCGTCGTTGAGCTTCGACTGCCCGTCGGAGCGCGTCATGAGCCAGTTCTCTCGGCCGACAGCGGATGGGCCGTGGAGGTTGAAGATGTGGTTCGGGTCGGGTGGAAGCGTTGTGCTGTTCCACATCGCCGTGGCGATCACCCACGCGTGCACCTCGATGCCCTGTGCGTGCGCCGTATTGATCAAGGATTGCAACGGGTCGAACCCCGGCGCGACCCCCTCGGCAAGCGGCAGCCCCGCGCGCAGGCACAGGCAATCACCGCGACGCACGACCTGCGCGACGATGGCGTTCGCGTGGACCGCCTTCGTCGCCGCAAGGAGCGAATCGATCTGAGCCTGGTCGAAGAGCCCATCGCCGAACGCATCGGCCCAGAACGCGCGAAATTGGCCCGCGGGCGCGGCAGCCACAGCCGGGCTGTCTTCCTGCGGGACCGAAGCGAACAAGCTGGCGACGTACCAGAAGATGGCAGCGAGAGTTACGAGCTTCAGCTTTTCCCTTCCCCGAACCGCGAACTCGTCTGGCTCACGGCAAGTGTTCAGGCCGGTTCCGGGTCACGTCAAGCAGCAGAGCTAGCGAGCGCGAGGTCGGTCAGAGCGCTGCGATGTCGTTCGCGATATCTCCCGGCAACGAGAGCGGGATGTCATGCGGCGAGTCGTACCACTTGATCAGTACTTTTGGGGCGACCGCCGCGATGTGCTCCGCGGCTCGCTTTGTCGCGGCGAGGACCACGTCGCTCTTTCGAAGCGCGAACGCCGCGAAGGCTGGGATCGCAAGGGCCCGCCACGCGCGGTCCTGACGCAGATCGAAGAGATCGCGAAGGATGCGGGCTCTCGCCTCGTACGTCAGCGTCAGCACGACGGCATCGCCCTCGGTGCGATGACCCGCGTGGACGAACTCGATGAGATCTTCGCCCCACAGGGGTCCATGCCAGGCCCGCGCGGCAGCGGTCGCGGCAGCGAGATCGAAATGTCGTGGCAGCGTCGTTTGCGAGCGAGCCGCGAACTCCGCCCAGGTCATCGAGTCCGACAAGGGCCACGCCGGCCCATCGATGAAGCCGAGCGCCGAGACCGTTTCCGGGTGGCGAGCCGCGAGCTCGAGCGCGATGCTCGCGCCCCAGGAATGTCCCACGAGCACCGGCCGCTCGAGACCCAGCGTGTCGATCGCGTGGCGCGCGTCATCGACGAACGTCGCGAGCGAATCGCCGGTCCGGATGCGGTCCGAAGGGCCATGACTGCGCTGGTCGAGCGCGACGAGGCGCCACCCCTTGAGCTGCGAGGCGACGCGCGTCCAGAAGCGGGCATTCGACGAGAGGCCGTGAAGAGCGAACGCGCGGCCGGTGTCGCCGGGCCATTCCACGTAATGCAGGCGCGCGCCATCACGCTCGAGCCAGCCCTCGCGCGGCGTCAACGCAGCCCCTCCGCCGCGAGAAGCTTCACGAGCTCACCCGGATCGTCGGCCGAAAGCGAATCGACGCCGAAGTGTGCCAGGCGGAGGATCACCTCACGCTCGAGCGGCTCCGGGATGCCGTACGCGTGGACGCGCAGCCCTTCCGCGTGCGCCGCCGCGCAGAGCTCGCGCGAGACCCAGTACCACCGAAGGTGAACGGCAACGATCCCGGGCACCGTCCGCGCGATCGCCAAGGGATCGACGAGGTTCGGCCCGGTGTACAGCAATGCGGCGCGCGCGTCTGGCGCGACGTGGCGCACCTGCGCGATCGTCGGATGGTCGAACGAGTGGACGACCGCGCGCTCGAGGAGGCCGCTAGCGCGAAGCTCGGCGACAGCGCTCTCGGCGAGGCCGTCATCCATCGCACGACCCTCGCCCGGAGCGGGCTGCTTCAGCTCGACCGAGAGATCCGCGCCCGCCGCAGTCGCCCAGGCGCAGACGTCGGCGAGCGACGGGAGGCGCTCGCCCGAGAACTCCGGCGCGAACCAGCTGCCCGCATCGAGGACCCTGATCTCCGACAGCGTGCGGTCGCGAAGAGGACCGCGGCCACTCGTCGTTCGGTCCAGCGTGTCGTCGTGCAGGAGGACCGCGACGCCGTCTTTGGTGCGCTGAACGTCGAACTCCACCTCGTCGGCCCCATCGCGCATGCCCCGCGCGAGCGAGGCGATGGTGTTTTCAGGAGCGCGTGCCGCGGCGCCGCGGTGACCCACCACGCGAATGCGTGCGCCCACCATTCGGAGCGTATCGTTCCGAGGCCGTGGACGCCGACGCGGTCGCGCGCGTTCTCCTTGGCGTGCCGATATTCGGGGCGCTGACGGAGGCGGAACGCAAAGAGGTCGCGGCGCACATCCGGTCCCGTCGCTTTGCCCGCGACGAGGTCGTCTTCCATCGCGATGATCCGGCTGGGCACCTCTACGTGATCGCGTCGGGCTCGGTGAAGGTTGCGATCCCTGACGAGCAAGGACATGAGATCGTCGTGGCGATCGAGCGCGACGGCGCGGTGTTCGGCGAGCTCGCGCTCTTCGATGACGCCCCGCGATCCGCCACGGTCACCGCACTTAGCGAGACGCAGGTTGTGACGATCGCGCGCGACGACTTTCTCCGGGTCATCGAGCGAAGCCCGCGCGCGATCAGGGAGATCCTCCGACTGCTCGCTCGCACGGTCCGCCGCGCCTCCGGCCGGATCGAAGACCTCGTGTTCCTCGACGTACCGGGCCGCGTCGCGAAGTGCCTTCTCGATCTCGCGGCGGCGAACGAGCGTAACGAGGTCGAGCTGACGCAGGACGATCTCGCGGCGTTCGTCGGCGCCACGCGCGTTTCCGTAAACCGTGCGCTCGCGGACCTCGAGGGCCTCGGGGCCGTCGCGGTCGGCCGCCGCCGTATCGAAATAAGAGACCAAGAAACCCTCCGCCGTCAGGTCCGGTACTGATGCGGCCGGAGGAGATACTCGCGATCGCCGGCACGCTCGGTGACGTGCTCCCACTCGAGGTCCTTCCGGACGCCGATCGCCTTGACCTCGGCAACTCGATGGCCTTGCGCAAGTTCAAGGCCGACGAAGTTGTGTACCACCAGGGCGATCCGGCCGCGCACGCCTACGTGGTCGTCGATGGTCTGGTGAAGGTGCTCCTTCTTGACGAGAACGGGCGGGAGCTTCTGGTGTCACTGCATCGGCGGGGCGAGTTCTTCGGCGAGCTCGCTCTATTCGAACAGGGGCCGCGCGACGGGACCGCGGTGTGCGTCGTGGCGACGACCGCACTCCAGATCGCGCGCGATGGCGCGCTCCGCGTGCTCGGTCGCAACGAGGGCGCGCGCCGCTACATGTTCGAGCGCCTTACGCGGACGATCCGGAAGCTCGAGTCCCAGGTCGGCGACCTCGCCTTCCTCGACGTCGCGAGCCGACTCGCCAAGTACCTCGTGGAGGTCGGGCGAGCCGGGAAGATGCCCCTGACCCAGGACGATCTCGCGGCCGCGATCGGCTCTACGCGCATGACGGTGAACAAGCTACTCGCCGACTTCGAGCGGCGCGGTTTGATCGAGGTGGGTCGCCGGAACATCCGCGTGCTCGACGAGAGCTCGCTTCTGCGGGAGATCCGCGCCTAGAAAAGCTCCGTCAGCCAGCGCCAGCGCTTTTCGGCCGGCTCGGGATCCCGCCACAAGGGTGTGAGCGAAGCCAGATCGTCATGAAGCACGCGCGCGAGCTTGGACGTCCGCTCCTTCGTCGGCGTCGCCGCCGCGACGGACCGCGGCCGGCCCGCGATGAGCGCGAGATCCCGGCCCAGATAGAGCTCTGCCGTCCCACTGAGCCAGACCGGAAGGACCGGGGCTCCCGATCGCAGCGCGAGGTAGCCCACCCCGCGAGCGAACGGCCCGAGCGCCGACTCCGCGCGAGACACGCGGCCTTCGGCGAAGACGACGACGATCTCTCCGCGCGCAAGAGCGGCAAACGTCGCCTTGATCGCGCCGCGATCCGCGCCCGCCGCCCCGCGATCGATGGGAATGATGAGCCCAACCAGACGCAGGATCGCGCGATGCCACCAGACGCCCATCGTGCCGTCGCGATCTCCGAGAAGGCGGATGGGGGCCGCGAGCGGGAACGCGGCAGCCAGAAGGAAGCCGTCCGCCCAGCCCTGATGGTTCGCGACGACGATGAGCGGGCCGTGCGCGGGGAGATCGCCGCTTCGGCGGATCCGGAAGAGCGCCGCGAAGAGGCCGCGCACGATGAGCCGAGCGATCCGGGACGACATACCGAAAGCGTCGGGCACCCGGATCGCCGCGCGGGTGCGTCGGCGCACACCGCGAATGTGTCGTCAGGCACGTTCACCCTGCGAATGAGGTGAGAACGAGGCCGGCGAGGGCGGCGAACATCGCGACGGTGACGATCCAGCCGAGCGTAGTGAGGACCGTGCCGATGGTCTGATCGCCCATGACCTTTGTGTTCCTCGCGGCGAGCATGATCACGACGAGGAGTGGTGGCGCCGCAATCCCGTTCAGGATGGAGGTGACGAAGAGCGCGTCGATCGGCTTGACCCCAGAGAATGGAATCGCGAGTCCGACGATCGTCGCGATCGCGACGACGCCGTAGAACGGCCTCGCCCGATGCCAGTTCTCGTCGAGCCCTTCGCGCCAACCGAACGTCTCTGAAACGGCATAGGCGGATGCGCCCGCGAGCACCGGTACCGCGAGAAGACCGGTGCCGATCATGCCGATCGCGAAGATCAGGCCCGCGAGGTCCCCCGCGAGCGGACGGAGCGCTTGCGCGGCGTCTGCGCCCGTGTCGATGTTCCAGATTCCGCCGGCGTTCAGCGTCAGGGCAGTCGCGAGGATGATGAAATACATCACGAGGTTCGAGACGAACATCCCGACGGTCACGTCGATCGTGGCGACGCGCAACTCGAATGGTGACGCGCCACGCCGCTCCCCTCGCGTGCGCCTGCCGGCGGACTTTTCCTCCTCGACCTCGAGGCTCGTTTGCCAGAAGAACAAGTACGGCGAGATCGTCGTGCCCAAGATCGCCACGAGCACCGCGATGTAGTCATGGTCGAACGCGATGGTCGGCACGATCGTGGCGCGAAGCGTCTCGCCCAGCGACGGATGCACGAGGAACGCGTCGACCACATACGCGAGCAGCGCCAGGGTCAGGAACTTGAAGGTGCGCTCGATCGCTCGAAAGCGCGCGAAGATCTGCAGCGCAACGAGGCCGAGCGCGATCGGTACCACGAGCCATGGGACCGGCATCCCGACGACGATGCCCGCTGCATCTGCGATCGCACCGAGGTCAGCCCCGACGTTCACGACGTTCGCGATCACCACGAGCGCGACCGCCGGGTAAAGCACCCAGCGCGGGTAGTGCTCCTTGAGGATGCCGGCGAGGCCCGTTCCGGAGACCTGGCCGAGCTGCGCGCAGATGTTCTGGACCGCCGCCATGAACGGGAATGTCAGGAGGGCGGTCCAGAGCGTCGCGAGGCCGAGAGACGCACCAGCCACGGCGTACGTCCCGATGCCGCTTGGGTCATCGTCCGCGGCTCCCGTGATGAAACCCGGGCCGAGGAGGAAAGCCGCCTTCTTGATCGGCTGCTTCTCCTTGGCGAGCTCCTCCGCCCTGCTCACGTCGCGATGCGACGAGGTACCGACTGCCGGCGCCGCCAGAAATCGGCCCACGGATCGGTTCGCGCGATGCGGCGCTCGAACGTTCGCAAATTGAATGACGCCGGGTCGAGCCGGGTCGTGACCTCGTCCCACGCGAGCGGCGTCGAGACCGGCGCCTTTGGCCGGCGGCGGACGCTGTACGGACCGACGATGGTCTGCCCGTACGCGTTCCGCATCGCGTCGGCGAAGACCCGCGCACCCCGCTTGCTCTTGGAGAACTCGACCGTCACCAGGTCAGGCTCGCGGCGTGCGAGCTCCTGGCCGAGCGATACGGCCACCGCGGCGGCACGCTGCGGTGAGACGCCGGCCCGGAGCGGGCAGAAGATGTGGAGCCCTCGGCTTCCCGAAGTCTTTGGGTAGGAGACGAGGCCGACCTCGTCGAGCACCGTTCGGAGCGCGAGTCCCGCGCGCGCCGCATCGGCGAACTCGCCGGTCTGCGGATCCATGTCGAAGGCGAGCCAGTCCACCTCGTCCATGCGCGAGGCGCGCGAGGTCATGACGTGGATCGCGATGCACCCGAGATTCACCATCCCGATGAGCGTCGCGCGCGAGCCGCCGACGATGTAGCGGACGTCCTTCCCCGTGCTCGTCGCCTGGAGGACCAGACGTGGACCGGCGGGCGCGCGGTCCTCGGGGAAGTCCTTTTGATAGAAACAGCTGCCGAGCATGCCGTCGGGGCACCGCTCGCCGGTGAGCGGCCGGTCGCGCAGCCACGGCAGAAGACGCGACCACATGCCGTCGTAGAAGCGGGCGACGTCGGCCTTGGTGATGCCGTCGTCGGGCCACCACACTTTGTCGGGGTTGCTGATCGCGACGCCGGCGATCTTCCCCGCGCTAGCGCTCACGCTGGCTCCAGGTGACCTCCGCCGGGTGCTTATCGGTGCGAAGGCCGAGGAACGCCGGTTGGCGCAGCTTGCCGTCAGCGGTCCACTCGGCATATGCGAGCTGCGCGACGAGCTTCGGCCGGACCCAGGTCGCGTCGCGTATGCGTGGCGGCGGATCGAAAGGCGGACGCTCGGTTCGAAGGCGGTCCAGCTTCGCGGCGAGGATGTCCAGCGTCTGCTGCGTGAAGCCGGTGCCGACCTTGCCGACAAAGCGCAGCCTCCGTCCGTCGTAGAGCCCGACGAGGAGAGCGCCAAGATGCTGCCTGCCGCCCTGAGGCGCGGTGAATCCGCCGATCACGAACTCGGACTCCTTTCGCACCTTGACCTTGCGCCAGTAGCGCGACCGCGTGCCTGGCTCGTACGGCGAACTCTCGTCCTTCGCGATGATGCCTTCCCAACCGAGGCGCTTGGCCTCGCGGTACGCGGCCTTCCCATCTCGGACGAGCCGGCGGGAAACGAAGAACGGCTCGGTCCGCAGGCCGATGAAACGCTCGAGCGCGGAGCGGCGCTCGCCGAGCGGGCGTCGTATGAGCGTTCGGCCCTCGAGCTCGAGCAGGTCGAACACCGCGTACCTCGTGGGCGAAGCCCCGGCAGCGCCGCGTCGCTGCAACAGCTGGAAGCGCGAGACTCCTTTCGCGTCAAGCGCCACGAGCTCACCGTCGAGCAGAAGGTCCCCGCCGGGTAGCGCGGCCACCGCCAGGGCGACGTGGGGGAACCCGGCGGTCAGGTCCTGCAGCATCCGCGACCACATCTTCACGCGGCCGCGTTCGCGGCCGGCGAGTGCGCGGATGCCGTCGTACTTTTCCTCGAAGACCCATTCCGGCCCCTCCACGACGCTGGGCGACAGCGTCGCGAGCATTGGGCGGATGAGCTTCACTTCGGCCCCTGCCCCACCAGGGGCCCTACCTACCGCTGGGATCGCCGGTCGCGGCCTTCGCTACGTCGCCGCCCTCGTCGCGGGCGATCCCCGCGAGAAGCCGGCGGGTGAGGACCGAGCGCGGCTTCGCTCGGGTCACATCGACGGTGGAAGCGTGCCGGTCCGTCCGCTTCATGAGGAGCCACTGCCGGCCGCTCGTGTGGACAAGGACCCACCCGCCCCTCAGCTTCTTGCCGTTCAGCGTGAAGACGATCCGGCCCTTGCGAAGCGCCTCGTCGAAGCTTTCATCGCCCTCGAGCTCGTACGTCCCGATGTCCCAGACCATGACCGTACCGCCGCCGTACTCGCCCTCGGGGATCACACCCTCGAAGCGCGCGTAGTCGAGCGGGTGGTCCTCCACGGCCATCGCGAGACGCTTGACCTTTGGATCGGGCGATGGACCCTTGGGGACAGCCCACGATACGAGAACGCCGCCGGCCTCTAGGCGAAAGTCGTAGTGCAGAGCGCTCGCGCGGTGCTTCTGGACCACGAACAACGGCCGTGGAGAGCTCCGCGCTCGAACGCCCCGAGGCTCGTCCGTGGTCGCGAAGTCGCGCTTGCGCGTGTACTCGCGGAGGGAGCGCGCCTTCTCCTTGGTCTTAGTCGCCGCGATCCTTCATCCCTTTCGGCGCCGCGTTCTTCGCCTTCACTCGCTTGTCCTGGGCGACGCTCCGACCTGCGCTCGTTTGGTCGGTGCTGAATCTCCCGCCGGCCTCGCGCCGGACGAAACGAGAACCACCGGACTTGCCCGGCGTGGTGTCGATGCGCTCGCGCTTTCCACCTGCCACTCTGTTCGTGCCCCTTTCGGAAATCTTCGCGGCCTTTGCTGCACGAACGAGGCCGACCCGCTCCGCGAATGCGCGATTGGAGAGCAGGTTCAGCACCCTTTCCCTGGGAACGCCCGCGAGGATCGCCGCCGCGATCCCGATCTCGAGGAACGCCAGCTCGCCGGGACTGTGAGCGTCGGTGCCAATAGAGATCCAGGCGCCTTCGGCCGCCACGATGCGCAGGCGCTCGATGTCGAGGTCCTGGCGATCGGGATAAGCGTCGATCTCGAGGACCGTGCCGGTCTCGCTTGCCCGGCGGGCGACGCGGTCCCAGTCGCAGACGAGGCCCGTACGGAAGTTGTAGACACGCCCGCGCGGATGGGCCAGCACCTGTATGTCGGGGTTCGCGAGCGCGCGGAAGTAGCGCTCGGTCTGATCGTCACGGAGACGAAGCTTGGAGTGGAAGGCGCCGAGCACGAGGTCGAGCCGCGCGAGCGCTGCGGGCTCCATGTCGCCGGCGCCTTCAGGCGTGAGGTCCATCTCGATGCCCTTGAGGACCCACGGACCCGCCCCGCGCGCGTTGACCGCGTCGACGCGGTCGCCCTGTGCCGCGAGACGGGCTTCATCCATCCCGTTCGTGATGCGTAGCGTCCTGGAGTGGTCGGTGATGGCGATTCGTTCCCGCCCCAGAGCCCGCGCAGCCTCGGCCATCTCGTCGATCGTGGAGCTACCGTCAGTCTCGTCGGTGTGCATCTGATGGTCCGCTTTCGCTGCGCCGACCCACTCGGCGTGGACTCTGGTGACCTCGCGCGCGGAGGCGTAGGTGATGAATCCGTCTCGGATCGGCGGCGGTGCGGGTACCTCGGGCCGATCCTTCAGCCATCGCGAGATGAAGTTCGCGGTGAACGGACCGATCGCGCTGAGCTCGGTGAGATCGCGTCCGGATTCCTGGATGACGGTAGCTTCTTCCGACCACATGAGCGCGGCACGAGATGCGCGACGCAGTGCGCGCTGCTTGCGCCCTTCGGCTCGCTCGGATTCGAGCGCGAGGAGCTCCGCGATGTCGCGGTTCGAGAGCGGCGTCTGTACGGAGGAGAAGCTAGTCCGCGTGCAGGAGCGCCATCCGGACCGGCTCGGGATCGGGCCAGTCAGGATCGTCCGAAAGCTTCACACCGACATGCAGATCGGTCCGTGCCGCGAATCGTCCCCCGTCGACCTCGAACAGCAGCTTGCCGCTGGCCGCAGGGCGAACGTGCACGAGCGCTCCGTCGCTCGCGCGGTACGTGCCCGGGCCGTCGAATGTCGGCGAGCCGTCGTAGAGGTATTCGATCGGCACCCCGCCGGTCGGGACCCACCGATGGGCACCGTCGACGTTGACCCCGTCGCAATAGCCGACCGATCCATGGTGAATGACGGTCCCACCGATCCCGCGGCGCGATCCTCCGCGAAGGTGACCTGGGTTGCGGCACTCGTAGTGGACGATCGTCGACATCACGCGCCTCCCCTAGCTCGGAAGGAGAGTTTTGTCATGCTGGGTAACGAAGTCAATGTGTTGATTTCGCACGCCGCGGCCCTCGCATGGTCACTTTCCGGCCGGACCAGCGAGCGAAGGTCAAAAATCATGCTCGCCGTTTGTCTTTTGGCGGGACCGAATGCACCCGCGAGATCGTGAACGGCGGGTCGCATCCCGCGACCTCCGGCCTTCGCCGGCTGCAAGGCAGTACCGAACCACGAAAGGTGGCGCGACGTACGCGAGACGTCCGGCGCGCTGCGCCGGCTGACCTAGATCGCCAGCGCCGGGAAAAGCTCTGTGGGCGGTCCGCTCGCACGCGCCAGTAGGTCGTGCGTGTCGAGCACGTCGTCGGCGGTAATGGGCTCAGGAGCAACCGGCTTCGTCCCGAAGTCGAGGATCGCGATGCCGTCCTGTCCACATGATCGGCAGCGCAACCGCACGATGAGGCGTGACGGCTCGGTGACTACGGCCGCGATGTCCCCGCCGTGGTAGTACTCCCCGCAGCCGCTGCAGGTGACCTGCTCGAGATGTTGGATGAGCTGATCGATCCAGCTCATCGCTCGGCGCTCCGCCGTTCCTCGTTTGCCACGTCTCTCGCATACGCAGTTCCCGTGCCTTTTCGCTGGCGCCATTAATGCTGATCCCCGCCGTAACGCAGATGTCACGGTGATCCCCGCGATTGCAGGTCCTGGCGTATCTCCCTCGATGCCGTGCTCGGAATCCGGACACCCGCTGGGTGTCTGTGCTGACTACAGAGCCAGCTGAAGCTGCTCGTTTTCGGGCTTGCGCTCACGCGCCGGTCGCTCGCGGAACTCGTAGCGCGTCCGGACGCGCGTGACCCGCTGCTCGAGCTCGCGTTCGTACTCCTTACCCGGGTGAATGTCATTGCCGTACAGCGCTTCGTATCGCGGTACGAGCATCGGGAACTCGGCGGCCAGGAACTGCATGTAGTAGTCGCGTATCTCGACGTCGATCTTGAGTGGACGGTGGCGGAAAGCCGTTGCGCCTGCTTCGCTCGCGGCTTTCGCCGCTCGGTCGAGCGATTCCTCGCTGTCGGTGATGCCGGGCAACACCGGCATGCACAGCACTGCCGCGTCGATACCGGCGTCGCGAAGCATCCGGAGCGCCCGGAGACGCTGCCGTGGTGGGGCCGTGCCTGGATCGGTCTTGCGAACGACCTCTTCGTCCACGCAAGGGACGCTGAAGTACACGGTCAGGTCGGTCTTTGCGTCGAGCCGCTGCAATACGTCGATATCTCGCACGACGAGCGGACCCTTGGTGACGATGCCCGTCGGCATCGGGAAGTCCACGAGCGCCTCAAGGCAACCACGGGTCAGCCGGTATGTGCCCTCGATCGGTTGGTAGGGGTCGGTCGCGGTACCGATCGCCACCGACCCCTGTGGCCGGCGCCGGAGCTCGTTGCGCAGGCGATCGACGAAGTTCGTGCGCACCTCGATATTCCGATCGAACGCTTCGCCGACATCGCGTTCGCGATAACGAGCGTGGTACGCGCGAGCGAAACAGTAGGAACAGGCGTGCGCACAACCGAGGTAGGGGTTCAGGCTCCACTCGAACGGCATTCCCCGAACGCGGTTGAGTGCGCCTCTTGCCTCTATCTCCCGATACGTGATCTCGCTCACTCGCGCAATCCGTCCTTGCAAAGTGGACCGCTCTCATCGACCCAGATGTCCCGTGCCCGGCCTGTGAACGATAGAACATTAGTTCTATCAGCGCAAGAGACCTCCCTCTTACTCAACCCATACCCGGTCACCGAAGCTCGATGCCTACACTCGACCGAGGTTCGTGCCCACCAGAGCGGATCGGCCATATGGCTCGTTCCCGCGCGGCCGCCCTGACGCTGTCGCGGAACCCGGCGCGTCGCCGAGTCCGCAGCGGGAGCGCATCGGAGCGGTGATCCGTCGCGCCCTTCCGTGGGGCGCCGCGCTCGCGGGCCCGGCTCTGCTCATCGCGATCTCCCTCGCCCCGGTGCCGGCTCCCGAGGACGTACGGCCATCGCCCACACCGACGCCCGCGATCAGCGAGGTCTACGCGAAGGTTGCGCCGGCTGTGGTCCAGATCAAGACCGCGAAGCCCGATGGGACGCTCGTGGAAGCCGGCTCCGGAGTGGTCATTGACGAGGCCGGCGACATCCTTACCGCGTTGCACGTCGTCCAGGGCTGGCCGAGCGTGACGGTCATCTTCGCCGACGGCACGCAATCGCGGGCGGTGGTCATCGCGCAGATGGCCGAGAACGACATTGCGGCGTTGCGTCCGGCGACACCGCCCGCGCAGATCACGGCCGCGACTCTTGGTAGTCCATCGACGGTCCACATCGGCGACGACGCGATCGTCGTCGGAAACCCGTTCGCGCTGACGCGCTCGCTCTCGACAGGTGTGATCAGCGGCCTCAACCGCAGCGTGCAGATCCCCGGGCAGGGGCGAACGCTCACCGGACTCATCCAGTTTGACGCTGCGGTGAATCCGGGATCCTCGGGAGGGCCACTCGTGAATCGCGACGGTGACGTCGTCGGAATCGTGACCGGACTCGTCAATCCGACGGGGCAGCCCGCCTTCAGCGGGGTCGGATTTGCCGTGACCATCGACACCGCGGCAGGCGCGCTCGGCCTGCCGCCGGACTAAGAGGAAGGACGTCATGACCGAACCCCAGGTCGCGGTCCCGCCCGACACCGGCAGGCTCCTCTTCGAGATCAAGAAGGTGATCGTCGGCCAGGATCACCTGCTGGAGCGCCTCCTGGTCAGCCTCCTGGCGCGCGGCCACCTTCTGGTCGAGGGTGTGCCCGGACTCGCGAAGACGCTCTCGGTCAAGACGGTCGCGCAGGCGATCACCGGCGACTTCAAACGGATCCAGTTCACGCCTGACCTTGTCCCCGCCGACCTCGTCGGCACGCGTATCTACAACCAGCGCCTCGGTGACTTCCAGACGTCGCTCGGCCCGGTGTTCACGAATCTACTGCTCGCCGACGAGATCAACCGCGCGCCGGCGAAAGTCCAGAGCGCCCTGCTCGAGGTGATGCAGGAGCGGCAGGTGACGATCGGCCGTGAGACCCACAAGGTCCCGGATCCCTTCCTCGTCATGGCCACGCAGAACCCGATCGAGACGGAGGGCGTCTACCAGCTGCCGGAGGCGCAGGTCGACCGGTTCATGATGAAAGTCCTCGTCGGGTACCCGAGCGAGATGGACGAGTTCGTTGTGGTCGAACGGATGACCGGACGGCTCTCGCCGGTCGTCCCGGTCATGACGACGGAGCGCCTCATCGCGCTCCAGCGCGAGGTCGATGACGTGTTCGTCGACCCGACGCTGATGGAATACGTGGTCCGCCTCTCGTCGGCCACGCGCCAACCCGCCGAGTACGGCATCGGCGACATCGCCAAGTACGTGAGCTACGGTGCGAGCCCGCGCGCTTCGATCAATCTCGTACTCGCCGGCCGGGCACTCGCCTTCTTGCGCGGCAGGCGCTACGTGACCGGACAGGACATCCAGGACCTCGCCCTCGACGTGATCCGGCACCGCATCGTGCTTTCGTTCGAAGCGCTGTCCGACGAGGTCACCGCGGACGAGGTCGTCCGCCGCGTGCTCGCGCGCATCCCGGTGCCCACCGAGCCACTGCAGGAACATGTCACGATCCGCGCCTGAGCGACGGCTCGAGCGCCTCGACTGGACCGTCGTGCGGCGGCTCGATGGGCTGTTACAGGGCGACTACCGCACGGTGTTCAAGGGCCAGGGCCTCGACCTGGCGGACATCCGCGAGTACGCGTTCGGCGACGACGTGCGGCACATCGACTGGAATGTCACCGCACGCCTCGACACCCCCTACGTTCGCGAATATCTCGAGGATCGCGAGATCAGCGCGCACTTCCTGCTAGACCTCTCGCCGTCCGTCGACTTCGGTACGGTGGACCGGCGTAAGCGCGATCTGCTGCTGGACTTCACCGCCGTCCTCGCCCGTCTTCTGACACGCCACGGGAACAAGGTCGGCGCGACGATCTACGCGACGGGGGTCGAGCGTGCGATCCCCGCGCTGGGCGGCCGGATCCAGGTCCTTCGGCTCCTGCACGAGATCGAGAAGCGGCCGCGCATCGAGAAGGCGCCGCTCACGTCGCTGAGCGAGCTCCTCGAAGCGGGGATGCGCACGCTCAAGCGGCGCTCGCTCGTGTTCGTCGTCTCAGACTTCTTTAGCGCCGAAGGATGGGAGGAGGGCCTGCTGCAGATCGCGCGCCGGCACGAGACGCTCGCCATACGCCTGATAGATCCGCGCGAGAGCGAGCTGCCCGACATCGGCCCGGTCGTCCTCACCGATAGCGAGACAGGCGAGCAGCTCCGCGTGGACACGCACGACCGGCGCTTCCGTGAACGGTTCACCGAGGCGGCGCGACGGCGTGAGGAGCGACTTGCGCGAGCCTTCGCGCGCGCGGGAGTCGACGTCCTCGTCCTCCGTACAGACGAGGACCTGGTCCGCGCTATCGTTCGTTTCGCGTACGCACGGAAGCGGCGTGCCGCACGACGCGCGGCGATGGGAAGGATCGCATGACGTTCATCTGGCCGACGGCGCTCGTGCTGCTCGTCGTGGTCGCCGGCCTCGCCCTGCTGTACGTGCTCGCGCAGCGGCGCCGCAACCGCTACGCGCTCCGGTACGCGAACCTTTCGCTCGTCCGCGAGGCCATCGGCAAGGGTCCGGGATGGCGTCGCCACGTTCCGCCCGCTTTCTTCCTGATCGCCCTCGCGTTCATGTCGATCGCCGTCGCGCGGCCGCAGGCCGTGGTCGCCGTTCCAAGCCAAGAGGGGACGGTCATCCTGGCCATCGACGTGTCAGGGTCGATGCTCGCCGAGGACATGAAGCCGAACCGTATCGAAGCGGCGAAGGCGGCGGCGCGTGCCTTCGTCGACAAGCAGAGCGAGAGCGTGAAGATCGGCGTCGTCTCGTTCTCCGGAGACGCGTCGATCGTCCAGTCGCCAACGACCGACAAGGGCCTGGTGATCGCCGCGATCAACCGCCTCAGGCCGCAGCGCGCGACGGCCATCGGGCGCGCGATCCTCGTATCGCTCGATGCCATCGAGGAGTCGATGGGAAGCGAGACGGACCTTCCGAGCTCAATCCTGCAACAGCAGAATCCGAACGGCGCCCCCACTCCCCGAGCGACGGCCGCGCCGCTTCCGGCATACCTCCAGGGTCAGCACTCGTCCGCGTCGATCGTCCTCCTCTCCGATGGCCAGAACAATCAGTTCCCGCCTCCGCTCGACGTCGTGGATCAAGCTATTTCGCGTGGCGTCCGCGTGTACACGATCGGCGTCGGGAGCGCTGCCGGCACGATCGTCCGGCTGCAGGGACGCGCTGTCCGCACCGCTCTCGATGAAGCCACCCTGAAGAAGATCGCGCAGCTCACCGACGGCGAGTACTTCAGCGCGAGCACCGAGCAGGACCTCCGCGCGGTCTACGAGAACCTCACCACGCAGCTCGTCATCCGCAACGAGAAGACGGAGCTCACCGCGTACTTCACCCTGGCCGCCGCGGTGCTGGCGGTGATGGCCGGCGCTTTCTCGCTTCTCTGGTTCAATCGCCTGCCCTAGGCAGGCCTTCAGAGAACGGCGCGAACAGGCCCGTCCTCTGCAGGACGTTACGCGTGCCCGAGATCGCTGGCTGGGTCGTCCTTGGTCTTCTCTCCGCCTTTGGTGCGGCGCTCGTCGCGATCTTCGGCAAGATCGGCCTCGGTGACGTCACGCCGATCCCTGCGACGATGGCCCGCGCGATCGTGATGGCCGCGGTGATAACGGTCGCCGCGGTGGCGGCCGGCGACGTCAGAGAGCTCGGCAGCATCGACCGGAAAGGCTGGATGTTCATCGGTCTCGCGGGATTCGCCGGCGCGGGATCCTGGCTCGCGTACTTCGCAGCACTGAAGATCGGCCAAGCGAGCGCGGTCAGTGGCCTGGATCGGCTTTCGGTCGTCCTCGTCGTCGTGCTCGCGGCGCTCTTTCTCGGCGAATCGCTCACGGTGTGGAAGGTCGCGGGCGCCGCCCTGATGGTGGCCGGCGCGATCCTGATCGCGCGGTAGCCCGCGGACCTAGGCCTTCTCGGCCTTCGAGTCTCGCCCGGGCGCAGCCGTCACCGGCTCGGGCGCTGCGGCCCGCGCAGCGGCCACGCGCTCGGGCGCTGTGCTCCGTGCCGAGGTAAGCGGCTCGGGTGCTGCGGCCCGTGCAGCGGCCACCCGCTCGGGCGCTGCGGCCGGCTTGGGCGCCGCCTTTGGCTCGACCGCCGGCGCGGTCGAAGCGGCGAGCTTCACGGACGCCGTCGAGGCGCTCTGCGACGCTTTCGGCGCCGAGCTCGCGCCAGCGGCCGTCGTCTGCGGAGTCGGATCGGCCGATGGCGTGCTCGTGGTCGGCGAGCTCGTTTGCGTCGGCGTCACAAGAGGCGCGGCGGCCCTGGCGACCTTTGCCATCGTGATAACGACGGGAGGCGGTGGGAGCGTGTCGGCCGGTGGAGCGAATGCGGTCGGCGCCGCGCTGGGTGTCGACTCCCGCTCCGTCGCCGTGGGCGATGCCAGCGCCGTCTGGACGTCCTCGCGCGGCGCGGCGAGCGAGGGTGTCGCAGGCGGGTTGACCGTCGTGACCGTCGCGGCGGGGCCCGGCGGCGACGGACTCCCGGCGGCGCTCATGACCGCGGACGCGCCCGCTGGAACGGTGATCGCTGTCCCGCCGGCGCTCGTCTCGCCGGCGCTCGTCTCGACGCTGCCCGCGGTCGCCACCACAGTCGTCTCGCCACCGGGCAGGACCGCGACGAACGAGCTTGAACCGGCGCGGATGACCGAGGCCATGGCCGCGCTGTGCACCTCGTACCGGCTGCCCGAAGCGATCGTCCTCGCGACCGCGTACCAGACGCGCCCGAGGGTTTGCTGCATCCGCACGACGTAATCGCCCGCCGTCGTGTGCACGAATTCGATCGTGAGCTCGCTCGACTCCTCGAGCAGGGCCGTCGATCCGTCGGGATAGGTGACCACCGCGTGGCCGGTCCGGTCCGTGGCGACGGTGTCGCCGCTACGGATCACTCGCTCGTCCGTGACCAGGTCGACGGCGCCGTCGCGCGCGAGCGTGACATGCGTGGAGAGCGTGTCGAGGAGCGCGGACTGAGCGGCCGCGGGGGAGTCCGCTGTGAGCAATGCGAAAAGCACGGCCGCACAAATAGCGACGTAGATACCCCATCGCCCCACCACACCCATGGCCCGGATAACATGCGCTCCCGCGCCTCCGTTGCCGTCCGCCAAATTGATGAGACGGCTCTCATCGGGGTATCGCTAACCGGCTCAGGTACGAATGGGTCAGGCGGGTACTAGTACGCGCTCACGCGGAGAACAGCAGCACTATGCGAGGGGACCGTGGTCACGATCTCGCGGCGACGCTCCCCGAGGTCCGATCGCAGCCAAAGGTCGCGAACTCGCACAACATCGGAGGACGCGAATCCGATCTCGTCCAGCCCGGCGCGCAGCTCCCGGTCTTGGGGCCCGCGGTTGAACAGCGCCACGGCGACGGCTCGCGAGCCCGCCAAGCCTCGCACCCACACCTCGATGTCCTCCTCGCGGCGGACGCGCCGGGCTTGCATTCCGAGGGCGTCCTGATCGATCGCGACGATCTCGGTCGCCGTGAGGATCCCGCGGACGCCGTCGCTCATCTGGCGCAGGTCGTTCCCGGCCATGAGCGGCGCGGCCAGCATCGCCCACAACGCGAAATGCGCACGATCTTCGCTCGCGGTCAGGCCGTTCCCGACCTCGAGCATGTCCGGATCGTTCCAGTGATCGGGACCTGAGTACGGATGCAGCTCCGCCTGCCGATCGAGGATCGTCGTGACGCTCGACCACTCCGGCTGGATGTCCCAGCATGTTCGCCAGAGATGGCCGAGCCTACCGGCCCACTCCCAGGGTCGCGCTCGACCCCACTCGCAGATGGAGAGGACGATCGGCCGCCTCGTCGCCTGGATCGCCATCGCCCATTTCGCGTAGCACGCGCGCGGGCCCAGGCCGGCGGTGTGACACCAGTCCACTTTCACGTAGTCGACGCCCCACGCCGCGAACCGGCGGGCATCCCGGAACTCGTACCCAAGGCTTGCCGGCAGGCCCTGGCATGTTCTTGTCCCGGCGTCGGTATAGATGCCGAACCGCAGACCGAGCGCGTGAATCCGTTCGGCGAGGGCCGCGATGCCGCTGGGAAACTTCGCAGGATCGGCGACGAAGTCACCATTGCGATCGCGCTCGGGCGCCATCCAGCCGTCATCTATGACCACGTAGCGGTAACCCGCATCGCGCATCCCGCTCTCGACGATCGCTTCAGCGGTCTCGAGCACCAGTCGCTCGTCGATCTTGACGCCAAAGCGATTCCAGCTGTTCCACCCCATCGGCGGCGTAGGCGCGAGGCCATCAGACAGCTTTCCGATCCCCATCAGGGCACCACGGCGACGAGGCGGCCTCGATCGTAACGTCGAAGAATGCGCTCGGCTGCGCTTCGTGCCTCACCGCGTTCGGTCAATGCGAGGACGCTGCCACCGAATCCACCGCCAACGAGCCGAGCGCCGCGCACCGCCCGATCGTCGCGCGCCAGGTCCACGAGACGATCGAGCTCCGCCGTCGAGACCTCGTAGTCGTCACGAAGTGACCGGTGCGACGAATCGAGCAATGCGCCGAGCCTCGACAGATCGGCCGCGCGCAGTGCCGCGATCGCGTCACGCACGCGCGTGTTCTCGGTGAGGACGTGCCGCACACGGCGATCGAGTGGCGGCGGAAGGCGCTCCAGCACGTCCTCGAGACGTCGATCCTCGAGGTCGCGAAGCGACCCGACGCCCAGGTGCCGCGCGGCCTCTTCGCACTCCTCGCGTCGGCGGTTGTATCCGCCGGTCGCGTGTTGATGGCGGGTACCCGAGTCGATGACCGCGAGCTCGAGCTCGCCCGGCAGCGCGACCGCGACCCGCGAGAGATCGTGAAGATCGATGAGGAGCGCCTCGCTGCGGCGGCCGTAGATCGAAGCGAGCTGATCCATCAAACCGGCGCGCGCCCCGACGAACTCGGTCTCCGCGGCATGGGCCACAGTTGCGATCTCGCCGTCGTCCAGCGTCAGGTCGAAAAGCTCGCGCAGCGCCCGAACGAGCGCGACGGCGAGCGCGGCGCTCGAACCAAGTCCGGCACCGAGTGGAAGCGTGCTGCTGATCTCCGCCTCGAATCCATCCACGGGCGCGCCGCGGCCAAGCAACGCCGCTGTCACGCCCCGCGCGCGGTCCGCCCAGGTCCCATCGCTTCGCTCGGCACCGACGATGTAGGAGGTCTCGCGGGGCTCCACGTCCGCATCGGTCACCAGGTGTGCGGTGCGGTTGTCGCGCGGTCGTGCGACGACAGTGACGCCCAGACCCAAAGCCACCGGAAGCACGAGCCCATCGTTGTAGTCGGTGTGCTCGCCAATGAGATTGATCCGCCCGGGGGCCTCTCCGGTGGCACGGCGCATCGCCCGCGCACGATACGCGGCCGCCCAGATCGGACGGCCTGCACGGCCGCTCCCGCCAAACTGGCCTGCCGTAAGACCGCAAAAGCGGAGAAGCGCAGACATCGGTCCCGCGACGTCATCGCGCCGTGCCCGCGAGACGGCGCCCGGATGAGCGGGGAGTCGTGACATCGTCTTTCGGACCGCACGCCGCGTTCGCGCCACACTAGCGATGTGCGGTTCGATAAGACGCTCGACGTGCAGCGCGCCATGGCGATCTATGCGCACCCCGACGACGCCGAGTTTGGGATGGCCGGAACGGTCGCCAGGTGGGCCAAGGCCGGAGTCGAGTTCACGTACTGCATGGTCACCAACGGAGCGTCGGGCTCACAGGATCCCGACATGACGCGCGAGCGTTTGCGCGACGTTCGCGCAGCGGAGCAACGCGAAGCCGCGCGAATCCTCGGCGTGAAGAATGTCGTCTTCCTGGACTTCGAAGACGGCTACCTCGAGCCGACGATCGACGTGCGTCGCGCCGTCGCGCGCGAGATCCGCCGATACCGACCGGACGTGATCTTCACGATGGACCCAACGACCAGGTACGGAGGCGGCTATGTCAACCATCCCGACCACATCGCTGCCGGTGAGGTCGTCCTTCGGTCGATCAATCCGGACGCGTCCACTCGCCAGATGCTGCCGGAGCTCTGGCAGAAAGAACGGCTCGAACCGCACAAGCCAAAAGCCCTCTTCCTCATGGCGTTCGGCAACCCGGACACGATCGTCGACGTCAGCGATGTGGTCGAGATCAAGATGAAGGCGCTCCTCGCGCACCGCTCGCAGATCGAGCCCGAGAGCGTGGACTTCATCCGCGGCTGGATGCGGGAGACCGGCAAGCGCAAGCGTTACGCGTACGGCGAGGGCTTCAAGGTGCTTCGCTTCGAGGAAGACGGGGCGCCGCGGCGGGACGCTAGACGCGAAGGGCGGAAAGCACCTCGAGCGCGTGGCCGTCGGGCTTCACCGCGTACCACGCGCGCTCGACGCGGCCGTCCCGCCCGATGAGGAAGGTGGATCGGATCACGCCCTCGCCTCGTCCGGGCCGGTCGCCCCAGGCGCCGTACGCATCGTGAGCCTTGCGGTCGGCGTCGGTCAGAAGCTGCACGCGCAGGCCGTACTTCTTTCGGAAGGCTTGATGCGCTCTGGCATCGTCCCGCGAGACGCCAAGGACCGGGACGCCGAGCATCTCGAACTGGGGGAAGTTGTCGGTGAACTGGCAGGCTTCGGTCGTGCAGCCCGGCGTGTCGTCCTTCGGGTAGAAGTACACGACGTAACGCGACCCTTTCAGGTCCTTCGTCGAGACGACCTCCCCATTCTCATCGGGGAGCGCGAAGGCGGGTGCTTGATCCCCGGGTTTGAGCTCCACCATTAGAAGGGTACGACGACGAACCGGCCGTACGCCGCGACCAGCGCGAGTCCCACCAGAAAAGCGTTCGCCGGGAGGGTGCGCCATCACGCGGACGATCGTGGCGCTTACTTCCCCGAAGCCTAGTAGCTACCGAAAAGTGAGCAACTAGCGGATGTACGCGGAACGGAACGCTTCAAAGCGCGAATAGAACGCGTCCGTGGTCTCGCCGAACGCCGCGGCGAAGGCCTGGTGCCATTCCTGTCCGGACCCGACGCGCGCGCACCAGTCGCGGATGGTGGTGACGCCCTTCGGCGCGAGCAGCCGGTCGACGGCGAGGTACCCGAGTGCGAACGGGTTGGCGTTCGCGGGCCAGGATGATTCGAGCGAGGAGAGCGCGACCTGATTCGTCGCCGTCGTGAGCTGACGTCTCGTGAACGTGTCCAGGTTCGCCTGCGGGATGATCCCGTCGGCAACGAGGGAGCGGTAGGCGAACGACTCCGCCATTCCCTCGGCCATCCAGCGGACGCCGACCATGCACGCGTTGCCGCCGATCGAGTACTGCCAGAGGTGCACGTACTCGTGGGCGGCGAGCTCGGTGCGCTCGGTGTCCGCGGTCCACGTGTCCGGCGCGGAGGCCGGCGGGGTCCGCCAGGCCGGGTTGGATGTGACGATCTCGAAGCTGTCGCCGATGGTCAGGCAGCAGTACTGCTTCGTGGTGTCGCCGACATACACGTGCACGAGCGAAGGAGAGCGGCGCGTACCGCCGGCGTTCAAGTCGAGGAATGCGCTCTCGTGCTGCACACCCTGATGGACGAGAGCGATGTCCGGCGCGCTGACACCTGGATCGATTTGGAAGCGGACGCCGACCGGATCCGGGGGCGTCGGCTTCGGCGGCGTACCGTCGGGATTGAGGACGGTGACCTGCCAGAAGACCCCGATGTCCTCGAGCCAGGTCGCGCCCTCGACGAGCGGACGCACGTAGAGCCGGTATGTGCCAGGCGTCGACGGAGCTTTCACGGTGAACTGGAACCAGGCGATCTGACCCGGCCCGACGTACTGCGCGGGTTGCACGGCGATCCGGTTATAGCGCGGCCATCCGGTCGCGGGCGAGCCGAGCCGGCCGTCCCCGCCCAAGACGCTTGGCTGGTCCTGGCCGGGCTCGCTGTCCCACGTGCCGAGGTAGGCCGACTCGCCCATCCGGCCCGCGACCCAGCCGAGCGAGCCCGAGTTGTAGTACGCGAGAGTCGCCGTTGCGGTATTCCCCGCGCACAGGCGCATATACCCGCTCTGGCCGTACCAGGCGGCGTGGAATCCGGGAAGCTTCGCCGGGGTGGCGACGGGTGGAGGGATACCCGGACCGATGTCCAGAGTGCACGTCGCCGCCGCGGTCCGTCCGCCAGCTGTCAGCGTAGCGATCAAGATGATCGCGGAGAGGAGCGCGCGCATGCGTAAGTGGAACACGCTGGATCTGGGGCGTGTTACGGGAATACCTAGGGAGTAGTCAATGAAGGTCAAAGAACTCGGCCATATCGTCCTATATGTCCGCGACCTTAAGCGCTCGCGCAAGTTCTACGGCGAGACGCTTGGCTGGACGGAGATCACGCCTGAGGAAGGCCTCGCGTTTCCCGCGGCGGCATTCTCGTCCGGCCGCACACATCACGAGCTATTGCTGATCGAGGTCGGGCCGAGCGCTGCACCGATTCCGCGCGGACGACGCATCGGTCTTTACCACTTTGGCCTCAAGGTCGGGGAGTCCGACGACGAGCTCCGCGAGGCGCGGGACGCGGTCGCCGCTGCGGACGTGCGGATCGTCGGTGCGACCGATCACGGCGTGACCCACAGCCTGTACATCGAAGACCCGGACGGCAATGAGATCGAGCTGTATATCGACGTGCAGCCGGCCCGCTGGAAAGACGATCCGGGCGCGATGTTCAAGGATCCGGTGGCGCGGCCGCTGCGCCTCTAGCTTTCCGCCTCGTCCTCCTCGGGCCATTCGAATTTGGCGAGCCCGGCGCGCGTGATGCCGCCGGTCTTGAACCATTTGTGACCGTCCGGCATGCCGCCAGGGCAGTACGCCCAGCCGCCTTCTTCGGCGACGTTGAACGGGCTCGACGGATCCACGGGTCGCTTCTTCCGATGATCGGTACGCACGCAGATGAACTGGATGAGCGCTCGGTCCATCGCTAGACCGCGCGTGCGTTCGTCACGTGATGTGAATGCACGCTGCGTCGCGTCCCTGGTGCTTCGTCGGGTTCGACGATGAGGACGAGACCGTCTGCGGCATCGATCGTTCCGAGGAGCTTGCCTCGCGCGACCGCGCTATCGGCGGTCGATGTGAGGTCGAGGACGACGCGCTTTCCGACGAGAGCCTTAAACGAATCACGTATTGTCATCTAGGTTTCTACTGAGCGGGTGGCGGGAATCGGACCCGCGATCAATCCTTGGGAAGGATTTTTGTTTCCACTACAACACACCCGCGTACGAGACATTCTATGCCGCCGGCGCATCGAGTAGCTTCGTCCACCCGAACTGCCGCGCCGTCCTTCGGCGGTGGCAATTGGCGCAGCGCACATCGCACTTGTTGATCTCAGCGATCACGAAGCGCCAGGGCCGGTACTGGGCGAGGTGTGCTACGTCATCGACCTTGGAGTCGGGATCCCTGTGATCGAACTCGAGCAAGAGCGTGTCGGACTCTCCGCAATCCACACATGGATGCTCCAGCAAGTAGGTCAGGACCAAACCTCTGTTCATCCGGTACCCGCGCCGGCGGCTCTTGCGCGCTTTCTTCAAGTACTTGGCCCGATTGCGCTTGTAGTGCTCTTGGCTGTACGCAGCGGTACAGGCCAAACACTTGGATCCACGCTTGCCGAGCGCCCGATCTTTGAAGGGAAACATCGACAGTGGTTTCACGAGCATGCACTTGCCGCACTTCTTCAAGCCCGGATCGTTGCGGGCAGCGAGCTCGAACAACCCGACACTCCGTTCCGGCGGAGTTTTCGTCCCTGACGATGCTAGATTTTCAGGTCGTTGAGCTCGCCAGTTGAATTGCGCCGCGGTTCGGCGCCGGTGACAGTTCGCGCACCGGACGTCGCACTTCTCGATCTCCGGTAGTACGCGGGGCCACCCTTTGTGCATGGCAAGGACCACAACGTTATGTCTCTTCTTTGATGGATCCCGATGGTCGAAATCGAGAACGACGATGTCCGTCTCACCGCAGTCGACGCAAGGATGGGCGCGTAAGTACTCGCGTAGGAGCGGCCTGTTCTTGTCGCGATACTTCCGGATTCGCGCGACCTCCTGCCGGATATACGTCGCGCGATTGCGGAGGTAGTGAGCGCGTCGATACGCGGCATGACAGGCACGGCAACGGCCCTGGCGCGTTCCGAGAGCGATGTTGCGGAAGGCGAAGTCGGTGATGGGCTTGACCAAGCCGCAGTCGTAGCAGCGGCGAGTCGCAAGGGCCTCGAGACCAGCGGCAGCGGCGGTCAAGGAACGACCTCTGAGGTCCGGGTCGGTCCTTCCTCCGCCTGATGGCCTCTAGAACGTTAGTTCTATCACGCCGCAACCAAAAAAGCAAGCACTAGTGCGGAAAAATCGCGCGACCGATCGACTGACTAACCTCCAAAAAGATGGCCTGGAAGAAGTCACCACCCGAGCTCATCGCCGCATTCGAGAAAGCGAAGCCGAGCGGTCCGAGCGTCACGGCGCGGCCGATGTTCGGCTATCCCGCGCTCTTCCTGAATGGGAACATGTTCGCGGGCACCTACCAGGACAAGATCATCGTGAGGCTCGGCGCAGAGCGCACGATCGCCGGCGCGACGACCGCGAAGACGTTCGAACCGATGCCGGGGCGGCCGATGAAGGAGTACGTCGTGGTGCCGGATGCCGTCGTGACGAATCCCGCGAAGCTGCGCGCGTGGGTGGATCAGGCGTACGCCTATGCGAAGAAGCTGCCTGCGAAGAAGGCCCGCTAGTTTTAGCGGACCGGGATCCTTCGCGCGGACATCGGGATCGATCCTTCCGCTTCAGGCTCAGGCTGCTCGGTGGCGCTGATCACGATCCCGGCGGCGAGCGCGAGGATCGCGCCGGTCATCGCCGCGAGGAACAGCACACCGTTCCCGGGCCGGCCCGGCGCGTCGTCGAGCGCGGAGAGCGTCACCGCGAACATGTAGAGGATGGCGGCGCCGCCGGTGACGCCCGCTCCGGCCGCGAGGACGTACAACGCGAACCAGCGCTTGGGGCGGCGGAGCAGCGTGTCGAAGAAGGTGCGCAAGAGGCGCGTGACGGTCCATACGGTGAGCGCGGCCATCGTCCACGCGAGCACCGTCGCGATCCATGTCTCTAGCGTCGCGCCCGCGAGGCGCGAGACGAGGCCGGTCATCTGCGACCAGAGGACCGCGGGGTCGAGCTGGGTGCTGAGCGGGCCCCAGCGATCATTCGAGTTCTGTACGAAGGTTGCGAGCGCCGCCTTTGTCTCGGCCGCCCGCACCGGGTTGAAGAGCGACTCCTGCCGCAGCGACATACCGGTCTGCGCGTATGGACCAAGTGACTGAACGCCCATCGCGACCGCGAAGAGCATCGTCATCGTGGCGCTGGCGGCAACCGTGAGGACACCGGTCAGGCCGAAGACGGCGGCGGCGGTGAGGATCATCGCGGGCGCGAGACCAAGGGGCGTGAGCACCGGAATGGCCATCGCGAGCGCGATCTGCTCCGGCGGGGTGGTTCTCAGGTACAGCAAGATGCCGAGCCCCGCGAAAAGTAACGAGAGACCGGGAACGAACACGAACAGCAGCGCGGTCTCGATCACCCAGCCGATCGCGATCGCGATGCCGAGCTGGCCGGCGGCGCCGACGACCGCGACGAGCGCGGCCGCGAGCAGCGAGCCGACGATCTCGAAGCCCGCGAGCGTCGCCATCGCGAATACCGGAAGGGCGGCGAACAGCGCGAAGAACACCCGCCGGATCGGTTGGCCGTAGGCGGAGAGCAATGCGACGACCGGGCTCTGCTCGGTCTTCGGGATGAAGTCCTCGAGCGGGTCGGCCATCACCATTCGCGTGGTCGCCAGCTCCTTGTCGACGTTCTCGATCCGCTGTAGGGCGACCGCGAAGTCGCTCGCCTTCTGGTAGCGGAGGTTTGGCTGTTTCGCCAGCGCCTTCAGCGCGACGGTGTCGAGCTCCTTTGGCAGCGACTGCCGGAGGTGGCTCGGTGGCACAGGCTGACGCACGACATGGTCGCGCAGGAGGACCGCGGCGTTCGAGCTCGTGAAGGGCGGTTTGCCGACGAGCGCCTCGTACAGGACGAGGCCCAGCCCGTAAACATCCGACTGCACCGTCGTGCTCTTGCCCTCGACCCGCTCGGGTGCGACGTACATCGCCGTGGCGTAGAGCTGCGGCGTATCGGCGTCCTCCTGCGGGGTGCGGGCGATACCGAAGTCGCATATCTTCGCGGTGTCGTTCGCGTCGAACAGGATGTTCGAGGGCTTGAGGTCCGCGTGGATGATGCCCTTGGAGTGCGCGAACGCAAGGCCGTTGGCGACCTCGATCGCGACACGGACCGCTTCGCCCGCGTTGAGCGGACCGGTGCCCTCGATCTTCTGCTTCAGCGATCCGCCGGCGAGGTACTCCATGACGATGAACGGCGAGCCATCGACCTCGCCCACGTCGTAGACGGCGACGATATTCGGGTGGGAGAGCTGCGCCAGAGCGCGCGCTTCCTTGACGAACATCCTGCGGGTATCGCCGTCAGCGGCCGCGGGCGCATCGAGCACCTTCAACGCGACGTCGCGGTTCAATGCCTTGTCGCGGGCGAGGTAGACCTGAGAAGAGCCGCCCACACCGAGCGGCTCCTCGATCTTGTATCGGCCCTCTAGTACCCGCTCCATTCCCAACTCCGTGCCCCTCGCTGGCGCGCCGACTATAACGCCGGCGCTTCGCGTCGCGACATGTGTGAGCGGGTTCGACATGCTTCCGCCTCCGCCCCGTCTCCCCAGCGTTAGGTCCAACGACCGGTGAGCATGCCCGTTCCTACTCGCGACCGAACGGATACCGCTGACAACAAGAACGCCGGGCTTTCGCCCGGCGTCTTCGCGCGGAATGAGATCGGTACCGCTCCTATCGATCTTCTTTCGGCGTCGGCGATGGGCTCGCCGGCGTTGTCGGCTTCGTGGTCGTTGGCGCCGCCGGCGTCGTGCCGTTCGCCGGCGACGCGGGCTCCGTCGAGCTCCGCACCGGGAACTTGCGGTCGACGAAGGTCGTGATTGCAGCGCCCACCTTGCTCTTCAGGGTGGTCGCCTGATCGGTCGTGATCTTCTTGTCAGCGGCGGCTTTGTCGATCCGCGTGTTCGCGCTCAACGTCAGGGCGGCGATGAGACTGTCCCGACCGTTGGGCTTGGTCGCGTTCGCGAGCTCGCCCAGGCTCTGACCGTTCCGCAGCGCGGTCGCGATGTCCGTTGCCGAAAGTCCGAGGAACGTCTGAACGGTCTTCGACATCTCGCCGAGGAAGCTCTTCAGATTCGGCGCCCGCACGGCGGCAGTCGGCTTCGTCGGCCAGGTCCGGTCGACGAGCGAGGTGATCTCGCCGGCGACCTTGGACCGAAGGGTCGTCGCCTGGTCGGCGGTGATCCTCTTGTCGGCGACGGCCTTGTCGATGTCGGCGTTCGCCGCGGTCGTAAGCGCGGCGACGAGCCCGGCACGCGACTTCGCGGGGGCCATACCGTCAGCGATCTTTCCAAGGCTCGTGCCGGGGAGCTTCGCGCGCAGGTCCTTCTCGGTGGTACCGAGATACTGAGCCGCGGCACCGAAGAGATCGTGCGCCACGTGGACGCGGGCGGAGTCTTTGCCCGCCGCATCCTTCATCGCAGCGAGGATCGCGTCTTCTTGCTGCTGGGTGATGACACCCTTCTGCACGAGAGCGTCGAGGATCCCTTTGAACTTGTCCGGCTTCTCGGCGCCGAGCACCGAGCCGACGGGAGCGATCGCCGAGCCGACGCTCGAGGAGACCTCAAGTCCAAAGGCGCCGAGCGCCGCCGCCCCGAACATGCCCACGCTAGCGACGCCGATCGCGAGCCCGAGCGCGAGTTTCCGATGTAATGCCTTCATCTGCTCCACTCCATCTAGGGCCTCTTTATCCCGCCTACTCCGTGTCTAACGCATCCGTGTCCGGACAGTGCGTCCAAGGAGGCGCAACGCGAAATCCTTACGCGCCGTTAACATCTCTCCTTGATCCGTGCGGATTTCGTTCGCGGCCGCCGAGGTCGCTCCCTACGCCAAGGTCGGCGGCCTCGCCGATGTCGTGGGCTCTCTGCCTCAGGCGCTGGCCGCGCTCGGCCACGAGGTCAGCGTCTATCTTCCGCTCCATCGTTCGATCGATGTCGTGAAGTTCGCCATCCCCGCCAAGAGCGCGCGAACCCACTCCGTTCCGTACGGTGCCGCCCACGCGCGCATCGCGTACCCCGAGATCACGCGCGACGGTGTGCGCTTCGTCTTCGTGCGTAGCTTCCGCATCGGGCGCGACAAGGTGTACGGGTACGCGGACGACGCAAAGCGTTACGCGTTGTTTTGCCGTGCAGTGCTCGCGGACCTGGAGGAGACGAAGCCCGACGTGATCCACGCCCACGACTGGCACGCGGCCCTGCTCGTGCAGCTCGCCGCACGCTCGCGGAAGCTGCCTGGCTCGGCGACGGTCTTCACGATCCACAACCTCGCGTACCAGGGACGCACGAGCGCGGACGTTCTCCGCCTGGTGGGGCTGCCGCGCTCGCGTCTGGCGGTCGAGGGCCGCGACGAGGCGAACCCGATGGCGCGGGCCATCGCGACTGCGGACATCGTCTCGACGGTGAGCGAGCGTTATGCGGAGGAGATCCTCACGCCCGAGTTCGGGGAGCGACTCGAGGGTCTTCTGCGCGACCGACGCGACGATCTCTGGGGCATCACCAATGGGATCGATACGACGTTCTTCGATCCCTCGCGCGACCCGCATATCGCCGCGCACTACACCGCAGACGACCAGAGTGGCAAGGCCGTCTGCAAGGCGGCGCTGCAGACGGAGACCGGTCTCACCGTGCAGCCGAGCGCGCCGGTCTTCGGTGTGATCGGACGGCTCGTCGAGCAGAAGGGCGTCGATCTGCTCACCGCGGTGGCTCCGTGGCTCCTCGACAAGGGTGGCCAGCTCGTCGTGCTTGGAGCCGGGGACCCCACCTACGAGCAGCGCTGGCGCGAGCTCGCCCAGAAGATGAAGGGGCGGCTTGCCCTCACGCTCGGTTTCGATGCGGCGCTCGCACAACGCATCTATGCGGGCTCGGACATGTTCCTCATGCCGTCGCGGTTCGAGCCGTGCGGCCTCGGCCAGCTGATCTCGCTCCGCTACGGCACGGTCCCTGTAGTTCGCGCGGTCGGCGGGCTCGCGAACACCGTGCGCGACATTGACGGAGACGCGCGCGGCAACGGCTTCTCCTTCACCAAGTACGAAGCGGCCGGGTTCGCCGACGCCATCGAACGCGCGCTGCATCGCTATCGCGCGGGCGGGCAGCCATGGCTTGCGCTCCGCACGCGCGCGATGCGCGAGGATCATTCATGGAAAGCCTCGGCGCGGCGCTACGTCGAGATGTATGGCGCCGCGGCGAAGGCGCGGCGGGCGGCGTGAAGTCCACCGAGACGCGGCCGTCCATCGCCGAGCTCGAGGAGCGGATCGCGGCGCTTCCGCCTGAGGCGCGCGCCGCCGCCGAGCGGATCTTCGCCGTCTCGACGACCACCAGTCGGCTCGATCCGCCGCCGGAGATGCGGGAGTGGATCACCAAGCAGTTCGGCTCGGTCGACTCGGTGACGACCCAGCGGATCGTCCGCGTCACGAACCTCGTGATGATGGAGGGTGCGCTCTTCAACGACCTGCGCGCGCGCCGACCGGTCGAAGTAAAGGGCGGCAACGAGGTCCGGGAAACGATCGAGCGGGCGCGGGGAGACCCGTTCTGTCATCCCGAGACCGGCACGCCGGCGGACACGTTCGGCCGCATCCGAGGCGAGCATGGGATAACCGCATCGAACATCGCGAAATACGACACGTACCACGGCGTCCTGGTCTTCGACGAGCACGACCCGCTCGCGGCGATGGACGCGACCGTGATCCGCGACCGCCTGCTGACTGCGCGCCGGTGGGCCCAGGCCGCGATCGACGAGGATCCATCGGCGAAGTACTACTTCCTGATCTGGAACTGCCTCTGGCGCGCAGGTGGCTCGATCGTGCACGGCCACATGCAGATGACCGTGACCAGAGGCATGCACTACCCGCGTGTCGAGTTGCTCCGCCGGCGTTCGCTCGCCTACGACGAGCAGCACGGCCGGGACTACTTCGACGACCTCTGGCGCGTCCACGAGGCGCTGGATCTCGGCGACGAGCGCGATGGGGCCCGAGTGTTCGCTTCGCTCGTGCCCGTGAAGGAGAGCGAGGTCGTCATCCTCGGGCGACCCGGCGAAGACGAGATCGCACTCGCTCCGGCCATTGCGAGGGCGATCGCCGCGTACCGTGCGCACGGCGTCGTCGCATACAACCTGGCGCTGCTGCTTCCGCCACTTGCTGCCGACGGCAACGACTGGCGCCGCTTTCCACCGCATGCACGCCTCGTCGACCGAGGCGATCCCGCCAACAAGACGAGCGACATTGGCGGGATGGAGCTCTACGCGGCCAGCGTCGTCGCGGCCGATCCCTTCCGAGTCTCAGAGCTCTTCCGCGCCTAAGCGGGTCAAAGCGGCGTCGTTACGCAGGCTCGAATCCGCTGTGCTATTGACGCTCGCTTCTTCCCCTGCTTAGTGTGCGGCATAGTGACCGAGCACACCTTCGTTTCGCGTAGAGACAACACCTTTCGTGAATACCCTCCGGCCTCGGCCCAGCTTGCGATGATCGTTCCCTTCTATGGCGATCTCACCGTCTGGATCCGGAAGCCGGACGCCGCCGGGTGGCACTTTCCTACGAGCGGGCGCAAGGCCGGCGAGACGATCCTTGAGGTCGCCAAGCGGGAGCTCTGGGACTCCGCGCGGATCGTTCCACCGCGGCTCGATCTCCTCGGCGCGATCCGGTTCCTCACTCCGAAGAGCACGACCGCCTACGTCTACATGTGCGAGATCAGCCACCTGTCGTGGTGGTACGACGCGCCCGAGAAGGACAAGGTCACCGAGATCGGGATCTTCCGCGCGGTGCCCGCACCGGTGGCTTCCGAATCGGTCGAGGTCGTTCTCGAAGCCGCGCTCCGCGCGCGGCGCACCGGCCTGCGTTAGCTGACGCCCTCGTAACAGCGAGATCTGATACCTGCTGCCCGCCTCGCGCTGGCACCGCGTATGCGACGCCGCTCAATCGTTGATCGACCGGGAATCCGAGCGCGCGGTCACAAAATGGATCCGGCTGGCCGACGAGGTCGTGGGCCGGAAGCCGGAAGAAGGCCGCTGTGATCGCTGCGGCCGAATGGGTGACATCTCTCGCGAGGGCGAAGCGTGTCTGTGCGCGCGATGCGTTCTCGAAGGTGGAAGCCGCCCCGGCGGCTAGCGCTACCGGAACAATCGCCAGACCGCGCGCGTCAAGGCGTCGCCGCTGAGTCCGTCGCCGTAGTAGTCGTCGCCGATCCGCACCTCGAAGTGAAGGTGCGGTCCTCCCTGCGGGTAACCGGAGCTGCCGACGGCTCCGATCGGCGTCCCCGCTTCGACCATCTGACCGACGGTCAGCGGCCCGACCGCGGCGAGATGTGCGTAACGCGTCACGACTCCCTTGCCGTGATCGATCCAGACCTGCCGGCCGCGGATGCGATCGAGCGTCGCGGCGGGCGTGTAACCGAGCGTCAACGCTTCGTCCAGCGCGATGTCCTGCTGCTCGCGCGTCCAATCGAGAAAGCTCGTATCCACGCGGACGACCCTGCCGGCGGCTGCCGCGACCACGGGCGTCCCTGACGGCGCGGGGAAGTCGACGCCCTCATGAATGCCAGCGCGGTAGTCGCGCGGCGCGCCGGGCATGAGAGCCGGATCGTCGGGAACATCCGCGCCTTCGATCGGTACGAGGAACATGGCCCAGAGGCGGGCGTACGTTCGGGCGCCGCGCTCGCCGACATCCGGAGGGATGGTCACGACGGTGGGGACCGCCGTGTAGTACGGCATCGGTGTCGGGCCGGCCGCCGGGCCGAGCTGCTTCATAGCGGGCGATACCGATAGGATCACCGCGACCGCGCCGAAGAGGATCACGCACGCGATCGCGAGAACGATGCGCACCTGCGGCTACGGTACGCCGGGCGGCTGGCCGTTCGCGGCTCAGCTACGGCCGACCTCGGCCGGAAGGCCACGCCGCCGTAGCTTTCCCCAACTCACGGGGAAGCCCGCGACCGCCGCCCCCAGGGCTGAAATGGTGACGAACGAGAGGAACTGCCTATAGCCCAGCTGCATCGGAAGCGTCCCGGCCGCCCAGGCGATGTTCTCGCCATCGAGTCGCAGTGCGAACATCGCCGCGAGGAGCTGCAGCCCCGTCACCACCCCGAAGAGGGCCACTACCTCGGGACGCGCTCCCGCGACGATCAGCCCATACACCACAACAGCGTCCACCGCGGGAGAGAGCAGAGGAAGCAAGTACCCGAAGACGAGCAGGTACGGAAGCCCTAGACGGCCGACGTTCGTCGCGCCTCGGCGCACCGGGGCGCCGCGGTGCTTCCAGAGCACCTGCAATATGCCGTACGTCCAGCGAAAGCGCTGACGGCGCAACGCACCGAGTGCGCTCGGCACCTCAGTCCACGCCCGCGCGTAGGGAGCGTGCCGCACGTGGAAGCCTCTCTCGCCGATCGCCACCGTCAGATCGGCGTCCTCGGCGAGTGTCTCCGTTGAGAATTTGCCGACCGCCTCGAGCGCCTCGCGGCGAAACGCCCCGAGCGCCCCCGGGACCACGCTGATCGCGTCGATCTCGTCGAAGAAGCGGCGGTCCAGGTTGATCCCCATGACGTACTCCAGGTGCTGAAAGACACCGAGAACGCTCCAGCGATTGCCAACTTTTACGTTCCCCGCTACCGCGCCGACGCGAGCGTCAGCGAGCGGCTTCACGAGCTCGGCTATCGCGTCGCGTTCGACGATGGAATCGGCATCCACGACGACGATCACATCGGCCCGCGTGGAGGAGAATCCGTGATTGAGCGCCGAGGCTTTGCCACCATTCTGTTTCTGGATAACGGTGACGCGCCGATCATCCGCCGCGGCGCGGCGCGCGGCGGTGGCGGTCGCATCGTCGGAGCCGTCGTCGATCACGATGATCTCGAGGTTCGGATAGACGCTCGCGCGAAGCGATGCGACGCAGCGCGAGATGACGAGCTCCTCGCGATAGGCCGGGACGAGCACGGCGACGGTCGGCGAGCTCGTGGCCGCGATGCGGGGTCGGCCCGCGTGCCGCGCGGCGACGAAGATGACGACGACCAGCCTGGCGAGGTAGAGCGCGGCGGCGAGCGCGGCCGCCGCCGAGAGCGCATCGCCGGCCCAGCGCGCGGCCCGTCCCATTGCAAGGGCCAGCTCGCCGGCCGCGCCACGGAGTGGATCGAGCGGCGGCTCTGGGTTTAGGCCGGCGAGCGCCCGCAGCGAGACCAGCCTGGCCCGCGATCCCTGTGCGGCAAAGCCTCCGACATCGTCGGTGTTCGTGATCACCACGAGGCCATCGGTCGCTGTGTCATTGGCCGGAGCCGCCGCCGGCGCCAGGCTTACCAGACCCAGCGCGCTAGCTCGGCGCGCTTCGATGAGCGCGCCCTCATCGAGACGGCCTCCCAGAAGCCTGGCCGGCGCGTACAGGGCGAGGCGCTCGCCTGCTGCGGACTCGACCATCCGCAGGCCGAGCGTCTCAGCGACGCGCCAGAGTGGCTCCGGCAACGAGGCGGCATCGGCCGCGGCGACGCCGGCGTAGGCCACGTCGTGCCCACTCTTGCGAAGGTCGCCCGTAAGCGATGGGTCGCCGATCGCGATCTCCGCGGTGAGCGCGAATGTCGCCGAGAGCCCAGTTCGCGCGAGCGCTCCCGCGATCGCGCGCGCGACGGTGGACGAGCGTGGCGAAACGAGGAGCGCGATCCGGCCACGCCCGATCGCGCCCCGATGACCACCGGCCGCCGAGCTCGCTACCAGGATCGGTCCGGTTCCATCCACCGCGGCCGGCGGGCCTTCGGGGGCGACAAAGCTGCCACGCGTTATCGCGTCGAGGAGCGCCACGGTCGCGACGAATGCCGCGAGCGCGATGAAGAGAGCGAATCGGCGCATCGGCGGCCCGCTCTATGGATGCGGCGACTGTGTATGGCCGGGGAAGCTGCTGGGCGGACCGTTCGGCGAGTTCGACGGGCGCCCGGTTCGAGGAGAAGCTGCCGGCGGCGAGCTCGCGGGACCGGCCGTGGTGGGCGCTGACGACGTGGTGGTGGGCCTCGCGGTCGGGGCCGAGGTCGCTGGGGGTGGTGCCGGAGCGAGCACGCGCTGCAGCGGGCCGACGAATGCGGGCAGCACCGGGCCGCCATCGCTTGAGACGACTCCCGCTACCAGCACGGCCAATCCCGCGAGGACGAGCACGGTCGCGGAGGTGAGGGCGAACCGCACGATTCGCCGCCGTGCCAGAGCTCCACGCTGGAAGACGTGCATCTCGGGTTTAACTCCAAAGCGCCTTTCGGCGTCATGCACATCCTCGCGCGTACGGAATTCCTATACTTGTCGGAGCGCGATCACCTTTAAGTACCGGTCCTGCGAGGCCGGAAAGGAGCGCCAGGTAACTACGCTGCTCGGTGCGGAGGACGTCCGCCGCGCCGTCACGAGGATCGCGCACGAGATCGTCGAGCGCGACCGCGATCTCTCCCTTCTCGCGATCGTCGGGATTCGCGCGCGCGGCGATGCGCTCGCGTCGCGCATTCGCGAGGCCATACGCGCGAACGAAGGCGTCGATCTTCCTCTCGGCGCGATCGATATCACCCTCTACCGTGACGATCTGACGCGTATCGGCTACGCGCCGGTGGTGCGCGAGTCCGAGATCCCGTTCTCCGTCGCCGACCGCGTCGTCGTGCTCGTCGACGACGTGCTCTTCACCGGCCGCACCGTCCGCGCGGCCATGGATGCGCTTGTCGATTACGGGCGTCCGCGTGCGATCCGCCTTGCCGTTCTCGTGGACCGCGGCCATCGCGAGCTTCCGATCCGCGCGGACTTCGTCGGCAAGAACGTCCCCACTTCGCCTGACGATGACGTTCGCGTGCATCTCACGGAGGTCGACGGTCGCGACGAAGTCGAGGTGGCTGTCCATGAGCGCGTCTAAGCCCGGCGTGGCAGGGGCGGCAGGGGGAGGGGCCCCTGGGCGCGGTAGCGACCTGCGAAAACTGGTAGCGGGGCGTCGCCCGGGCGTGAAGTGGATCCGGCGACATGTGCTCGACACCGACGATTGGTCGCGCGAGGAGATCGAGACGGTGCTCGATCAGACGCGCGCGATGGTCGAGATCCTCTCGCGGCCGATCCGCCGCGCGCCTCCGCTCCGTGGGCGAACGGTGATCCTGTTCTTCGCGGAGGTCTCGACGCGCACGCGCGTGTCCTTCGAGCTCGCGGCAAAGGCGCTCTCGGCCGACGTCGTGAACATCACCGCCACCGGGTCCTCGGTCGAGAAGGGCGAGTCGCTCCTCGACACCGTACGCACGCTGCAGGCCCTCGGCGGCGACGTGGTCGTGATACGCCACGGCTCTTCCGGCGCGCCGTACTTCGTCGCCGAGCGCACCGAATCGGCCGTCATCAATGCCGGCGACGGGTGGCACGCTCATCCCACGCAGGGCCTCCTCGACGCCTACACCCTTCGCGAGGCCGTGGGCGAGCTCGGCGGCAAGCGCGTGGTGATCGTCGGCGACATCCTCCATAGCCGGGTCGCCCGGTCCGACATCAACACGCTCGTCCCGCTCGGCGCGCGCGTGACGCTCTCGGGTCCGCCGACGCTTATCCCTGTCGCGTGGCGCTGCGGCGAGGTGCCGGCCGGCGTCACGTATGAGCCCGAGCTGGATCGCGCGCTCGATGGGGCGGATGCGGTCATCGCGCTTCGACTGCAGCGGGAGCGACAGGAGTCCGGACTTCTTCCCTCGGTTCGTGAGTACAGCCGCGTGTGGGGGCTGTCGGAGGAGCGGGTCGCGCGCATGCGGCCGGGCGCGCCGGTGATGCATCCCGGCCCGATGAACGAGGGGATCGAGATCGACGCGGCCGTCGCGCACGGCAGCCGTTCGCTGATCGAGAAACAGGTCGCAAACGGCGTTGCGGTGCGTATGGCTCTGCTCTACCTCCTGGCCGCGGGGGTTGGGGGCCCCGACGGGGCAGGGCTGCCGAATCCGATCGAGAAGCGCGGATGAGCTTCGACCGCCGCGCGTTCGAGGCGAAGGGCTATCTCGTGGTCCCGGGCTTCGTCGATCTGCACACCCATCTGCGCGAGCCAGGATTCGAGGATTCGGAGACGATCGAGACCGGTCGCAGGGCCGCGCTGCGTGGCGGCTTCACCACCATCTGTGCGATGCCGAATACGGAACCGGCGATCGATTCGCCGGGCCTGCTCAAGGAGCTGCTCGGCCGTGGCTACGGCGTCAACGGCGCGCGCGTGCACTTCGTCGCCGCGATCACGCGCGGGCGCAAGGGCCGCGAGCTCGCGGATATGGTCGAGCTCGCCGACGCCGGCGCGGTCGCCTTCTCCGACGACGGATCGCCGGTAGAGGATGCGCGTCTCTTCCGCAGCGCGCTCGAGTACGCACGGGCCTCGGGGCGGCCGATCATCGAGCACGCGCAAGATCTCGCGCTCTCGGCGAAGGGCGTCATGCACGAAGGAGCGGTTTCCGCGCGGCTCGGCCTTCCGGGCATGCCCGCGGCCGCCGAGGAGGCTGCGGTGGCGCGCGACCTCGCGCTGGCCAAGCTTGCCGGCGCGCGGTTGCATCTGACGCATCTCTCGACAGCCGGCTCGGTCGAGCTCGTGCGCCGCGCGAAAGCCGACGGCGCTTTGGTCACGTGCGACGTCACGCCTCATCACCTCGCGATGACCGACGAGTGGGTCGCGGGATCGCGGGCCTTCGCGTGGGAGACCGAGGAACGGGCACCGCGGGGCGCGCCGTTTGACTCGTCGACGAAAGTGAATCCGCCGCTGCGGACGGGCGCGGACGTACGAGCGCTCTGGGCCGGACTCGAGGACCGGACGGTCGACGCGATCGCCACCGACCACGCTCCGCACGCATCCGTCAAGAAGGACGTCGAGTTCGATCAGGCCGCGTTCGGGATCTCGGGTCTCGAGACCGCGCTGGCGCTCGTGCTCGGCGGCGTCCGCGCGGGGTGGGCCCCGCTTGAGACGGTGATCGACGCGCTCACGAGCGGACCCGCGCGCGCCCTCGGGATCGACCGACCCAAGGGCGATTGGGTCGTCATCGACCGCGACGCCGAGTGGATGCCGCGAGCCGCCGAGCTCGCGTCAAAAGGAAAGAACACCCCGCTGATAGGGCGGACGCTGATAGGACGGGTCGTTGCGACAGTGGTTGGGGAAGAAGTTCGCTACGAAGGAGCTGTGCATGCCGCCGAAGCGGTCAGCCGTCGCTGAGCTCGAAGGGCAATTGCATCTTTATGCATCCGCAACGTATAGTTATGCATTCATGACCAGGGCGGCGGTCCTCGGGCTGGAAGACGGCTCGACGTGGTGGGGAGAAGCCTTCGGTGACGGTTCCCCGGCGTCGGGTGAGGTCGTGTTCAACACGGCGATGACCGGATATCAGGAGATCGCGTCCGACGCTTCCTACAACGGACAGATCGTCGTCCTGACCTATCCGCTCATCGGCAACTACGGGACGTTCGATCGTGCGGCCGAGAGCCGCCGGCCATGGGTCGAAGCGCTCGTCGTCCGCGAGGTTGTGACGACGTGCCGCGAAGGGACCATCGATCTCGATGCGTACCTGCGTTCCTATGGCGTCCCGGGCCTCGCGGGCATCGATACGCGCGCGCTGGTGCGGCGCCTGCGCGCGAAAGGCACCCTGCGCGGCGCGATCCTGCAGGTGCCGCCGCATCGCTCGCAGGATCCGGACATCGCGCGCGAGGCCGTCGCCAAGGCGCAGGCGACCGCTCCGCTCGCGGCGAAGCCGCTCGTCGTCGAATCGACGGGCCTCCCGCGGCAGACCGGGAGCGGACCCAAGGTCGCGCTCCTGGACACGGGCGTGAAGGAGAACCAGGTCCGGTGCCTCGTGCGGCGGGGCGCGACGGTGAAGATCTTCCCCGCGACATCGACCGCGCGCGAGATCCTCTCGTGGTCGCCCGACGGAATCGTCATCTCCAACGGACCAGGCGATCCGGCCGCGATCCCGCAGATCGCGGCCACCACGCGAACCCTGCTCGATGCGGTCGCCGCGCGCGGGACGTCGCGCCCGCTGCCCATCCTCGGCATCTGCCTCGGCCACCAGCTCGTCGCCCGTGCCATCGGCGCGTCGACCTCGCGCTTGCCGTTCGGCCATCACGGGGCGAACCATCCGGTCCAGGACCTGCGCACGGGAAAAGTCGCGATCACGTCGCAGAACCACGAGTTTCAGGTGGACGAGTCGTCGATCCCGTCGGACTCGGGTTTCGTCGTCTCGTCGCGGAACCTCAACGACGGCTCGGTCGAGGGCCTCGTGCACGAGAGGCTTCCGATCAGGACGTTTCAGTACCATCCCGAAGGCGCTCCCGGACCACGCGATAACGAGCCGGTCTTCGACGCGTTCATGGACGACGTCCGCGACGCCGTCGCTCGCAAGTGACGCGGCGCGAGTACCAGCTCGTCGACGTCTTCACGGATCGTCCCTTCGGCGGGAATCCGCTGGCCGTGTTCACCGATGGCCGGGGGATCGACGAGCGCTCGATGCAGTCGATCGCGAAGGAGCTTCACCTCTCTGAGACCACGTTCGTGCTGCCTCCGACGTCGAAGGCCGCCGATCACCGGCTGCGCATCTTCACACCGGACGCCGAGCTGCCGTTCGCCGGTCATCCGACCATCGGTACGGCCTTCGTCGTCGCCGCGGGCCGCGACGGCACGATGTGGCTCGAGGAAGGCGTCGGCACCATCCGCGTGACGTCGCGCGACGGATTCGTGCAGATGGAGCAGCCCCTGCCCTCGTTCACCGGGTCGACGATCACGCGGCAAGCGACCGCGGAAGCGTTGTCGCTCGCGGTCGAAGAGGTGCGCAGCGACGTGCCGATCCAGGTCGGCTCATCCGGGGTCCCGTTCCTGTTCGTGCCGCTCGCGAATCTCAAGGCAGTCCGGCGTGCCCGGCGCCCGAGCGCACTCGGCGCGAACGTCTACGTCTTCGCGATGAGCGGCGAGCGTTCCGGCTCGCACGTGCACGGACGGATGTTCGACGAGGGCCTCGGCATCGGTGAGGATCCGGCGACGGGGGCAGCCCAGGGCCCCCTCGGCGCGTATCTCGTCGCGCAGGGGCTCGTGTCGGACGCGGGCACCGTACGGATCCGCAGCGAGCAGGGCTTCGAGATCGGACGTCCGAGCATCCTGGACATCGAGGTCGACAGCTCCGGCGGGCGGGTCACGAGCGTACGGGTGGGCGGCCGCTGCGTGCCGATGGGCGGCGGGTGGCTCGACCTATGAAGGTCCTGATCATCGGGAGCGGCCCGATCCTCATCGGGCAAGCGGCCGAGTTCGACTACGCCGGCACGCAAGCCTGCCGTGCGCTGCGCGAGGAGGGCATCGAAACGGTGCTCGTGAACTCGAACCCGGCGACGATCATGACCGACCCCGGCGTCGCCGATGTCACGTACCTCGAGCCGCTCACCGTCGAGGTCCTGGAGCGCGTGATCGCCAGGGAGCGTCCGAGCGGTCTGCTCGCGACGCTGGGCGGGCAGACCGGCCTCAACCTCGCTGTCGCTCTCGCGGAATCCGGCGCGCTCGAGCGCTACGGCGTGCGCCTGCTGGGCACACCGCTCACCGCGATCCAGCAGGCCGAAGACCGCGAGGCGTTCAAGCAGCTTCTCCTATCCATCGGCGAACCTGTGCCCGAGTCGGCCACCGCGCACACCAGCGAGGAAGCGCTCGCGTTCGCCGAGCGGATCGGCTATCCGCTCGTCGTCCGTCCGGCCTTCACGCTCGGCGGTACCGGCGGCGGCGTGGCCGGCGACGCGGGGGAGCTCGCGGTGCGAGTGGGTCGAGGCGTGGCGGCCTCACCCATCGGACAGGTCCTGGTCGAGCGCTCGCTCTCCGGCTGGAAGGAGATCGAGTACGAGGTGATGCGCGACAGCGCGGACACCTGCATCACCGTCTGCAACATGGAGAACCTTGACCCTATGGGGGTACACACCGGCGACTCGATCGTAGTCGCCCCCTCGCAGACGCTGACCGACAAGGAATACCAAATGCTTCGCTCGGCGGCTCTCCGGATCATTCGTGCCCTCGGCATCGAGGGCGGCTGCAACATTCAGTTCGCGCTGCATCCGGATCACGCGCCCACTGATGAGCCCGACGCGCAAGTGCCGTACTTCGTTATCGAGGTGAACCCGCGGGTATCGCGCAGCTCCGCGCTCGCATCGAAGGCGACCGGCTATCCGATCGCGCGGGTCGCAGCGAAGATCGCCATCGGCAAGCGTCTCGACCAGATCCCGAATGCGGTGACCAAGAAGACGACCGCGGCCTTCGAGCCCGCGCTCGATTACGTCGTGGTGAAGATCCCGCGCTGGCCGTTCGACAAGTTCGCGGCGGCCGACCGCAGCCTTGGCACCCAAATGAAGGCCACCGGCGAAGTGATGGCGATCGATCGCAGCTTCGAGGCCGCGTTGCAGAAGGCGCTTCGGTCGCTCGAGGTGAAGGGACAGGGTCTTCTCTGGGAAGCGCCGCCCTGGGTGGAGGTCGCCGACCCGACGGACTTCGTCGATCGGTTCCTCTCCGGTCCGCCGACCGACGATCGACTTTGGCGTCTCTTCGCCGCGCTGCGACGCGGCGCACCGGTCGACGTGCTTCACGCCCGGACGCACATCGACCGCTGGTTCCTGCGGAAGATCGCGCGCATCGTCCGCTTCGCGGAGGACGAGCTGCAGGGCCGGACGCCGACACCCGCGCTCCTTCGCAATGCGAAGCGTCTCGGTTTCGCCGACGCGGATATCGCGACGCTGACGGGAATGCTTCCGGCGGATGTGCGACGCCTGCGGACGCAGTGGGGGATCCGTCCCGTCTACAAGATGGTGGATACCTGCGCGGCCGAGTTCGAGGCGGTCACGCCGTACTTCTATTCGACCTACGAGCAGGAGAACGAGGCCGCGCCTCTTCCCGGTCCGAAGGCAGTCATTCTCGGATCGGGCCCGATCCGCATCGGCCAGGGCATCGAGTTCGACTGCTGCTGCGTGCAGTCCGCCGGCGCGCTACGGGATCGGGGTGTCGCGCCGATCATGGTGAACAGCAATCCGGAGACGGTCTCCACCGACTTCGACGCGTCCGCCCGTCTCTACTTCGATCCGCTAGACGAAGAGTCAATCGCCGCGATCATCGACAACGAAGCGAGCGAAGAGGGCGCTGCCTACCTCGGCACCCCCACCGTACCGGTGCTCGTCCAGTTCGGAGGGCAGACGGCGCTGAACCTGGCGGACCGCCTTGCCGCGATGGGTGGCGAGATCGCCGGGACCTCGGCGGACGCCATCGCACTTGCCGAAGACCGCCGCCGCTTCCACGACTTCGCCGACGCGCTCGGCATCCCGCAACCGCCGGGCGGCACCGCGGAGTCGCCTGCGGAAGCGCTCGCAATCGCGAAAGAGATCGGCTACCCCGTGCTGGTTCGCCCGAGCTATGTCCTGGGCGGGCGCGGGATGGAGATCGCGTACGGGCCCGACGACCTGGCGCGCTATTTCCGTTCCGCGCTCGAGGTCGGAACCGGTCGCGTCCTCGTGGACAAATACCTGCATGGGAAGGAGGTCGAGCTCGACGCGGTCAGCGACGGCCGCGACACGCTGGTCGCCGGGATCATGGAGCACATCGAGCGCGCCGGCGTTCACTCCGGCGACAGCTACGCGGTCTATCCCGCTCAGAATCTCCTGCCCGCGGAGCGTGACGAGATCGTGGAGCTCACGCGACGCATCGCCGTTTCACTCCCAGTCAAGGGCCTTCTCAACATCCAATTCATCGTGGAGAGCGGAAGGGTCTGGGTCCTCGAGGTGAATCCACGCGCGAGCCGCACCGTGCCGTTCCTCACCAAGGTCACGGGTGTCCCGCTCGTCTCGCTCGCGGTTGCCGTCGCGCTCGGGTCGACGCTCGCGGACGAGGGCTACGCCCGCGAAGACGGGCTTTGGCCCACAGGGTCGCTCGTCGCCCTCAAGGCCCCGGTGTTCTCCATGGCGAAGCTGCTCGAGGTGGACACGTACCTCGGACCGGAGATGAAGAGCACCGGCGAGGTGATGGGTGTCGACCGCACGTTCGCCCCAGCGCTCTGGAAGTCGCTCGTCGCCGCCGGTCTCGCGCCTGCGCGGAGCGGGAAGGTGCTCGTGACAGTCGCCGACAAGGACAAGGCCGAGGTGGTGCCGGTCATCGAGGGCTTTCACTGGCTCGGGTACGAGATCGTCGCGACAGCGGGCACCGCGGCGCTGGTTCGCTCGGTGGGCATCGACGTCACCGAAGTGCGCAAGCTCGCTGAGGGCAGCCAGGACATCCTGACTCTGATCCGGTCCGGGGAGTGCGTCGCGGTCATCAACACGCCGACGCTCGGCAAGACGGTCGACCGCGACGGGTTTCTCATCCGCCGCGCCGCGGTCGAGGCGCGCGTGCCCTGTCTCACGTCGCTGGACACCGCGCTCGCGGTAGTCACCGCGCTCCGCGCGAGTGCGGTGACGCACACCGTCGCTCCACTCGCCGAGTATCGAGCGCAGGAGCCGGTGACCGCGGCCGCGGACTAAGGATGAAGCGCCTCGGGCTGGTCGTGCTGCTCCTTGGCGCGTGCATCGCGCCTTCTGACGCATCGCGAACCGCGCCGCAGCGTCCCTCTGTTTCGCCCTCGGCGCAGCTCGCCACAGCCGGCGGCGAGCGGAGCATCAGCTTTCCGGACTGCGATGCCCGGACAATCCCCGGCGCGCTTCCGGCCTGCGAGCTGTTGCAAGTCGCGGTCGACCGCGACGTGTTCGTCGGCGTGCTCCGCCGCTCGAGCGTCGCGGGCATCACGTACGAGGCTCGAGCGATCGATCTCCAAAGCGGCGAGACCCACGAGCTCCGCCAGCTGGAGGAGACCGAGCTTCTCATCGAGGACGCGCGCGACGCGGTCGTGCTGCTTCGGCAGACCGAGGACCTTGGCGGCGGCGACGCCCACGTCAGCCTCCTGCGGGTGCCGTGGCGCGATCCCGCGCAGACGGAGACGCTCGACGAGATCGACCTGACCGGTCTCAGGGGCGGCGATACGTGGAATCCCTGGCCGTACGCGAAGACGAATGGCCGCGACGTCGTATGGCTTCACGCCGGAGGTCTCTTCGATCCGCACGAGATCATCCTTCTGGGCCCGAACGGTCCTCGTCAGACGGTCCTGACCACGGACAAGCCGGCGTACTTCGATCTCGATGACTCGGGACGCGTCGCGGTGGCGACGTTCAGCGCTGATCGCGCGAAGCAGGAGCTGCAGCTGTATGACGGCCGACCGCGTCAGCTCAGCTCGCGAGGCGCCGACGCGGGCGGCTATGTGGTGAGCTTCGCGGACACCGTGGGCTGGGTGCGGGGATTCGGGACCGTGCGTCCGCCGACAGAAATAGAGCTCCTCCCGGTAAGCGGCGGGCGGTCGCGCACGGCGCAAGCCGAAACGGGCTGCGTCGTGATCGGCGCGACGGCAAGAGACGTCGCCACGGTGTGTCCCAGAGGTGTGCGGCTCATCGATGTCGCACACGGCGCCGTGCGCGACGGTCCCGCTGCGCGCATCGTGCTGGCCTTCCGTCGCGGACTGCTCTGGCGGACCTCAGCCGACCTCACAACGAGCCCGGAGGTCTGGCGGGTGACGCCGCTCTGAGCACGCCGCGGCCTCTCGTGGAGCGATGCGGCGGCGTGCTCGCCGCGAACGGCCCCGCGCCTGCCTTGCTCTTCGGTGCGGCGATGATCGTGGTCACCGTGCCGCTCTGGGCCGTGGGCATGCGCACGACGGAGCGCCTCGCGGTGACCGCGTGAAGAAGCGGAAGACGCAGCCCTGGATGACCGCGGCGGCTACGGGCGCACGCTTGGTGGACTCAGCGTCAATCTCATCGTTCGCGACGTCGCGCGTAGCCTGCCTTTTTACACAGGGGTGCTGGGTCTCTCGGCACTCTACTCGGACGGCGATTTCGCGGCGCTCGAGGGTCATGGAGTCCGTCTCCAGCTGCACGCCGACCACACCTACGAGCGCATGCCCTGGGCGGAGCGACTCCAGGGGCTCGGGAAGCGCGGGTTCGGCGCGGAGATACGCATCCTCGGCATCGAACCGGAGGCCGCCGAGCGTCTGGCACGCGAGGCCGGCTACACGGTCCTCGTCGCGACGCGCGACTGGCCGCACGGCTGGCGCGACTGCGTGCTCGAGGATCCCGACGGCTATACGTTCGCAGTCGGGACGCCGCTGCCCGCGTAGCATCGCCGCTTCCGCTCTTCGAGATGAACTTGCCTGCAACAAGAGATGGGGCAGCGAAGGCGCCCCACCTCTTTCTCTACCATCGGCGCGGTGGAAGGGCCTCTCGCCCTCGATCAGCCCGAACTCATGCTCCGCTTTCGAGAGGCGCTTGATGAGGCGGGCTTCAAGGCCGACCGCATCGGTGAGGCCCTCGGCGCTCACAGCGAGGTCCTCTCACGCTCCTGGGATATTCCGGTGCAGCTTCGTCGCCTCGAGGGCCGGGGTGGCTTGGCAGCGCTGATCCGTCTCTTCGTGCTGAACCTCGACGTTCCCGAGGACGACGTTGCGACGGCGATCGCGCCGCTGGGTGTGACGGACCTGACTCGGCTTGGGATCGCGAGCGCCGACGGTGGCGTGGTGCGTCCGTCTGTGCGGATCGTGCCGCACGATGAGCTGCTCATCACGTCGGACGTCCGTCTCCGCGCGGGTGAGAAGGCGCCGCCCGACCACGTTCCCGGTGTGCACCGCCCCTCCGTGACGCTTGCGTATCTGACGGTGCGGCCCGACGCTCGGAGCCTCCTCGATCTCGGCACCGGCTGCGGCGTCGTCGCGCTGGTCGCGGCACCCCATGCCGACCGCGTCCTGGGGACAGACATCAGTCCCCGCGCTCTGCGCTTCGCCGCATTCAATGCACAGCTAAACGGCGTTCGGAATCTGGAGCTGCGTCTCGGGAGCTGGTTCGACCCGGTTCGGGACGAGCGGTTCGACGTGATCGTGTGCAATCCGCCCTACGTGATCTCGCCCGCGACCGAGTACATCTACCGCGACAGCGGACTCCCAGGCGACAGCGTGTCCGAACAGGTCGTCCGCTCGATCCCAGCCCACCTCGAAGAGGGCGGATTCGCGACCGTGGCGATCAGCTGGATCGCGGATCCTGACGGAGACCCCGCGGCCCGGGTGCGCCGATGGGTCGAAGGGAGCGGCTGCGACGCCTGGCTACTTCACTACCGCACCGACGAGCCGCTCGAGACGGCCGCGGGCTGGAATCAGACCGAAGCCGGCGACCCGATTCGATATGCGGAGCTGATCGACGGCTGGATGAGCTATTACCGCAAGCTCGGTATCCGAGGGATAGCGTACGGCTCGGTCGTGCTTCGCCGCCGAGCGGCGGGGCCGAACTGGTTCCGGATCGAGGCTCTGCCACCGGGCGGCGTGAGGCCCGCGAGCGACCACGTTCAGCGCATCTTTGCCGCGCACGATTTCCTCGCACGGATCGGGGAAGCCGGACTGCTCGAGGCGATCCTCGTTCCCGCGGCGTCCATGAGGCTCGAGCAGCAGGTCCGATTCGAGGCCGCCCGGCCTCGCGTGCACGAGATGGCGGTGACCTTGGACGACGGCCTTCCCTTCCGGGCCGGCATCGAGCCGCGCGCGGTCCTTCTCTTGTCGAAGCTTGACGGAAGGCGTCCGCTCCGTCTGGCGCTCGTCGATGCAGCGCTCGCGGAGGGTGCGGCAGGCGACGACACCGAACGCTTCGTCCAGGCCGGTCTGCCCGTCGCGCGACGCATGTTCGAACTTGGACTACTCACGCTCGCCGATGGAGTGCAGCCCTCCTGATCGCATGTTGCGACCGCTGGCCGTTGCGCTGGCGGTTGGCCTGACCGCACACTCGCCTGCCCGAAGGGAGGGAGGCATGAGAGACGGCGTTCCTCACTTGCCCAGACGCAGCGTCATCACGCGCGGTCTCGCCGGCATCGCCGCCGGCTTCGCGATCTTCGCTGGCCGTACGGACTCGCGTCCCGCGGTGGGCCCATCCACGCGAGCGACCCCGCGCACGACCGAGCTCTACGGGCGCGGCTGGTACGCGCACTCGGCGGACCTCAAGTTCGGCGAGCTCCCACAGGCCGGCGACCGCTACGCGGTCTACGGCGATCTGCTAAACGGACTCGAGGGCGACAAGGTCGGCGACTTCTCGTCGGCGGTCTTCACGCTCGCG